>JAAUXU010122521.1_pt1 | contig 34268 bp, 32 predicted proteins | sample 7278151 | NCBI WGS metagenome assembly JAAUXU01 (sample SAMN14350113, study PRJNA611818) | marine sediment metagenome | isolation source: surface marine sediment (1.8m) | place: French Polynesia: Moorea | collected 2018-08 | reverse complement strand
TTTTAATAGAATAATTGACAATGAAAGATTCTCTTTGAGAAACATCCTGGTGCCCTTTTCTCCCTCAGGGTTAGCAGCTGCTTAAGGGCTGCCACTTGCACAGTTGTTGCTGTAAAGGATGTCTTTGCTTCTGACTTGGATTGCACATTGGCAACTCCAGGCAGGGCCGAACTTTAGGGCCCAAGTGAGCCAAAAATTTTGAAAAGAGCGGCCCTATCGGCCCTTCGGCCCATAAGCTGTTCCCACCACTAGAGGAAATTGAGTGTGAAGGGCGAGGTCAGCTTCGAGGGCGAGGTCAGCTTTGCGTTGAACGAGAAGCGCATGTTGAGCTTGTGTTGAGTAAGTAGAGCCCACTATTGCTGTTTATTTTTTCCTACCCGACGAAGTGGGCAGGTAGCACGTGAGTGCTAGTATTTAATATTACGATACCCAAAAATATATCATGGTATTGTGTACGATACTTTCTGGCCATGATGGGTTGGCCATGGGTCTGGCCACCCCAGCATCAAGTGCCACTTCCAAAAGATATTCAGTTGCAGTGGCAACGTCGTGCGCCACTGCAACGTGGTTGTGCCCATCAGGACATCCTTGGAGGCAAAAAATGTGTCTGCCACGATGAACCTGCCATGGTGAAATCTGGGAATGATGGAAAAGAAGCACAAAATATAACTAAGCGTATCGTATCAAATATTGCAATATGTGGTCTCGACACATCAACTATTGCAATCTCGATAAATTCGTGATATTGCCCAGCCTTGCAATGGGTGTACCATGTTGTGTGAGACTGAGCCCACAGTCGACGTTGATGACATCATCCCCTTCACCTCTATGATACAGGCAATGGCTGCCCAGCCCCACCGGGAGCTTCCATGAACTCGCTAAAGAAGAGGCAGAGGAGATCCCACAGTCCCTGTGACAATGGTCCAGATGACAGCTCGGTGCTACTCCACCCTTCTTTCACAGATCATGTCCAGGGTACCCAAGGTCAAGTCCATGGCAGAACAGTTTGTGACTATTAGCATTCCTCACGCTTTCAAGAGTGGAATGATCAGCCAGAAGGAGACCACGAGTACGACACTTCTTCATGCCGCTGCGAGGAGCAGGCTGGAGCAGAGGTTGTAGACAGACATCTTCATGAAGATGTCTATTTTCCATGCTACTCAGTTTGAGATTGCCACCTAAGCCTTCCCTGAGATCCACACGATCCTCAACACCAGGCATCCACTGCCGTCGTATAAGTCTTTCAAGGAGCCCTGTGGCCTATTCGACAACATGTTGTACATGAGGTTAGTCATACCCTAGAGACAAGAAGTGTTCTTCTTGTGGGCGAGCTTCCCCTTCTCTCCAAGATGTTTGGCAAGACTAGAACATCGGCCCTGAGGAGTCCTGCGTTATGATGTAACTGGCATGGCAGTCATGGCCAACGACTTTGAGCCCACGAGTCTGTATGAGGATACGAACCTGTGCGAGAACGTGGTCTCCGATCCCCGAGTGGAGATTCTGATGCTGTTCTGAAGCCTTGGGCATATCTCAAGATAATGTTGAGCTGGGTCTGGAGACCATGAAGGGATCAATCACGAGAAAAGGTGTGTGGCTCACTGAAAGCAGCCACAGACAAGGATGAAGAGAAGCATGGTGAGATCCTCTTCGAGCACCTTGGCACCATGACGATGGCCTTCCTTCCTATCAGGCATGACACCACTGAGGAAGTATTGATCTTTGATCAAGTAAAGCTTCGCATGTCTTGAAGAATCTCCAGGCGGAGGACTAAAGTACTCAAGCTTTATTCAGTCTTGGTGGTTCTGTACATTGTGTGTCAAGTGGTACGATGATGCATTTATGTACTCCGGAGTACATGTTCTTGTCACTCTGCATACTTCATAACGCTATGTGTGCAAATGTTCAGCACAGTGGTGGTCAAGTAAGGAGCCTGGTCGATTTTTGAATGTTAGTCCAAGTGGGCTCAAAGTTCCTGGCAAAGGAGGCATGAATCCAGCCTTGCAAAACAAGCAAAAGCGGTGTGGTAGAAAAACAGTCAGCGCTCTAACGAGTAAAACAGTTTCAAGCTCAGGAGCCTCAACAGAGTGTAAGCAGAATCTAACGAAGTGTGAGGCCTCAACAGTACCATGTTCACGGTCGTTGTCATCGAGATCTTCCGTAATACTGTTCCTGTGCTCTTTGATTGAAGTCTGTTCCCACCTGAACAGGTGCTTGCACAAGGCGAAGAGTTAGTTAACAACACCCTTTGTTCTGCCTGACGAGGGCTCGGTCGAAATTTTGCAAATTTAAGAAGTTAGCCAATCATATTTTTCTCCCACAATGGGAACTTGGTGACTTTTGTTTAGACGCGTTGATGTTTTCACTTTGTGATGCAGAACTATTTCATTTCTAAGGAAACCAAAAATCTTTGAAATTTTTAAGATTCTACTGGTGTGTCAGGGGGTCACCTTTTTCGTCCACTCTGTACTTTTTCCTCCAAATTAAGGCCTGGGAGTGCATAATGAATTAAAAAAATAGAATGGAAAGTTCGAGAAGAATTTGAAAACTGTCTACACATCGTAGTACACGAGGTCCTTGAGGCTTCCATCCTCATACCCATTCTCGATCATCTTGGTGAAAACTGCTGAGAAGTTATCGATCCACGTATTGACGTTCTGGAAAACAGAGAACAAGATAGTCTTTCCATTTCAACCTTGGCAACCCTAGTCTTTCATAAATCCAGCATTTGGAACGTTCTAACTGGGGTCAGCACTTTTTGGGTCCCAGTTATGACATAAGTGAAAAAAATAGAATCTAGAGAACACTTCTTGAAACTCAATAGTTGTTACTCGTATACTACAGCTCGGTCAGCCTTTCAGGCGCTACTTTCGAGAGCTACGTGTTCCCGAAACCTCTCAGCCTGGATGCTTGAAAAGATCGTTGGTAGCAAGCAGGGAATGAAGACCCAACCTAACTCAGTTACTTTGAGCAGTGGGACGTAGCAAAAGTTCTTAAAAAAAAACCAATGCTTTTATATAGTGCTGACCAATCTTTCGCAAAATAAATGCACTGGAATAAGAATACCTATTTCTGTACTTATTATACTTGGGCCTCAAAAAATGGCTATGCAAATCTTGGTGTGAGATCATCCTCATTGGATGATCTCACTCCAGAAAAGAATCCTGCTGCAATCAAAAGTACAGACAGATGACTCCAGTTTTAAAAAGTTGTTTTGCTGCTACAATGCCTTCCAATTGCAGCGAAAGGACCTGTCAATATTAACCTTGTAACGATTGTATTTAAAGCAAATTCATTTCTTTTAAATTTACTTTTTTTTCTTCAGAGGAAAAGGTTTTTATCTCTTTCTTAGTCCTGGGAACCACAACCATGGTGATGAAACAGTAAGTAAGTGTTGACATTATCACTTGTTGTTGTTCGAGACATTTCAACGGCAAAGCTCAGTAAGCCAATGCAGAAAGCTTGACTTGTAAAGTTTTGGAAAGTCTTTTTAACACACTTTTGGAGTTTTTGACACTGTGACGGGGTGAAATTCACCTTGAAAGACAGCATTTTGAGTATGGATGAGGGATTCTTGAGAACTCAATAGAGGAGCACTGGACAAGCCTTTGAAAGGTCCCCCTCTCCAGAGGCAACTTCTGCAGCTATGATTAAAATTGAAATCCTATTTACTCAGCGATTACTTCAAAGCTGAACCAACTCAAGTTTTCACTTAGCCTCCTCTTCTTCATGTGATTTGCGATCCCCAATTTCACCTGCAGCAAAACGCTATTTGCCAAAGTTGGGACTAAATATCCTTGGACTAAGTATTCTTGGCGGGCAAACTAATAGAGTTGCCTCAAACTTGGTGCCTGGGTATAATCATGATGCCTCAGCTGAGACGGTTGCCTCTGCTGTCGCAGATTCAGTTCCATCCAAGATTAGAAATCGATCTTGTGGACACACGTACTTCTGCGTACTCCAGGGCCATGTCGTAGCCGTCCTCGTGGGTGCAGACGTTGCCCTCGAAACTAGCGTTGCAAGTGGCCTTGAACTCGTCGTCCAACACCAGGTCGTAGATCATGCCGAAGTCAGAATTCAGCATCATGGAACCGTCGTCGGCTCTCAGCTGCCACTTGGGATCGGCGGCGTTGCCGCTGGCACTCTAGACAAGGTGGAAATAAAGGTCATTTCATGAGTACAATAAAATATCGTGAATCTGAAGCTCTCATCTCTAGAGTTTCTTTGTGATCAGTTAGGTAAAATTTGACAAAGCCGAAGGGAGGAGAAATAGTTCTTTCTGTGTGCTGAAAAACTAACTAAACTATATATAACTAAATTATACCGACAACTTAGGGTTAAATCGCGCGAGAATCATTACAGGAAAGGTTGATGATCACATTTTGGGGTCAACAGTGACTAAAATGTCACACTGTGCTATGACCGTGCAATTAATCGATTCCGAGAGCTTTTGAATCACTGAAAAAACGTTGCTGCTTTTCTCATAACCAAGTCAATTATAATAGGTGTTCTTATTTTCCCATGTAAAACTTAAAACATCTTTCCAAGTTTATCAAGTCCGGCTAGTGAAGCCAGACGCTGTCCGAGGCTCAAGTGCAGCCTCCAAAAGATCTTCATCCGGAATAACTGTGACAAAGGATCAGACAAGTCTGAGCATTTCAAATGCATCAACACTGACATTTTTGCACAAAAACATGACCAAGTTGGGCAAAACTTAAGAAGTTGGGGAATTTGTACATTGAGTGGAACAGCTCAATCTGTCAATGTTGTACTCGCCGGTGGTCAGGGAATCAATGTAGCTTTATTAGCATACCTCTTTTGCATATCTGACCTCTCTGGTGTGCATATTTCATGGCCAAAAAAGGGCCGTCTTTACTAACGTTGGTCATGCAAGACGTTGAAGGTGTGCACGCACCTCAGCTTCGAAAACCAGAGATTCGTCGAAGAAGTTGACGTAGAAGTCGTTGTCGAGCCTGTTGGTGGCCCCGGGAGTCCAGGGCCCGTTGTAGCCGCTGTTTTCACGGGAGGCTCGTCCAAGGCTGTGGGCGCCCAAGAGTGCGACGACCTGGGGAAGTGCAACAAAGTCAGTGCAGTGCGTAAGGACACAGTGGCGCCAAGAGACAAAGAGTCCTCAATGTGGAAGTTGGACTTGGCCAAGTGTGGTCAGGCCACGGAACAGCGTGGGCGAGAGGGCGGAGACTTTATATTTTTGTGCGGTCTGGATGACGTCGGTCATGGAACTGGCACTTCCACGGTCAGACATTTCGACCAACTTTGAAAAATCATTGAGTATGGAGACGTGGGTGTCGGGACCAACCTCGTCGGAGTTGAAGTTGAAGGAGGTGTCAAAATAGTCGAAGACCTCCGGTCCGGTCATGGTGGGGGCGGGGAAGTCCCTCGTGACGTCGGTGAAAGGGGCCTCATCCAGACAGTCGGGGGCGTCCACGCGGCCGGACTTGAACACGATGGAGTGGCTGTTGATCACGGCGCTGTTGGACAATTTCAAAGCGTAGACTAATTTGTCAGTTACGCAGACAGTGCCCAAGGTATTGTTGCCATACCCGTTTCTGACGGCGTTGGCGATGCCTCGCTCGATGGCCGCTATGGAGGTGATCATGAAGAAGTCGGCGACACTGACGTCAGTAAAGTCGTTGTCGGTTCTGACGGTGAGCAAGGTCTCGATGAAGCCTTGGAGGCCGGCGTTGGATGGATTGTCAGTGTTGACGCACCCGTCGCAGCCGCCGACGCAGTCGTGGAACGCTATTGCAGGGTCATGGAAGAAGAGAAAAGCATGATCGAGGCCGATGCGTAGCAGCAGTGAGGGCAAGCAATTTGATGACTTTCTCGTCAATGGTTGGCGACTTTCTCGTCAAATTTGGCGATTTTTTACGTCAATGTTTGGCGACTTTCTCGTCAATGTTTGGCGACTTTCTCGTCAATGTTTGGCGACTTTCTCGTCAATGTTTGGCGACTTTCTCGTCAAGATTTGGTGCTCTTCCCGACAACATTCAGTGACTGGGCTGTTGGTCACAGCCTCGAATGACGGTGAGAAAAGCTGGTTGTTACCCAATCTGACTGCGATGGGAAGTTCGTCGTTGCCGCGGAAGTAGTCGGACATGAAGGTCACGATGTCGTCGTAGCGACAGGTGGTCATGGCGTTGGCCACGGAGGCCGCAAACGCCACGAGCAGCAAGGACAGGTGGGTTTTCATTGTCGTCGCAGTCAAATACGTGTATGTTAAAGATCTCTGACCGAGGATCTTTTATACACCCCTTGTAGCAAAATGCGTGACATATTTTGCACAAAAAAAGAGCTGCAAGTCACATTCCGTAACTTGACCTAAAAATGAATATTTGCTACAAAAATAGTACAGCCAACATACGATTTTGTCACGTTCAAACTTAACGTGACGGAAAGTAAGATCACTACAGTTAAGTTTTCAGTGTTTTGTTTAGGCAGAAAGTGGAAAGAACCACTTAGAAGTGAAGTAGTGACTTTCTGGACGAGCAGTGATGCAATGTACATAGGATCATGAAAGTACCTATACACAATATAGGTGTTACAAGCACATAGTCGACGACACAATTGGTGCGATACGGTACAACTATGTGTGTGGGCTGCACAATGGACGTCTTAAACTGTGAACATGCTTGTACGTCTGCATGTCGACTCGGCAGAAAATACCTCACCCTCATTCCTGCACGTAGACTCGATGATAGATATCTTATTTCATGCCTGCTTAGATGAGTGTAGATATCGTATGTGTAATGGACATGTGCATAGAGGAATGTTAAAGGCCGCCAATGCTACTCACATGTATGTAACCTTTGCTCACTCAAGTGCTTAATATTGCACGTCGAGTGTAAACAAGCGAACAAGTGTTAGGGAGCACAAACACAATATAGATGAGTAGATATTTCCCTGCATAAACTCGTGTAGCAACCGAGTCAACGGTTTTTCTCTGTCTGTTGGCATCACCTTGAGAAAAGTAAACCATCCGAAAAAGTCGATTTTTCTCTTTCTTCAATGGCTCCAATAGCGCCCAAGACCGATGGCTTTGCTATGCCAACTTGCCGACACAGGTGGAGTCTTTCAGGGGTCATTTGGCATTTGTCAGTGCCAAATTTCGGCAGGCAGACAACATTTTCAACGCTCTTCGCTCCGCCCACCCAGAGTTGGAGGGAGAAAAACCCTTTTGGTTCTGACGAGCTTCTGACGCTGCACAATTCCAAAGATCTAGACCAACTTGAGCATCTCTTTCTGGGCGCGCGTGCGTGCGTGCGTGCGTGCGTGTGGGCCCCAGACGTGCGCGCGCGTGCCAGCTCTTGTCTATTTCTGCGCGCGAAGCTCAATGTGTGCGTGCCTGTGTGCGCTCTCTCTCTCTCTCTGTGAAGCTCGGTGTGCGTCCCTGTGTGAAGCTCCGCGTGTGTATGTTTGTGTGCGCGCGCTCTGAGGCCTCCCTGCGTGTGTGTGAGCGTAGGCCTCACTCTTGTATAGGGTAGTGTGCGTGTGCGTGTCCTCACACAGCGCGTGCCCGCGAGTCCCCGTCCGTGCGTGCGCGCGCGTCTAAGCTTCCTACTCGTGCGTGCGTGTGTGCGCGTCCGTCCGCGCGCGTGTGCGTGTGCTCTCCTCTCTCTCTCTCTCTCTCCAGGCTCTTCCGCTGTCGGTCGAGTGGGTGAGAGTTCGAGAGTTCCTCACATTCCTGAGCGCTGAAGAGCCTGCGCATGTTTGCGCGTGCGCGCGCGCGCACACAGGTGATATGAGTGTGCGTCGCATAGTGATGAGATGCGGCTTGGCTCTTTAGAGTCGACCCAACCCTGGTCCCAGGCTAAGATTTGCACAAAAGTGTCGATTTTGAGGAAAAAAAAAAAAAGACCTCCTTTAATGTACGATTTCTGCCAACTTGGCAAAAAAGTGATGCGACCGCCAAATTCTGGGAATTGCCAGTCTTTGGTTTTCGCCTCCTCTGCAAAATCCACTGTCTTTGCTGAGTCCGTGAAACTCCTCATTGGGAGCAGATTCAGCGATCGATCTGGATCTCGGGTTGCTGGAAAATTCCTTCTCCAATTTCTCGGGTCTGTCTGATTTTGGCCCCCTGATAACAGGAGGAATCTGTCTCCACGTAATAAAGCAGCTTCACAGAAGAAGAGAACCTGTTTAAGACTGCAAATGAAGGTAGCAAAAACACTTCATTCATTGTTTTGTGTGCTTTGGAGCAAAGTGCCCAAGTTGAACTAATGAAAATAACAGTAACGCCTAAAGACACTTACTACTTATTGCAGGATGGAAAAATGAACGCGCGCGCTCGCTCGCTCGCCTGCTCGCTGGCCCAGCCTGTCAGGGCGGGCGTTGCCGTGAAATTCCTGGGATGCCGCCAGTCGCTGTCTGGACGCTGGAGCAGCAACATCTCTTTGAAGACCTTCCCAGGAACGAGCCTTTATTGAAGGTCGAAAGGCCGCACGTGTTAGAGTGAGGAGAAGAAAATCAAAACACTGTTTTGTCCCCCAACATGGCCAAGGTCTGAGAAACGTCCACTACGACACTGTGACAATCATGGGCAAGTTCTCCATGATGTGCATCGGTGCTGCCGGTAGATACCAGCGCTTCGTCGCTGCCAACGAGGACGAGAAGAGCGAGTTCAAGAAGAGCAACAACGGCGACATCGCCTACAACTGCTCAGAATGCGGACACGCCGGACTGATCAAGGTAAGCAAGAAGTGCCACAGGGCGTAGGGAAAGAAAAAGAAATGTCATTTGGGGCCAACAATGCGTGCATTGCATCAAGGTGATCAAGTAGGGAGATCTGTGTAGTACAGGGTGTTGCGGAGAAGTGGACACGGAGTGAAAAGTGTCATTTGGTGCTGGAACCGCGCGCTGATCAAGGTGAGCGGGAAGAGAAATATGCCCAGGACAGGGTGTTGCAGGAGCAGGAGCAGTTAGCGATCTCAGAATGGAAATCCCAACTGCGCACTGATCAAGGTGAGTGGGAAGACAAAGTTGCCGAGTACAGGGTGTCGCAGGCAAGTTTCCCATCACGAATGGCGCATCTCAGAGAAGAAAGTTTGGGCTCAAAATGTGCATCGATTGATCAAGGTGAGCGAGAGGAGAAACTTTTTTTTGCACAGGGTGTTGCAGGCCAGATGACAAAGGATCAGCCATTCGCTGCAGTCGACTGAGACCTGCCATAGATCGATATTCGTCTCCCCATTGAATATCAATGAAAGCTGAGACTTTCTCAGTTCTCTGAAAAACTAGGAGAAACCGTTGTCAATGTTGACTCTGGGGCAATATTTGCAAATTGTCTGTCCTTTATTGGGGGTCACCCATTCTGCAGACGCGTGTCCGTCTGTGCGTGTCCGTGTCCTGCCGCTAGCAATTAAGGTGAGACAGGTATTTGGACCAACTTTTGTGCCACCCCACAAAAAAAGCAGAGAGTGCGAAAAAAAGTTGACTGTTGAGAGTCCCTCCCAATTAGTGGAGACGCTTTCCTTTTTGCCTGGACAGACCGGACTTTACAGTTAATTCGGACTCTCTTATATAAACACGTTTGTGTGTAACATTTTCGTCAGGTTCGGCTTGGTATTTATACATAGAAGAGTTGTCGAAGACTCAACATATTTTCGTGACTGTGTGATTAACACACATTGGTGTGTTTTGTTAGGTTTCCTGTCTCCAAATGGAGACTTTAACGCCTGCCTCAAAATCCACTGTATGATTATCACACATTTGTTTGTTAGGTTTTCCCTACGCTTTCCCGCCCCAAGTTGGAGACTTTAACGCCTGCCCAGAGCCGGTGAAATCAACTGTGTGATTAACACACATTTGTCTGTTACGTTTTCACACACACACACACACATGTGTGTTTTGTTAGGTTTTCTGACTTTAACGTCTGTCTCAAACCTGTGAAATCGATTGGGTGATAGACACACATGTGTTTTGTTAGGTTTTTCTGGCCCAAATCAGAGACTTCAACGCCTGCCTCAAAATCCACAGCATGATTATCACACATTTGTCTGTTAGGTTTTCACACACACATGTGTTTTGTTAGGTTTTCCTGGCCCAAATTAGAGACTTTAACGCCTGCCTCAAACCTGTGAAATCCACTGTATGATTTTCACACATTTGTTTGTCAGGTTTTCGCACACACATGTATTTTGTTAGGTTTTTCCGACTTTAACGCCTGCCCAGATCCTGTGAAATCGACTGGGTGATAAACACGCATTTGTTTGTTAGGTTTTCACACACACACATATGTTTTGTTAGGTTTTGCTGGCCCAAGTTAGAGACTTTAACGCCTGCCCTGAGCCTGCCCGTGAAACCGCCTGTGTGATGTGTGTTGTGTTAGGTTTTCCCGCCCAAATAGAGACGTTTGAGGTGTTTTAGCCGCAGCCCTCGACGTCTCATAGTTCCCCACATATCAGACCGACAGAGCCGAGCAGAAGGGGAGGGAGAGAGAAATGTGGGGCTTTTTATGGAGGGCGTGACTTCTTCTTCTTCTTTCTTCTGACATCGTCGGAATTTCGGTTGTAGCAAAGGAAAAAACTTGGTTGGAAGGGTAAAAAATGAGTTGTTGGCGTCATCACGGTTTTATGGACACGCACACAAAAAGGGGAGCCTTTGTTTCACACACCAGTGGAGTCACTGACAAAGGGGGAAATGAGCGTGTGCTACTTGTGACACGACTCAAAAAGTGTGACTTGGGGGGATCAAAACAGCCTTCGGTCGGTTAAAAAAAGCAGCTGTTTGTCAAAAAAAGGGGGGCAAATTCCAATTGGTCAATTTTTAAGTAATTCAGTCAACAGTTTATTCAGACAAACACCAAAAATTAGACAATTTTGAGCTTGTTCTAGCTTCTCTCATGGAAGAAGAGTTGCTCTGACTGAGTCTATTTGGGGGGCATTTCAACCAAGTTGATGAGCCAATTTCAAGCTTGTGCAACCTCCAGAGAAGCTTTTTTCCCCCTGGCCTCATTGGCAATTTTTTTTCTGGCATTTCAGCCCTCGTTTTTGCAAGGAAATGCCAGAAATGAGACCAAAAGTCTGTTCTGTCATTTCTGCCAGCCTTTTTCTTTGACCTCCGACTGTCAAGTCATGACTCGAGGTCGCGGATTCCATTGCCATTTTTTCCGCACAATTCAGCGTTGCCCCTTTTTTTAGGCCCACGCAAGCAGAGCAACTCTTCTATCTCCTTGAACTCATTCTCCAGGATCGTTTTATTGGTCCTCTCTGATGTGTCCTGAAAGACATTCTTTTGGTGCCGCCAAAAGAATTTTTTTCTCCTTCCTCTTTGTGTGGGGAACGAAGACAGGCAACATTTGTTCTAATGCTTTTGTCTCTTCTGCCCATTGTTTTGCAATTTTTGCTCCCCATTGTCCCTCGGCCAAAAGTGCATTTCACGCCAACAAAATATAAATTCGCGCTTTAAAAGCTAAGAAAATCTGCTTTACTCACGGTCGTTAAAAAATATGGGGCCAATTTTTTTACTTCCCCCCCCCCTCCCTCCCCAGACAGATAAGTGAAGAGACAGACGGACTTTTTGACGAACGTTATGGGAAAAACCGTTGGGACTCGAGCAATTTTTCACAATTTTCCTCCAGCAATTGCGGAATTCTTGCAAAAACTGCTGCAGCCGCCGAGGGGAAAAACAAAATGTTTGTGTGCAAAAAAGGAAAGAAAAAAAAGCCCCCTCTGATTCGGGTTCGTCCCTCTTTTTCCGTTGCTTCGTCCTTGACGATCCGGAACCAGCGGGGGACCCGAGACACACTGAGAAGGAAGAACAATTTCCAATATATATTTATATGTGAACCCACGGAATTTTGTGTTTCTAGCATTGCTTTTCGAGGGCTCTGAGCTGGGCTGAGCTTCACTCTGACCACCCACCAGCGCAGCAAATGAAAATGGTAATTCGCAGACAGCAGAGAAAACTGGCAGCCAACGAGGGGAGAAAATAGAGGAGGACCTGGACGGAAACGACAGAGTTGCCACTCGCTTTTGACAGAGGGGGGAGGGGGAGGGAGTGGAGTGCCAGAAGTGCCAGAAGTGCCAGAGTGGAGTGCCAAATGCCAGAGAGAGACGAACTTCACTTGTCATGGACTCAGGCGCCGGGACTCCAGCACTGAGTAACTAAGAATGATGAGAGACACACTTTGTGCGAGTCCTGACTAAGAAATATGAGACTCACCTTAAAAAGAGTCCCTAGCAAAAAGACAAATTGCGGAGTCAACTAGCTAAAATGACAGACAGTGGGGAAGAAAAGGCTTCCTTAACAGGCCTTGATGAAGACGACAATGCAAATTTGCATGCGAATTTGGCCGCTACAGGTGAAAACCACAACTCTTGGCTAAGTGAAGAAGGAGAAGAACATTACTGTCCCAACGTCACCCAATTGTTTTAGCGCCCCGCGGGGGGGCGAACTCAGGACACACCAGGGGGTGGGGGGGTAAAAAGAGGGGGGGGGAAGAGAGAGAGAGCAGGAGAGGTCAGGGAGGAGGAGAAGAAAGAATTAGAAGAAGATTCCAACGTTAAAGCCTCGTTAGAAGCAAATACTTGGTGGAGAAATTGGATTTTGACTCTACAGGGTGTGGGCATTCCTGGAGTCACCCTGTATCGGTGGAGGGAAGCTGCTGAGATGATCTCCATTCATCCCATATGAAAATGTCTCTGACCGCCGAGGTCGTTGCTTCTTGACCCCCCAACGTCCTCACCTCAGCGGGGGACTCGAGGAGCTTGCGTTGGCCCTCCAAAAGCGCGCACGCGAACAACACAGAGAGAGAAAAATGGTTCGATTGCCTTCCCGGACAGCAGCGACTGCGCCAAGACCCCCTCGTGCGGAGACAGATCGAATTCTCACCGGGAGAGACGCACGGACCACGAGTACAACGAGGCCAATCACGACTGCACCGACAGATGGCAAATTCATAACTGGCACAAGTCCGCGACCAAGATGGTGCCGCATTCCAGCGGCAAACAATTGAAGCGGGGAAATCACTGAGAGCAACTGCATCACTCAACCAGTCACTAAAGCGAATCAAATCTACAGAGTCATTGAATTCAATCAGTGGCATCACCTAAAATTCCTTGGTTTCACCACAGGGGAAGAACTCAAGGAAAGAGACTTTTTCGTCCTCCTCCCCCCCCCCAAAAAAAGAAAGAATTTCTCTCTCACTCACCTTGGGTCTGTTTGCCCATAAAAATGCTTTTTTTTGGGTGTCCCTCAAAGGCCTCGAGGCCGGCTCGACCTCGACCCGCACAATCGGGCACGGCCAAAGTGGACGCGGAGAGGAATTTATGCCCAAAAGGAAAACGTTTGATCGGAAAGGGAAAAAAAACCCGAATTCTGATGAGCCAACAAAGGTGCTCAAGGTGAACAAAACCTTATTCCAAAGTGGGCGCGCAAAACAGGTCCGATTTTGGCAAAAAGGCCAGCTCGCAAAAATGGAGAGTGTTGCATAAATTGAAAATCGGTCCTTCTTCACCCAAGTCAGCAGCAAAAAAAGGTCTCTGCACTAATTCAAGATTGAAGCTCTGCTGAGCTTCATTGGGGGGTTGGACGGGGTGAACAACAAATTGTACGTAGGGAATTCTTAGTGAACAAACTAAGCTGTGAAGAGACTAACAAAACAAGAATTGCAGGCAAAGAAACCAGTGAAATCTGGAGAATTTTAAAAGAAAAGCGGTGGCCACGGATGAAAGAAAGTCCGAGTTGCTTCTAATTCGCAGGTGCATCGATCACCTCATGCAAATTTGCATGCAAAGTTTGGCTGCTGCAGCGGTAAAAAAGAGTCTGCTCGCTTCTCTCGTGCGTCCTCCGTGCACGCGCGCGCCCACATACATAATTTTTGGTAGGTGCTCAAAAAAAAGTGACACAGCTGATGCGTCACTTTCTCTCTCTCTCTCTCTGTTACTGGTGTACCCAAAAAACTGGGCCCCCAAAAGGTGAAGCCGGGATATTGGTGACTTTGGGGCCCCGACCGAAGCCTCGATGTGTGTGCACCGTTATGAACGTGCAGTCATGCCCGACATCTCTTGTGTAGTCTGCATGCTTGTCGATCTAGGATATCTCACACGAGTACAACTGCGGCTGCGCGTCTGATCCTTCCTCTTTGGGCGTTCTTGCGCGCTTCTTGGGCGCTCTGGCGCCTTTTTGGGCGCCTTTTTGGGCGTCTTCTTGGGTGCGCGGGCGCGCTTGTTTTTCCCTACCTAGCACAGGTGGTTTCTTTCACCGTTACAGCCCGCGAGGAAGGAAAATGGAGAAGGAGAAAACATTGCAGGAATTTCCTAGGGATGAGGAGAGATTCGACGTTCTCGAGTTGATTTTCGTTTTGTAATGGACGAATCCGCTTCGATCTGCTGATTCGTGGACTTTTTTCATGGATTTGTGGACTTTTTTCACTGATTTGTCTACTTTTTTACTGTTTGGTCCACGAGTTTCACTGATCTGCCCACTTCTACTCAGTGTCTTCTACCGTTGAGCTGTGGTCACTCATGGTGGATATTTTTGGACAGGAATTACTGCATGTTCGACCTCAAACGATGACTTCTTCGGACTTGCAAATTGAACTCTGATCCTGTCGTGATCTGTACAACCTCTCGTTCCACCCTGGCGAAGCAGCCAAATTTGCTTCAGTGGCTCATTTCTGGTCCAGGCTGCTACCAAAGCCTTCCTTCCCCTGCTCGTGCTTCCTGATCCACTCGTGGGTGATCACTAATTCGGGCCGCGCTCAGCGGCCGTCAGAGCGTCACAGGGTCGAAAATATTTCAGATCATTATCCCGACTTTTTCCCAGCGGGTCTGGTCGGTCTGGATGGAGAGAAAACGGCCCCTTTTTCTGGCGCAAGAGAGAGTTATTGAGAGATTTGATAGGGGCTGTGGAAATTAAGGGAAAGTTGGCGCTTTCGCGGCCGCCAAGAACGGGCAGAAGTGGAGCTACTAATTTGTACGGGCCATAAAGAGTGAGAAAAGAGCCTTGGTCGGGTGGGAACAGCCCGGGGAGCAGCTTTTTGGCCCTCTCAACACTGCGTTTAGTACGCATTTGTCTGTCCCACTCGTTGAAATCACCGTGGACACTGTGAGCCACCGGTGGGGCCGCCGTGGACTCGGGCGCGTTCTGCGCGGCTCACGCTGTGGCCGACCGATCCAGCAGCCCGGGAGGACATTTCTTGGCATCGCCACTCCCCACCCTCGCCCCAGGAGTCGCTGTCAGTCGCCACTTGACAGCCAACCTGTTCGCCTCTCTCTCCATGCAGCAAACGACAAATAGAAGCGGGCGAAAAGCCGCGCTTGCACTGGCAAAACTCGGTTGCGCAGAGCTGAACAGGGCAGCCAAGCTGGAGCTGAACAGCTTTGAGTTGCACGAACAGCAGCAACCAGCTGCTTGCATGGAAATCGAGTTGCACTTGCACGAGTCCCCTGGCCGAGGCCTGCAGCTGTCACACGCGGCTCTGCTGATGCACTTGTGCAAGCGAGCCTTAAGGTGAAGCAACCGTTGAAGACGTCTGTTTGTCCCACAGATTGGTGGGCAAAAAAAAAAAGACTGAACTGACGAACCAAATTCTGTCACCTCCTCCCAGGCAAGCCAATCAGTGGCTCATTCAGCAGCTTCTTTTTCGGACATTTTTTCCTTCCTTTGTGGAAATTCCGCAAAGTTTTCTTTACACTTTTTTGCCCCTCCTGTTCAAACAATCAGGGAAAGGACAGGTGTCAATTGAGGCTTTCTACGTGACCGAGAACAACGGTCAAAACGTCACAAGACCAAAGTTGCGCACGCCAACAACGTCTTCATCTTGTTTACGATCGGGGACTTCTTTGTGGGACACAGAAACGATCGATTGGGCCAACTGTTCAAGTCGCAGGGTGAAAAGTGTGGTCGAGCATAAGACTGTCTTGGTGCAGGTTATAATTATACTATGGACGGCAGAAGTGTTCATACTGTAATCAGATCGACGCTATATGGTGCTGAACCCAAAGCAGTTACCATAATAACAATAGTCTTATTGCTATTATCGTTATCGGAAAATGTCTTTTCCACGTTTGTCATGATTTCCCAGCCAATGTCACACATACTCTGAGTGTCTTTTCTATTTTTTTTTTTTAAAGTTGTTTTTTTCATCACCATGACTAAACTTTTACTTAAGATGCGTCCTGGAAGAAGAAGAAGAAAAAGAAGAGATGTAATTGTTAATTTTTCAATTCTTTTTTTCGGCCCGTTCAGCCCATCTTTGCCTATTTGGCGGCTGCACCTGTTAATAGACAATGACTTTTCCGTAGTTCTTGACATTGGCTATGAATCGTGGTTAAAGATGTTGTCCAATACCGAAATGTTATCAATGCTAATCAGAGTAGAACTGAAGTCACAGTGTCTCAATCAGAGTAAGAGCAACAGCAGTGATACAATTGTTGCTGTTGGGTTTGAGCGCCAGAAAATTAGCGAGTCTCTGCTCCCACTTAAGCCTCGCTCACCCCACTGCGAATCTTTCTTGATGACGGCTAATTTTCCCCCTAGTTCAAGCGCTCCCTTTGAGTTCTCTTTGCCCGATAGCGTTTCTTGGAATGTTAATAATAAGCAATCTTTTGCTCTCCCTCCCTCCCTCCCCCTCCCCCTCCCCCCCCCTGTGCTGATGAAGCCTCTCTGGTCCAACCCAACCCGACTCGACTCCTCCAAGCAGCCCAAGAACAACACATGCCATGATGAATTCCCTGGCCGAAATCCAGGCTGAATCAGTCCCAACTGGAGTCCCCAGTGGTGCACTTTCTTATTCTGGCTGCTGTTGCCGCTGCTCTCCGTCGTCTGCCTTATTCAGCCTGCACCGGTGTGTCTGTGAGGAATTTTATGAGCGTCGGCTCCATCCATCCATCCATTCCAGAGAGCCGAGGCTGTGATCCTGACCAGACCTGGCTTTGGCTTTGGCCCCTGCAATTTTCCAAAGCACGTCTAATAGCTGGGAAAGGAAAGAAAAGAGCCATAAGAAATATGTCTGTAAAAAAGGGGGGAGGGAGAGCAGCACCAGCAGCAGCAGCAGCGCCAGCAACAACAACAGCAGCAGCAGCAGCAACAACAACAACAACAGAAGCATTTGTCAGTAAATAGACTTTGCACAGTTTCTTTCTTCTTCCCCAGGCAACAAGTTCACATTTTTTGGGTGGCTGCTGCTGCTGCTGCCCAATTTGTCCAAGTATGTTTGACAGAAATGTTGACTGTGCAACCGCCAAAAAGGAGCTGCTGCTGAAAAATGCTGACCTGTCTGTCTTGAGTCAACACTCTGACAAAGTGGCAACTCTGACCACGCCTGGCGCAGAAAGCGAGAGGGGCCTTCCAGCGTCAGGTTTGCCTGCATGAGTTATTGACGCACAGACAGACCCCGGGATGCTTAGGTGAAGAGTTTCCAGTGAAGGCTTCCTCGCTTGATTTGTGTCACTGCCTATTGCCATAATTTTACAGTCCTTCTTCATGCAAAATGCCTTTTTTTTTCCTCTTCACCTTCACTGCAACAATTTTGGGGCCCCTAGAGGAACATTTCAGGGCTTTTTTCCCCCTCTGCCTTACTCATTGTTCAGGTCTTTACGTAGCATCCTGGGCTGTAATTACTGCCTCTCTGACCTGTTTCGGTCGTCAGGGACGATCTTATGGTCCGGATTTGCCTACAGGACAAACCCCCGGCCCGGATGCTCGCCGGGACCATGCCAGGGCTTGCCGGCGGGTCCGAGATTTGTCAATTGCTGCAGCAGCGATTCGTATCTGCAATGATTGTGCAGCCAGATTGCTTCATCGGCGGTTGGCATCCATCGGACACTTGTTTCGCAGGAGGTGGTTGTTTCCTGGGCCCGGCTTCTCCGGAGTTGCCAATTTGCGGGGCCCATTTCTCTGTGCGGCCCCGCAGTCCTTGCACAGCTGTGTCCGCCCGCCCGCCGGCCCGCCGGCCCGCCCGTGGGCAGGCATTGCGAATCCGCCATATGGCTCACGGGCTGCGGATTGACAAAGGCAGAATCAGGTTTTTCCTCTGGTGAACGCGAAAAACCTTGCGAAAGTGTCGGCTGCAGTGGCCGGGATGGCCAAGGCTGCGGAAGCTGCGAGCAATGTCCATAATTCATGGCAAGGGAGGGAGGGAGGGAAGAGGCAGGGCTCAATTTGGAGAGACTCCAGAGTCAAAACTGTTGAGAAGACCTTTGTTGACGCTGACAATGCCACTGATCCAGGACTGGCGGACAAGTTCAAGGGATGGGAAATGAAACAAGTTGTCAAAAAGGTGTAAATTCCGATCTCATTTTATGGCGTTTCGTCGGCGTCACCTTTACAACTTGGACCGGGTGTCTCAAAGGAAATGAATCGGTGCCAACTCAATGGACGACTCCTTTTTGAGTCACCCCGTGTGTTGCGACAGCTGCAACAAAAGGACTTCTTGCCAATTCATCTTGTAAAGAGCCAAAAATACTCTTTCCTCTCCTGAAGCAAAGACTTCTTCATGAAAGGCTTGCATAAACCTCACTCTATGTTCATTCAGAGAGAAATTGCTGGAAAAAAACTTTCTCCCTCCCTCCCTCACTCACTCATTCACTCACTCACTATTTGCCTGATTTGTATACATTTTCTCTTGCAATAAAGGAAGCCTCTTAGGCCTTTTTTTCTGTCTTCCACCCTCTGCGACTGGGTAGAGATGCGTCAGACGCGCATCTTCTGGGTCAAGACGATGTTGCGAGCTCGTCCATTGTCGACCCACCTCCAGGGGGCGGACGCCAAGCGGGCGAACGAGCACGCAGAGGAGGCGGCAAAGATTTAGCACGGGAAAAGAAGAGGAATCTTGCGAAATCTGCCTCGTAATTGCACGCGGGCGGGGTTTTGCAGGGGGAAATCGCAGTGTGCGTCGACGTCAAAACAAATTTGCCCAAAAACAGTCGGAGACGCATGGGGGTTGACCTGAGTAATTCACCCGAGGAAGGGCAGAAAGTGTGCGTTTTTTGCAGGGGAGAAAGTTAAGAAGACAAAGTCTTTGGAAAGCATCAGTATAGATCTCGGCAATGTCCAATATTCGGTTGGTTTGGAGACCAACTTTCCAGAGTTACAGTTTCAAAGCCCTAACTTTGGACAAGCTTTCCACGATTGGGTCTGAACAAACGATCCAGAGTGCCAAATTTCGGGGGTTTGCCAAATCTGACGAAATGCCAAATTTCGGGGTGTTCTCTCCTAGACAGACTATCCGAAATGCCCAATTTTCTCCTACCCGAGGGTGCTGATTTTGTTGCTCTGTGTCCGGGTGCGCGCAACTTTAGTCCACAGTGAACTAACTGAATGGTTGCGCCATCCACGCATGCGCAAAGATGAGTCCGAGCAAACACACCTAACATTATGTAAGTCATTGCACGCGCCAAAGCACAGACCTTGATGACTTTCAAAGACATCGAGGACAGCCAAGACCAGCTTTTTTGCTCGCTCTTCATGCTCACCTTTTTGCTCGTCCGCATCTTTGCTGACACGCACACGCAGCAGAGAGATCATTTCTCTGGTAAGTCACGCGAGCAGCTGATTGAGAGGGGGTGATTTTCCAGACCCCGCGGCTGCTTTGGCGGCCGCAAACGACGCCGCGGCGACTTTGGCCATGCCGCCGGTCACGGACCCGTCGGCCATTGGACACTAATGGACGGACGGACAGACAGACAGACACAATTTCTGGAGAAATCTTCTCCTATCAAATCATCTCGTCTCAATCGTACCCACCCATAGACAAAAGTACCGTCAGCAACTTGATCCGGATCCTAGACGGGGACAAAGAGTACAGTCAGACCATGATGAATTTTGAGTCAACATTCATCGCCGCAACGAGATTTAAACAGAATACTGCAACAAGTGAGAAAAGTGCAATATTCACTGAGGCTTTGGGCTAAAAAAATGATAATAGCATGGCTGAGGTGATAGATGAGAGAGCAAAAAAAAGTCCACTGGTTGCGCGGACATTTTCGCGGCTCATCCCGTCAAGAATTAGACGTCTTTGCGGCTCATACGTCTCCCGCATGCCTTTCTGTCCATCCATCATAGGTCTGGCGGGGGGGGGAGGGGGGGGGGAGGAGGAGAAGATGAGATGGCGGCATCATCATCATGCCCGAGAGCGTTTCAGTTATATAAACATTTTTTCAGCCTCGCACTGCAGAGCTCAGTTTCATTTTTTTTTGCCTCTTTGGTCTGATACCTCCTTCTGACGACACAAGAGAGGACAGCAAAACTCCATTTTGATCCCACAACTCAAGTCGAATTAGTGATGTTGCGAGCCAAACAATGACGAGGTCGAGGCTGATGTGTTTCATATAACTCAAACAATAACATATGTTTTTTTTTTTAAATATTCCGCCCAGTGAGACGTATGAAAGAGCCCTTACAAGTGAGGTATTTCTCGTGTCCGCCACCCTCTCGACGTCGTCTGTCAGAGATGTTTTCAGTTTTCTCCGCAAATTCTTCCCTTTTGGGCGTGACCCAAAAGTAGCCTCTTGAACGGGTGGAGCCGCATTCCGACGCACGCGAGCGCGCGCGCGCTCCACACAAGCACGCCCCAAAAGTTTTGGGCAGGCAGACAAGGAAGAAGAAGAAAAGGATCCATCTTGAAGGACATTTTTCGTCTGGCACAATTGAGTGTGGGAGGGTCAAAACAGTGTGACTTTTGTGACTTTTGTCAGGGATGACCTTGTTTGGACAGTCTTGGAAGGACTCGAAGAAGCCGACGAAGAAGTCCAAAGGCAGTTTCGGATACTCATAAATCTGAGCCCGTGACCAAGTTGGAATGTTCAAGCTGGAACTGCTGAGGTGCCTGAAAAGCAAGACTCATAAATCAGAGAAGGAGCCAACGAAGCAAATAACAGCACCAACGACAATGATCGCGTATGAAGCAGATGAAATATTCCATCTGTAATGTCGGTCATTTGTCCTACGCGATCATTGTTCTCCTTCGCACGCATTTCTATATGTATGTATAACCGTACGTACAGGGTGTAACCAGAGTGATTTCTCAAGTCACACCAGAGCTTCGGTCAGTGTTGCCAGTTCGTGTGTGCTGCCTCTCCCAGGTTGCCTGAGTCAGTCACGTGCTGCTCTTCGTGTGGGGCAACTCCGTCACAAGCGAATTGAGCCACCCCGTACGACGGCATCATGAGCGAGATACAGCAAGATTTTTGCAGTTACTGCAATGAGTGAAACTTGAGGAGATCCACTTAACTGAGCCACCACGTAGAGATTGAGACGCGTGCGTGCGTGCGTGCGTGGGCACAAAGAAAGACTTTTTTATTTGCACACTTTTCATGGCTTCGTTGAAGTCACTGTGAGGAATGCATATCCAATATGGAATGTCGGCACTTTGCAAGGGTTGCCATCTTTCCTCCGCCAGACTTTTCTATCCGCCGAGCTCGCCGCTTCCTCTCATTACCTCGGCGACCAATGGCAACCCTTTCTTTCTTCTGTTTTTTTTTTTTTTATTTCAAGCACGTCATGGTGAGGAAGCCAAAAGGAGGGAGAGCTACATAACGTGCAGTACAGTCTGATACAGTGTGAGCGTGTGATTCGAAGAAAAGTGCAACCCCTCTCGCTCTCCATCGGGTGTCAGTGCCTCAGCCTGTTGGAGTCGTCGGTCGAGAAACTGATGCTGCCCTCACGCATCCAGTCTAGTCAGCCCAGCCCGCCATAAAGCTGGCAACCCTGAGCGAAGCGTCTTGCCCTAACTACACTTTAAGTTGTTGCTTGACTGAAGGATGTCTGAAAACACCCCTGGTCGTTGTCGCCAGTCACGCCGTCAAATTGAAAACAGCATTAATTTCTTGACGTCTGTGTCTGTCCCCCCTCCCCCCTCCCGGGGGGAATGAGATTTTGCGGACCCCATCTATTGTTGGCCACAATGGGTGGGTGGGTTCGACCCATTCCCAGTGACTTTCGTCACTACATGAATGCTGCTGGGTCCACGCCCACTGACGAGGCGTGGGCGTGGGCGCACCAGACACACAAACTCTCACAGACGCGCCCCTTGTCGACATCCTGGAGCCCGGCCAACACGGGTCTCAGTGGGGTGGTCAGACAAGGTGTACATCATGGGGGCGAATTCGAAGAGTCTCGCTTGAGTCTTGGGCCTTGTTCGAGTCCTGGCCCGAGTCTTGGGCCTTTCTCGAGTCTTGGGCCTTTCTCGAGACTTGGGCCTTTCTCGAGTCTTGGGCCTTTCTCGAGTCTTGGGCCTTTCTCGAGGCTGGCGCCTGGCTCGAGTCTTGCGCCTGGCTCGAGTCCTGAGACTTCCCTACCATTTAGTCTTTGTCTCAACCTGCGTTGCGCAACTGATTCCAACTTAACTCAGCAGAGTTCAAACCTGAGGCTGCCACTTTTTGAGCTGGCGGTGAGTAATTTCCAAAGCTCTGTCATCAGGGAACATTTGCGAATGCCCAACAGGCCCAAAGTATGCACTTTCACAATCGTCCCTAAAAAATGAGCCGTGCCTGCGAAGAATCCGCGCAGCAGACGAACCAGACCTTGAGGAAGTCGAGAGAGTTGGTCCTTCCTTCCTTCCTGGTCTGTGGTGTCATTTGACAGAGAAAAAGATTCGACGACGACGACGACGACGACGACGACGACGACGACGACGACGACGACGACGACGACGACGACGACGACGACGAAGAAGAAGAAGAAGAAGAAGAAGAAGAAGAAGACATTTCATTAGGTCAATTGCAGGGTTCTTTTTGTCAAGGGGATCATTTAATCCGCGCAGTCGAGTTCACCGTAATAAATGGCAAAAAGAATGGTCGGTTTGACTCTTCTTGAGGCACATTTGGAGCTGGGCTCGACCACGAAATTGCCTTTTCTCGATCTATCACGCACGTTGCGTTGCGGCGGCTGCAACGACCCCGAGCGCCAATGCCGTGTGAGCCAAAAGCGGCCGCCGGTGGCCGCCAGCGCAGCTTTTGGCGGCTCACACGACCCCCATTGTTGGGTGAGTCAAGAGGTCAACATCGATCGGAGGGGGGAAAAGGGGGGAGGGAAGGAAGGAGCAATTTGGAACTGACACGAAAAATTTCACAGAGATCCCATATTTATTCATCAATGCGCTTAAATGCGTCACATTTTTGAACGAGACGCTGTCTGGCGGCCGACTCCGAGTGGCAACCCTGGCAGAAGGAGATTAGGGACAGACAGACTGAACAGAATGTTAATCCAGGAACTGGAGACTGGTTCTCAGTTATTGATTTCGGGAGGGACGGACTTGGAACTATAATATACTTATGTCAAGTGTTGTAATCTTCACTTTGGGCTTCCTTCATGGCAAATTTGCTAACTAACATCTTTTGGGCCACGTCCCAAATCTGCACATTGGCAGCTGCCAAATCGACATAAGACACCCGCGAGCACTGCAGACATCACACACGTATTTCTTAAAGCCTAATAAGTCTTGCTGAGCTCGACTTCTCGACCGAGATCGTGATCATCGCACATCCCTACAAAATATTTCGTGGCTTCGTTGACAGGCGGAAAAACCGTTGGTCGCCTCGACTTTTGCCCCCTTGAGAAATTTCCAGCCATAAAAATTAGTCAAATTATTGGGCAAAAAAAGAGGAGTCAGGTCTGCCAGCCAATTGCTATCAGCCAGCGTTGCCAACGGCCGCTTTCCGAGGCTGATTTCTCGAACGTGGTAATTTTTGTGGGCCCAGGAAAAAAAGGTCGTTTTCCATTAAAAAAACTACCACCCCTTTTTTGAAGCGTCTTTTAGTAGTTCTCTGATTCAGCGTTGTTGGCCCTTGAGAGACGTGGCAACACTGCCCAGGGCCGAGCTTAAGCGGAGCATAAAGAATAAAGTTCACCCTTTATAGGTGAGTTTGGGAAGAGGCCAATTTTGCTCACATCTCTTCTTTGTCTCCTCAGCTGAGCTGCAGATGCAAGAAAGGACCAAGAAAAGAGGCCCGAGCACAATGAGAGCAGAGTTTTTTCGGCCCACCTGTAAATTAATACTCTTGAGTCAACCAACTTTATGGGCTGCACTTTTGCAAGGAAGGAGGGAAGAAGAAATATGCATTTGGACAAAATTGCACAACAGCCTTAAATTGTCGAGCTGCAGCTCACAAGGAGAAGAGCATTAAAGAGGCGGGAAGAACAGCCTCGATCTTGATTTATGCAACGTCAGAGATGCAGGAGAGGGAGGACTTTTCAGCTCATGACTCAGATCCTCTGGAGCTGGACCAGCCTGAACGGAGGAGAGAGAGAGAGAGAGAGAGAAAGAGAGAGAGAATGGGGCTTTTGCCAAAACAGCAAAAAATGGCAACCTCTGATTTGCAATCTGAGCGGAACGGAGACGTCAGCTTCCAAGATTCTTCAGCAGAAAATGACTTTCGACTACAGTTGCCATCCATCATGTCTCACCTGAAGGGAGATTTGTCTTGTTTACACCACATTCATTACAGATTGTCTTATTCATCACACTATTTGAACCTCATTTAGGTCTCATTCATTACAACGACTCTTCTGTCAAGGCATCCTTTGTTGTGTCTCGACGTCTTCATCCTACTCTTGCACACTTTAAGTTCCACGATCCAGGCACGAATTGTTCCAACCTGGGCTATTCGTAACTTTCAAAGTTTCAGCTGAGCTTTTGGGTATGCAATTATCGTTTTTCTCCGTCGGCCCCCGAGATGACATCAAGAATCCGTTGTTGCCACAGGGGTAAAACGGCTCTCAAGAGTTCAAAATCGACGCTGGAAGCTGCAGTTTCACAAAATATGCAAATTGTCGCAGTCTCGTCCCGTTCCCGGCGATTAAGCCATATGGCAAATTTGCAACTGCACTCATTAAATGCAAATTTGCCTCGGGAGCTTTATCAGAATTATGCATGAGCAGCTGCGCACACCAAGAACTTCTTCATACCAGCGATTTTCTCTACCGAGCAATTGGTGAAAATTGCTTCCACTTCATCTCTCTCCCCTCTGACGCACACAAAATGACACTCACACGCGTAGCCAGAGAGAGCGACAGACGGACAGACAGACAGATGAACAGATGAGTAGATGAACAGATGAACAGACGCACAGACAGACAGATGAACAGATGAGTAGATGAACAGATGAACAGACGCACAGACAGACAGATGAACAGACGCACAGACAGACAGATGAACAGACACACAGACAGACAGATGAACAGACACACAGACAGACAGATGAACAGAAGCACAGACAGGCAGGCAGACTGGCAGAACCACATACACACCTATTAACACGTACAACATTTTACAGGGTGTTTCGGGGCCTGTTTCACTACGTCAACGCAGTCCAATGTTGTTGCTCTAAACAGGCACCGCATTGGTCTGGTCTCTGGCTCTATAAAATAACAGTTATGCTACAGCTCGAGATGACCTCAAAGTCAAAGTTGGCGAACTCCAATACTTTCGGTCACGGGCAGACGGGGCAGAAACGGATTCGTGGAATTTCTCCACTGGAAACACCCTGTACACAAACAAATACACATTGATGAACACGCCCAAACAGATGCGCCGGAAGTGGAACAGGGTGGCGCAGGCGAAATAACCGTGTTGGACGACGCTAAACCGGCTCGTGTTGCTGTCAGTCTGGCTGCCCATGTGGCTGGTGCCGGACTCGACCCAGAAGTTGGCTCTAATGCATCTCGGCTGTCGTCCAACAGGTCTTTTCTGTCCTTTTTATCTGTGTGCAAATTTCATCGTCTTCCACGAACGCCAGCTTTGCCAAAGCTTTGCCGATTTTTTTCCTCCTCTTTTTGTGTCAGGCTTTTTCCGACAAAGGCTTCTTTGTTCACGTCATCGTAGCCATTTTTCATCCGCGTGCATAAGATCGAGTCTCTCTTTTTCCCTTCTTTTCTTCTTCCCTGCGCACACACAGAGATTCTGCCCAAACAGAATTTATCGCCCGGCTTTGTCTGCTGCTGCTTCTCCATTTTTGGCATTCCCGAAAGCTGATACGAGTGCCAAGAACAACAAACCAAGATGGAATCTGGCATGCACAAAGACCAGAATTCTAGAGGGCTGCAACAGCGAGAGAGAACAAGAGAAAGAAATCTCATCCCCTTTATTCAAGAGATGAAGACTGGCTGACAGTCCAGTCTGCAGTGTCTAGAAAAAAAACCACCCTGCTAGATCTCGCTCGAAGTGGCAACCCTGACTCGATTCCGCTATGACTTGCAAGTTAGGACACAAACAATCGTGACTGCCACTTGGAAAACCAAGGCCTCCACGCACGTCAACCACACAGTTCACCAAGATCATGTTGCCTCAAGACTGGCCCTGCGTGGCAACCCTGACCCGCCGCAGAGCAGGCACACTTTTCGATTACGTTTTCTTGCTCAACGAATAGACTTTTCGACTCAGTTGGCTGAAAAATTTTCAGTCGTTCGTATGCTGCTCATTATTGGGCCTCCCCAGTGGGCCCCCATTTGCAACTGGTTCTCTCTCTCTCTCTCTCTCTCTCTCTCTCTCTCCGCTGCCCACCTGAGGAATGCAGACCCATTTGCCAGCCAAATGAAGCCACCAGAGTTGCCAAATGGTTCCCCCCTCCTCCTGGTGTCAACTTTCTCCAATTAATTACCTGGCAATAGTCTTTAAGGCCCACCCAAACTTCCCCCCCCCTCCCAAATGTTGTTACAGCCTGAGCCGCGCAAAACACGCGCTGCTTCCTCGCTTTTTGCCGCTCACACGTCCCCATGCCAGCATCAGCACGTCTTCGGCCCTTCAAGGATCTTGCCCTAATTGAAAGGGAGAAAAGAAACAAGGCCGTTTAAGAAGCTAATGAAAGAGATGCCTTTACTGTTACATCCAGGCAGGCCTACGTAGCCGGGCCTGTTACACCCCCGAGTCTACCTGGGCCTACACGTGCAGGCCTGAGACTCGTTATTTTCTCTCTCTCTCTCTCTCTCGCTCTTTTCTTCGACCTTGCTCTTGCACCTGCTAATAAATTACCGATGAGGCCTAATTTCTCACTCAGCCCAAGACAATTAATTTCATTTCTCACCTGCTGACTAACATAGTTTCTACGAGAACAGAATTCCTCAAAGTTTTGTCTACCTTTTAGTCTACTTTTTTCCATTAAAAGGTCACCGAGGAGAGAGTTCAAGGCCACTTTTTCCTTCTTGCATAACGATCCTTTTGAACAGTTGGGTGGTGGTGGAATATCAACAATCAGAAATGCACGAAGAAGCAGAACGATCGACCTTGTGTCAAACGATCCTTTACAGCTTGAACATGAGGAGCTGCCAGAAAATGTCGTCTCTGCCCTTGGGCTTACGGCAGCTCCACACGAGAGCAGCTTCAAGAGAGATGCAAGAGCCACTCGAGAACAGGGTGGCCAAAAAAAGTCGGACTGGGTGACCAGCCAAAAGTATTCACTGGATGGGACGGGGCAGGAATCCCACTTCAACTCCACCGCCGAGGACTTTCAGGGCTAGCTCGCCACGCATGAGTCAGCATCATGCATGCGTCCACTGTACAGTGAAATCTCATATCTCCTCCGTCAACGTCGACTGTCTGGCAACCCTTCCCAATGTTGGGCAAACTTATGCCTCAAAATCTCATCATGCCTTTTTTTGGGCTTGTTTTGGTTCTGTGTCAAACTGGTCACAAAAGAAATCCTTGAACGCATTACAGACCCATCAAGTTGCCAAGGAGTCCCCATGTTCGATCCTACTAACAAACTTTGAAGGCAAATTGTAGAGTCGAAAAGCCTCACCAAGAATGAAGAAAAGTAATCTGCATTCTGCCTTGCTTTGTTTAAGAACCATATGCCAGGATTGATGCTCCCACATGTTGATATTTCCCCGTGCTTCTCCCTTCCTGCAGCACCCTGTAGCCCAGGACGCCTAACAAGCTCCCTACTGTCTTTGTTTGCGCGCAGGCCTGAATTATTGGCAAAGTATTTAGCAGTCATCCTTGCTGATTTATTCCGCCCCCTCTGGGCAAGAGAGCAGAATGGAGCAAAGTCATGCTCCAGCTAATTAGAAGAGCTCGACTTTGAGACAAAAAAATTCTAACCCTGCTTTTATTTATGTGTTACAGGATGTTCACATGGCCACCAGGAGAGAGGAGGAGAGGTTGAACAACAGCTCGGAAAGTCAGCAAACTTTTGGGCAGAGGTTGCCACATTCGGTGAGTTGGCAAAAGGTTGCAAATAAATTGAACTTTTCAGCGGGGTCTCAAATGGAGGGGGAAAAAAAGTCCAGCTTTTTCATTGCATCATAATCGAGAGCTGTCGTTTATCAAAGGACAGAAAACAGTTTCATGAGTTGGCGCAAACAGAAAGTTTTTTCACTGGGACAATTGCGCAGTCTGAAACACGTTTCATTCTCTCTCTCTCTCTCTCTCCAGGATATGTTGAGCCGGAGTACAGGAAATCTGACTTGTCTGGTGAACAATCTGCATCCTTGTGCAGCTTCCAAAGAAGAAGAGGAGAAGGAAAAATCTTCACGTCGACGTCTGAAGGACAACCAAAAGTCCAGCAAGGTGCTGAGGAGACTCCACAAGTCTCTAGGCCTCTCCTCCCCGGACCTGGTGCCGCTGGTGCCCAACGAGGAGGCCTCGAGCAGGAGTCCAAGGACCGATCAGGACGAAGAAGTCAGCTGTTTCTCCAAGTGTGAAGCACCCAAATTTGCCCCGGAGAGTGAGGTCGAGAGGAGGTCCATTGGACGCATCTGGCCCGGAAACGGCTATGACCGGGACGACGAGGAGATGCTGTTGAGGAGGGCGTCCTGGTACCAGCCTGGACTGTCCAGGTGAGTCGATCGAGGTTGCGTGAAGACGAGAAAGAAATTATAGTCAAATATTTTTCACGCTTGCAGGGACATTTGCGTGGAGATCCTCTCTCCCCAGCCAACTGGTGCGTTCCTGGTGCGCTGCTCCGAGTCCCGCCCCGATGCCTTTGCCCTGTCCATCAAAGTACCGAACCAGAGCGTCGTCCACTACCTCGTCATCTCCAACTGTCACGGCTGGAAGATCAAGGTCGGTCATACAGACTCACAAGTATAACTTATCGTTTGTTATGATGACAGTACTGACGGTTGCATTGGTTCCAGGGTTCGACCAAGTGCTTTCCCTCCTTGTCCTCGCTCATTGTGCACCACTCGGTGATGTCGGAGCTGCTGCCGTGCCCGCTGGTGCTGACCTCCACGGCCTTGGCGTCGCTGCCTACATCAGCGGCGACCGCCGACGAGTCGGGAGACGATGTTGTGGACCTCTCGGACTACCCCGACTTGCTCTTCACCCTGCGCAAGGCCTTTGGGTCGACGGCCGAGTTGGCGCAGACCAACACGTCGTTGTCGCCGGCCACCATGTCCGAGATATCGTCGACGCTGTCGTCGTTATGAGACCTGGCCAACTTTATCAAGAGCTGCAGCAGCCGCGAGCACGAATAAAGTCCGCCTTCAGCTCAGAGACGATCCAAATGCTGGAAATCCCTAAGCGAACTCGGCCACGAGACGTCAAAATTTGCATCTGGAGCAGAATTGCTCACCTTAATACATACGTTGTATTGGTTTGCCTAGTCGAATGCAAAAATTTCATGTCGTACCATAACTCATCATGTGTAAAATGTGTCCTGCACAGCAAAATATATATATTGGATTACTTAAAAGTCACGCGTCGAGTAAAAAAAAATCGATATTTCTGACTCAGGTTGTCTCAGTGGACTCGGACGTTACTTCGTTATCAAATGGCTTGAGGATTGTGATCAAGCAAATCAGACTAGGTCAAAAAAGTTGAATTAGTTTAATTTTAAAAAAATGAGATCATGGAAGACAAGGATTTGGTTGAGCTTCTCTTTGCTGTGAAGAGGACGAGCAGAGACCAAGCCAAAGTCTACACGATCTCTGCTTCATCCACAATCATCAACACAGGGGAGGTGAAATTGGTTCAACCATCATAGCACGTCTGAGTTTAATGGGACCTGCCATTATGATGCCAATCTGTGATCACGAAACACCACTTGAATTTATAAATATAACTGTAGTGCGCAAATTGTGCAGCACAATATGACCCGGCTAGGATCATATTATTCCCTGAGTTGATTGCTGTGACAATTGTGGGCAGTTCTTTTCCACATCAGACATCGAATGGTACCTAAATCAGCTCTTTAAGTGATATAATACACTTTAACTAACATTTGAAACCAGCACAGGAATTTCAACACATACTGCATCTTGTTTCTGTCCTTTCTTCATTTATAGTTTTTAGTCTGAAGAGCGCCAAGAAGTATAAATCAGCCCCCCCCTTGTTTGTAAAGAAAAAGACTAATTTTTTCATAAAGGTAGATGTTCATTTGCAGGTATGGATAAGATTGCATAATATAATTATGGATACAATGGAGAACACACGTCATTTCTGAGAATTCCCATCCAGTGGTGAGAGGTTGAAGGGTCTTTTGGCAGAATATCACATAGCTGAGCAAGGGTGCGCTGGGTGAACCGAGCCAAGTCAAACCTGAGGAAGGTTACGTTAGGTTAGCCAGGTCTAGCCTACATCTATTCTTTTTTTATGCAGTCCTGACCAATCTTAACCTGTGTCAGGCTCAGCACCGCCCAGCACTACTCAGCTTGCTCACGGTTGTCTGTCAGTTGTGTCTGCACCGCAACAGTGCAGGAAGACACTCATGCGGCCATGCCCACATTTGCTTTGATCTGTGCATTTTGCACGTCTACAGTCCAATGATGCATGGAATAAGGGAAAAGTTTTATATCTAATATTCCAAGCTAGAACAGAAGTTTTAATGGCTGCAGGTACAGTGGCCGCCACCTATTGTCGGATGTCTGGCCTGAGGACATCTGGCTCCCTCGACTGGTGACCCATTTTGGCCGCCTCAATGTGTCACCCTTTGTTTCTTTTAACAAGACCAGCGGGTGCACCTGGAGTTCCCCAGGTTATTGTTGGACCTGCCCACGACGCTGGATCTGGAGACCTTTTGGGGCCAAAGCCTGAGTGCCCTCAGCACATTCCATCCATGCACTCATCATCCTTTGTTGTGGATTTGGAGTAACACTCCTCTAATTTTTGGTTGCATCATGTGGCACTATCGCCCTGGCTGATGGCACCCAGGACGTGGTGCTTACTGGTGGTGGCAGGACCCAAGATCAGGACACCAGCACCACAGAGATATTTTCAGTGTGCTCAATGCAGTGGGGCAAGGGACCAAACTTGCATATTGGTCCCCATGGTACATGTGCAGTTAGTGCTGGCTCTGACCTCTACTTGCTGCTTTCTGTTAAAAGGAACATTTTCAATTTAATGCATTGCAGACGATGAGGGAAGAGTTGTCTCCGTGGCTGGTCAGTGCACGACGTTTCTTGCTGTACCTCAGAGTTTTACTGCATGCACTGTAAAATGCAAAAGTAAAATAATTTCGCTTATATGAAATAGATGATTGTGATAATTGGCTTTTGAAACATGTCCAGTCAAAACTTTAGACACAGTAGTTTGTCAAAGACTTGTATCCAGCAGTAGAAATGAGACCACTCTTTGGGTTGCTCTCGTCACTCCAGGTGCCAGAGTATTGATTTCAAGTGAGATTTTAACTTTTATGATGTTTGCCTAAGTGAATGCCCTGAACCAAATGTGGATGTAAATTAGAAAACAGCAGTGACATTTAGGAGAGTGTTTGTTTTCGTCGCAAGTTTGTGTGTGCAACACCAGCGCTTTTTTTGTGAGCCTTCATAAATGAATTGTCTTAATTATGGTGCTTTCACCACGCTACTTGCTTCTCTGCATTTCGCACTTGTGGGACTACAACTTTTGTGCAGCAACCATTTTCGTAGTTCTGAGACCTCAACAAACATGAGATATTAAATGGATATGACGCTACTGAAGTATTGGAGACAGCTTGAGTTTGACCAGCCACCATTTTAGGAGGTTTAACGTGAGTCCACTTTTGTGTGATGTTGACGGGGGAGGCTGTAAACATGTTTGGTTACAGTGCACAGTTGTGTATGGACTCCAGAGAACATTGGTCTCGACTGAAAGCTACTTTTGTGGCCCAATGTCTATGACTCAGTGAGAACAGAAGTTGTCTCTTAGCACAGTGAGGAACAACTCTGTACTGACTGCGTTGGTGCAAGAGTGAAAGTTGCCAGAATCAAAGTGAATCAGTTACCCTCAAAGGCTTCTGTCATGATCACCTTCCAGGTTTATTTAGCTCTCAACTGACATTTAAAAGTGTTTTCTTATGTGCGACAGTTTCGAGTGCCTCACATGTCCTGGTGCGGATTTTTGCCTTCCAGACACTGCTGGCGGCGCTGTTCTGGTGGAAGTTGGACACGGGATTACTAAACAGGAATTGTTCCTCCATCAATTTCCTACTGAAACGTCATATTTGAGCTTTTTGTGACCGTCCACGGCCCGGTGGCAGTGCTACTGACGGTGTTGCCGAGCTTCAGGACCCTGCCGTTCATCAGGCAGCTGTTAAATGTCCTCATATCTCTTGGAGGGGCCCAGAGAGGGCGGTTATGCAATTTGCACACTTTTTTGACGAAAAAAATGGGCGACTTGATGGTGATGCTCATGAATTTGGGAATAATTTTGGAACAAAAAATTGCCCCCATCCCTCATCATGCTAATCTGCCAAAATGAACGTAGCAACTTTTTACCAGAGTCTTACGTTAACTCTGTTTATTCTTACACAACAAAGCCAAGCTACAACGGTCTCTGTACAGGATGCTGAAGTTGGCATGAAGCACCCGTACCATGAACAGTTCATACGACTGAAGTTTTGAGTCTGTCTTTAACTCACTGTAAAGTGAATCTGTGACACTTTGAGTCGTGCTTTGGCTGTGAAGCAGAAGGTCTGCCTGTTCTCGCCGCTGGAGGTGACCCTTTTGCTGTAAGGCACGTTTAGTCTGGGTCAAATATTGGGCATGCGCAATTTGATGTTGCTAGATCTTCCTGAGGGGCTTTGTCGATCAATGGGGAAAAAGTTAATAAAGCTCTGTAGTAAATAAAGGTTTGTCATCATTGAACTTAAGGATGTCAGTCAGGTCTCGACCATCTAATGTGTGAAGAGGATATTCTTAGTTACATTTTAAATGCCGAATGAAAGCACCTTTGGAAACATAGAGTTTCTTTCACGTGATCGACTTTTAACCAATGATTTTCGACTTTTTCTCGCTGATTTTTGAAACCTTGAGAACGTCTATTGCAAGCTTCAAAGCTGAAATTACCTGTATTTTGATTCACACGGTCAATTCCGCCGCTGTGACCAGTCTTATTGCCGAAAAAGTCACCCACTGTAGCTACTCTTTGTGGTTGAGAAGGTCCATCACATAAAGAAAACTCCAAGTTGGGGAAAAAAGACCAAGTTATTCTCACTCGCAAATTTCAATGATTCCCTCGTGAGAATAACTTTTCTTTTTCTTTGCCAAACAAATAATCCTTTTCCTGGCAGCCTTGAAAGTTTTAAAAGTTATTCATGCACTTGTCTTGTGTAGTGATTCATAAATTCTCGTGGGGCAGAGTTCAAAGTGCCTTTTCTGACAAAGTTCTCGACTACATCTTTATCATTTGACCTTAACCAAAGTGCACTCGGTCAAATTCCGAAACTGACCCCTTTTCGACCAAGCCTAATGCATATAGTTTGTAGAAAATGTGCTCAACCATAAAAATGCGAATAGTTGCGCGCTCGGAAGTGACAATGTTGAATAGTGACTGCTGAGACCATCATAAACTGACCGCATGACCTAGATAAGGACAGCTTTTGTCGTGTCTCGTTGTTTTTTTACGGCCCAGCACGTACAGGGTGTCCCGTAAAATCTTTGCCTCCTTGAGGTCTGTCAACACAGCCCAGTTATTCGCCAGTTATAGCGCAAGAATTTCTGCAGTTCCTTCCTTTTGCGGCGGAATGTGGCAAAGTTGCCGAGACACCCTGTATGTACAGTGTCTGTGCACGTCGGCCAAGTGTACATTAGCTGAGTTATCGATTCGTGGCAGCATTGATGAGTCAGTGGTTGCAAAATTAGAATATGAACAATAATGACTCGTGATTCACAGGGTGTCTGGAAAAAATGAGCGACAAATTGTGTCATTCCGCAGCTTCTCCCTCCCCTTCCCACGGCTGCTACAGACATGTCTTCAGTGCTGACGACACCAGGACACTTGTACAGTTGTTGACACTGCCCTAAGGGTCGACAGAAAGGTTGTTGTGTTAGGTTCGTTGAGAGCTCTTTTTTGGGGGGGGGGGGGGGGGCCGCGCGCCCCGCCCCCCCCCCGCCCGGCGCGGGGCCGCCCCCCCGCCCACCCCCCGCGCCCCCCACCCCCCCCCCGCCCGCCCGCC
>JAAUXU010117909.1_pt1 | contig 34278 bp, 30 predicted proteins | sample 7278151 | NCBI WGS metagenome assembly JAAUXU01 (sample SAMN14350113, study PRJNA611818) | marine sediment metagenome | isolation source: surface marine sediment (1.8m) | place: French Polynesia: Moorea | collected 2018-08 | reverse complement strand
CGCAACTTTGTAGTGGCCTGCAGCACGGTGTATAATGTAAAAAAGCTCAATATTGACGCCCTCAAGACCAGTGTGGACCAGGAGTGGGCTGCTGTGCTTGACACTGATGTCATCAAGGCCACAAAGGCCTTTCGATGCCGCCTGGAGAGTTGTGTGGCTGCCAATGGCGGAATTTTTGAGAAAAAGTAAAAGAGAAATAAAATGTATGATTTTCATTGAAAAACCTTGCGTCAACTCTTCTTTTGTCATCTCATCAGAGTCACATGTTTCAAGTGTCCGAGATCAATGAACGCACCCGGTAGCTGAAATACTTGCTGCCTTCAAATGTTGAGCAGTGATCCAGGCATTTCTGCACTCACCCTGGAACAAAAGCATAATCAAAATACAGTGATCTTTTACACACGCCCTCCACAAAATAACCAACCGAGGGCCGCCCCAGAACACTGATCAGCATTTCGACCAGACAAACTACCAGGAACAAAGGACACCTAAGCCTCATGTTAAACTTCAGATAATTACACCTCTGACTAAGTGTGCAGAAATTTATACCTGTCATACATTCTTATCTAATCTGTTGATAAACTTAAAAGGAACAAGATGTGTCCTTACTTTTATTCTCTCCTTATTTACCGCAGCACAACTGAAAAACTGAATCTTGATGCGACAGCATCAATTTCTTACATCGCCCATTGCACATGCACAGTAGATAAGTCTGTGTACACGAGCATCCTATGCATGTGTACCCGATTTTGCGCGGTTCTGGGACAAAGAAAGGGCCACTTTGAGTCCTGTCTAAGGTAGCAGCACTGACATCAAAAGTCCCTTCAGGTGCATGCCAGTCGCTGGTTCAGGTGAATGTACAGTGGCATCAAAACAGTCATCAGCTGACCCATTTTTCTAGAGGGAAATGCACGCGCGCACTTGGACACCGGGCCCCAACAGCAAGGCCTTGGTGCTTCATCAGGTCGGACTCCGGACACCAGCAAAGTCTCGTCAGTGTGCTTGGTTCTGAGGAGGAGGGACAAGAGGGAGATTATGATGGGCAATGAAAGCATTCGTTTTTTGCTCTCTTCGTGTTTGAGATAACTGTTAGATCTCTTTTTGGTGCTTTGATGAACTTTTTCCATGAGGCTAGAGACAAGTCGAGTGTCTCGGTGAAAGACTTGTATGATGTATCACGGAAGCGTTGTGGAAAGCTGAAGCTGGGACAGGTTTCGGAGCTGTGCTAACCAGTCCCTGTGCAGTCTCAGCAACTACACAGGGAGTGCCTGGATAAATCTGGATGGACTTCAAAGTGTGATTGCAATGTTGAAATGTAGGACTCACTTGCGAACAAATGACTTGGGTAATTCTGGCCATTCCCACACTGGAAATTCCCACCAAGTGGACATAGTAAAGACAAAGGAAGAATGAGTGCAGAAGCTTTGAATTGACTGCAAGAAAAAGAGTAAAGCTACATTGAAATGACAAAATTATGTGAATATTTCCTCTCATATCATTCAAGCGCCAAGCTTTACAGGGGCCGGGCAAGGTCATTTTTATCCAACCAGCTGTATAAACACCATTTTATTATTTCTTTATTCCGCATCATAACGGCAACCTTAGATGAGTAAATGTCCTGTGGTCGCCTGAGCGGCATCAGCCATGGAATCATGCAAATTTGAACAGCACATTATGATGCGATGCAGTGCGATAAAATCACTGCTGACATGTCAGCATGTAAGTGTGTAGGTATGGTCATATCCACTAGTATCTATGTTCGCACGTGCATTGCACTGCGCTGTGCAGTGGATGCCTCGTAATATTCATACAATGCTGCAAAAGCCGACGAGCAGAACCAGCAGGAGCAACTGTTCCAAGGAGTTCACCATCCTTGGCATCAGTTGAGTCCCGTCATTGCACCCGTCGATATTGCTGCAGGCGTTGATGCAGCCACGCAGCCTCCTCAGTTTGTCTTCTTTTTTCTGGGCCGTTGGCCTCTGGTCCCACGAGGTTGCATTGTCCGCAAAGTCAAAGACACCACAGGCTTTGGGGACGCGTGAGATCTCCGTGTCCGTGGTCAGAGTATCACTGTCTGCGGAGCACGTGCGGACCAGCATGGTCTCCAAGGGTTTGTCCACTGAAAGTACAGCATAGGACACGATCAGTTGAGAATATCAATGCATCGGAAAATTGGAATCGCTTCAATCCCATCCTTGCAGTACTTTTATGAGAGTACAGGGTGAGAGAAAACTCTGTTCACATGATGTCTGACCTATATCTTTTGTACCGAGCTTTTCTGACAACCCTGAATAGCCTGCACATGTTTCGCCTTGGATGCGGTGCATGTGCATGATCCGTAGTACAATTGCAGATGCGTAAGAGGTGCTCATTGCTCAGGCGAGTCACATAGGTTCGATGAGGTTAACAATAAGGATGCGGAGAAAGTGTCGGGGCATCCACAATGTGCCTCTGTGGCCTAGAGCTGTATAGTTGGAATTACATACACAGGTTAATGTGGCAGGCTGGCTGTTTTTCAGCCGCCAGGCCAAATTTGAGCATGTTCTAATTCAGCTGCTGGCCTGTCAGTGTGTGAGGGCCTCGACAATTTGGCCTGGCAAATCCAAATGCTCATCAAGATTGTGATGAAAGACTCGGAGGATTTTCTTAGACCTTTAGTCAGTCAATAAATTCTGGTGTCGTTTAAATCTTTTAGCACATGCGCTGCAAGTACTGTAATTTCCGGTGTGTGAGATGCTTTCTTACAGTATTTCCCACTGATTTTGACGCATGCGTCAGCCAGGAATAGCCCAGCCCTGCCCTTCCTGCCTGACTTGCAGTCCGGCTGGAAGTAGTCGACCGAGGTGGTGTTGAAGGGGTCCTCGCAGAATGGATTGTCCCCATTCAAGGACTGGCACACGTAGCAGCCAATGGCAGAAGACACTGCATCAAAGGGGGTCAAGTGAGAGTCAGGCAGTTTCTGTCACACTTTAAGATTCCGTCATTCGTGAACGCCTCGACCCCTTGAGGCTTTCTTTTCTTTCAAAATGCGCACTCATCAGCGGCTGCGACTGATGTAGAAAGTCAGATCCCACCCAATCAGACTGATATTGGTCCACACAAAAAAGTGCTACAAGGCTGACAAGATGTTGGAGCAGGGGACCTTCCTGAGGGACAAGGGGTCAGTGCTATTGTCACCATATGAAAATTTTGTTATAAAATGTGACCCCTCTGGTAAAAAAAAAAGTATTGATGCACTTTTTTCAGAAATTTAACTATCTAGCATACTTTTTTATAAGATCCAACACCTTGTCAGCCTTGTAGCACCTTTTTGTGTGGCCCAATGTCAGTCTGATTGGGTGGGATCTGACTTTCTACATCAGTCGCAACTGCTGATGAGTAGGCATTTTGAAGGACAAAAATTTCGCCTCCAGGGGCCCACCGTAATGGACAGGCTGAGTGACGCATACATTCGTGAGCAATCCGCGTAAAATTATTCCTGTTGACAAAAGACATGATGGAACAGGGAAGGCAGAAGTGCATTACGCATTTCACCTTGAACAGGAGCAACAGATCTAGTGATTGAACAGGAAAAAGAGCCTGGACCGCGTGCTCAGCGTGCTCTCAGCGTGCGTAACATACATTTAGCATTTCATTCTTATATCGGCGCTTACGCGCTACCCACTTCGTTGGTTAGGAAAAAAGCTCTATATATGCGCGTCTGACAGACGTCACTCAGTCCTCGCGTGCTCAACAAGCGCTCCTCGTCCAACATTCGCTCCGTGCTCAAAATCGGCCGCACCAGAGATGAAAGTCGGCAATCAGCCGTGCAAATCAGCCGCGCAAAAGCTATTTAGCCGGAAATCAACTGCGTAAAAACCCTTCCACCTTAAGGCCATACGTATATAGGATACATCTTGGCCGAACTGGCATGTTTTGCCCACAGAAACGCACCCAAGCCTCACCTGTGACCAGAGAAGACAGGCAAGCCAATATGCTGATGATGGACGTAGTTCTGTTGATCATTTTCGTGACAGACAGCTGGGGAAAAGTGTGTGGACGACACAAGCGTTGCTGCTGCTGTTGCCCTCGCTGCTTTTCCTTCACTTTATCTCGCACGCGAGGCTGTTGAAAGTTATCTTCACATATGCGCGTTTGAGCGTAGGTGATTCCTGTCCCTGAGCTTTCTGCTCTTCCTCCATTTTTTGCGCCTTTTCAGCCAACTGGGAGGGTGACAGAGGATTGTTTTCAGCCCTTGAGCAACTCAAAGAGCATCTGCACTGATAACAAGTGCACTCATCGTGTGATAAAGAAAAAAGGATGTTCCTTGGCCAGCTGCAGTTTTCTTGACGTGCAATCACTCATACTGCACAGCTCATGTCTTGGGTCAAGCGCACGATAAGTAAGTGGCTGGTCACATATGGCTCTCCCCAATCCAACTCCCATTTGCACGGATAAGTTCTTGGTCGCCATTAATAAGAGTTAAATTTCAGGGTTGGTGACACAAGTAGCTGGACAAATTCAGGCTGTCCTTTTATATACTATATAAGGGTGGTCGTCACAAAGATCCCCAGAACTGGACCAAAGTCAACAATACTTCCCGCCGACAATTCCTCCAATGTCAAGACAGTAGTCCAGTTGTCACATAGCAGTAGAACATGTGTTCATGCAAACCTTTCAACTCACACACCTGCACTTCCTGTACTCATTCCAATTCAGGAAGCTACACTCGTTCACTTAGCTTTGACAACTTGAACAGCAGCAGAACTTGGGCCTCTGTCTACCATGGCTACTAAGTTGGCCCAGTCGCAGCATCAAGCCCAGTGCTGAAGCATCCCAGCGACTGATGAAAAGGACGTCATCTGGGATGAAGTCCTGAACCGGAACAATACTGGCTGGGAAGAGGCCAGTGATGAAGTCCGTGCCCCGACCAAAATCCTCAAGTTTCAGCTTCACATATATTTTGTTCCACAGTTACAAAGAGAGAAAGTCTCCTTGTTTTTACGACTCTTTGGCGGTGAATATAGTGACGCAGCAGTCAGAGCTTGGATTAATTCGCCCGATCATCATAGGTGACTCACAAGGATCATTTCAGTTCTCTAAAAAAGACAGAGGAATTCCGGCCAAGGCCAAGCTAAGCAAAATTTGGCCTTTAGAAAGAATTCATAGTAGACCTTATCCACGTACGAAGAGCTCACCCAAGAGGAACTTAACCCAATCGCATGGTGCGCGGACCTTGAGGCCAACATCAGCCTCAAAGTATCAACCAGAGCTGGTCCACCCTCACCGTACGTCCGTGGGTTACATTTTGTTTTTTTACTCATGCATATCTACTGATTTGCGATTTTTGACCGAGTGCTTCTTACCCTTTGGGTATGGTGTTTGGTATTATATCATCCAGCAATCATCTACGGTATATTCGATTTTTTGGATTTCCTTTGTCTACATCGATTTTTCAAAAGGTCTAAGGCAAATCATCCCGGGATCTTACTTTCTATATCAGTCGCAACTGCTTATGAGTGCGCATTTTGAAAAAAAATCGACTCAAGGGGCCACCCTAATATACACTACAACAGGACAAAGAGTGGAACGGAGTGGTCAATAAGAAAAAGAGCGGCCAAGGTCATTCCAAGACGTCTGGAAAAAGAGCGACACTCCAAAAAAGCTGGATTGGCCGGAGTGGGTCACTCTCCCCGGCTGGACTGGACACACACTGCGTATGAGACACACACGCTGTGACTCCGCCAGTCTATTACGCTACTTATGTCTAGAAATATAGTGTAGAAAGCTCCCAGACTCCCGGACGTGGTGGTAGATGGACGTTGACCATGGCGTTGTTGACTGGTCGATGATGACGTTGATATCGGGAGCGTCTCCTGGGCTCGAGTGCACTACTTGGCGGGACACGGTGGACTGGGCCGACACTCCAGCTCACCGGCCGGAGTCTTGCAGTTCTTACAAGTAACCAATCCCGAACCCAAAGGTGCTGCACAACACAAATCGAATGTCACTTCTCCACAGCAGACCTCAAAGTCAGCCGATCATGACAAAGGTCAGAACCTGATATAAAAGCTTCATTTTGCGAAAGTCATGGTAGTAGCTCGAGTGGTGAAATGTAGTCAACCGAGAAAACAATGTTCCAACCGTCCTTGGCGTAGTCCGGAGTGTCGGGAGACAACGAGGAAGACCACATGTGGCACAAAACTTACCCTTTTGTTACTCTCGACAAACAGACAGACATAATTTTGTTTTGTCATATTAAGCCCTTCATGCTGCACTTTGAGGCTGGAGGCCTTTGGTTTCGAGGACCATGTTCATAAAGTGGAGGCTGTGCCTTTCTTGACTGTGATTTCATTTTTTTAGTAGAAGAAAAAATACAGATCTTCACGTAGTCAAAATCGTAACTTTCAATATTTCACAGTAAAACGAATGTCAAAATCACTTGATTAAAAGATGCTTAAAGATCAGGATGGTTTTGCGAAGGACCAACACAGCACGCAAAGTTTACCATCGATAGATACGGTCAACCTTTGATATAGACAGAACAGATATAAGAGTGATGACTTATGTACCAAGTGCTATTTGCAATTTTTACATATGAAACCTTGGTATGTCATTCATTACTATACGATATTATGTTTTTTAAGGTTCACTCTATAAAGGGTCAGATCCTTAGAAGGACCAATGCCACTCGAGCGAAAGTGATTCTTTTGTCTGTTTTCAGCGTACTGCTTAAACAATCTCCTTTGGTGCATGCAGGCTGCGCCTAAATTATGGGCAGTCTCATTCTCACTACAACAACGAAGCTCTCGCTAACATGGTCAACTGCTGCAGGATCGATGTGGTGTGCAAGTAGACATGAACTTTTTCGTTGTTTTTAGTCCCTACTTTTCAGCTGAGCAGGAGCCCCCGGCAACCCCATTTTACAGTGAATACAGGCTTTTAAAAGCAAAAAAAAGCATCATCAACCGAAAGTAGAGATTCAAAGCTTCGCTTTTACCATTTGTTGGAGTATTTTTAATTCAAAAAGCTAGTAGAAAAAATGTGCATAGATCCTCCGTGATCTACATGAAGTCATGTGTAGCCCATTCTTGACACACTGGTCTACTTTTTCCCTGACGCACTGCTATAGAAGACAGTCTGCATTTTCAGGGAGGGACAGCAGCTGCGGAAGTAGCCTATTCTGTCAAGTCACGCAACCTATGCACGATGTGGCCTGATGCTCATAATGCACACACACACACGGCTCAGTTAGTCAGGGTTTGTTTTTTTACTCGTTGAGGCTCAATTTGGCTACTTTTGCTCGTTTTGGGGGATCGAGTTTGTCTCTTGGGGTGGGAATTATGAACTTACTGAGGATAACTTATGCATAAAAGTGCAGGTCCCAGACGCGAATACTTTAGCTCAGAACAAAAGTAAGGTAGGTAATTTGCAGCTCGTTTTACATCCACGTAACACAAGAGCCTGACAACCAGATTTCCTCAAAGTTTTGCCTTGTAGACAACCTCGGCGACACTGACTGATGTTTAACTCCACAACCCCAAATATGTAGCCATATTTTTGTACTGACAACAGTGTGAGTCAACAACAATGTCCTCCGTCTTTTCGACTCGCACTGTAGGAGTGACTAGTGTTTTCGAGCCTGCGCGAAAAGTTCACATTTTGAGCACGATTTCGTAAAATATCCAAACTTCCATGAACGAGGGCACGAAGGCTTCCCTCTTCTTGACGTCGAACGCTTTCGTGCACCCGAATATTTGCCTGACCAGATCCTCGAAGTTCGCCAAAGCTTCCGCCGCTGACTTTCCGTTGCAGTGGGTCACGAATCTCCCTCCAGGAGTGTTGAGCAAGGGTAGAGACTCCGAGAGCATCCGGCGGTGTAGCAACAAGTTGTCGCCCGTGTCGTCGTCGTCGTCGGTGGCAGCGTTGGCCTCCACGGGAGTGTCAGTCAGGTCGCCGAAAATGAAGTCGAACTTCCTATTGCGTCTCTGCAACCAACAGAGGAACAGGAATTCATTGCAGTCTCATACCACGAAGTAATTGGTACAGCGAGTGAACGTCTTTACGGGCCTAGTATCATTATGATTTGAGCCTTAGTTGATTCATGCGATGCCCTACAGTCTGAACCTCAGAAGATTAGTCCAAAGTGTTTTGAGGTGTTCTGGCAGCTCCCCCAAATGGACCTGTTGCAGTTGGACGTGTTGAACATGCTTTTTCCAGCGCTTGTGCGCCGTGACCGGGTCAACAACAGGCTGACCGGCAAGCATGGAAGTCCTGATGTTGATCCCTTCGACTTTCAATGAACACCTCGACGAGACTTTAACAGCGAGCGAACCTTCTGACAAGCTCTTAATCTGCGAGTTGACCGCATCAGCGTCAGTGTTCATTGTCGCAGTCAATGCTTTTTTCCCTCATTGCAAGATGTATAAAGAACGTGGCAACGCTGTCACGTTTCACAAATACCCACAGTTTTATCTATGCTTATGCCTCAAAGAGACAGGGAACATCGCGAGGAATAAACAGTCCTTTGGGTGCACTGCATCGTCCAGGACTTGATCGGAGATAGCGTCCTCGAGACGCTCCGTTACCTACCTTCGCTTCACAAGGTCGGTATGGAGCTTCCAATTGTACTGTACAATGACCACGCTTATGTAAATCAACGGCTAAATAATCTAAATGTCACTGATAATGATAGAAAATGTCAGTCCCAATTAGATTCATGCGTGTTCCAGTGTGACAGTGACAGCGTTGAGCCCTTGACAAAATACTACGTTTTTCTGTCTCGCTTCATCATGTCTTACACGACGATAGAACTCATACTAGAGATATTGAACTTTGAAAACCCCGCGAACAAACTCAGTGAGACCGAAGTCGGTTTCTCTCATTACGAAGCGCACGGTCGCCCATATCGACTTTGGCACTGCGGAGTGCAGCTCGGTCGTCGTCGGGAATATCGCGAGGAGCCTTGGGTAGTTTTTTGTGGCGACCATCGCGTAAAGCACGAGCTAGGGATTGCAGACACTTCTGCTTTGACTTTTTGGTACCGCTTCCGGTGGTTGTAGCTGCCACAGGGTCACGTTTGGCTTGGAACCCCGTAGAAATCCTACCGACAAAAGCGGCACCTACAGTATGTATGGCTGGAGAAGGTACTGAGGACCGAGAACGGACAATGGCAGTGAATTCGAGTACTTAAAACTAGTGAGTCTCCACGCGTGGATCGAGAGCAGTCAGTCAAGCGCTGCCTTAACCTTGCGCGCGATCGAGTACTCGAGAAATAAGTCACAAGTGAGCCGTAAACAGCGAGTCCAGCGCTGTTTTAGCTTAGCGCAAGTCCCTACTTTTGAGTACTCGTGTTGAGTGAAGCAATCCTTCGAATCGAGGACGGATGAATATAACTGGCTGTGTCATAACTTAGCCAAGTCAATCTGTGTCACCTCTCATTGTAGGTGGACACTTGGGTCCCTGAGAAAGAGTTGGAGCAAAGTTCTCTAAGTTATCTCTCTCTTGGAGTAGACGTGTTGAGCCTAATCCTAATCTAAATGATCCTGGAGGATTAGAATGAGCTAGTAGATTTGGCTGGAGCACTTGAACATTTTTTATCTCCTGTACTACAAATAAAAGCTACCTGGCTTTAAACACACTTCTATTAGTTGTACAGTGAAAAGTGAAAAGGTGCTGGAAGACTTCTATGGAGTGCACGGCTCTCCTTCTTCCTCCTCCAGAGTGCCGAACTTCCTCATGTGCCGCGTGCTGGTCACGTTGTACTGTGTCATTTCCCGCTTGGCGAGCTCCCAATACCTCCTTCGAAGTAGGTGAGCTGATGCTTTGGGCTGGCGATGTCGTGTAAAAATTCCCTTCTTATTGCCAACGACTCGTGTAACGGTTTCCTGCGTCATGAAGTCTGCGAAGTTCCATATCATCTCCCCCACCAGGTGACCCTTCTGGCGTGCAGTATCAAATGCCTTGAAGTATTCAATCATGCTGTCAGTCTGATACTCTTCAGTAAATACAAAAGAAGGCTCCAGGTGAAGGCCAGGAACTGTGTCAGCCCCATATTCTGATATGAAGATTGGTTTGTTTGATGTCTCGGCTCTAAACTTCAGCTCTGCATCCATTTGATGCTTGATGAGCTCTACGTGACCAGTGTCAGAATACCAGGCATAGTAACGATTTACTCCCACGATGTCTACATCCTGAATAGTGAAGTCATCTTTAGATCCAGCAGTGACAACTGTCAGAGGACGAGTAGTGTCCAGGGATCTGGCCAGAGTGACCAATTCCTTGAAGTAAGGAGTAGCATTTGGGTCATTAGTTGTAGGCTCATTGGCTAGAGACCACATAATCACCGATGGGCGATTCTTGTCTCTCTGGATCATTTCGGTCAGGCTCTGTTTGTGCATCTTCAGCAGCTCTTGATCAAAACCAGTTAAAGACACAGCAGGGGTCTCATCAATAATAGCAATGCCATGGGCATCAGCAAAATCCATGATCTCTTCTGCATATGGATAGTGTGAGGTGCGGAATGAGTTGGCACCCATCCAGTTGATCAAATTAAAGTCTTTGGTCACAGTAGCTAGATCAAGACCCTTGCCTCGGATTTCGGCATCTTCATGGCGGCCGAAGCCTCTCATGTAGAATGGTCTGTGATTGATACTTAAAGAACGGTTACCCCAAGATATGACTCGAATGCCTGTTGAGAGTCTGTAGACATCTTCACCGGCCTTGAGGTTGTGAATCCAGGCGCGCATGGTGTACAGGTATCCAGGCTCAGAATGCATCAGATATGGCCACCACAAATTGGGCTTGTAAATAGATAGTTCTCCTTTGCAGCCATGAGAGTCAAGCACTTTTGAACCCGATTTGTCAAGTAATTCCACCTGACAAAAAGTTTGTTCTCTGTGCAGATCATCCTTATCAAGGTAGTAGGACACATCATAGCTTAGAATGGCCTTGTCCAAGTTTCTTGACACCTCCTGTGTCACGACCTTGACATCCGTGATATGAATTCGGTTTGGAATGGCGTGCAGAGTGACTGGTCTGTGAACACCTGCATAGTTGAAGAAGTCGAAGTTGTAGATGAATTGGAAGGAGCCCTTGGGATAGCGATCACCGTCTTCCATCCAACGAAATGAGCCTTGCGGCACAGTATGGCCATTCAGTGTGCTATTGACAGCCACTGTGAGCAAGTTTGAAGAGGTGAAGGACAATAATTCTTTGGGCAGCACTCCCTCAAATGGCAGGTGGCCGCCAGAATGATGTGCAACTTCTTTGCTATTGACATAGACTCGGGCAGTGTAGTGAACACTGCCAAAGTGGAGGCGAATCTGATAATCCTCTTTCCAGGCAATGGGAACGTAGAACTTACGCTGGTACCATGCCCAACCACTAAAATCTCGGATGTCCCTGAAAACATTGAACCATTTCTGTTAGCCTCTAGACAGCAGCCCCTAAGGAACAAGTTTAAATGCTACGATTGTGCCTCCAAAGGTAAATATGGCACTTCTGTTGGGATAGGTTTAGGCGTGATTTCGCCATCAAATCCGTATTAAGTGCATTAGTTCAGATTCTAGACACCCAACAAAGTGTCATTTGCCATTGAGAGCCTAATGCTTTGGAAACTGGACAAGTAATGGCCAAACCTTACCTCTCCTGAGTTATGTCATTGTAGCTGGACGGCACCGGCATATCTCTGATGCTACAGCTGCAGCAGGAGGTGTCGAATGAGTTCAGATCACGACTGTACCACTTCTCCCTGAATCCCCGGTCAGGATCAAAGCGCGGCGAGATGCGGAATTGCCAGATGCCATCCAGACTCTTGACAAACCTGGTCTCAGAGTCCTGGGGGCGCATCACACCCTGGACCAAAAGGGCCGAGCAGAGGAGCTCGAGGCAGAGGACGAGCTGCAAATGCCTCCTGGTCCCCAACTCCATGGCTACTGCATTGAAGTCTCAGTGAAATCGGAGTGAAATATTTTGGTCGTTGCTAAGAGACAGCATAAGCAAACGCCATTACACAATTAATACAAGGTGCATAACTATTAGATCATACTTAAACTAACCTTTGGGAACAAAACGTTTCCAAGGGGACTTTTGTGCCGACTTTGCCGCTGTTCTGTCGTAATCTTTTGTGAAAAATATGTTGCCAGAGGACAAAATGACCTTGCAAGACTTTTGCTCCAACTGCTCTGACTTCGTCAACTTGTACCTGGCAAAACCTCTATTAAGAGCCTTCCATTCCGTTGTGACCATGACAAGACCATCACAATCCAGTGCACTGAGCAGATAGAACACTAGAGTACTTATTTAGTGGGGACCACAGTCCCCCTAATTAAGGATGGAGGTTCCTACATCGCGACAAAAAGCGCATGTTTTAGCTGGAACTTTAAATTTTGTACATCGGGGATGATCCTCTTTGCAAATTCAAATTTCTACCCAAAGCATGCATAAGCGCTTTGCCTCGTGACCCTGTATCTATCTGCTCCGTGGTCCTCAGACATGCACTGTATCGATCACTGGCTTGCTATCTCGATCCCCAAACTCACCTTCCTTGGCTAAGTGGGAAGAATTACAACAGTAATACAGACGGTGAAGCAACGTTTTTCTTTGTTGTTACATTTTCCAGCTGCTTAACCATGATACAGGCCAGCTGCTTCTCGATGTACGTCGTACCAGAGCCTCGAGCAGATGAAGCAAGGAGGCGTCCCGAAGCTTCAGTACTGAATCGCCAGTAGAGGAGAGTCCAACTGACTTCGGCGCAGAAGCTGAAGAGGATCAGGTCGTACAGCAGCTTCAGTCACAAATAGCTGACTTTGCACAAACTGGGGAGGAGCTTCGTGAGGTATATGATGCTCAACAATGAGCTCTCAGTCAGGAAAGCCAGGCTCAGCAAACAGATTTCAAACATTTGAGACTCCGAACGATAGGAATTTGAGGTGAGATGAGACACCCTGAGTCTCCTGCCCAAACACAGTGACTTCATCACAACAGTGGAGGCCCAATACAGCGTGAGCTACGAAGACGAGGCAGCAGAAGTCGTGGTGAAGAAATGCACTCCGGGTAGACACGATGCATGCTCAGAGCATCAGTGGACTGCCCAACTTCCAGGTGCCCCTGGATTCGTATACACAAGTCTCCTCCTTCCCGTCGATATGTATACACAGCTACTGAACAACACATGAACAAATGCATCAGTCGACCGCACAAGCTCAACGAGCTCGAGCTCACCTATGGCTATGCGAACCTTTCAATTCGTAGCGTCGATGGCGACTGCTGCAGGTCGTTGACCCCACACCTTGGAAGGCACTTCCTGTCCCCTGCCAGCACTTCCGGCTGGCGAGTGACTCGCAACGCCGGCCAGTTTCCGGTGGAGGCCGCAAGTCCCATCTTGGAGGCAGAGGAGCTCTCACTGCAAATGCGCATGAAATCGAGGTCGACCAGGAGCATCATGAGGACTATTCTCAATCCCAACTAGGAAGCATTTTGCCATCGAGGCTGAAGAATGGAGGTCAAGGCAATCGATACTTTGGAGCGACTTCGTGGAGGCTGCGCAGCATATTATCGTGCTGCTCGAGTCTCCCCAAGTCCAGGCAGACAGACTTCGGGGGACTCGTGATTGCAGACAGTAGCAGATGCTGAAGGACTTCAGCTTGATTCACTCACTGCGCATAAACAGTTTGAGATTTGGCGAATCAAAAATAACTTCGACAGTGAGAAAAAGAAGCGGGCAAAACTTCTTTAGTAGCAGCGGCAGGAAACGTCGAAGCAGCCTCGACTTTTAGAGGAAAAACCCAGACCAATGGAACACACGATTCCATTTCTCGATCCACGCACTTTGTAGTGCAAAAGTTCCATGAGAGGATTGAGCCAAGCACATCATTTTTAGGTCTCCATAATGTATCGCTTATTTTTGTCATACATTTATGAGGAACGTCTCAAGATGTCAGTGACAGCCCAATCTATTTATGCAAGGTTCGTCTGGAGTTTATTAGACCACACATGTACGGAGTCGTAATCGCAAGCTGCGCGGTGCCAAATCTTGTTCAGGACCGATTCCAACGATCACGCGATCGAGGCCTCAAACTTGATTTCCACGCGGAAAGGTCGGCCTTGCTCGCCTGACAGTTTGAAGCGAGCAAATGCAAAGGAGATTTGCTGCTCGAGCTGTACTTTGTTGTGTGTTTTCTGGCCGTCTGGGAGCAGCGTCGCAATACCAATCCCATTTGCCGACAGCCTCGAGGTCTTTTTTTCTGACCTCGAGCCCCTGGGCAGAGAGCAAACACCGGGTCGGAGGTCGAAGCAGTGCACGGCATCTTCCCTCAGCACTTGGAGAGGGAGAGGTCAAGTACTCCTGACGAGTACGACGTGTCAGACCTCGGCGTGCTAGACCTCGACGGGCGAGACCCCCCAGAGCTCCAGGGAACTTGTAAGAGCTCTGAAGAGGCTGAACCTGCTGAAGTTCGAGCTGTTTAACATGATTTTTCGAGCCCTTTTGCACACTGACGTCCTTCTGTCTTTTCTAATTCATGAATATTGCAGTGATTTAACTTCTAAATGGGTGTGATGCGCATGATTGTGCAAGTCTTGGCCCCAAAAATTATTGAAGCTTAATACCGGAAATGGCACCGTACTGCAATGAAATGCTCTTCCCGATAAGCATCTGCATTTCCAAGAGAGTCAACAAAGCTGCCAACTGCTTTAGATTCATCACTTTTGGGAGCACACGCATCTCAAATAACCCCCCGTCACACATACGCACTGACACAAACAAACCTTGAACTCCTCCATGAGTTTGAAGGCATCGCCAACGACCACTTTGTAGTTGTCGCCCCTCTTCTTCTCCAAGTAGGGATGGTTGACTGAAGGCATGAACTTCTGACAGGCGTCCATGACCATTTCGTCAATGTCCACCATCGTCACACTCTTGGGAACAGCATCTGGAGATACTTCCAGAAGTTGCTTCAGTAAGGCGCCGTCGCCGCCGCCCAGGATCAGGACGGAGGAGTCCGCGTACAAGGGGAGGTTCTACGGGATGAGCCAACAGTAGCTTTCCTGGTTGAACGACCACTTCTGTATCCGCCGTAGTGCGGAAGAACAGTGTGGGCCAACTCTGACACATGAATAAAAGGCCTACCTCTGGAAGGCCCATGAGAGTGTGCGTGTAGGCCTCGGTGTCCGACTCTGCCAGATTGACTAGTCCATCCAGAAGAAGCATTCGTCCATGGTCGATGCTCTCCAGGATCTGGATGTGCTGAAACTCGGACCACTTGTCCAAGAGGACGGTGTGGAAGCCGTACTCGACGACTCTGTCGTCTGCAACAAGACATCGTTTTCACACACTACTGCGTATAACTATGTAAGTACAATTATACGTGGATATGGACTGAGATTTGCACAGTACGCATGCCATTCTAAATGCCCCTTGCGGAAGATAATAAACATAGTGCAAGTGACACTTAATTACCTGAGGTAGTCAGGTACTGATTGGACCGCTGGCCCAGCTTGATCACTGGTATTTGTTGCCAATCTGATGCCAAATCACTTTCAACCAGGTCCGACTTGAGCAAGGTCACAAAGTCCTGGAGCAATTTCTCTTCCACTGAAGCCGTGCTGAGATAATCATTTAAAAAGTTACAAGCATAGCCGTAAACATACAAAAAACAAAACGTTGATACCTTTGGCAGTCTAAATCGATGGTGGCAAGGAAGCTCTGGTCAGCAATGGAGCGAAGCCTGAGGGTCAAAAGGATTTCCTCGTCATCTGAGTACATGATGATTGTGCGCGCCTAAAAAAGTACATGTCAACCCTTTGTTTTTAATGGTGGGCAACAAAAGTTCCAACGCGGTCACAGCGACGAAGAACATGACCAAAAGCGTCAGAGACTAGAAGATCCTTGGCACTGTCACTTCAGACATGCCGAGCCAGGAATGAGTCAGTGACGCAGATGCAGTGACCGTGTGATAAAAAAAACCCCTTCAATGCACTCAATATTGCTGTCATCAAGTCTCCTTACAAATTCAACCTCGGGTGGAATTTAAGTCTCTAGCAGAAATATGAATGACCCAGAACAAAGGACAACACTGCACTTATGCTTTGGAGTCCGTAACTATGGATTTACCGTATCCACTCCTGCCTACAGGCTTATAAATGTAGATACTCTTGCCTTTTTTCCATGAGTGCCAATCTCCTCAAAGTCACAGCCAAAAGTCTTTGTAGCAGCTGCTACAACTTTGGTGCAGAATTCCTCTTCGCTGAGCCTCACTTTCCCTATACGAAATTCCAGCACCAGCTTGAGCGCCGGATTCTCCAGAAAATGGTCGCACATGTTCAAAATTCCTCTGTCAAGCAGCTTCCAGACGTAATTCACCAATCCTCAAATGTGTTTTTCCAGAGAAAGTTGACGCGCTACAGAAAGACAAGACCGACCGAGAGAGAAAGCAGGAGCGCAAGTTCAGCAGAGAATTCACACAACCTCAACAGGCCGAGGCCTCGCACATCTTGGTCAAGCTGTGCATGGCCTGCTGGCTTTTAGCTATCATCCCATGGTAAAGCTTAATAAGGACGAGTCAGGAACATCAAGCCTGACACCGCCAGGAACATCAAGACTAACCTCCCTGTCAAAGCCAACATGGAACTCATTGGACCAGCAACCTGATGCAGATGATCACAATGTGAACAATGGGGAGCTGAATTCAATTCATTCTACCTTTTCCTCGCTCATAAGGGTAACAAAAGGTATTCTCAAACCTGAATAAGCAGCAGATGGATGGATGTTGCTTCTGTGGGAAAGGATGCAAGAAACCAAATCTGAACTGAGTTACCAAATTTCTCTGAATCAGCAGGAAACACAGGTAAGAAATGTCTGTGGCCTCCCTGCTCATCTGGGTTTGATTGCAGTCACAGTATAGAAAGTTGCCTTTTCTCATCAGCTGTTGCTCCTCAAGTCCAGTTTGATTCCTATTCTTATATGGAGGGAAATCCAATGATTCTCAAGACCAATAGGAGGCAGAAGGTGCCGTGGATTGGCAATGTGACACCCCGTGTTGCGTACGCAGCAGACTTCGAAAAAACTCCTCAGATGAACCAAAAATTTATGCACCGTTCACTCCAGTTCCTTAGAAGATTTTGACTCCTAAACTCTTCCTTTCTGAAGAGTTTTGGAGTCTCTCTTTGTGAGAAAATATGTTTGGTAGAGTTTCTGTCTTCACCAGTATGACCAAAATTAGGAGTATTTCATCCACAGACCAGAGAAACTCTTCACACAGGAACAACATACCATGGGTGCAGATTTTTCCAGGTCCATCGACAGCTGACTGCAGCTAATACTCACGGTGGAGTCACAGAGTAGGCGATGATAAATTCACACTTGCCTTTAACTGCTGTGCACCACCAGAACTTAGATTTGCCCCGAGTAATTTGGAAAGACATTCCTGGCAATCGAGACATTCTCCCTGTCTTTGACCAGCCTACTGGGTGAACCAGGAAAATGACAGCCACAAGTGAACAATATCAGGTGTGCTGACGCTTTTAGGAAGGTTTGCTTCTTGTCTCATGCAGCTGGGAGATACGGAGCAAAAGAAATCGGCCAAAATGGCTAAAAATCAGGTAAAAAAAGTGATCTAAGGGGGTACTGCTAGGCAAAAAAGTTTAACCTAAAAGTTGTCTATAATGTTTTTCCTCGCGTCAGTCTTAACTGAGTGTGAACACACTTCAACGTTAAATCGAAGTTCGATGTCGAATGTTGTTCCTACCGTCTGCAGTGGGCTTTCTTGCCTCTTCCTCCTGTTTGATCTCTGCATTGTTATTTCGAGGTTCTATTGTATTATTAATTACCGCTGCAGCAATGAGAGTAAGTTATTTCAGCATTTCTTTTTACCAACACAGTTTTTATTGTACACGTTTTAAACCATAAGTCGTCTCTGTTGAATCTCGTTAGCCTCCCTGGTGTAGGCCGCTGTCATGAGGCCTTGAGAGAGTCTGCGGTTGGCGTCCTGGTCGTACTTGTACTTAAGATACCTCTGTAGTAAATAAGCGTATTGACTCTGGATCGCAGTGACCAAATCCGGACGCTCAAGGCTGACGAAATCAGTGTTGAAGGCGATGATCAAATTCATCAGGGTCACCTGGTGAGACAGAAATAAAATAAAGACTGAAATAGAATAGGACAGTTCTGTATAGCCAAGAAATAGAAAGTACCGAGGACAAAGAAGCGGAATACTGGGTGTCTCATTATAAAGTGAAGTACAATAAAACAGTAATGGACGCATGTTTTCCTAGGAGCCTTTGCCTGATCTATATAGGCCATGTGCCGTCCTGCTCCACGATCAAATTTTAAGGTGCTTCCTTTTTATATGCGAGTAAAGAATTTTGCCCCTAAGTCTGTATCAGCTGCGCATGTCTACAATTTGCAGACTTTCCCTTACGAACGCACCTAACAAAGACCAGAAACATTAGGGGTCTTTTTATTCAAGAAGAAGTCAGACTTCAATACTTCCCCACCTGGATTCCATCGATCGGATTGGCCTCGGAGTCCCTGGGCCAGGCCTTGATCTTCCGCATGAGGTCGACATGTCTGATCTCGTCGTCGTAACTCTCAGCCCAGGGTGAGCAGTAGAACTAAACGAATATAACGTTAAGATATTGTGCATAGCGTGTCAACGTGCCTAAAAAGTAATTCGTTTACCTGGTTGTACGACAGCAAAGGTCTTCGGTCCTTGAGCTGGAGCTTTTCCAGCTCCTCGGCGACCCCGTTCAGCACCGGATACAGGCCGGACTTGGTGTCGGCAGCGATTCTTCGAGTCAGACAAGACTGCACCTCCTGTGCGGACAAGTTGAAAATGTGACAGGTCTTGCGCTTGCAAAAAAATGTCACAATAATACGTTGCAGATTGAGCTGAGATCGTAAGAACTGCTCATGTCCGGCACATCTAGAGATGCGTTCGAGTCGGGCCGGGTCCGTGGCCCTGACCCAACTCTCGTTGTCGACCCGCGGGTCAGTCTTTTTCATACAGACATGTATGGAAAAGATTCGCCCTCGGTGTTAATGTTGCAAGAACATTAAGACAACATAGTCTGCAAACTTATTGATGTATACGACTGGCGTAAACATCCCCCCTGGAAAGGCCTATTCAACGCATCCCTATGCACAGAGTCAGTAGGAACAAGATGGTATGCACAATAAGGGCGTTGTCGATGCTACGACTGACCTGGATGTTGATCGCGCTCTTGAACCTTGCCAGGAGACCTCCATTGACCTTGATCAGCTGTCGCCTGTCGGCTAGGGGCAGCGCTCTGAATTCCTCCAGGCTGAGGTAGAACTCGTTGGAGAATTTTGTGTACATCCCACTGAATTGGCTATACAATTTGGCGTCTGCGACGCCGCCGAAGTAGCCCAGACGAGCCATGGAGTACATGAACGAGGGGTTGGACAACAGGTACTCGCGGACGCTCTTGTGTCCTGCAGACCTGCAGTTTTATGAAATGTTGCATATATTTTCGGGCAACCAAGCTTAGGATGGGTTTGTACTTACGTTGATTCATGTAAAATACTGTAGTGTTATCAAAATAAAAAAAATCAAAACAACAGGACTTCCTTGTGTTTTTTCCCCCCGTACCTGGTGTAGCTGTGGATCTTCTCGATGAGGCTCCACTCCTCGATGGCCATTGTGATTTCGACTTTTCTGCCCAAGAGCGGACAACAGGAAATGTTTTTCTTCACCTCCTCCGTACTGTCACGATTGCCCTTGAACTTGTTGCGCTTGTTGAACCTGCGGTTGCGCTCGCTGTCTGACAAGACCCAGGACATCTTCATGCCTGAGTGGAGGCACTTTTCAAACCGACAGCGCTGGCAACTCCGACTTTGTGACAAAAAAGCAAACTTTTAAACTCTGAAAACAACAATTTTGAGTGGACTCATCCTTCGTGAACTTTAGCCTAAGTGACGATGCTGTGTTTCGGCTTCAAATCTTCTTAGTCCTCCTTTCCGTACGGATGGTTTCGTTCAGGAGGTGCATGGGAAGTACCTGAGCCTGGAACTCGCTGAACACGTCCCACTAGGGGAAGTTGTCCCTTCCCCATGTCTGCTGTTGGCCTCACCTCGACCGAGTCCGTCAATGAAAGAGCCACCCTGGTCGTCTTGGTGACGCTCATGATCTTGGTTATGCAAGCCACGGCCTTGTTGGCCTTCGAGAGGCTCGCATCTGCATCCAGCACGACCAAGGACTTGATGGCTGCTTAAAATCAAATGGTGCTTGTGTTGGCACACGACTGCAGCGATCTCGCCAGCTGTGAGCATGGGGCTACAGCAACAAAGTCAACAATTTCTGTTTCCTGGCGACTGGCAGAAGTGTATTACCACCCTGTTACATCATATGCGGGTCAGTTCAGGAGCTAGTGCATAGAGCCACGTATTTTGGCTGGTTCCTCAGCTCCCTGTACACCTTTTCTGTCCAAGATCAGTGAGCTAGTCTACAAGCTCCAGCCCAGGATGAATCCACTCTAGTATGTCTCACCGAGTCTCCGGCGTGATATCGCAGTTCCCCTCCTTGATGCAGTAGAAGATGTCGTAATATTTGGTTTGGACAGCCCGCCTGAAGAACGCCCTGCAACCTGTCGGGGGCAGAAATACAGGGCGTTTCGACAACCACGTACGTACAAAGGCCTCTTCATGCTACTACACCCTGTCTACAGAGTTTACTGCGCTGGTAAAAAAAAGTCGACGTGCCACGTCACTATGTTGACAGTGCTGTTGAGTTCAATTAATCCTGAACCTGCGCTGCCGATGACTCATAGTAGGGTAACTCCAGTTTTAATCAGTACACGCTTACCAGGGCATACTTTTCCTCCATAGTAAGTGTGCTTGCCGGCCTTGGCCCCGCAGACGTCGCACATGGCGTCACTGGCGTTCATCCTCACCCGGGGTATTTCTTCGTTGTCTTCCAGGCTTTCTTTGTTGATGAGAGCTTTCCCAGAGGAATGGTTAAAGTCTGCTTCTGACTTGTCCGCCTGTAACAGGCGAAGATCCTTGAGGAAGCTGAACTTGGCAGGCTGCTGCTCACACATGTCTCTCCTAATGATTTCTTCCAGGTCCGACGCCATTTCTTCAACATTTCCCTGGTAGGAACTATGTCCGTTGGTGCCTTCAAAGCTGTGGAAAAACTGAAGGTCGTCGCTCTCCAGAGATGATCGGTGATTGGCAGCTCCAGATAGGGGACTTCTCCGCTTTGCAAACCCCGATGACCTCTGACCTTGACCGCACACTTCTCTCCTCTCTAAAAATGTCGCTCCGCAGCTTCCTGAGCTGGAATCTTCTTCTGGATCTTCTGGAATCCCCCTCTGGTCCAGTGACGCCATTACCACCAGGTCCGGAAAAGGTCCCAGGCCAAAATGCATCCCTTGACGCTCGCTCATTGTTGCTTTAAAATTGCGCCGATTCCCATGCCTGAACAAAAGTGCAAGCGTTAGCACTGTTTTCAGCGGTTCACAGAGCACTCGCACCGTTTATCAATCACTCGCCTTCGTCATGGATTTATCGAAGGTCAATGATATCAAAAGGAACGAAGAGCATTTTGATCGTGGCACTTTAGTTGCTGGCGATCGAAATTCATACAAACAACACAAACACAAAACACGGTCACAGTTGTGTTGCAGTTCGAAAACTTGTTTCAGCCAAGCCCTATCTAGACTGGAGGCCCCAGCAAGATGTTTATTACGTATGCATGCGTATCAACATAAGTACACACCTACAGGGCGCCCTAGATATGTTGCAAAATTTCAGCCCCACCCTCAGGTTTTGTATATACATTTTTCACAATGGTAGGGGAGAACCCAAATTTTCTCTTCCTCCTTTTAAAGAAGTTCTCGGGGTCCTCGGGCTCTCCTCAGGGTCTTCGGGTTTTCCTGGAGTCTCAGCCCTCTTTGTCACCACTTTGCCTTCGCCTCGAAGAATATGACTTTTCGAGGCACCCTTTATAAGTTTTTTTGGCTGTAGCAGTTTGAGTAGTGACTTTAATATATATACATTAAACTATAACAAAACAGGGTCAATTTTGGAATTTCATTGGGTGCATCATATATTTGATGCATAATGATATATTAGAGAAGTGTAGTCAAATGGTTTTGCAAGCTTTCCCTTTCATCACTTAAAGTTTTCTGCTGTAGTAGCTGCCATGAACTAAAATCAAACAAACTGAATGATGAAGGAAAACTTTATTTGACGCACCTGAATGAGTTACAACAATACTTCTGACATATACTAATGAGTTACTACGGTATTATTGATATTTCTGACATTAGTGAGTTACTGCAGCATTGTAAAGTAATCTGTTTTTTTCTTACGTCTGTCTGCTTTGCTTGCAACTTTGCTCCTAATCACTCCATCTCGACGTAAATCTCAAGACTGTAAAAACTTTAAGTGATGAGAGGGAAAGCTAAATCACTTTTTTGAGCAAAATTATTTGACAAGCACTTGTTTCTATACCAATAGGCATCAAATAGGCCGTGTCATGGAGGGTGTAAAATTTTCATTATAGCCTAATATACATGCATGCCTGCTGACACAACGGAGGGCGTGCGAGAGAGAAAGTGAAGTGGCTGAAATCCATGCAGTGTGAGGGAAACAACTGAGGGTGTCAAAATTTGCATCATTTCGGGGGCACCCGGTACAAACATACGTGCAGATAAATTCTACCACAGTAAAACGTCGATTTACCGGTACTACCAATCGGCAACGAACTCGTTCTGATATTGAGACTTTATCTATCGAGCAAGAAGCATAACGAGTTAGAAAGCAGCAAACCAATGATTAAATCGAGACTTTACTGTACTGTGATAAGTCTCGGTCAATGGCTTCGCCATGTAGCTACTATCTACTATGCTCCTAACTACTCGTAACCAGACTCCGCTGAAAAAGGTGAATAACCTAACACGACATTTTGGCCCAAAGCAACCTGAAATGGAAGGTCTCCAAAATATCTCCTAAAATGTCGTTTTTCCCACCTGAGTTCATTCAGCAAACTTTTTTATATACTGAAGTTCCTTATCAACAGTCTTTACGTGCAACCTCTAAACAAATCTTTACTGCACTGTATGTAAGTCAGGTCTTTGAGAACTAAAAGTTGATTGAGCAGTGCAATCTTTTCTGACCGCACGGATTTTCTGCCCCTATATATTTAGTGCAACAGCATTAAAGAGCACCACTTTATTGCCCAGAACATTGTTTTGTCTGTTCCACGAGAAAAAACCCATGTGGGGCCCCAAAAAGAAAATTTTTGACTTCATTCATTTTGGATGCCTCTCGATTTACCAACAGCTGGAGTTTTGTAGTGAACGGTTTTGCAAAGAATTATACAGTTATTATGGAGAAGTTTCACTGCATCAAAAGATGCTTTGCTTTGCATGGTCACAACGCTCGAAAAATTAACCTATTTCGCCTTTTCCATCCCCTACTCCGGAATATTTTCCAACTCAAAAAAAAGCTTAGTGGCTACAAAAAGTTTTCACCTTCATTTCCGCAGTCTTCTCATAACTCGTTTGCACACGTAGCAGGGAGGTGCTGGTATATCGTTATAAAGTCATTCTCGAGCTGACAATGACGGATCTTTTGCTCAGGAATGTACTTCGTGTGAGCAACGTAACGACAAATAGCAAGATTTATTGGAAAAGTACTGACCAACTTTATCTCTATAAGCAACATTTATGCACCGTCATTCAATTGTATGGGTACTTTTGGGTCAACAAAACCTGGTCGCACACAAGGTAATGAGGTGGAGCTGCCAACCAAGTTTACTACGGACAAAGAGAAATTGACTTGCGCAATCTAAATCGCACTGCAAAAGCAGTTCCAACGTATCACACTGGATTGACTGTTTGGGAGGAGCCTTTAGCCCGGCCAAGCCTGGCCACACCCAGGAGGTCTTGTCCACCTTCGGCCAAGTTTAACATTGTCAACTTACCGAAAGCGACTTTATGCACTTTAATCCACGCTGCTGGAGCTGTCGCATTGTATTCTCAGTTAAACAGTGTTATCCCATGATGTCTGACCGAGGATACCGTTGAAGCGAGAATTGACGGGGCAATCGAAGACTCTTGCAAGATCAGGTTTGGGACTGGATTTTCCTGCCCTTATGCGACACCTTTGGCAGAACCACCTGCCTCGACCCAACCGGATTCATCACTCCTAGGAGAAGTCACCAAATGTAAGAGAAACAGCTCTTTTTCTGCCCTTCGCAGCGCAACCTTTCAATGAACCGAATTTCGATGCGTCATTTCGATGATCGCACAGTGCTAGCGCAGAAAAGCAGGCACGGGAGACAGGGTTGCCACTTTTCGGTACTTCAAAGTGTTGCGCTGCTCTGGTCAGCAGGATCGAATGAAGAAGGACCAAAAAACACTGATGGACCTATTAGAGACGCTTCCATATTAGAAGAGATCTGGTCAAGACGAAACCAACCGAATTCAGGTCATTTTTGGTGTCTCTGCTCCCCTCCTCATATTGTTTTGTTTCTCTGCTTTTGCGAGTCAAACGATGTCAAGTCCTAAATGACTGCGAAAGAGCAATGAGAACTCAAAAACGATGACAACTCAGCGACTCTGACGTCAACTTAATCGGTCATCGTACAAGTTGTGATGACTTAGGATGACAAATTTCTCTGTCTCCTCCTGTCTTTATCTCCCGTTGCCACTGTGTCCTCTCTTCAATATGCTCCTGACTGGGGGTGCGGCCGGATGGGATTCCTGATCATCTGCATCTGCAGATGTGCAAATTGACGTCAGCGCTGATGCAGCTTAAAATCTGCTTTTTTCCCAAATTTGGAGACAGTAAGAGACTCATTTCTTTTGGAACATTTAGCAGTCGCACCGTGAACTGTTGAACAGTGACGGACCTGGAACAGTAGCAGCACCTCCGAGGCGCTTGTGAGAAATGGTGACCATCGTTGAGGAGTAACCGCACTGTAACGCGTGCGTGAACTTTGGACTCTGAAGTGCCACAGCCTGGATGCCCCTATGTTTTTATCCGTCGAAGAGGTTGGAGATGTGAAAGTTGTTGCTGGTGACAACCAGTTGTTATCATAACCGCATATGGAATGCTAACTACATCGAACGAACAGAAGCTGACCTCGATTTGTGACTCGAGCATAAACACGCAATGAATACGCAAAAGTTTAATGACTCCGATTCCTTTTTGCGAGTTTACCTTAATCTTAATAAATGCAGCAGCTTCTCAGTCTTTACATCACTCTGGCGGTTGCAATGTGGTGAGTAAGTGACTTGCGCACCCCTAAGAAGTTCCATAGTAGGGATGTGGTTGGGCTCGAGTTTGACTCTAGCTTGAGCTTGTCTTCAGCCGACTGTCGTCGACTACTTGTCAGTGCAGACGCCTTGGTGCAAATGCAAATGCAGATATCGAAATGTCAATAGATGTTGTCTGGGGCATCTCTACCGCTGGCCCGCCCCTCGCCACTCCCCCGCCCGCCCTTTGTCGACTCTCCCTACGTCTCTCTTAAAGGCATTGTGTTATTGACAAACGACGTACTAGTGACAGGATTATGCAAGTGTTCACAAACTGCACAGATGGGGGATGCGCACAAGTTGGTTGTGTGCTCCTTGATCAATGCGACGTAATTAGCAGCAGTTACTCTCACATTTCGCTGTGGATAAGACCACTTGTTTCTACGAAATACTTCAAGTCGATCGTGACCACCCGAGCAAGACAATCTGAAACGCAAGGTAGTATTAGTTCTCTTAGTTCTTTAAAGATCAGAGTGAGCATGGCCACCGAGCCCGAGACGAGCGATCGGACCCCGACCAGGAGCTGGAACGAAAACGTTTTGAGCTATACCATGGCTTAAGGGCTTACACGTCATCTGTAGAGCCAGGAACTAAAAGCGAGGAGTTTAAAGTATTGCTTAGAGTATAATTCTTAGGATTATAGATCAAAACGAGACATAGACTAGGGACCAACCGTTAGTGCGATACAACGTATGGATCTCTGACCTTCATCTTCACGATACAGCTCATGTAAATAGTTAGTTGGTTAGTATATCACGTCACGGTGATGTAGAAGAAGCGCTTGGAGGTCACGTTAGAGTCCACGAGGGTCGTCGCACTGGTCACAGATCGTCACGTCCGTCCGTTCTGATCGCCCGTTCTCGAGCACGTGCCATCCCAAGACGGCGTCACAACGAACCACTTCACAGTACTCAATCGCGCATCATCTTGTACATCCAAAGCTGGCACGCGTAATGACACCACTAGACACGAGGAGGAAAAAATAATAGGACTCAGGACACAGAGTGAGGACAGAATGTGAGATATATTATTGGGAACTTGGTGGCAGGTGAGGATACTCACATACACATGACAGTCAAATCTTATTAGTCCAAGCTAGTCTCTCCATTTGGGAAGAGCTGGAAGACGTTGGTGGAGGAGATGGAGGTGAGGGTGAAGGTGGCGGTCAGTCCTCAATGAGGGTCCGTAAGAGAATGCTGAGCTTGGGTCCCAGCCTCCCTCATCAGACCTTCCGTACACCAAGTACAGTCCAATGAGTCAAGGAAATAGTTACATACGCACAGTTGGGCAAGAAGCACTTTACACCCGATTTGGATTCTGCCACTAGAGGGTGTTGACTACACAGAGGGCAAAGGTTTGGGGGTGGGGTGGGGGGCACCGGAGGGTCGACAAGGCCCAAGAGCAGCAGAATCCAAAGAGGGCATTAAGGCCTTGCCCAGCTGTCTGTTTGTAGTTTAACTCTTTTAGGACAGAATATTTGTTAGAAGCTAAAAATGACTCGTGTTTTTATGGCAGAAGCCTTCACTAGTGTACAGATGAAATCCTTGTAAACAACATTACTTAAAAATGTAACTTGACCTCCATGGAAGGTTTAAGTTTTGGGTGCCACAACACTCATTTGAAGCAAAAGGAGATATGTTGCACTTCTTCATGGCATCTTTATTTACATTGCAAACAGAAACAGTTATTGCTTCAAACTGTGAAATTCATTGAAGCAACTTCCACCATTTACAATGCAAAGAAAAAAGTCATAGGTCTCACATTTCATGCAGGTTTTGCGATCAGCTTTTTCTTTGATGTAGCACCATCTGCGTCGCCCAGGCTTGTTCATCATGGTAACTTCATGAAAGCTGGTGATTGATCAGACTGATGCTGTTTGCTTTGCAACACTGCTTGTTCAAGCTGTATAACTTGTCAGTAGTATTTGTGCTACTGCTCTCCAGAACTTAAGCAATGCCTTTGGATGTAACTTCCCATCTCTTCTTTGAGCAGCCAATTTTTCTTGAATAATGAAGGCATTTGCCATGGCTAGCTCCAGATCATCATAGAAGGGCCTCATGTAGTATTTAGCAGGTGACTTTCAGTCAAATCTGTAGGTCTTAGTCAGTTGGTCCATGATATCAGTGCCACACATTCCACAGCTATACCAGCAAATCATTTGAGGACAAGGAACTGAAACTTTGTCTGCTTGACCTTTCTATTGACGCTTTGCTGTGGCTAAATCATTGGAAGGGTCAATGTAGATAGCATCAAGACAGCCTTGCTATCAAGCCACTTGATGCAAACGAGCCCATCTGAATATCTGCTGTCTTGCTCTCCTCTTGTCATTTTCTTGTCAGGCTTCAAATCTTTTGGAAGATCTTTGCTGTTGGAATGCGCAGTTGCACAAGCATATATATTTTTAGCTTTCAGAGTCAGGAATAAGTGTGGTGATGTATAGAAATTGTCCATGTACACCTGAATGTTTGTTCCATGAAGTGATTCTGTGAGTTGCAGCACAACTTCTTCTGTGAGACCTGCTTTAGTGTTGCTCTTGCTTCCTGTGTGTATGTCAAATTGAAATAGGTATCCTGTGGTACTGTCATTGTGGTACCAGTGTTTGAATCCCCACTGGATTGGTTTATCTTTCAAGTACTGTCTCATGGAGTTGCACCCCTTGAATTTTCCATCCTCTCATCAATACTTTGTTCTGCTGTTGGAGAAAGAGCAGCTTGAAATGCTGCATTGAAGTGATCAACAATAGGTCAAAGCTTCCAAGCTCTGTCATGCTTTGGATCAGCCTTATTTGGAGCCTTAGAATTGTCTGTGAAGTGTAAAGCCCTTCTTATTTCAAGGAAACAGTCTCTTGACATGGCCTTGGCAATCAGTGGTACATGAAAATCCTCAGCATTGCTCCAATTGTGCTTTAGTTCAGGAAGGACATGGTACCCCATGATGAATACAATGCCTAGGTAAACTTTCAGCTCCTCTTGTGATACTTGGAAGACAGTGCCCTTCTGCTGACAGTGGAGGTTTGATTGGGGGACCAAAATCTTGTCCAGCAAGTATTCCACTGAGTGACAACACCAAATATTGGTGTGGGATCACAGAACACTTCTGTTTCACAGAAAATCTTCAGATTACCACAGTCTGGTGCTGGATCAGAAATCTGATGTGTACCAGTAAAATTTTTCTTCCCAGCCATCTCATCCACAGCATTTCTTTTAGCTGTAGTTCTTGTTGCATCACCAGCTGTATTAGTGTCATCAATGATCACTTCCATGCTACTATCATCTTCTTTCACTTGAGTCCCATGTAGAATGCTGATCATCACTGTTGTCAGCATCCAGCAACTGGTGGATAACTTCTGAAGTCACTTGTGTCCAAACGGATATTTCACGTGAGCGACCTGGACAATTTTACTCAAGTCTTAGAGTATAGTGCGTTCACGCCGGACCTTAAGGTTACGTGCCACTGGGCTCGAGTGGATGACTAAGCTTAAAATTTAAAAGAGGGCGCTCCCAAGAGAGCAAAGTACACTCGTTCTTACAGTATTAATAGAAGTATAATTGGCATCTGGAAATGAATCAGAGTAATCTTACATGGTAACTTAAAGATATTGCGATGGCGATAGCGACTGGTCTACAACAGAGAGACTACGGAACTTGAGCGCAGTTAAACGCTACTTTGGAATACCATGCCTGCCCCGTCACCTTACTCCCCGTTCCGTCCATCGTATAGATGATGTAGTTTGGCCTCCACTTCTCCCCGTCCACGCAAACGTTAGTGATGGTCCCGCGAAGCTTCTCCAACGAGATCTCCGCCTTTCAGTAAGCATCCGCGCCTCCCAGTGGGTCCCTTTGGTTCGTCCACGAAGGTAGAGGAGTCGGTAATGTGGTCCAAGTGATAGTTGCTACCGCATCAGATGCCGGTGCACGAGTGAACGAAGTACATGGCATGATCCCGGGAACAATCCCGCTCGTTCCATCAAAGTACATGAGCTCATGATGATCCAATCCAACCGTATTGACCAGCCCTTATCACACAAAGAATCATAGTACGATCCAATCCTTTGTACAGTAGAACACACGTTTAACAATATACAGTAAGAACGCACTTTAACTTAAATCTACCCATGGTACTGCGCATGCGCGTACCCACAAGTTGAAATGTCCTTGACTGTAGGTTTGGCAGACCAAGCCTATCCAGTAAAAAGATTCTTTGATTTTTTCCCTATCTACACAACCAACACTTCCTGCCAATTGGGTATCATGACACCCAAAATTAAACTTTCAATAATAAGGGTTAATGTGTATTCTCCAACTTAAAGCTTTGAAAGCTAATAGGTTATTATCATAACAGTTCAGCAAAAAGGCTGCTATTGAAATTATAGCACTCCTACTGACTAAACAGCTCTTTTAAATAATCAGAATTGAAAAATTCCTACCTTCAACTTTCGTTTCGTCCTCCTCTTATGAAATGCATCTAGTCCCAAAACAGACAAGAGCTAAACAAGAAAATGACTGCAACAGACAGTCATACGTACATGATAGAAGTAGCATTTTCATGCTCACCCTCATGTATAATCCAGCTTAATCATGTCTGAGCGCATGGGTGCCAGAGCACCCAGCCATCCTGAAAGAGTTAATGCCCATTTTCTCTAGATGAGGGCCTGTTTTTGTTTATTGTTTGCTTGTTGTGTTGGAGTGGTGGGAGCATTTGCTGGTATTTGTCGTCTGTAGAGTACACAGCACATTGTAAATAAGTCGCAGCGTGCGGTAAAGTAGCAGCTGCAGTTGGAACAGCTAGTAAAGCTCTATTTCACTGGTCAAAGCTAGTAAATAAAAATGGGCCGTCAACTAGAAAATGGGCGTTAAGAGCAGTACTCATCACCCTCCCTGTCATCTCACCCTCCATACACACAGTACTTGCGCAAGATGCGCCACAGCATGGCGATCATATCGTGCATGTCCCAAAGCCTTTGCAAAGGTTAGACAATTATTTGTTATACGAGGAGTAAGTAGAATTTTTCCCCCATCAAATTTCATCCCTTGGCCATCGAGCTTCTTATCTGTTTTTTTTTTTCTGTGGAAGAAGGGCTCACGAGAGAATGGGGGTGACTTCCGCAATTTTGTAGAGCAGGTGACTTTTCTTTGACGAAGCCACTTTTTTCACGTCTTTACTCCTCACAACTTCAGCTGTCGGCTGCCTGCAAAGATCAATGATAAAAGGTTAAACCTTCCGTGAGGCAAAGACTTTTTCTCGCTGGTCCTCCATGAGAAAAAGTCACATCGTCAATGAAAATTATTTGGAACCACCTTTAACGCACCATTGTGATCGTTTGACTCCCAAAAATGTCAATCTCTGCACTGAAGAGAAGCATTTCCATAGATTTCGTGGAAGCCTAAGCCTGCACACCGGGTGGCCCATAACTTGTCCTCTGTAAGCGTAGACAAGAGAAGAAGTGCACGGCGATGTGCGAGACGCCCGGTGCGCTGGGAATTTTTGACTCGGTCTTGAGGAGTAATATTGTGACACAACATAACCGTTAGGTCCTGTTTATTTTACACAGGGATTGAAAGGTAAATTGTCACATTTTTCACCAACATCAGGACAAAAAAAAGTACTGCAGTATATTTTATTGCTGTGACTTTCCTCAAAAGTGTCCTTATCGGCTCAGTCTGGACCCGAGTGACCTCCTGGCCCTAGTGACTTCTGCTAAATTCGTATTGACTGCCACGGACATTGTGTGTGACCTCAAGATGGAGATTCTGCATGACGAGATCAGGCCTCGGATGGAGGCAGTGCCAATTGGGTCGGATGTTATTCCTGCTCACAAGTCCAAGGACTGCATGTCCGATGTGCTAAACTTTTGGGACGCTCCAAGTGCTCGTGATGTGAATCCATGTGACTTCCTTCAGTAGGGGAAATTGGTGGCTTGAGCAATGTCACTACACAGTGTCAGCAGCATAAAGTCCTCCATCGAATCTGCATTAAGTCTGCGGAGGTCATCTGTGCCTGCAAACCTCTCATGTCCTGATTGGAGGCCTCACTGAGGCGATCGAGTTGCCACATTGAGTAGAAGCGATAGTGATACATGTTATAGAGATCAGAGTTACCATGCGTTAACGTCTCATGGACGTGGATGAGCATGGCGACATCTCTCCTATTGGACTCTAGTAGAAAAGTCTTCAAAGCAACCCGACACAAGCCTATTGGCCGTGGTGTGCACAGGTAGAACAGAAAACCGGCTGCCTCATTTGAAAGAGGAAGTTCAAAATTCTCATTTGCAAAAAGAATTTTTGCATGAAGAAACAGGAATTCCACTAGCGCTTGTACAGAGGGGGAAGAAGGAGAGGATCAGAGTGAAATCTCTTCCTTAGATTCCGAGAAGTCTTTCTTAAGAGGTCACATCCGAGGGTTATAGACAGACATGAGCATCCATGTCCAACCATGATGATGAGGCAACAGGACAATTACTTGATGGGGGCACCTTACTTTAACCTGTAAATAAGTTGCTTACTAAAGCTGATCCCAACTGCTCACAGTTCCGTAAATCAGTCTTAGCTGTTTTTTTCCAGCACTCACTTCACTCCAAGAATACCATTGGGGCCACTTTGAAGCATCAGTGCCCTGTTTAATTGGTTACATGACCAAGTCTTCCTTAGAAATATATCTCACATTTTTTTCTACATTTCAGTTTCTCCAAGTACTGAGAATCTGATTCTTAGTCAGTTTATAACCTCCAACAACAATTCATCACCTAACAAACAGTGGTGAGTCAAATATGCACTCAGACTCGCATTCACCAGTAGAAATGACACACTTTTGTCTTGTTTCCACCTCTCTAGGTGCCCAGGTACTGATTTTAAGTGAGTTTATAACCTTTGTTCATAATATTTCCCTAACAGTATGTGTTTGGGCCATTGGGCAAAATTTTGCACAGGCCTGAGACCCCAAAAAATATAATTTTAACTATCTATTTCATTATGAAAAAAACATTATGAAACAAAAAAAATGGACGATTTGGCGGGGGCTGTGCTCATGTCTGGTTTATATAGAGTACGCTCAGTAGCGCAGAGGGTACCAAATACAGGGTGTCTTTCTCTTCCTCTGTCTAGGACACCTGTGCGTGGTCCCAGGGTTCGCAAGGAGCGTTAGTTGCGGACCACCCTGTACCTGTCACAACTCAAGGACGTGAGGGGAAGAAAAGCAACAGCGTTGACGCGGATCAGACATGGACAAACTGCAATATGTGCTTCTGTTGCTCGCAACATTTTTCATCATGCTCTTTGTCCATAATCTGGACATCTTCAGCAAGTTTCGTCCGGTGGAGAAGGAACAAAAAGGCCTGGACAGATTGGAGAGGTTCTTGAAGGAGACCTCGGCCAAACAGAGGCTGAAGCTTTGGAACCATCCTGAAACGGTAAGAGAAACTACGAGACTTTTCTTTTTTTTTCAATTTGTACGTGTTGTGTGCGTTCGGGTGCCGAGGCCGGTTTTAAAGGTCCGACTTTCGATCAAAATATTAAAGTTTTTGAGGGAGCGGAGCAATGTTTTAGTAACCTGTAAAAGCGGCCTGTTCGAGCGGGACACAGACTGTACCATGCGGTACGTTACAGACGGGGCACGAGGCCATTTTAAAGCAGACGTTAGTTCAGGCTCATATCGCACAACGTTGCTAAAGACAGGATTTCAAGGTGAATGACGTATTTTCAGGCTATAAAATAAGGCCTAAATGATTTTATTTCGCGTGAGAACTGCAGCAAAAAAGTTGTTGTTAGGTGACTCCCAAGCTTCTAACTGTACTTGTTAAGTTCTTTTTTTTTCAACTAAAATAGTCCCAGCGTTTGCACTTCAGGTATCGACGTTTTCATTCAGTCTTTTCACAGTTCTTCTATCGCTTCGGAATTGTGCTACGTAGTGAAAATATGTAAATGCTGTTATACGGCCTGGTAATGAGAGTATAAATGCCAGAATGTGACTTTGCAGCAATACTACAATGCACCCGGTCAAAACATTTCACCCCGCAGGATCCAACTGAAGAAATAATCTGGCAGTACCTTAGTCTAAGGAAAAGAGGAATCGACAGATTTGATATAGCCAAGGACTATTTCAAGGTAGCTTCTTGTTATGCACATGGACGTGATTATGGTGAGACGTCTCTTCAACAGGCGAGGTTGCCTTTGACGGAGTCGTACCATCCCGACTCGTACCCGTTCTTGTCCGGGGATACGTTGAGGTCTTTCGCAGACATGCGATTCGAGCCCGGGTCGGGCGAAAAAACACGTTTTCAAGTCCCGGGCTGGAGAACAGTACCTCCTAGCAGGTGAGAAACAAACAAACAAACACACGGTAACCCCAAAATCGCAACGTCGACAGCTAAGATACAATTGCTCGGTCAGAAATCTGCGCAGAGGAGACGTGGTTTTCGTGAAGTCTAACCACATAGCCAGATTCGCCGAAGACGTTTTTCCCAAGATTGGCACGGAGATCATTCTGGTCACCCACGAATCGCCCCACTCGGTGCCACCTCTGAACCCCAACGCGCGAAGGTGACTTTTTGTGTCAGCTAAAATGATCATAAGATGGTTGAAGTGCACAAAAACATCAGGAAATGTCTACACATGCTGAACCATTCACGACTCATGGCTTGGTTCGCCAAAAACCCTTCTATTTTGGGCCACCCGAAGCTGATTCCCATCCCGGTTGGCTTCCGAAACGCCCACCGCCGCGGCTCCGGAAATCTCGACCTGATGGAGAGATATCTTTGGTATAAATGTTGAACTTCTTCTTTTAATTCAGTATGAGCCAAAATTAGAGACACAAATACTTGAGCTATGCTCGAACTCACCGTGTGTCTATACTAGGGTGGGCCCCTTGAGGCGAAATTTTTTTTTTCAAAATGCACACTCATCAGGACTTTGCATTGACCCATGTCCTTCAGGAAGGTCCCCTGCCCCAACACCTTGTCAGCCTTGGCGCAACTTTTTGTGTGGACCAATGTCAGTCTGATTGGGTGGGATCTTACTTTCT
>JAAUXU010029665.1_pt1 | contig 34287 bp, 35 predicted proteins | sample 7278151 | NCBI WGS metagenome assembly JAAUXU01 (sample SAMN14350113, study PRJNA611818) | marine sediment metagenome | isolation source: surface marine sediment (1.8m) | place: French Polynesia: Moorea | collected 2018-08 | reverse complement strand
TTCCTTCAGTGACCTCAAGAGACCTTGCACAGGGCTACAACCTATTGCTCTTTTGAATTCTCAAAATTGACAAAGAACTTGTGCAACATACTCATCTTTTGCCAGGAAGGAAAAGATTCAATGCAATTTGTGAACAGCATGATTGTGCAACAATCACCACCTATGCTATGTCCAGGCTATCTGCCTATTGTAGTGTGCTGCATAGCACCCAGCATGTGAAAAATATTGCTTGACATATGTTTCTCTGTTGTGAACTCCTTGTGGTTTTTCAGTTCACAATTGATATGACCTCATACCTTTCATCACTGCTAAGCTCTTACATGAGAGACTCTTTGACTGTCCATCAGTGTAGTCACTTTTTTATTAATACATATGACAACTGTCCTGATCAAATTGGCACTACATGTAAGGCCTGTCCCTTGGGTACGTCCTGGTGTACTCCTTGTATCTGTCCGTCTTGAACTTGTGCTGCCATTTGTATTTGGTTGTCCACGTCACCCTCATGAGATCTCGTACCTTGAGCCGGTCGGGCTTGTGATGATACAGCTCGTCCATGTCCTTGATGTATTGAACTTGAAGCCTTAGAGATAAAAGGTCAAGCATGACGCCATGTGCAACATTTTTAAAACCCTTGAGTCCGCCTTACTTTGAATGAGTCGTGATCTTCCCCAAGTCCCTCTTAATGGGCCTGCTCAATTCGTAGGGGAACTTGGGCTCCGGGTGCCAGCAAACCAAAACTGCACCATCGGCGGCGCCGGTGACGCGCTCATCCCTACGACCAGGACAGATAGAAAGGAGTGATCCGTCACTTCGGGTCAACCAGGCCCCTAACTCTCTTTATACCTATATCCCGGAGTAAATGTCCCCGTACATCCAGTGCCCGGGTTGAACCGACTTGGACCGGATTTGCCCTTGGGCGTGAAGATCGATGACTGGGCAGGGAATTGGAAGACCGGACTCAAGCTGCTCAGTAATCGCTGGCGCGGTGCGAGGAGCACGGACGACAGTCCGCGAAGGCCAGAAGGCCGCCACAACATGTCGACCTCGACGCCCTACTTCGCTTTGTTGAGTTCTTGGTCGTCGTCCAGGTTGGCGATTACGGCTCGGCTTGGTTCCCTCACATTCAGCCGAAGTCAGCTGTGTATTTATGCAATGTTCAATCTATGACCGACCCCAAATGGCAGCTCTTCACACCCACAATTTTGTAAACAAAAACAAAAACGGCAAGGAGGCTTCGGCGGGTCTTCTACGAACGCTTAAGAAACATGTCTGAGTGCGACGTGATTAGCGAAGGACAGTTTGTGGTCATTCAACGTCTGGATTATCTGCGGACTCACAAGATCGGTAAAGAAGCGAGAGGAGGCCGTCAAGAGGGGGGAAGGCCCAAGGTGAAGTTGGGCAAGGAAACGGTCTTTCTCTCGGGGGCCTTGGGCTCCCCGTTCGGATCGACGTTTCGGTGAGATTGCACGAGTGAGAGTTGCCTGTGACCTGTGAGCAGCTGCTGTGATGCTTCTTCAACACGTTTCAGGATGGTACGTAAAGATAAATGCGGTCCCTGGGAGCTGGAAAAGGTCGCCAAGGACGCGGCGTCCTTTCAAGAGGACAGGTTTCTTCAGACGGAGGGGCCAGAGACCGATAACAGGGACTTGCTCGATCAAAACAGGTAGTGTATGCGGTACCTAAACTAACTGTCAAGAGTGAAACATCCAGCTCCAAAAAAATATTCTAAAAGTTCTCAGAAACTGTCGAAGGACGAGATCGAATCTCTGAAGGAAGAGGGAAAGATTGGTGACCAAATGATCAGCACCCTGGTGGAAAACAGTGAAAGTTTTCAAAAGAAAACTAAGTTCTCTCAGGTATCATTATTCATTTGGTTTTCCATTTTGGTTGATTCAGCTCATGATTTCCGAATAACCTTTTTCAGGCGAAATTCCTGAAGAAAAAAGCTGACAAGTACTTCGAGTACCTGGTACTTCGTCGTCCCAGCATCCGACTGCTCATGGATATCCAGTACAAGGCAGATCCAACTAGGATTATGAACCTCCGGGTGGACTCGCTCGCGCAGATTCTAAATCAGGTAATGACATTGGGAGAAGAGGAGACATGCCCAAATCAAGTAACCGAGCCGTCTCATAGGTGAATGTGCGCAGCGGCGGCCGCTACTTGGTGTACGAGACCGGGTGTCAGGGCCTCGTGGTCGCCTCCGTCCTCGAGCGAGTGGGCGCCGACGAAAGTGGGAAAGTGATACACGTGTTTCAGACAGGAAATCCCCAAACGCAAGCGTTGGGGGCCATGAACTTTCCTGAAGACGTAAGACAATTCTCCAGCACCGTCCCATAATGGCTACTTATGTTAACGGTATGTCTCTTCGGTCTCTTAGGTCACCCGAAACCTCCTCACTCTAAACATGTACCATCTAAGATCTCTGGAGCAGGGTCACGACATCGCTCAAATGCATAACCAGCCATCGTGCGTCCCTGAGGAGAACAAAGAAAAGGATGGTGATACGAGTAACGGTAGTGGGAGCCAAGAGAAAAGAGATGAGCCCGTCGAAGATAAAGAAGCCGAAGTCGCCGCCGAGAATGAAGCTGACAATTGTGAGCGAACAGTTAAGGCTTGTCCGGCTGAGGATAATTCAGAGAGGGCGCCAGAAGAGAAAGAACAAAATGACCCTAAGCCCAAAATCCCCCACAGACAGTACTTGAGAGAACAGAGCTTGAAGTCGTTCGAGCTGATGAGCGACCGGACCATGGATGGGGTGATTGTGGCTTGCAGGCAACATCCCACTGCCATCCTGCTCCACTTGTTGCCTTACTTGGCCCCTTCCAGGCCGTGGGCAGTCTTCAGTCCTTACAAGGAGCCCCTGATGGATGCGTACCTCAAGGTCAAAGAGACGGGAAGATGCGTGGCCGTCAACTTGAGCGAAAGTTGGTTGAGGGGGCACCAAGTCCTCGAGGGCAGGACCCATCCCACTGTGACTATGTCTGGTGGGGGTGGCTACGTCCTCACCGGCATCTACGTGGACAACACCGAGGTTCGCGTCGACGCTAGCGACGAGGACAGAATTGGACTCAATGCGGATGCCAACAAGAGGAGAGGCGGGAGGCAGAACAAGAGATTCAGAAGAAGATGAAAGTGCTACGTACACGCAGATACGTGATAGATGGATCCTTCGTGCGCATTTCTCTGATGTAGCGTCACTGAGTGATGCTTGTTAATAAATACGACCATGTTGAGATGACACTCAAGGAAAGCCCCGTAGCATTTTCTGCTGTCTTTCTCTTCCAGGACAGATACTCTCAGTCTAACATGGCTAACAAGAAAGTACTGACATTGGTCTTTGTTCGAGAAGGAGATAAGATTCTGCTCGGGTTGAAGAAGCGAGGCTTCGGCAAGGGGAAGTGGAACGGATTCGGAGGGAAGGTGGAACGGGGAGAGACCATCAAGCAGGCGACCATCAGGTACAATAGCGACGCAGACGTTTGGGTCGTTGATCAGGCGTCGTCAGGTCGAGCCACACGTTTCTTGTTTTTAGAGAGCTGCACGAAGAAAGTGGGGCTGACGTCTTGGAAGACGATCTGGAGAAGGTGGGGGTCATCGACTTTGAGTTTGTGGGGGATTCCGTCATCCTAGAGGTTCACGTTTTCAGGACGGCCAAATACGAGGGTAAGCGCACCATGGGACTAATCTTTAGATTGCTGTGCTCACCCTGATTCGTAGGAGAAATCCGTGAATCTGAAGAAATGTTGCCTCGCTGGTATCATTTGGATGAGATTCCCTTCGAGTCCATGTGGGCTGACGACAGAAGGTGGTTTCCCATCATGTTTGCCAACGAAGGGACTCCCAAGGTCTTCAAGGCTTACTACCTCTTTCAAGGCCACGACGTCATCTTAGAGGAGAAGATGGAAGTGCTAGACTGTCAGTAGGCAGTGCTGATGGAAAATTTGTGACGCCTTCAATGGAAATAGCATGCCTTTGAGTCCTGTGCTATGAGGTGTACAAGTTATTTTTTTAAAGGAACCAGTCCGTTGGTAGTTTTATTGCTTTATTTAAAGAACACGTCACGTATATTGCTGGAGAAAAAATATTATACCTTTTAAGTTATATTGTACTACATTATATTAGCATTGTTGACAGAGCCTTACAACCGTTTGTTGCTTCATACAAGCGGAAAATGGTAGCATTTTACACAAAAATCATATGTTACACGTAGATGAAGGAGAGCTGTCTGCACAATACAAGTGGGGTGTGGAAAAAATATTGAATCCTTACAATTAAGATGTGGTGATAGAAGGGTTTGTAGTTAATGGCGAGGATGGTGGGGGATGGTTTTTCTTGTCATATTGAGGAATTTCTTTCTTTCTTTCTTTCTTTTCTTTGACTTTTTTCACGCTTCTCTTCGTCTTCTTCAGAATCACTGTTATATATCCTGGTCGGTCGTGATTGCGAATACTGAGGCCACATCTCTTTCAATAGATTTGGTGTCCAATCATGAAGATTTCTTCTAAGGAGATGGCACGAAAAAGGTTTGATAAGGGTTCTTTTTTTGACTCACGATCGATTTTGCTGGTAGAGTCGATCCCTGTTGGAGAATTCTGGAAAAACGAGGAGACACCAATCATCTGGGTCATTCAAGTTTCATGGTATCATGGAGGCTATGTGTTACTTGCACTTAAGAAACCTCACTGGTTAACATAGGTATGTTCATTCGGTGTGGCATTTAGTAACAGCACCCTAGGCAGCAACAGCAGCAGCAGCAGCAGGAAGAAGCATTGCGAATTAAGTTAGGTATGTACCCATTTTTGTTGTGGCAAAATGTTGCTGCCTCTAAACCATTTTGCCCCCTCTTCTTATACTGCTCTGATGTTGTGTGGTAGAGAGGGGTGTCTGAAGTTGGCTGCTCTGCTTTTGTGGTGAGTGGCGGCTTACTGGAGGGTGGCTTCTGACGGGCAAATAGGAGAGAAAAAATAAAGCAGATGATACGAGAAGTCGATTAATTATAAAAAATGTGCTACAGTTAAGGAGTTCCATCTCACATGCACCTGTCCTCAGGGATAGTATCAACTTGGGCTCACACTTGCACCACCAGTGTTCATGTGTACGGACGGATATAGAGATATGAAGCGAGAGAAACGTATAGATATATAGGGATAAGATGGATAGATGGATAGGGGAAGAGAAAGAGACAGACGGACAGACGGACAAAGGCTGCTTCCGCCATATCTCTCACCATCTGGCCTGATCTGCCTCCCGGTCCCATAAGCGGTCATTCCAGCCTGACTGGCACCCTTGTTGGATCCGTACTGCAGCCCGATCACGTTCTGGCCGGCCTTCAGCTTCGACTCGTTAAACTCGCGGCGGTTCTCGGAAGCCATCTTCACGCCGAGGGTTGGGCCTGGGTAGCAGTTCTTCTGGGCCTGAAAGAATATTATTCCCTCTCAACTAGGTGTGTCGGTTATCGCATGAGTTCTGTGCGGAAACGTGCCAGTCCTCCCAGGGTGAACAAGTTGTCCACGATCATGTAGAGGTTCTTCTGCTCGTACAGGTCGTTGACCTGGAACAGGTCCTGCGTTTTGAGCCCGTAAGCCTCGCAACCCTTCAGGTACATCTCAATGTTCTCACGCTGGAAAATAAGAGCTCACTTTATTGATGAAGCTCATTGAGTACGTAGACATAGTTGAGGCTTGCCTGTTTGAAGGGTGCTTTCATGGTGTTGATCTTCTTCACTGAACCAGGCTGAATCGCATTGATCAGCTCGCACAGGACTGTCCCGTCCTTCAGCACATCACCAAAGTGTGACTGTGTATGAGACACACAGAGAGAGAGAGAGAGAGAGAGTAAAGAAATCTGCAATGAATGACGCGCATTTTGCTGCGTTCAGGGTTTTGTACCTGCTCACTCAGGCCCTCTGCGCCATCAGGCAGGTCCAGTTTCCTGCCAAGGACGGCCTCGATCCAGGCTAGCGCCTCCCGTGCGCGCTCCAAGGAGAACTTGGCCTGCGACTAAAAGAGAGAGCAACCTACAGGAACGTCTCGTTTGTACACTTGTATCATATATATGATACGTTCTGTGTCATTTTTTGACTTTCTTTACAATAGCTGATGGTGCATTCTTGACAGTCAAGATTATGGGATGATAAAATTCGGGGGGGGGGGGGACGACCACATTTCTCATATTAGATGTCAGGATAGGTGGAAAGGAGAAGCATGAAGGCCTCAGGGAGGCCCATCAACGCCACAAACAAAGCCGCAAAATGACGCGAGATCAGCTTCACGCGCGCGCGCGCGCGCACTCGCTCGCTTGCTCGCACACATCATGACTCATCATGGGGAAGGAGGGTTATGGGCTGGTCGCGTCCAACGGTCCGCACTCCCCCTCCCCAACCTCCCCCTGGAGCCCCAAGGACAGCAGTGCCCAAAAACAGGAATCAAAAGAGAGGCGTCCAATTTATCCGATCTCTCTGACTGTTCATTCTCGCACGCGCTCCGATGTGCGGTGTGCGCGCGCGTGCGTGTGAGCTGGAGACATACATTCACCCATACACACGTGTGTGTGTGTGTGTGTGTGCGTGTGTGAGCTAGAGGCACACACAGATGCATTGCAACAGATCCCCCCCTTAATCTCAGTCCACGTAGCTGCCGGGTATGCATTTTGCAGAATCCTTGGTGAAGGAGGACGCTTGGAAACAATAAATATATAAGTGTGACTGAGTTGTTGGACTTCATTCCAGGCAAAGTAGGACGGAAGTTTATTCCTCTGCTCATTTGTTGGTCTGCTCGCTCGTACCCATGAAAGAAGTGCTGCAAGTGCGTCATCTGCGTGGATAATGAATATCCCGGCGCGTGCATGCACTTCAAGGGCGATACGGGGTGCTAATACAAGCTGGCTTGTAATGTGTACAAGTACAGGTACACGGAGGAGCTCTTCATGTTTTTGTAGACGTCTTTGTGGGCGCGCACGCACGCATCCACAAGGAAGGAGACAGGAAATCCTGTCTTGTCGATGACAGTGCTGCACAACGTCCTCGTGGGGGCTGCGAAAGAGTCGCAATCCCCGTCTCCAGCGGCAGCAAAGCTAGATGCCCATTGTCCCTCGACGACTGCGAGGATCTGGAGACGTTCGCTACGTGTGGTCTCAGCGCAGAAGTCATCGTTCAAGAAAATGAGACATCCTATTGTTGTTCCTGGCACCTTGCAGCAGGAATAAATCGAGCTCTCAGATCTGACTATTGTGTCTGTAATGCTTGGCCCAAAGGACACCTGAGCTTTCAAGCAACCAAAGTTTTGTGACACCCTTTGTTTTCCCTCTTTGTTTTTAAAAAAATTAATGGCTTTTCATCAGAGAAACCTGCCTCCAATTGCCAAAAATTGCTAGCTGTCTACCCCCGTGAAGTTCTTCCTCCTCTATGAGAATCAAAGGTCCCAATTTGTTTATTGCAGAGACGTTTCACTATGTTACAACAGCTCATTCTACTAACACCAACATACTGTACTACCTTCTATTTACGTTACGTACTTTCATACTGACTACTCTACTTTGAAATTCGCTGTGGTACCACTACAGTTGCTCTTTATGCTACTAATATTGCTACTTAGATTACTTAGCGAGGAGATATTTACGTAAGCGCCCTAGATGACTTTTGGCTGTCTGATGCGGTTTAAAAAATAATGATTGATTTAACGTGAGCTTTAAATACATAATCATTCAATGTCATCAGCACTTGCTGACATCAATATTAGGCAAGTACTGGCCCACAATGCAGGTCTTCAAGTACTTCCGCGACTGATCCCTGCGCTCCAAACTGCCTCCAAGTGCCTGGGCCTCCCTGATATTGCACACCATGTGGGCGGTGACACCGCCAATGCTTGTGCCGACGGTGTGGATGTCCACTCTGGTGTCAAGAAGACCTGCTGCCTCTGGGCTTCCTCAGGGTTGACTTTGTTGACAAAGCTCTCAGCAATCCTCTTTGAATCTTAGCGATTGGTTCACCAGAAGCAGAGAAAAATAACTCCAAAGCTTCTGAATAACTACCCGAACGTCCGTACAACAGTCAGACTCAAGGCATAAAACTGCTGATTCTCACCGAGAATGTACAGCAAACTTAAGGGAAATCTTTCAGCGTTTGTCCCTTGGTATGCTTTTTCTTCTTTAACTCACTCACTCTCTATGCGTCACTCAGTGTACTGCTCTTTTGGAGTTCATCAGGCTCAAGTACCCCTAATGACTCAACAAGGTTATTTCCAGGGCGCTGCTGGAAGGAACCTTTGGGGAACAAGCGTATGGAAGTAATCTTTTGAACCCGCTACACCTGTTCCTTTTGTGCTTCTGGGTAATGAAGAATGAGAGAAGTTGCAGCAGGTCTAACGGGCACCCAGAGCGCGCCAGGGAGACACGGTTAATGGAGCCCGGGGTCCTTGGCTGGCAGGACCTCTTGGCGATAAGAAAGAGCAAGAAATTTATGTGCTGAATTGTATTTTTGGCGACCTCTGCTCAGGAATGAATGCGCATCTGGCCTCGGTCGACTTCCAAGTAAAACTCTGACCAGGAAGCGTCACAATCACACTTTCCTCATTTGAAGGAAAGGAAAAAAAGAAACTAATCATTGAGCTCTACTTTTTTTGTTTACTGTCGTCTAAGGCCTTCAAAGTGGTCGTCAGCATGAGCAGGAATTTCTGGTTTTCCGTCCTCATGCTCGTTCCACTGCAACGATGACATCCTTCTCAAGTCGTCACGCTCGCACTTCCTCGATCTCACTCGGCGTCAGGCTGAGCTCGAATTCATCACGCGGAGGCCAAGATTGACACAAATCTAGGAACAGCTCGCGGCACGCACACAGCTATGTCACGGGCAGCGCGTCTACGGTGCCAAGTTGTGTGTCCACTGTACCCCTGTGTGTGTCCACTGTTCCAGTGAGTGTGTGCGTGTATGTGCACTGCGCCACTGTGTCTGGGTGTGTCTTCTGTACCAGTGCATGCCTACTGTACCAGTGCACGCCTACGGGACCAGTGTATGTCCTCTGTACCACAGTGTGTGTGTGTGTTCGACCATTCATTGCACTGTCAGAAGTGTCAGTGGTCCTCGTGACTGTGGAGAATAATTTTTTGCGCTACCGACAGATCAGGTGCTCAAAAAAGTGGTCTGCAGCCATGAAATGGGCAGAATGTCATTAATGGGGTCCTTGTGAGAACCCCTTAGAACAGGTTTCCTCTTTCTCTGTGTGTTATCGACACTCTTAGCAAAGTTTGGCAAATGACATCATGAGATTCCGTCAAGTCCTGTTCGTCACCCTTGACTTTTTTCCCTTACTGAGAAGAAGCCAATCAATGACGATTTTTCTTTTCCGGCTAACTGTGCTGAGACCAACAATTTCCTAGGGCTCTCAGTGAGTCGATAGTTGGGCTGAACATGCGTCAAACTCTTGGAAAGTGGTCAAAACAAACGAAGGGACACACACATGAGAGAAAAAGAAGAGGTCGTGTGAACCCACAAGTACACAGACATAACGTCAGGGGTTGTCAACGCGAGTTTACAGCGCTTCCCTCCAGGCAACAGCGTGCAAAAAAGTAAGGTGATGCACAGTTAGGACGATGAAAAAAGGGTTGCTATGCGTCTTCCATCAAAACCTGTCCTCCCTTTTCTCATTCGAGCAGGCCAAAAAATTCACATGTGTACGTGACGCGTAAATTGTGGGCCTGACCCAAAACTGCGGGTCCACTTTGGGGCACCTCAGGTGAGTTGCTCAACCCTCCAGAACAAAGAGTTGCTGCACGAGCAGAGCCAGTTGTCATTTCACTTGACCAGTGGTGCCTCCATCAACTCCTCGCGGCCCTGCTGTCCTGTGTCGTACTAGGACACGTTGCCGCCGTCGTCGTCGTCGTCGTCGTCGTCGTCGTCGTCGTCGTCGTCGTCGTCGTCGTCGTCGTCCTACCCGGGCCAGTTGCGGACGCAGACATAAAAGTGACCGGCTGCTTCTCGGGCAGGGACTTCCTGGTCGGGGCGGTTGGCTGGGGTGTGCAATTCCTACGAGCGCACGCACGAACTCGCACTCATGGGCGCTTTGCGCACGCGCACGACCCAAAATGTATCGTTATCTTTGTGTGCCCTCAGACCTGCTACATACGTGAGTGAGTGAGAGGAAAGAAGAAGAAGAAGCAGAAGAAGGCTTTGCTGATGCTTTGCTTCCTTGCTGGTGGTGGCACACACACACACACACATACACACATGCACTGGGAGCTCACACGCACACACCCATACACGGGAAGGGTACACACACGCACGCACACACCCATGCACAGCCAGTGCACACATTCACATACGCAAAGAGAGAGTACACACACATGCACAGAGAGCACAAACGCACGCACACAGCATGCTGAGAGGAGTAAGATGCCTTTTTGGGACCTTCTGTGCTGCTGTAACTTGGGCTCCAGAAGAGAAAAAAATCGCTCTCTCTCCCCATCTTTATGCCAATGAGCGCCTTCAATTTGGATTTATGCTCCTCTAATGTGAGCACAAAGGCAGAGTAACGAAAGTTGCTATTACAACATGAGCACGGGCGGTCAGCAGCTGAGGTGCCCAATTGTTCGGAGGCTCAATCACCTCAGCCGCCAGGTGCGCTGCGGGGCAAAAGCCTCCACTTGCAACAAGGGGCGTTAAGCCGTTAACTGGCTGAACGAGCACGAGTAGCAGACGAGCATTGTGTTCATATATATGTAAAATATCTGAGGAGGGGGGAGAGAGAGAGAGAGAGAGAGAGAGAGAGAGAGAGAGAGCAAAAGTTTCAAACAGGAGTGAACCCGGGTCAGGAATTCTCCTTGTCACACAAAAATACTACTTTGTCAGCGTAATCTTGTATCACTGCTCTTAACATGACTTCAGAAGCTTTCTCTGCATCAGTGGCTTCCTCGTCCAAGTCAAATGGTGGCACAACAAAGGCTTTTTCTTTGACCCTGTCGGATCTTGTCAAGGTGTCTCAGTCAAGGCATGCGGCTTAAAAGGACCCCTGTGAAGGAACTGCAGCTCAGGTCTGGACCACTTCTCACTTTTCAACTATGCTAACTCAGAACTGAGCAATGTACAGAGGATAAGTCACGGAGTCGAAGTCACTTCAGAGGTCAGGTTTCAGAACTATTGGCCAATTTTGGCCACCTGAAGCAGGTGGGGATGGGGTGGGGGCTGTTCAACACGGTGGGGGTGGGGATGTAAGGCTGAGATCATCGTACCTTCATGGCGCACTCGCGGCTGAGGCCGTAGGACGGTCCGTGGAAGGCCATGGCTCTCTCAGACAATCACTACACGACAACTAAAAATGTGTTCGAAGAGGTGGTGGCGGCGGCCGGCCTCTTGAGTCGCGAGCAGGCAGAGGAAGGCAAAGGAGCACGAGTGCGCGGTCGCTCACACGCACGCGCTCATTCACAGAGGTTAGGACGAAGTAGAAGGGGCACCTGATGCTGCTGCTACTGCTGCTGCTGCTGCTGCTGCTGCCGCCGCCACTGCTGCTGCTGGTGATGATGACGACGACGACGAGAGACCGAATTCACCAGGTTCGAGTCCTCGAGAGTCCCACTCTTTTACTGCGACTGTGACGTTCGTCGAGCTGCTACCATGTGTCCCTCAAGCCTAAGGTCTTGGCAAGTAAATGCAAGAAAGGACTTCTTTCTCTGTCATTCCACCGCATGCATTCCAACAGAGAGCTTATAAACCTATGCATTCCACACACACACTCACATCCCAAGTATGTAAGCTATCCCTAAAACGGAGCGAGCGGGCGAGCGACCGGTGAGTCAGGAACAAGTGTGCGTTCACGTCCCATGCAGGCGCGTGCACCCAGTTAGCGCCTGTGGAGGAGAGGATGCGCGCGCCCACCTCGCGTTCCGAGAAGGACTTGCTTGCACACAGGTGTCTCATCCCGAAATGCTAGTCAGGGTTGTCACCAGCGCTGCCACATATGTGCGCAGGGAAACGCCAAGTGTCACACAAAAACGCAGAACACTTGGTACTCGATTTGGCCGAAAGAGGTCGGAAACGAGTCTCATGCACAAGGGTACGAGTAAGAGCCAGATGTCTTAAAATTTGGCGGGCAAGTATGATTTCTGGCAACACCGGTTGTCACCAAAAAACCGAGTACTTTAAGTAGTCCTCCCGGCAAAAATGACGACTCCTGCCAGTGTCTGGTACGCGTCATAAGGCTTGTGCTGCACCCTTATGATGGTCACGTTCAGGAGCCCGCGAACCAAGTTGCTCGGTGCGCTATGCACAAGTGCGGACGAGTGCAAGCACTGCATGATCCCCAACGAGACGTAGTGGAGCACGTACGGGCACCACAGCACGCACCATGGAGAGGCGGGCAGGGGAGGAGAACGTGCCATGTTAATTTACATGTGCTACCGGGTGACTGCCGCGCGCTCAGCGCGCGCAGCCGCGCGCAGCCGCGCGCGGCCCGCACGCGACGGGGACCCCCCTCCCCTTTTCTGGAGGACCGCCGCCGTCTTTCTTCTCAAGGCCACAGTCACTCGCTAAGACCGAGCTATAGATGGGGGCTCGAGCCAGCCTTAGCCCGACCGGGCTTCAGCTGCAGCTGCGAACTGAAACTGGAGCTGCTGTACGACACTAGATAACTTTTAAGGCACAAACGCTGAATAACTTGTGCTTCACTTGTGTGAACAAATCTCTGTTCCTTAAGTTAAATTTGCCCCCAAATACCCACTCCCTGTGTTCAGTCTCCTCAGCTCATGAGCCCCGGTTCTCGGGCTGCAAGTCGGACCGCGGCTCGGCCCGGCTAGGGCCGTATTGCTCGTCTCGTTGCCCATCTCTATCTCTCGCTCGCTTACTCCAACTCTCGATCTCGGCCAGACACACAGACACGGGCGCTCGGACCGGAGTTGCGTGGAAAAGGGGGGCCAAAGATCAGTGATGGAACCGAGCCGTCAGGACAAGCCAATCCATATTATATAAGCAAAACGCTTATGAGACGCATGAACGTTGCCCAAACCGAAACCATCCTCTTAAGATGCTGAGGTGTCACACTTATAAGAGCAATTAGATGCTGTCTTCCCAAGGGTGTAAGAACAAAGAGCCAAGGGGTGGAGGGTGCAAGGAGAGGCAGTTGAGGTAGGGCGAGGTTTTGATATATTGGACTAACGAATAAGTGGACTATGAGGGGGTCAATTTGATTGAAGATTTGTGCAATTCAAACTCTAGCACAAATTCAAGGCCTCGATTGATAAAACCTTTGGAAAGATTGCCTTTTGCGGATGATTGTTCTGTTCCAAATAACATGACCAGCTAATAACAGATAGTATGAGGCTGTCCTTATCATTAACTTAGTCTGCTCTGACTATTGACTTTGGTCTTAGACAGGTGGCGGATGAACAAATGTTATAGGACCAGCAAACTCAAGTCTCAAACTTGCTCTTATAAGCTTGTTTCACTATATGTAGAACGAAGAATTAGGGGGAAATTGAAGTATTCGTTGCTTTTCTTCAGTTGGTCTTTTCTGCAAAAGACCAAAAAGATAGAGCCTTTCTTTTCTCGAGACGACTAACCTGGTTTAGCCAGCTCAATTTGTTGGGACCCATGGATTTCTGAGACATGAAGTTAATTTCGTGTTTGTTTGAAGGTCACGCCGTTGAACTGCCAATTTTGCAACTGTTGACTCTTAGGTCTCAAGTACTGCTTCGTCTTCTTGTTCTCGACCCGTCAGAAGCTAAAGTGCGCTCGTTTCAAGAGTCAAGATTTTTGCCATGGACCAAAGGGCTCATTCAGTTGTAACAAATCCGCTGTGATTGACCCAAAATTGCCCTTTTTCTGCAGTGCAATCATCCATCACTTTTTGAGGCCCAGACTTGACACTAGCCTAAGTAGTCGAATGTCCGAAATTGATTTGAGTGCGTTTGAGCGCTCCCCGAGGCCCCGTTTCACCGCCGCAAGCAAGGACAAGCTCGAGAACCTTGGCTCGGGCTTGACTTGGTTATTCAGGCCTGAATGCCATCACGAGAAAAAAAAACCTCCCTCCTCTTTCATCCCTCTATCCCCATGCAGCCTTTTCGGCACAAAAACGGACGACGCAGGACACCTGTGACCAGGACTCTTCGAGTCCTGTCCTGTCCTCAAATATTAATGACACAGCCTTGGAAGTATTCCAAGTCAGAGGAGACGAAAAGTTCCAGCTATGGCCATCCATGTTGTTCGGGCACCCGTTCGACGCCCCCGGCACGTTGAACATGGCGACGTGTGGGTTGTTTCCGGCGCAAGAAGGTGGCCTCAGTGACGCCCGCCTCTCAGCAGGGCGGCAGCCAGCAGATGCACTAGACGAAGCAGCAGCAGCACCAGCACCAGCCAGCGAGCGAAGTGCAGGGCGAACGCGAGGAAAGGAGGAAGGAGTGGACAGTGAGTGAGACAGAGGATCGCGCCCGCCGACGAGACGGACCCCGACGATAGTGGGGGGCGGGAGACCTTGCTGTGAGAGACCGGGCAGCACCTAGAGAAGAGGTGCGGCGAGCCGGAGGAGGTCATTGGCCACCCGGACGAGCCGGAGGGCCGGTTGGAATTACTCTAGTGTCCTTACCATTTCGGTCCCGCGCCATTTCGGCCACGCCTGGCCTCTTCACGCTCGCGGCCCGGACGCCCAGCTGCCTCCTCTACTACGCAGTAGAGGTGGGTTCTGAGACTTCAAAACTTTATCGAGCTCAAAACGATTTTGCACAGCAAAGTTTCGAGTACTTGGCGAGTAGGTCGATAAAGAGGATCAAGAGGGAGTTTTTTCTGGTACTTGGGTGAGTTGGGTCACCTTTCAGCTGGCAATGATGGTGAATGAGGCTGCTATAATGTAGCAATATTAAGAACAATTAGTGAAATAATTTGCAAAAAAAAGTTGCAAACAGCTCATAATCTGTTTCACGCAAAAGATTCATAATACTTACATGAATAAAAAGCTATCATGTAGTTCGCAAGCAATGAAAATCTACTCGAATCTCGGGACTTCTTTACTATTCGCGGGCAACTCGACTCGATAATTACTCGAACCCAGCTCTATTACGCAGTCGTTTCGCAATCGTCTCTGAAGATCACGAGCCAGTCGATCCCAAGTACGATGTCGCGACCATGAGCGAGAGTACCTTGGCCACCGCCGCCGCTGGCGGCGACGACGGGTCCACCTCCTTCTTGGAAGAGTTGGAGGACCTAATTGCTGACAGCGCCTTCAAGGACAAGTCAGGCGGCGAGGGCAGCGGGAAGTCGACTTCCGAGACTGACAAGACTTCGTCCGAGCTGCTCGCCGTGTTGCGCGGCTCCTTGCCGGAGGCGGTTCTGGGCACACTCGCCATGGGTGCCTTGGACGCCTTCTCGTTCCTCTTGGATCCTGAGGGACGCTGCCATCTACTCACGGGCGACCCGGACTCGCATATCGGACCCGGGGCCCGCGAAGCCATGGAAGGCTCTATTCTGTACCCCTTCATCCTGTCCGAAGACCGACCTCGCATCAGGGATTGCCTGGCTCGGGCCTCGGTCGACCCCATCCCGGTGATGACTACGCCCTACGAGCGGAGACATTTTACCTTCACGTGCCGCTTCCATCGACACAAACGCATGCCCCCCCAAAAGGACGGGTGTCCTCCCGCAATGGAGAACAGACTGTCGTACGAGGCAATGCAGCTGTCGTGCACGCCGGTGAGGCCAGACCCGGCGGCTTATTCCGGCCCCCTTGCAGCAGTCACGTTGTCGCGCTGCAGACTGGCCTGTGTTGTTCGCGGCATCTCTCCCATCGAGCGGACTCAGTACTTCCCGGTGGATTTATTCACCACGCGATTGGACCCGGCCGCGCACTTTTGTGTGATGGCTGTGGACACCAGCGGAATGAATGTGTCGCAAGCCGGAAACATTGGGAAGATGATGCTGGGAAAGACGTTGGTGGAGTGCGCTCACCCAGACGACCGGGCAATGGTCAGCAAACATCTTGTCGACACGGCTGCGTCTCCAGGAAAGAGGCTGCTCACCGAGGAGTACCTGTTGGGAGCCTTCGACAGGGAAATACCCTACGTGAGAGTGCGCACCAAGTCGACACTATACGCTGGGAATGCTGACATGAAGTCCTACCTGCTCTCTACCCATGCAGTAATTGGAGAGAGCGATACAGTGCCAGACAACCCGGATAAGTTGGTAGTGTCCATGCAAGAGGCGGCGGAATATGGCATGATTGCCCCGGATGGCTCATATAGGCCGCCGCCCAAAGACTTTGTCTCTTCTGCAAGACTGAGAAAGGGTCCGCCCATGTCGCCCATTGAGACTGGTCTGACGAGCCTGTCAGGACAACCCGTGAACAACAACAATCTGGTCAAGAACAATTCTTCAGGATCTTCGTCAAGCTCTTCTAGTACCTCAGCATCGACCTCAGCATCTTTAGACTCTGACCAGCAAAAGAACCAACTGCTCAAGCAGCTTTTAAATGTGAACTTCTCTCGCAGCAGCGAGGAGGAAGAAGGACCTTTTGAGACATCATCTCCATCGTCGTCAGCGACTTCTTCACAGCAGCAGCAGCAGCAGCAGCAGCAGGAGCAACAACAACAGTCTCATGGGCAGTCCTCGGATTCAAACTCTTCTCGCATTCTCCAGCTTTTGAGTCAGAATCCAGACGGCAGTGACAAGTCTGCTTTGGCAGCTGGTGTAAAGCGCTCTGCTTCCTGTGACGGTGACGATGGCGGCCCCGCCGTCAAGTCGTCACCCACGTCGGCTGTGATCAAGCAGAACCCGTCACTGACGAACCTTTTGTCGAAACCGCTGCAGAACTCTGTAACGGTACCGCCGCCAGTGCCTACAAAGTGGCATCAAGAGCCCAGAGAGAAACTGCCCAAGGGTCACGTTGTCGACGGCCTCAAGAAGTTCCTACCACCTCATCCGGCCGAGAGAGGATCTGCCATTTCAACCTCATCTACTACATCCACTACCTCTTCTCATTCAATATTGGACAAGCAGTTGTCCCGAAGTAGCAGCATTGGTACCGTGTTGCAACCGCGACAAGCCATGACAGGCCCCCCGGCCATCAATGTGTCCGCCAACAGCAATTCTTCACTCGTTCTGTCAACCTCAACCTCATCAGCTCAGTCGCAGCCTTCCTCTTCAGACTTGGAGCCGGACGCCATCCTCAGCGAGATCCTTGAAGGAGTGATTGACATCCAAGAAAAGAGTCCCACAACGGGCATCCAGCAGCAGAGCAACAAATTGGAGATTGAAAATATTGAAAAGTTTTTGGCCAGTTCTGAGGGCAACGGTGGTCATAGTGGAACCGGGGGGAATGTTTTCCGCCAGTCGTCTTCGTCCTCCGGAGTCTTGAACGTTGTAACCACGTATCAACGGAGTTCTTTGGTGCCTAGCTTTGGACCCGTTCAGTCCGTCTCCGGATCACCATCACAGCCGGTGGCTTCCAACGTGGGAGGGGGAGTTACCAGGCGGATCTCATCCTCCAACCCAGTGGCTAGGATGCCCGGCATGAACGAATTGTTTCAGGTGGTGCCACCAAACGTCTCCGTGCGACAGTGTCCGGACTTGGACTCCTTGGTCATGCTGCAGCAGAAAAGGAGGTCACTGAGTGGCAGCGGAAGCATTCCTGTGCCCAAGGACCCACTTGCCCGGCCTCCATTGGGAAATATCAGGATGCTGGGGGCTAATGTGCAACAACAGCAACCCTCTCAGCGACCTTTTCAGCAACAATTGCAACCGTCTCCTACGTCAAACAGTAGTGCCACGAACAGCAGTCTGCTGAGGCAGTTGAACTCTGCACCTTTGAACCAGAGGCAGTCGTCGCAGCAGAGGATGCCCATACCGGTGCAACAGGGATTTACGTACAGTGCCAATAGCAGTTACCAACAACAACAGCCTTTGAGGAGTGGCGGAGTTAGCCTGCCACAACAGCAACAGCCGACGGTCATGACTAGGTATCCTAGCCAACAACAGGTTCTGCAGCCAGGACTCCAGCAGCAAGTCAGTTTTCCCTCATCCGGTGGTTCTGCTTTGCTTCAACGACTTCAGCAGCAGCCAAGACCTCCTCAGCCGCCATCCACCACCGATGGCGGCGTCAATGACGGAAAGTCTTTATTACAACAACTGCTGTCAGAATGAGGAGAGCAGAAGAGTTCAAGAGAGTAAAGTCTCCGAATACCTCAGTGTGATTGTGTTGGCCGAGCGCAGTAAGAAGAGGACTTATTTCCAGCCCTGAAGCGCGGGAGACTTCGTCTTTATGTATCTTCCATGGGGAGAGTAACGACATCGTGTTTCGTGTGAAAAACATCGTGCTATACGTACAGTACTTGCTACACAACTACCTACCATACACACACAACTATATATCTATCTATCTATATATAAAGGGTGTAATGCTGAAAGCCTATGTTTATCTCTCTCTCTGGTACACTTTCCAGATGGCTGTGTCATGTTTCCCGACTGCTATTTCTACAGTTCGTGCATATTTACTTCACACTTATCCTACAATGGGTACCATTGTATACTTGTGACGACTTAACTGTTCATCTTTAGCTTGCCATCGAGTAAGCAGTCTGGCTTGAAATCTCGATCCACTTGTCTTTTTTATCGAAGTAAAGGAAGAGTTGCAATGTTGCTACTGTACTATTGTAGTAAATAAATTAACTGTAAAATGACGCATGTCATTATGAGCCTGCCTTTTTTTCCAGACCAGTCCCGGCAATATTAAAGCTGCGGAGCAAAAATAACTACCATCTTGAGTCCCGCGTCAGTGGTCGCTGAAAAGTGAGTAAGCGTAGATGGTGGCTTTTGTCTCTGTTGTCCTGCTTCACCCCGAGTTGTACCCTCAGCCGCTTGCCTAACGTCTATAACATCTGCCTGTTACTCGTCCTCACTGATGCTGACGGAGCAAGTCGCGGAGTCATTGCAACAGACGACGAGTGCCCCTTGTTTCTTTTTTTGTCGTAGATGGCTGATGACCACCCCTCATGTGTGTTACTGAATCTGAAAGACATCCTGAGCGCTTCTCACCGCCCTCCGGAACTCGCACACCGAAGAATTGACCCGAAGTTTCCCGAGGTCGACGCGGACGAAGTCTATCCGGACGTCATTGTAGGAGATAGGTCAGTAGAATTTCCAAATGTCTCTAGAAACAGATGTTTGCTCGCTACTTCATCCTGTCGCATGTAACAAGCCAAGAATGCCAGGATGTATCGCTTTTTTTCACCCTGACGTTCATTAGAAAGCTCGACCTCACATCATGTGCGCTTTTTTTTTGGCACTGACCTCGACTGCCTCTGCTGAGTACACAAAATTGAGGCCACGTTCTTGACTCAATAAGCAGCTGTTAATATGAAAAACCCCCACACGTGTGCTCTGAGTAGTGCATCGGACACTCGATCCCTGTTGCGGTCCCCCGCACAAGAGGCTTTAATGATGGCAGAGCTAGACTAGTGCTAGGCCAGACTAGGCTAGGTTAGGCTAAGCTAGACTAGGCTACGCTAACCCCCTCTGGAGCATGATCTCCCGCCTCTGCCTCCTCTTGAGTGCAGGGACCCCAACAGCGACCGAGTGTCGAGCATAGGGCACACATTTGACACGCGCGCTGTTGATGACATCAATACATTTATATATAGATATATTCACTCGGGCACGCCTACTTCGGACGTTGTCACACTCGAAAGCAAGAAAAAATTTATGCATCATGCTGCTGGGCTTTGCAAGAGCAAAATCTTGTAAAGGCCTGAGCAGTGACTTGATTTTCGCTCTGTAGCTTGAGAGAGAGAGAGAGTGGGACGAAGAAGAAGCCATTCTTCACTCGTGCACCTAAAGAAGCCGCAAAGAGACTTCTTCGTCCTGACCTGCCGCGCGTGCGCCTACGCCTCCTCCACCTTCGGCACGAGATGTTCGTACTGTAAAGAGGCAAACTTTTGACGGTCAGAAACGGAGAGAGCAAGTGGGAAGAAGAACGTTCGAAAGCTCCGGGTCCTGCAAACGAGGGCAGGATTGGCAGTCCTCTCCAGGGTCTCATTTGCCCCACTGAATAAGGCATGTCTTGCTAGTGCAGTCCTCCTGCCTGTGGGGGTCCCTGCTGCAGTCGTTGCTCCTGCAGCTGGAGATTTCGCCGGTCGAGCCCTTCGTGCTTCACCCATTGGCACATGTCTGTGAGCATCGGTGAGACCCCTAATTCGCGATCGAACGGCTGCTGCTTTCGAATGAAGAAGAGCAGGAGGAAGGAGAAGACGACTCCTATCCTTTCCGAGGGTGCGCGCGCAAGCATTCGCACTTTCTCCTCCTCTCCTCCTCCTCCCGCTGTATCTTAGTCCCCTCTTCTACGGCTCAGAAGTCGTCCTCGCCCCAGTCAGTGGCTCCGCTCAGCGTGTGTGCGCGGGTCTCGTCGTCCACACTGATCTCAATCGCGATCTCCGGTCTACGTGCATTTACCATGTGCGAGATGCTGGTGAGCGAGCTGGAGCCCGGCTTCAGCGAGGAGACCAGTGTGTCGGTGCTCAACTCTGTGATCTCGGACTTCACCCTCAATCTGAGCAAGTTGGCCAAGAATTGTAGAAATATCGCAGACGAAGTTTTCCCTGGAATCCTGCTGGGCGAAGTGTGAGCAATCGAGTCCCTGATCAGCTAACAACGTCAGTGTCTATTGTGCAAGACAGCTAATCAAAAGCTCAAACAGCTGCTCTAACGCAACACTATATAAGAAGCCATGCTTAATACCTTGATGAGTACCAAGGAGGTGCAGTTGGCACTTTGAAAAGGTTGGGTGATTCCAAGCGTGGCCGACAAGGTCGCGCTGCAGTCGAAAAAGGGAAGCTTCTAGAATACAACAGTACACTAATGCTTACTAATATTATTTAGACATGTTCCTTGTGCAGTTATGACCCGATATTTTTGCTTAAATTTTAAATCCTGACTGCACATAACAATTACAGTCAAACCTCGAAGTTATGATGTTGCTTGTTCAGCGACAAGTGTCACTTTGGGACTTGTCAGTTTGAAACACGATTTTGGAGAAAAATGATAAAGCTTGGTCAGCAACAAAATTATCATAACTTTGACACTCATCATAACTTCGAGGTTCATAACTTTGACATTTGACTGCCCTGGGACGTCATACGGAATTTGTAGGAGAACAGGAGTGGTAGGGCTTTAGAAGCCGCAAGTACACTTGACAGTCTCGAGCCTCGATGACCGACTGACCTCAAGGTCGTGATGGAGACGAGGACAGACCAGTCAAGCGTACTTGAGGCACATCAGGCTCTACTAACTTATATGAGGCGATGTTCAAGGTGAGTATGAGGTCATGAGTAGGCCTCCAACCCCAGGTGATGACCTTATACCCACGCTTGACTGGCTGTTATCCATCCCTGATATGAACGAGTAAGATGGCCTCGCCAAGGTAAAGCTGTCTGTCTGTCAGAGAAGAGGACGGACGGACAGACAGACAGAAAGGCAGACAGCTTTGCGAGGCCATCTTCCTCGTTCATATCAGCGATGGAGTTTACCATAAGCCAGAGCAAAGACGAGCTAAAGATGTCTCCTAACCTTAGAGGATGTCTGCGGTCAGTGATCCTCTATGGCATGGGCAGGGTTAGCCGGCAAAACGCCTACACATGATTGGGCGGGAAATTTAAACTGACTCTTAATTATCAGATGTGAGTTAGAAATAAAAACATCGTTGAATAGAATAGTTTTAGCAGCAAAATCAGTGCTTCAGGACCTAATCTTAATTTTTGTTTCTCAAGTCACCTCTTTCCATGTTTCAGCACAAAAATCATTTTTTTCCCCCATTTCAATGTTTTAGTACTAATAATTATTTATTTGACCTAAAAAGTGAAGTTTTTGCCACTAGCAAACTTCATCCATTCTGAAGTGAAAAAAGGGCTCATGAGAGAATGGGGTTGAGATTTGCTATTGAGGAAGACTACTTATTTTTTGTCGAACATGTGATTTTCTTCAGAATCAGTAGCAAATGGGTCTTTTTTTCACGTCTGAAAGCGTGACATTCGTCACGAGTATGAAGCACTAGTGGCCAAAAATGGCCTTCCCGACGTTAGCGAAAGAAGGTAGTTTTGTAAAGATTATGTCGTCTCTTAAGAATCCACCTTTTCCATTTTGGGCATCTGGATTTCAAGCTGCGTTTGCTGCACCAATCCATGTTTTGCAATCAATCTTATGTTCCATGCAAACCCGTTTGTATTTCACGCAAACTCGTGAAAGGTTGAAATCTGACGTTTTCATGTTATACGCATTTATAACATTTGGGAGAGCTCGTATTTCCTTCGCCTTGTAGTATTAGTTTCTACTTAGCACCAGGACTGCAGTGAGATCACTTTCTACCGCGCTTGGGGTTTATCTCTGGCATGAGGCATTTGCAACGAAGATAGCCAAGCTGAGCAAGCCTACCTCTCTTCTAATGACCTTGATAAGTACATAAGAGTACCAGTACCTGTAACGGAAACAACGATGTGTGATCGCTACCGGGAGGACACGCTCTGGACAAAGTACAGAGAGCTGAAGTTGCTTCTGGACTCAGAACCCCCAGAGTTGCCCCCTGGCAGCGTCTCTGAAGGGCCGCGATACGACGACTCGGGCAGGTTCGTCGACATGTCGCAGGTGGCCGAGAATTTATTCATCGGCAGCTGGTGAGTTCAATGTCCTCGCTCCAGGACAGTGGAAAGTATCATGTGTGTGGACTGTGGTATCTACACACGTACCACCTATACATTAGATCTTATGTCATCTTTCAGTGCTGCTGCACGGAACACCTTCTACTTGAAGAAGGTTGGGGTCACACACGTGCTGAATACTGCCGAGGGTACTCGCTTTGGATCCGTGGACACTAGTCAGAGCTTCTACAAGCCTTTTGGCATTCATTACAAGGGGCTCCAGCTGGTCGATGTCGCCCAGACAAACATATCGATGTACTTCAACGAGGTGGCGGAATTCATCGATGATGCGCTAAAAAAAGGAGGTACGTAGTACTGCACAGTACTTAGTTAACGTTTTAACGTGTCACTGACGGATCGTTGGCATCGCGTGATTTCGAGTCATTACTGATCAATCCCCGCTTTTCCGTCAGGTCGCGTCCTGGTGAACTGCATGATGGGCATGTCCAGGTCGTCCACTTGCGTGCTCGCCTATCTGATGTTACGCCAAAACATGACCGCGGTGCAGGCGCTCACGGAGGTCAGAAAGCACAGGGACGTCAGGCCCAACGACGGATTTCTTAGACAGTTAGCAGACCTGGATAACAAGCTTAGGAAAGAGAGGGGACAGCTCGCCGACAAGAAGTGATCCTGTTTGATTGAGGATATCGTATCACACTGTACTATATTTGACGCAAGGGTATAAGGAGAGCATAAAAGTGGCCTTGGTGTTAACAGAAACGAAAGGCACCATATCGTAATACACAGATACATACAGTAGTACTATTGTGCATTAACGACCTGCACTTTGCATGTGATTACATTGACCTTCATGTATTTTCTTACTGCTGCAAGTCTTGCTGCTTCTCCCCCTTCTGGTGGAAGCGCTTATAGTGCCCTTGTAGAGCGTGCTTCTGGGTGAACCATTTGCTACAGATCTCGCAGCAGAAGTCTCTTATGCCTGCAATTAAATAAAAAGAAGTTAATACGAGATCAGGAGCACTTCTGCACCGGACAGTGTGTCCTCGTTACCTTTGTGGGTCTTTTCATGCCTCCTAAGATTGGAAATGTGCCCGAACTTCTTGTCGCAGCTGGCACACTTATACGGCTTTTCGTTGGCGTGCGTCCTCAGGTGCGTGCGGAGTTCTTCCCGACGGAAGAAACTTTTGTCGCAAGACTGACAGGTAAATTGCCGCTCTTTCTTGTGGTCTCTTCGAACGTGAACCTGTAGTCGGAATTTTGAATCAAACACTGTCCATGTTAAAAGCGACAATACTGTTCCACTTACCACCAGTTTTCCTTCGGTCTGGAACCTCTTGTGACAGCTATCACATTGAAAACCTTTCTCCTCTTTCAAGTGTACGGACCATATATGCCTCTTCCAGGTCGTCGTCCAGCTAAACGTCTCTTGGCAGTGAGGACACGTCAGCTTTTGTGTCCCTCCGTGGAGTCTCGTGTGCTGGACCAGACTGGTCCTTCGAGTAAACGTCTTGTCACAAAATTGGCATGGCAAGAGAGCAGGTGCGCTTTTTGTCCCCTGACTGTTGCATGGCTGATAGGGTGCGTTATCTGCTGGCAGCGGTTCTGGATCGCAGGCCGGTACTTGAACGCTGGCAGTAACAACAGCAGCACTACTATCGTTGAGGGCAGTTTGCTGGACAACATCGTCGTCAAACACAGCCGTTGGAACTTCAGGTACTTTGTTTGCGAAGACAGTGCTAGCGTTCTCACACTGGCTCGCGGACTCTCGCTCTCGGACACTCTCAGATGGACTTGTTTTCCTTGGCTCACAATATCCTTTCTTCACTCTCACAGCCTCCTTAACTCCATGTATCTTTCTCGTATGTTTCCAGAGCCCGCTGACTTGCCTGTACCTTTTGTCAGGGCACTGGGGACACACGTACTCGGGCCTTTCGCCCTTCGCCAAGTGCGTGCCCACATGCCTGTTGAGGTTCGAGACGTGGGCAAATGTTCTCTGGCAAACGTCGCACTTGTGACGGCCAAGACGGTTGCTCTCGTGGAGAAGAGAATGTTGCTTAAGGTCGCTCCGCCGAGAAAAACCTTTTTCGCAGACGCCGCAGTAGAAAGGACGAAATCGGAGGTGAACCTGCCGTACGTGATATTTCAGCTGACTGGGCCTGCAAACGAATCATGCGATGTAATGCTCTGTATAGAATGCTCTGTTCTGGCCTTGCTTGACCTACTTGACGAACGCCGCCTGGCACTGACTGCACTGGTTGAGCAACTCCCTGTGATGAGCCATTCGGTGGTGCTTCCACAGCACTGAGACGGAGTCCGCCACGAACGAGCATTTGAAGCACTCGTGCGGACCCTCGTGAACATGCAGATGGCCGTAGAGGGACGTGGCCTTCTCAAAAGATTGATCGCAGTACGGACAATCGAAGTCGGAGGTCTCGTCCAAGTCCATCTGGTCTCCAGCATATAACATCGTTTCGCTTTTGCTTACATTTGCACTCGACAGCTGCTAAGTCAAAAACAAAAATAGCTCGCGGAACTTCTTGTACTAAACTCTCGGAACCTATATCAGGGCCACTAGCTGTTTAACACTTAAGAAGTACCTATTGTACGTCATGTGCTGTATTTATAAGACAGGTACGTGCTGAGGCACCAAATACCATGCGCTCATATTGCTGGTTTCTTCTTTTTCTTCTTCCTCTGTCGTTTTTTCTTTTGCTCAGGTCCGTCGTCGTCGTTTTCCACCTCTTCCACCAGCTCGACCATTTTCTCGTTCATTGTCCTCAGGTCAGTTTTTTCTTCAACAACTTCCTCTGCTTCCAATTCCACCACGTGCTCTTTCTCTTCTGTGCACATTTTCCTCTTCTTCGGTGCAGTAACCTTGGTCTCGGGCACCTTGTGGACCACCATGCAGGTGATCCGACATTTCGTGTCGTGCTCACACACTTTCTGAGCTGTTACCCCTTTAGAGCTATCTCGCTGGAGGCTCCAGACCTTTATGAGGCCGTCGTTGGAGGCTGTTACGAGAGTGCGTCTGTCTCCTTCTTCCTTAGTGGTAAGGTACGTACAGCGGACTCTCCTCTCATGGGCTTCAAACTTGGACAAGAGCTGGTTGGATTTGAGGCAATAAGCTTCAATCTCCGGCATCTCACCAGCCAGGAGCATAGTGTCCTCGTCCAGAAATTCCGCCGCATTTGCCCGTCCAGGCAGTCTGATCGACAAGGTGACTGTAGCTTGGGCCGTCGAGTAGACGTCGGCATGCTTGTAAAATCCGACCACGTAACGTGACCCATCCGGGGACCACCGTATAAAGTCGGCCACCTCCTTGATGTTTGTAATGTAAGCCGAGCGCCCCTTGACCAGGTTCCAAGTGACGAGTTTCCGGTCCTTGCCAGCAGAAAGGGCCAGCTTGCCCGATGGGTGTACCGCGATGCAAGTGACGCCCCCGGTGTGCTTCACCAGCGTCTTCTCCACCAGCCAATCCTTCGTACGAAGAATGCTGTGGAAAGATCGAGTCTACGAGATGTCACCAGTTCAAATACAGCATGACTCCTGACCATATCTTCCCGTCCTCAGCCGCCGTGACGAGATGTGCGGCGTCGTAGAAGACAGCGGCATTCACGGTGTCGTCATGGTGATGCAGGCTGCCATGGGTGGCGCGTTTCCGGAGGTTTAAGATCTTCATGGTCTCGTCGGCGGCACCGGATACCAGGTACTTTCCTGCAAAGAACGTCAGTTTGATGGAGGTGTTCCGTGAGTTGCAGAAGTAACGTTAGACTCTTACCGGCGGCTGAAAGGCATCTGATAGCACCGCTATGAGCGTGATCCGTAAACGAGGCGGCCAGCGTGGCGTCCTTCATGGGCAGGAAGCCAAGGAGGTTCTCCTCGTAGGTGCCCACCACGATCTCGTACTCGCGGAGCGCCTCCATGTCGGCCAGCTCTTCCCTCGTGGCGTTCTCCGTGTTTGTTTGTGTTTACATTTAGACTTCACGCCAGCTGGCTCCTCCTGGCTGACGGCGTTGACTGGGTGTAGCAGCTGACTCGGTGCTGTCGCAGGTTAGGGCACAGGGCCGAGTTGGGGGTCCAGAACATAAGGACGATGATCCTCAAGCCACAGGAAGAGCCACAGCCGGGGACCGCACGGCCCGTCAGGCACTGAAAAATGCAAGTGACGAAAACCTGTTTCCCAAGGGAGGGAAGGGACCCCTATCGTGTCGAACACGTTATCCAGTCACTTCGTACCTGCTCCTGTGATCGTTCGCCGACGCGACCATCATGTCTAGCAATACCGACGAAGTGCGAAGCTTTCCTGACCTGAGAGCCGATATCGACGACGTCAAAGAGGTCGTGAGGACGGCCAAGGAGCTGGTGGCCGAGCTTAGGGTTTCCTGGGACTTGAAGGATCTCAAAGAGAAAATCTTCACTGACGGCATTACGAACGTCTTGGTGGGGATTTACGTTGAGGGGAACAAGGACGATGCGGTGCTTGTCAGGTTCTACGGACACAACACCGAGGAGATCGTCGATCGCGACGCGGAGATAAGGTACAATGGGAGAATTCACTGCCCTCTGGCTGACCACGCCCAATTTCAATTGTCGCATATTAGTTGAGTTCTTGTCAGGCCTCGTGACCTCATTCAGTCAACTGTCCCACCCTCCGCTTCAAAGGTCACTCACAGTGTCCACTTTCTACCGCAGGAACATGAAACTTTTGCATTCTGCCGGCCGCGGTCCTGCTCTCCTCGCCACGTTCGCCAACGGCATCGCCTATGAGTTCGTGGCCGGCGACATGGTCTCCAAGGAGACTGTCGTCGACTCCAACATCAGCCAGATGATCATCGAGATGATGGCAGTCATGCATAGTTTAGACATGTCCGGTGCCGATGGTAAGCCCTGTCTCTGGGACAGAATGAGGAAGTTCCACGCCGCCTCTCCGGACGGCTTCATGAACGATCCCGCCAAGGAGGAACATTACCGGAAGGCTGCCCTTCCTTCCAAGCTGGAACTGGCCAGAGAGATTGAGCTCATGGAGAAAGAGCTAGGCGACGTCCAATCTCCCATCGTCTTTTGTCATAACGACTTGCTCCTGGGCAACATCGTCATAAATAAAGATGGCAGAGGTGTCACTTTCATTGACTATGAGTACGGCGAGGCCAACTACCAGGCCTTTGACATTGCTGACCACTTCACGGAGTTTGTGGGCGTCGACGTGGAACTGGATTACGATAAACACTACCCAAATGAGGATTTCCAGAAGGACTGGCTTCGCAGATACCTTAGTGCTTACAACGACAAGGCACCGAGTGATAAAGAGGTCCACGAGCTCTACGTGCTGGTGAACAAATTCGCCCTGTGCGCCAACCTCAAGTGGGGCCTTTGGGCTTTAGCGCAGGCCAAGAGCTCCACCATTGACTTCGACTTCATCCTCTACGCCAAACAGAGGTTGAACGAATACAAGAAGAAGAAAGAAGCCTTTTTGGCAATGAACTGACGGTGATGACGTTTTACCCGAACGGAAACACACATGACAAACGCATGCGTGCCAAAAGTCACGGGAGGAAAATTCACAGCTGGTCACGCTGACATAATAGCATAATTTAACATGGTCCAACGACATTGACAATCATTGCATTTACTCTATATCAGGCATATGGAAAAGTTAACCAAGGAACTATTTTATACAGCTCTTCAAGCACAAAGCACACTTTGTTAAAGCATAATCTGTTTTTCTTTATTTCAGCTTAATATGTCTGATTCCGAAGAAGAGGTAGCCGAAAAGCAGTTCAAGCTTGTGATGGTTGGAGACCCTCAAGTTGGCAAGACATCCATAGCAACAAGGTGCGTGTTCACAACATCTTACTGATCCACTTCTTCATGAGGTTGCTGTGTAAAACGTCATTATATACGTATTAGGTACGCACAGGAGGCCTTCACGAAGCAATACTTGCCGACCGTTGGTGTTGACTTCTACCTCAAGAGAACTGTGCTGCCCGGTCCCAGGAATGTCGCGCTAAAGGTATGGGACGTCAGCGGCTCTGCCCTCGAGGGGCGCATGCTGGACAAGTACATCTACGGCGCCAACGCCATCCTGTTCGTGTACGACGTTACCAACCACGACAGCTTCGACAACCTGCAAGACTGGGTTACAGCTTGTAAAAAGGTATCGCTCTGACTTGTTTCCTACTGATCCACAATTATACACGTGCCAGTCTCAGATTTTGGAAATGGAGGGTCCGAAAGGCGGAGGCACGGAGAAGCCGCCCACATTCGCCCTCATTGCCAACAAGATCGACTTGGAGCACTTGAGGACCGTCAAGTCCGACAGGCATCACAAATTTGCGCAGGTGAGAATCACGCAATAGTACCCGAACACTGATAACACCATTTAATAGGACAACGGGCTCCTCACGTACGCTGTGGCCGCCAAGTCTGGGGAGGGCGTCAACCTCTGCTTTCAGAAGGTCGCTGCCGAGCTGTTAGGCATACGGTATACGAATGCAGTTGCGTTTAGATGCAAAGACATTCGTTCAAACTAACTTCCTTTTTAGACTGTCCAAAGCGGATCAAGAGCAGCAGCTGGCGGTGGTGAAGGCTGAGATTGTCACCTACCGTCAAGACCGACTGCAGGCCAATCCCCAGACTGGAGTTAAGACCGCGGTTTGCAGTCTCCAGTAGCCTGATGGCGCTGAAGATGTCTTTAATAGTATATCAGTGATGCACCTGACGCACAACACTTAAGTTCAAACTCACCTACCTTTTCTAGTCAGCAACATGTTTCTGTGATGTCGATTAGTGACCATGACGTGAATCCTACGTACGAGTCTGTCCGTCCGCATCGACCAGCATGGCCTTGCACCACTCAGTGTCTCATCGTGAAATCTTTTGTTGTACGTACGTAGTTGCTTAGCAATCTTGAAATACAGTCGTAAGCGCAAACTCTGCCTTGATCGCACTTCTGCCCGGCAAAGATCACGGGCGGTGACGCCACGGATGCTCCAGGTTGTGCATGCAGAATGACACATTGGCAGTCATCCCAAGTCGGTGCTTCACCGTAAAGACCGTGTGCACCAAAAAAAAACACAGGGAGTTGGACGACAGCACGAACAAGGTTCTTGCCGCTCATAGTCAGCTTAAGTATAATTTTAAAATGATCTCCATTCGTTTCAGTGCATGACTCAAGTCTCTCACAACCTCCCCCCCATCATGTTATTGATATGGTGCGTCCGTATACCTTCTTAAAATGCCTCCACCCTGACCTGCAGACAAGGGCTCAAATCTCTACAAACATTGATCATTAAGTTTTGCAACATTCGTTAATGTCTCATTCACTGCAATAGCAACGCTCTTCTTCTTGCCCTTGGTACAGCAGCCCTCGTTTCACCGACTCGCGACGATCCCCGTGTACCCACACACTGCGTACTTACGTGCCTTCTTGACCACATCGTGCGTGAGGTGTGTCCAGTTAACAAGTTGTGTCGCGCCTCCAGATGATCGTGACCCTGACCAATGACGGTCTCGTGGCTATCTCGAAATTATGAAGACGTGTCCACTTATATGCATGATCATATTAGACCAAAAATGTATTTCAGGTACCTATCAGTACCACAGACAGTAGGCAGATGAGTGTCCTGAGGACACTCAGCCATGAGATGGCCGTGGACTGCAAGCTGGTCGGCTTGTACGCCCACAAATGTATACAAAAATAACTGTTGTACAATCAGTACCTCGCACAGCACTCAAGGGGGACAAGGGCGGGCTCAATTATGCATAATACTACGGTCGACAACAGTAGAAATCTATTGATACTGTGTGCCATAGCAGATATGCATTCGTAACGTCATGAACTCTGAATGCCCATGAAAGAAGGTGTCATCATCGTCACTGTGTCCATACACCACGGCATATCGGCCTTTCAGACGCCCATGCCTATGTGGGCCATGAGCTGCTCAGTTCTTTTGGCGTCTTCACTGCCATCAAAGCCGTTCTCCTCCTCGTCGTTTTCCTCGTCATCTTCTGTTTCCATGTGGCCGAGGAGTGGCTGATTCAGCGTCAGCGAAGTTGCTATTTCCGAGGAGCTTGGACCTCCAGAGGAATGCACCTTTAAATGCTTGTTGAGGTGATCTGAGCGGGCGAAGGCCTTGTTACACACCGAGCAGGCAAAGCGCTTCTCGCCGGTGTGGGTGCGCGTGTGCCTCGTGAGCTGCGACAGAACACGGACGTTCCAGTACCGGATCGGCGAAGTACATGAATCCCTCGTCTCACCTGATCTGATCTGTAGAATCGCCTGCCACACCCTGGCCATGAACACCCGAAGGGGAGGACGTCAGAGTGAGAAGCCATGTGAGCTCTAAGGTGACTGGCTTTCGTGTACTCCTTGCGACAACCAGGATGATCACATCGATGGCGAGAGGCTCGGCCTCCTCGAGCTTTCAAACAGTTGGGGCATTTGCAACCTGGAAATATCAGCATAAGTCTCTTAATGATGTTTGAGACAGTTGAGAACTGGCAACTCACTCGACTTTGGATGCTTATGGGGGACGGGTTGACTCAGGAGGTCGTTTTGGATCTGCTCAGGAAGAGTTTGCTGTTGCTGTTGTTGCTGCTGCTGCTGCTGCTGTTGCTGTTGCTGTTGTTGTTGTTGCTGCTGCTGCTGCTGTTCCGGCTGCTGCTGCTGCATAGTATCCAGCTCCAGCGGATTGAGCCCCTCAAACTGTTTGGCGTCCAGCACGAGGCCGTCGGCAGTGTTGCTCTGATCCACGTTACGGCTGTCCTCGTCGTTCACAAACTCCTTTTTGATATCAGACACTGAAACACCAAGCTGAATATGAAAGTCGGCCTCTTACACAAGACACAATTTACTGACCAGGATCGCTAACGGACAAGTCTCTGGAACTCTCCTCGTTCTCGCCCCACTGTAATTCCACTTTCACGTGTTCTTCCCCAACATCGTCGCTGCCATTCGGTTCAACGTCCACGTTAGCGGCGTAAGCACTCTCCAGTAGCGTCAGGGCCTCATCGGCGGTCATGGCGGTCCCAGCGGATAACACTCTGTGCCGGACCTCCTCGTCCGGACAGTGTCGGCACATGACGAGTACCGCGGCCTCCTTTTCGCACATTGCGCTGAAGTCACAGCCGTCGTTGGCCAACGAGAGTAGCCGGCCCCGCCAGTCCGACGGCCGTTCCCCCGGCAGAGGTCGTCCCTGACTGAATAGCATGTTGAACCTGGCTGAGCGACAGTTTCTCCGCCGGAAGAAGTCCGCGCTGAGGACGGCGATTGCGCCTTCGTAGTCACGAGAGGTCTCGGCGTTCCCCTTGAGCTCCGCCAACCGCTGACGCAGCCGCCGTCCGCCCAGGAGTAGAAGAAGTCGCAGGCGTTGCGCCGGATCGGTCACCCTCTCCTCGGCGCAAAGGTCGCTGAAAGTCTGCGAACGAGAGTCAAAAGTCACTGTTGCACTCGACGCCGAGGTACATTTCCACGTGTCTGACGCTGGGGACTTTGGACTTTTTTGCGTAGGAGGAAGCAAAAAAGACCTGAAACAATGGATTTTGTCGTCTGCTTCGTCGTTTTTGACTTTCTAGGGCTTTTTGTTGTTGTTGTTTAACTTTTTACTTTTTACTGCATAGTGTTAGTACATAAATGGGCGGGTCGCGACTTGATAAAAGAGCCCACAGTTTTACCTGCACATAAAGTTTCCAGGCCCTGAAAACGTCTGCCTGAGGGGCGCCGTCGGGGTCGATGTGTCCGGCGTCGGGGTCGAACTCCGGTACGAACCGCTGCATGGTGAGCAGCGGCGACGTCTTCATGGACGACGAGGAGCCCACCGCCTTCGTCGTCGTCATCCCCGGCGGTGTTTATTTACAAACAGTTGCAGTCTCGTCGGCGATTGGTCGATCTCCGGCAAGTGCGCGACCTTCTCAGAGGCAATGATTGAGGTCGGGAATTGTCATCAGGTCTTGTGGAGGCACTCCTGATCCAAGATGGCGCTCACTCATTACAGTGCGGCTGCACACTCCTCTATACTCCCTCCTTCCTTCCCCTCCTCATCCTCCCCCTACCTTGGCTGGGCGTGTGCGAGTTGGGTTAGAGTGGGCGTAGGGGGGGGGGGGGAAAGGAGGGCCGGCCCCGCCTGCCGACACAAAAGAGAGAGCAGCGGCGGCGTCATTGCCACGAGCGAGCGCACCATGTACAGTAAGAACAACGTGAATACCGATGGGTAGGAGTGGAAGCGACCCCTCCTCCCCCGCGACCACATAGGAAATACCTGCTGACGATGATCGAGCATAGGGGGTTGTACATTCGCGGGTCTTTAATGTCTGTTTTTTTGTTTGTTTGTTTTGTTTATCATCATGATCTGACAAGCGTTGAACTCCCAGGGTGTGGGGATTTTAGGCCAGCACCGTCTCGTAGTCGTAGGATAACATCTTGCGCTTCCTCGAGCCGATGAAGAAGGAGACTCCGGCCGTCAAGTAGAGGATCCACACGACCCAAGACAAGAGGTAGGAGTAGCCGTAATAGACCTGCACAAACATGGTGAAGCATAATCGGCAAGGGCCCCGGTGACGGGATGTTAGTACCTCAGTCGCGTTCAACGATGCAACGTCTTCCTCCTGCCCGTGCGTGAGGTGCTGGTGCGAAGTGGCCATGCTCTGCACGGTGATGACCAAGGCGCCGGACAAGAGGTGGAGCGACCCAGCGATGCGCTTATACATGTAGCGCGGATGTAGAAGCTGCGAGCGTGAATTTCACCGTTAACATATGTATATACAGCCTACACATGTTGATGTGACAAATACTTACGCTGTAGACGGAGAACCCGGCCGCCATGAAGATGAGTATCAGGGCCATGACGCAGAGGGCGAACTCTGCTCGCATGAAGTCGTCTTCGGCGTTGCTCAGACGGTGGAAGGAACACTCCGGTGGCAGGATTTGGTCATCCACCCTGTAGATGACACACCTCTTCCACAGTCCACTGTGAGACCAGAGGAAGTAGTGGTTCCTTCCCGCCCACGTCGCTGGTATTCCAGGCTCCGCCGCCACTACCACCAGCCAGTAGTCCGTGGCGACGGACACCAACCAGATCACCACCCCCAGCCACGTCAGTCCAGTCATCAGCATGAGGATCCGGCGCTCGAACAGCACCTGGTGCACTTGGTAGTGATCATGAGCCATCTTGGATGCGATCACACGACTGTCAGAGCTGCAGCAGCACCACTTTTGCCCGTTTTTCTCGTCATTCTGGTCAGACAAATCCTGTTTTCAATGTTTGACACATTACACGGAGTCCCTGGAAGTGACTACAGACATAATAAGACTATAGAACTCAACACAGCTGATCGTCGTAGGCCCCCAAACGCACTAGAGGGAGGGAGGAGGAGTTCTGTAGTGAAGGGCACACGTACTACTCGAGGCCGAAGCCCCTGCTGCTGCTCGCCTCAGTACGATACAGTTAGCACAGGTAGAGTAAGTAAGAGGTGCGCTTCAGACCTCTTTGACTGCGGCTAAGTATGTGGCCACGCTAGAACTCTTCATACTTCAGCATGACGGCGGCGAAGAAGAAGACCTGCAATCCGTTGCATTGAGACCCGGTGTCCCCCCCCCCGGCATCGCATAACTGACACATTAATCAGCTCGGCGCGCGCGCTCCCGGACAGTCCATAAAAAAATGGGGGGGGGGGGGGG
>JAAUXU010156833.1_pt1 | contig 34293 bp, 30 predicted proteins | sample 7278151 | NCBI WGS metagenome assembly JAAUXU01 (sample SAMN14350113, study PRJNA611818) | marine sediment metagenome | isolation source: surface marine sediment (1.8m) | place: French Polynesia: Moorea | collected 2018-08 | reverse complement strand
CTTGGCCTCAGCTTCTGCCTTCAGCTTCGCCTCTTCAGCTTTCTTCTTGGCCTCAGCTTCTGCCTTCAGCTTCGCCTCTTCAGCTTTCTTCTTGGCCTCAGCTTCTGCCTTTTCCTTTTCCTTAGCCTCAGCCTCAGCTTTCTTCTTGGCCTCAGCTTCTGCCTTCAGCCTCGCCTCCTCAGCTCTCTTCTTAGCCTCAGCTTCTGCCTTCAGCCTCGCTTCCTCAGCTTTCTTCTTAGCCTCAGCTTCTGCCTTTTCCTTAGCCTCAGCCTCAGCTTCAGCTCTCTTCTTGGCCTCAGCTTCTGCCTTCAGCCTCGCCTCCTCAGCTCTCTTCTTAGCCTCAGCTTCCGCCTTTTCCTTAGCCTCAGCTTCAGCCCTCTTCTTGGCCTCAGCTTCTGCCTTCAGCCTCGCCTCCTCAGCTCTCTTCTTAGCCTCAGCTTCTGCCTTCAGCCTCGCCTCCTCAGCTCTCTTCTTGGCCTCAGCTTCAGCTTCAGCTCTCTTCTTGGCCTCAGCTTCAGCTTCAGCTCTCTTCTTGGCCTCAGCTTCTGCCTTCAGCCTCGCCTCCTCAGTCTTGCGCTGATCTTCTTTTTGCTTGATTTCCTCCTGTAACTTTCTTCTGGCCTCTTCTTCAATCCTCTTTTTCTCAGCCGCTATTTTCCTGTCATGTTCTTCTTGAGCCCTTTTCTTTGCTTCTTCATGTCTTTTTTTTTCCTCGTCCTCTTTTCTCTTCTTTTCTTCGGCAGCCTTTTTATCTTTTTCTTCTTCTGATCTCTTTCTCTGTTCTTCAGCAGCCTTCTTGGCTCCCCCCTCCTCCAACCTGTCTTGTTCCGGAGGAGCATTTGCCTTAGACTCTTCTTCCTTGACCTTTTTATTAATTTGCTCAACCACTGCTTTCATCTTGAGAAGTGCCTCTTGTTGGTCTCTCAGGTTGTCTTCTTCCACCTCGTCAGGGAACAGCAACTCCTCCAACGTGGATTCGCCCACCTTGATCTCCCGCGCCTTCTGTCGCATCACCCTCAGGCCACCGTCATAGTTGTGGCGGAAGCTGGCGTAGAACGCCGACCAGCTGTCGCCGATCCAGTGCGCCGCCCGATCGAGGTAGCCTCTTGCCTGTGCAAAAACAATTTCTATTGCAGTCAATCATTTGTCAATCAAAGCAACTATTGAGATAATCAGTGATTATGTATGGCTGGAACAAAAAAAGATGTCGTCCACAGAACCTCGCTTTCTCACCTCCTCAGGCACGTAGTCGAGGTAGGCCTGTTTCAGTTGTCCTTCCTTGTAGTCTACATAGTGGAGAGTGACCAGAGTGCTTGCCACACCGAGGGCCAAGAAGAAGGCCAGCTTGGTCAACCATCCTGCGTCACTTCCAGTCTTTGGGCGGACTTTGTCTTGCTTTGATGCGACGGGAGCTTTGGCCTTCTTCTTCTCGGAGGTGGCAGAGGTTGCTGCTCCTTTGCGACGTCTGACTTGGGAGTCACCGGACATGATCTGACAAATAATATAATATACGTTAGGCTTTTAATCGAAGGACGGTGGCTGCCGAGGCCAAGTTGCATGGGAAGTCGGTTCTTGAATCTCGTAGCATTGCCAGGACAATTCAGAAGACACCTGTTATTGTAACCTGTTACACATGTATCGAACGACAATGTACACGTATTCAAAACGCTGCTTAGCGGGAAAAAAAACAAATTGCATCTGTCCGTCGAGCCAGAGATGACCCAACTGTGTGATAACTTGTGTACATAGTGATGTACATCTACAAGAAAGAAAAATTGGTCGAGGCAACAAAGACTGCTAAGGACACAATGGGGAGAGAAAAAGGAAAGTGTTGCAACCAAGGTCCTTCAAGACTGAAGCGGTGCGATTTTTACCTCAAGCGCAAGTGGCTTCGCCGTCACGCTGAGTCACGCACACTCACTGCACTTTGCACTTGATGTCCCCAACCCAGGGGACATCAACCAACCATCAAAATCAACCAATTTGGGGGGGGATAAACTTTGGAGGCTTCTGGACATCCCATGCAGGCGAATTCTTCTCGACGTTACTGCTATCCTCAGGTTTTGACAGAACATTGAAATTGCTCCACACTGTGCTCTTCCTGGTGGGCCTGTCTGGTCTCGAGGCCGAGGACACAGAGAACATGCGGACGTATCCCACAGTGCTCCACACAATAGCACTGTAGCAGCCCCCCTGGCAAAAACTGGGTAACTTTTGGAAGTGATGTCCCTTCACAAGTACTTACTCTCAGCCCCACACCGACATAACGCACACGTCGACAACTTTACCTTATGACACCCTGAATGTCAGCCTTTCTGTAGGTGTGAGAAGTCGGAAGGGTCCTCTTTCCTGACGGTGGGGCTTGGCTGAGTCCAAGGTATCCCTCGGAACTCGTTCCTTCGTACACTTGCACTTGCCACCCCACCACGTACTGGGCTGGGAGTGTGACTGTAACTGCAGCTGCTCCATGCATCCGTTCACCTGACAAGATGACGTTCGGCAGAGCGTCAAAGCAATGAGGAGCCAAATGTGGCAAATCTGGGATTTGGCACCAGCTGTGCAGGTTGCTGCTCCACAATTTTGTCCCCAATACCATCCTGTGGAGAGCCAGAGGTCTGCAAAGGGCTGTTTTGCGTCAGGTCCTGCTGAGATTTGGCATTTGGCTTTTGTCATGTGGCCACCCTGGACCAGTTTTGCTGCCTTGTTGGAAGCAACGGCGAATGAAGTTTGTTTTCGTTTCCCTTTTTCAGCTGGGCCGGCAAAGCGCGAAATCTGACTCGTAGAGTCACTCGTAGACATCTACGCACTGGGTCCGGAGTCACCAGAAAGCTCAAAGCTGTTTTTGTACCAGTTCTTCTTCGTCAAGTCGTGGACTACCGGAAGTTCAAGTTAGATTTGCTTGGGTACTTTGAATTTGATCCAATAAACAAAATCTAACTTAACGTAACTGAACTGGACATCTCTTATTGTGAGCTTTGTATCAGCAACTCTGACTAAGACAGCGTCCGCCAGATGACGACAAAGGTGACGCCGGCCCAAGTCCGTGACGGAGGTCGTACTTAAGTAATCGCTCACCACAGATTTGGCTGCAACCGAGATCCCAGCTCTGTTAGTGAGCTACTAAATTGTAATTTCTGAGGCGGGTTTCTTGAACATATGATCACCCCAATGTTGCAACTAAATATTGTTTAAGGAACCCATCATCAGATAAACCAAGGTGGGTTTTCTTGAAGAATGCAAAATTGACGACTATCTGATATCCATGACGGGATTATGAAGTGGGGATCTTTCGGTGATATTTTGATGGGCTCCTTAAGCAATATTTAGTTGTGACTGCTTTGTTGGCAACTTTGTGGCGATCGTATGTTCAAGAAACCCGCCTCTGGTGAAATGCGACATCGAGGTTGCGTGTACGCTTTTATTAAGTTCCGACTGATGGTATATTTTCTACACGACTTAAGATGATAATAATTTTTTAGTGTACGTATATATTGTGCATATCGTAGAGTTACTAAAGTGTCTTGCACCAGGTAGGCACAACATGTCTTTCTTCCACGCCACCTCCCACGTACCCTCGGGCTACAACCTGAGCAGCTTGTACGTTTTGCAGCCACGACGTAACCAGTCTGTAAAGCGTCTATGAGCACCTCCTTGACATGCGTGGGGTAACGCGCTCTTCGCACCGTCCAATAAACCGCATAAGTAGAAATCGGAGTTTTAGGTATTTCACATAAATCTAATGTGTTTTGACTTTTTTCTTTCTCCAATACCAATTCTGAAACTCGGGTTTTTTTTGTACCCGTCAATAGGCGTTTGTGACCGTTTTAACATGGGGAACGAGTTTGACAGACATGAGACAAAATCTGAAGTCTATACCAGTAGTATCTAGAGACTGATATTTATACATTGTCGAATTTAAAATTACTCTATAACTCACGCGTAGGAACTCATGGAGGCCTCATTTCCGCGCCACTTGAAAGGTCTTTTCAGACCTACTTCAGGTTATAAACCTGTCTCGAAGTGGTGCTCATGTCGTTCACGGCGAACACGTGCCCTTCGAACAACACTTTTCGTCAGCCCAAGCATGGTTTCGTCTGAAACATCACCAGAACTTTGTTCTACAACATCCCCAGTCTCAAAAATTGTTGGTGGCCTTGGAACTGACCAACTCTGCCGGGCAGTGCAGATGCCCCCGAACGAGTTGTCCAGCACATTCAGGTCTGATGAACTTGGTGACCTCTCAATGTCACCACAACCAGAGATAACTCTGCCAGTAATCTTTTTCTTTTTGCTCCAGGGCACGGGACGCTCCTTCTGGGACGCACGGACTACACAACACAAACCCGCACTCGAGAGCTTTCGAATGGTGCAGGAATTGGGTCGCCATGTGCTCTACGCCGTGAGTGACAGCATTTGTAAATGCAGCGATGGATAGAAATAAGTCTGCACAGCAATTCTTGCCGTTACCATTTTGGATTCGCATATTTTGGCCAAAACTTCACACTCACACTCACACACACACACATACACACCAAAAAAAATAATTTAAAGTGGCTCAATGATTACTTTAACGCACGATTTCCGGAATATTTCCCCGCTTATTTTCTATCTAGCGGGAAATATTCTTGCACTATACTTCCCTCCACTATATTTCCCTCTCCACAGGGACATACTGTGTGATTTAACACTCCGAGACTAGAAATTTTCCATATTTCTTGCATGAATCTATTGTACTGAATCATTTTACATTTCCAAAAGTGTATTACAGTTGTTTTGTTTCTCATGAAACTGGTGAAATATTGACCCCGTGATTCCAAAAACCGTGCGTTAAATTACAAATTAATGATGCATAATGTGTACTATATGGACCTTCTTTGGACTTGACAGAACTCGGGTCATTTGATATCCCTGGGGCATAGCCCTTGGGATATAAAAACTCTCGTGCAGTCAAGTCCAACTCGGGTCCATATAGTACTACAGTATGCATCGTTAATATATGGTTAAAAACTCCAATCTCTACTTTTTATAAGAAGGTACGTGGCATCGACGCGGGCCCGATCACAATCGCAATATTATTGGTCGACAACAAGCTGGCGGATTCAGGCCGAACGTCTGCAAAAGGAGGGCAGACACCAGCAGGAAGTTGGAGAAGGATCTGCGGAGACCTGTTGAGGTTGCTTCTGTCGTTCTATCAGCTTCAGCTTGGTTTTCAGAACCCTCGCCATTGTCGCCGCCACTGTCTACGCCGCCGCCAGTGGTGTCGTCACTGCCACCACCGCCGACACCGCCGCTGACGCTGATGGCACCTCCTCCTCCCCGCTGTTGCTGTACGTCTGGCCGTAAAAGAGGCTCGGACAGACGATCTAAATGCGAGAGGTGCCTTTTAGAGAACGCCAAAAACAACTGATGAGAAGAGTACATGCATTCACCTTCTGACACGAAGACCTGTATGGACGCCTGCCTCGCGTTGCTCGGCTGGCAAGTGTAGTTTCCGGACTGCTCCGGGGTCACCTCTCGTTGGACGAGGGTGGAGTTAATGGTGGTGCCATCATCCGAGCGAGAGGTGTGCACGCTGACGCCCCGGTCAGAGTTGTAGGTGAGGAGTTCGAGGCCGCGGTACCAAAACACGTACCTGTGAGAGTCAAGAAGGACATGTGGGCCAAGCGCTACACGCACAAGAGCTGTCACTTGTACTCACACGTACCGCACACATTTTTCTAATGCCCCTGACGCGACTGCACATACTGACCTGGATGTTGCAGGAGGTGCGTTTCTCTCAAATTTCTCAGTCTGGAGGGGCGACACAAACTGCCACTTGGGCTCACATGACAGCTGACGCTCAGTTTTGAATCCTTTTCACATTCAGATCATACTTTTTCACCATAAGCACAAGTCCAGAGGTTAAAACAGTGATTTCAGGAGTGATTCAAGCAGATCTCAGTCAGGGTTCCAGAGGTAGGACGTCGTCGTCCAACGAGTCATCCTTCATCTGGCCCCCAACGACGGTTTGTATCACGTCTCAGGACTGAAGAAATTATTTGCACCTGGAGCTGCTGTGATGTCCAGCTTTGTACAACAACGTTGGCAGTCAATATTGACAGTCAAATTTTGGATGCATAAATGTGCTGCAATTGGTTCAGCTTCATTTGTGTGTTCTGCTGTGTAAACACAGGAACTGCTATCAGTAAAATATCGTTCAGATCTCACCTAACTCAAGAGATAACTCGCCTCAAAGTGTGCGTTACATTCTGCACCCCTCCTCCCACCTAAATGTTGATTGGAGCAAATGGCGGAGGACAAGGAGCAGGTGATGGTCGCAGTCTCAATGTGGACGTGCAGTGACGCCTTAGACAGAAAAAAGTGGTGCTGAGATGCACACGACTCTGGATCCAGATTGCGACAGCAGTTGTCAGAGGCTCGTCCTCTGTTGCCGTTATGAAGGAATTACTCCTCCTATTTCGATTGTGCAGTTGCCGTCAGATGTTTCTGTATGGCTTCAGGACAGAGCAAACTTCAAAGCAAACTTTTCGGGATTGTTTACTTGCATATTTGCCAAATTTTCAAGACGGGAAGGAGAGGGTGATTGACTTCTCCTCACCCCACCCTCCTGGCGTTATTCATGGAGCGAGTCGTCATCAGCTTCAAAGTTTGCTTTTTCCTCAAGTCGTGCCAAAATTAATACGGCAACTGCATGTGTGTACATTGTTCTGCCAGCTTTCGTTTCGCCTACATTTCTCAGGCCCTAACTATAGATGCCGCTGCAAATTGATTGCAATGCTGATAGCTCGCGATTATTGGATTGGAGCAGCAGAAGATTCCGACTAAGTGACCAAACATAAGCTGGGCCTGGATCCATTTTACTGCAGCACCTTGTACTGTACCTGTTCAGTCTGTCTTATTCTTTCCTTAAGAAGTTTCATTTGCGTAACCAGCCGACGTCTACGCATGCTTTGCTGCCAAAAAAACGGTGAGAGCTCGCAAGAAGGCTCATGGGGAAAACGTTTGCTCATGGGATAGCTTCCTGAAATAGCTAAATGGAGTCTGGGAGAGGAGGAAAAAGCTGAGCAAAATTAGCATAACTTTTTTCGAAGGCTTTTTAAAAGACTCGACGGAACTCTATAAATTTAATCTTTCAAATGACATAATGTGCGCTTTTCAGAGTTACAGCCAACCGTGAACAGTGGGGAAAGGAAAGAGGAAGCTTTTGATGCAAATAAAGCTCTCTCTCTCTTTTGTAGCCTGGAACTGTATGGCCGAGAGGCACATGCGTCCTATGCGGAATCCAAGACTTTCAGTGCTTTTCAGTCTATCCACTTTTTTGGCTGACTATGCCTTAAGGTGTCAAACACCTTGAAATAGGAGGCTTCTTCTTATATTTCTTTTGAAAGTAACTAACGGACGCCTTTTCTCCCCTAGGAGGGCATCCCAAGGGTACATCAGTGAAATCCGATAAGCGTAATTCGGATAAGCCTGACATCCTGATAAGGAATTTCTTTTTCCTGGCAGAAAGCACAACTTCTTACTCTTAATGAGGGTCACTGGACTCTAGCATGGCTTGTCTTGGACCTGACACAAGGTCTGGCATAGCACTGCAGTCATCTTCCTCGCTATTTTCGTTGGCATGACATTTTGGCGAAACTCCTTGAAGGGTGCCCAAAATAATGTCCTCAATATTTTCGGACACAGGTCCAAATATATGACTTGAGTTGCGCTTCTTGGAAGCTTTTACGTCCTGGTTCATTTACTCAGGCTCCTTGACAAATGGCCGCCCTTTTTTGCTTTTTGCTCCTGTCGTCGGTGCCAGTGAGCATAAGGGGATCCTCGATAAATCCGAACTATCCTCTAACCGAACAAAGTGGTTATCGAAAGATTAAGAAGATCTACGTTGGCTGCCTCGTCAAATGCTTTGCAATCATTAGTTACGGAGTTCTACTGACTTAGCCTCATCCAAGAGTCTCCTGCCTGCTCACAGTAACTGCTCACAGCTCGGCAGCAAGAAACGGTTGGACAATATCAAAGGCAGCGGAGTCACAATAAGAGGTGCCAATGTCATGCCATGAATAATATGGACAGAGCGGTCACGTAGAGTTCCCCCCCCCATGCAATTAAGAAAAGTGCTCTTTCAAAATCGACGTCTTTGTTGCCATCAATATTGTCCAACAGTTTGTCGTCCGTGTACGTGCTCTGCGCCTGATCCTCTTCCATGCCGTCCAAGTAATCACAGAGGTTGTTTTTCCTGTCCATAGTGGGTGATTTTGGAGCTCTTCATCAGCTCTCTTCTCTTCACACGGTCACGGTGGTGATGACAGCAGGCCTTCTGTCCACAGGATGGGTCAAGAGGAGCTGCAGTTCGGCTCACTGGCTTTGCCTGGAGCCAAGAACAGCCCAGCTCACATCTTTTCTTCTATTCCCAATCTGCGTTGCAGCAAGTAAAACTTTTGACCACAATGTTGGCCTCAAAACAACCTCGAAATCCACCTCCAACCCCCTCAACCCCCCCCCCCCATGGCCCCACCAATGCCCAAAGATGGCTCCTCTGAGGATAACGGCGTGGCCACTTATTCAGATCATTCGAACAAAATGGCCTTATATTCGGTACATAGATCTACTCAAGTTGTTACAATTGGCCCCCACTTTCTCTGAGGCAAAGCGAACTCGTGATGAAGCCAGAGGATCCTGGGAACAGCTATTGATTTTTCACAAAGCGTTTCACAAAACTAGTTAGGTAAAGTTACTGATCAAAACCATGTACGTGCAACCATTGAGACCATACTCAAAATTATTAATGCTATTATATAGTATTAAGTCTTTATGTCTTTCAGTAGCATAATATGTAACGCACGATTTTCGGAATAACTCCCCGCTTATTTACTGCCTGGAGGGAAATATTCAAGCATGATATTCCCCTCTCCACAGGGAAGTATTGTGATGCAACACTCTGAGAATAGAATTTTTCTATAATTCTTGCGCAAATATAAGGAAAGGTCTAAGGCTAAAATCAAAGTCATAGTTTGTTGCTGCCTCCTCCTCCTCCCATGAATCTAATGGAAGGTCAAAGTAACAGTAGTGGCATTGCTAAAATTACCGGGATTCCTAAAATCTTTCGTTAACTTACAAATTAATGACGCATAATGTGTACTCATGCACGTACCCTCTTTGAACTTTACAGCACTGGGAGTCAGTTTATATCCCGACGCCCAGGAGATATAAGCTGAGCCTTGTGCAGTCGTCCAAGTCGGGTTTAAGTTACTATATTTACAGTTTATTCGAGTTTATTTACTGTAATTTACTTCGTCAATGTATAGTTAAAGTCTTCTCCTGACCAAAGAGTCCGGGCAGGTGTGACAAACAACAGCCTCGCCGTATTCCTTGCAGCAAGAGAAGTAACTGGGGGATCGAAATTCGCCACTTTTCTGGGACTTGGCTGTTCCTTATACAGAGCAGTACGGTTTTTCCTTTTTTTTCCTTTTATTTTTTGAAGGTAAGACGTTAAATGGAAGCTATGTTTTACTGCTCGCTCGCGCCACTTCTACGAGGAGGTAACTTTTATACGTCACACGTGCCTAAGCGAAAGCTGTCAAGGTCTTTCTTTATTGCTACAGAAGCTTCGTAACGTATGGACAGGGTGGAAGGAGACTCATTAGCTATACACCGACTTCTTTTTATGCTATACTTTATCCCTTTTTATGTACACTTTGCCTGAAGAAAGTCCACACTCCTTGGACGCGTCAGAGACTCCGCGTCCATCCTCCCTCCATGCGAGAACCACAATGGACGCCTTCGCCGTGTACGACGACATTGTGAGCCAACGAGAACGTCCGATGGACGAGAGAAGCTTTCAAATAGGTCACGTCATTACTAGACAGAGAGGAATTGTACCAACTAGAGCAGCGAAAGCCTCTCCCAATCCCTTTTTTTAAGTCTCACAGTAACGCACAGCATTTTGTATGAGATCCCCAACTTCTCCCTGCTTGCAAGGCAACTAAACCTAAGAATGAGTCCTCCGTCGAGCGCGTCATGAATACCAAATATTGTTGGAGTAAAGAAAGAAAAAAAAGAAAGGAAGAATAGCCCACAAGGACAGGCAATAGATAGTTTTGGAAGGACCAGGTTGTGGCTTTCCTTATCGAAGTGCTACATACGTCAGGTGTGGCGATCTATCTGTTCGACACAGTACCTATGAGAGGGCTTTTTGTGGCCAATGCAAACAGCAGGGATAGCTTTTAGGTCGAGCAAACGGTCATACCGAAGACCGCTAAATATTCCATGAAACTATTCAGCTGCATATTGGATGGAGCAGACATGTGACTGCCAGCATTGTTCACGCAAGCTAAGAAGAAGAAGGCGTCTTCTTCTGCATGGAAAACGACCAATGTTATTGGATTCAGCAGCTTCAATATTGTCGTAATGTGCCACTGCCACCATTTGCCTCTCTTTTATTCTTTCAGGGTATGAATACGAGCTGACGCGTGCGTGCGTGCGTGCGTGCGTGCCTGCCCGCCCGCCCGCCCGCCTGCCTGCCTGCCTGCCTGCCTGCCTGCCTGCCTGCCTGCGTGTTGATCCACAGGCAAGGCCTTAATGAATATTTTTTCCCTTCCAGGCCTTCACCCGGAACAACGGACAAACTATGAGGTTACACCTGTTATTGCGTTCCAAAAAAGGGAGATATGATCAAGGGAGTGAATGAATTGTTCAAATACCATTTTGGAGACCCATTTACCCAGGAAGGGGGGGCGGGGAATAAAGAAAGCTTCAGCACCAGGTGAAGTGCACAGGAGGGGGGGGATAGGAGAGATAAGATAGGACATACGTATATCTTGAGAGAAAAACAGGCGATAAGGAAGAAAGAAGAGAAAAGCAGGAAAGAACAACTGTCAAGATCTTTCTCTTTACCAAAAAATGAGGGGGAGAGGGAAGAAGAGAGCGGCTTCTTTTAAGTATCAGGAATCACGCAAACAGACAGGGTTTCTGTCTCCCTGACAGCACGAATTTCCCATTTTTGAGGCCGCGCGTCTCGAGCAGATAAAGCTATGGCCGGAGAAGAAGAGGCCTCCGCGAGCTTCGCTGGCCTCGATTCTCTTGACCCAAATACTAACCACAAAAAAGACGAGCCCGGTCAGGCTTTGGGCAAGGGGGCTCAATTTTTCGGAAAAATCAACCAATTTTTTCCGCCCTTTTTTTCTTCGTATCTGAAGAGCGTCTTCCTTTATCTCCGTGGTCGTAGATAATTGAGAGAAAAGACCCGGAAATGGCAGCCAGACACTCAAGATCATGGTCGTTTGGGCTACAACTTGTTCGAGTTTTGCTTCTTCCCCCCCGCAGTAGCGCTCTCCGCTTGCATCTTCCTTGTTGAGCACGGTGCGGGGATAACAGCGCGGAGTTGTTCTTCTTCTCGTTCTGGTTCTTCTCGCCATCGTTTCTCTTCCTCTTCCTCTCGGTCTCGGCCTTCTTGCCGTTGCTCTCCTTCTTCTTCATCATCTCATGCGCATGAATGAAACACAAATATTGACGCAAACTTGGCCATTGATGTTGCGCCGCCTCCAGGCAGATTTGGCGGAGAGAGCAAAAAAGTGTTTCTGCTCTTGTTCAGAGGTAATCGCCAGAGAACAACAAGGAGGGGAGGAAACATGGGAGGAAACGCTTCTGCCCGCTTTTTCACCGCCATTTTCCTGGCTCTGGCGGCTTCAGCGTCTTGGTTGGCGTCCGAAAAGGCCTCTGGGCCTAGCTTATCAGGTAACACGCGACGATTTGGCGAAAAAGGCATAAAATGTGAAAGAAGAAGGAGCAACTTTTTCTTCTGTTGCAGCTGCCGCTTCTTTTCCAACTATACTGAGCACGCAATGGCCAGGAAAAAGGCCTGCTGAAGAATAAGAATGCCCTCCTTGTGTAAAGAGACTTTACACAAGAAAAATATCAACAACAACAACGGCAGGAAGAGAAAACTTTTCTCTTCTGCTGCTTCTTTTGCTTTTTCTTCCTTCAGACCTAGTAATTGAGAGACAGTGAAAGAAAGCCCAGAGACACTTTAGTCGGTGCCGCGATGCACGCGGCGTTCGGTCGAGGGTTCGGACCTCGGGGTTCTCGGGGTTCTCGGGGTTCACACACTGAGTTTCGCCTTCAACTCATAGCCACACCTGAGTGGAAAAGCTATTTCTTGCAATTGCTTCAGGCGACACAACAGAAGTTATTTTTTTGGTGAAACTTGGCCAAGGAATTTTCATTATTTTGTAACAAGACTATCACTAGTCCTGCTTTTTTGCACTCTCTGTGGTCAAACTGTGGCAAGTGTCTGTCAAGACCGTCGCGTACCTGGAGCAGCTCCGCTCGAGACAAATTCGAACTTTCCAATACTTGTCACGACTGCGCATGTTCTTGCTTGTGCTTGCGCGTGACATTCGTGACATCATAGAAAGAAAAATCGGACTTTATTATTGTGCATCAAAAGTGTCTAATCTAACTCAATCTGGCGTAGCCGAAACGTCAAGCCTGTGCACTTGCACCGACTTTCATAGGTCTCCTTTGAGTAAAAGTCTCACTGCTTGTACTATGATAAAATCATATTTGCAATCATCCATTTCGCTACCCAATTGAGCGTAAATGCGCTAAAGTGGATTTGCAATCCCATTTGGACGTGCAACAAACATTCCTCATCCCCACAAAAACGCTCTCTAGCAGGGTTGCAAAAAGTCAGCATGTATTTGGGAGAAAAAGTAGCTTATTTCATTTGCTCTACTTTACGAAGCTTTACTTGCGAGTAAGTTGAACCCTAAAAATCAGCTGACCCGATGATACTCTCACTTGTAATGACGATTCTCGACGACCTTGAACAAGGAAAAGTTAAGATGGAATTGTCAGTTTATTAGTGTTATAAGATTTCACTGGCAGCCAATTTTTGCCTGGCCCAGCACTCTCCCTTTTCGCTTTTCTAGATCGCTTCAGAAAAGTAAGCCGGGCTTCCCTGGGAGGTTCTCTGCTTTCAAGTGAAATTGTGTCCAGGCTTCGCAATTGACTCAATTGACTCGATTGGTTAAACTGCACCCACAGCCGTGGGTGTTGCTGTCCAGATTGGCTTCGCCGTCCTGGTGTCTGCAGCAGGATGCATTTCGTCATTTACGATCACGTCCAAGTGTCACCCTGTAGCTTTCTTTTTGTCACTTCACAAACCCCAGCAACCCCCTTTTGTTTGACAGGTTTGGTTTTGTTATACTTCTAGTCAAAATCCTTTAATTTCAGTGCAAAATCTGAAGTTTTGCAGTCACAGTAGGTGTGATTTCGATTTCACCTTTAAATCAACAACTTTGTGGGCTCCTAACTTCATGACCTCAAGCCTATCTGATGCTGCGTGACCACCAGATCAAAAAGTCGACACCAGAAATCATTTCAGCCAAACAGTTTGCAGTATTTTTACAATCTGCCAATAACCCAAGCTTTACTTCCAAATGGCTCACTTATTCTGAAACAGAGGGAGTATCAGTCAATTTCGTCAACAGACACACACCCACCCACGCACGCACACGCCGAGAAAGTTCTGTTCTCAACTTTGTGCCCAATGATCACATCTACACATTCCACGTCAGAATTCCACCTCAACACTTTCCAGTGCAGCGTATGAGGCTGTAAATTACTGGACTGCAAATTACCAAGGACTGCATATGCCGTAAAGTCACTTGTAACGGCTGCCCTGGCAAGGTGGCCGCACAGCCTCCTCCTGACAATTAGAAGTAATAGTCGGCCTCCAAAAATAGCGGCACGTCGATGGCCCAAAAGCCCAGCTGGTCCCAGACCCCCATGTCGATGGACCAGAAGAGCAAGTGTGGACGACCGACCACACTGAGCATACCTGGTGTCGGTGGGTGTCAGGAGGGGCAACCAGACACAAATAACAATAGTGCCTCGTTGGGGATGATGCACATGAAGATGCTGTAAATTCTGTCAAGGAAAAATGTTTACAAATGGAACTTACCTTGTTCGATCAAGTCTACTCTGTCACAACTGTAGCCGCTCTCAAAAGGTATCCGCAGAAAATCCTACGATTTTTCATTGACCGAGTGGACTCGGCTCAGCCCAGCACTAGTAGACATGACTGATCTGGAAGGCCTGCAGAGGCTAAGTGTGGATTCACCCTCGCCCTTCTCATCAAGATCCTCTGAGCAACGAGGAACTAATCCCGTAAACCTTGAACACTTCTTCATGAGGAATGAGTGAACAGTTCAAGGCTCACCTGGGGATTACTTGAGAGCTCATTTTTTTTGTCAAACAAGTGATTTTCTTTAACTTTTCGGAGCTTTTCACAGTCCACTTGCTGTACACAGTCATTCGTTCTTCAAGAAATCAGACCCAGAATATTGATTTTTCCCATGCAGAGCGAAGCTTTCACCATAGCAAAAAAAACAGTGAAAAAAGTAGGAACTCACTGAAGAAAAGGTCACTGATTGTCAGGGAAATGAGACCTCTTTTTCGATGATTTCTCAGTAAAAAACTGTCGACCAGTTGAAGAAAAGTTCTTTTCTTTTTAGCATCGTTTCTTCAATTCGTTTGAAAAAACAAAGAAGAAAAGAAAAAAACTAAGCACGCACTGCTTTTTTTCGTTTCATTTTCACTCTGTTCAGAGCCAGAGTGTTCTGCGACGAGTGCCAAGCACGAGTGCAGAGCACGAATTGCAGAACATTCTGGGATTGAACGGAGTGAAAATGAAGTGAAAAAAGAGGCTTACTTTTTTTAACATTTTTTTTTTTTTGCGCAGTCACTTTTTCTTTGGGCTGCTGTATTGAGATTTCAAACGTCGCCCCACAAGGGACTACCCTAATGCACCTGCGCACGCGCGCACCCACCCGCACTTCCTGCATCGAACATAAAGATAGCAGCGACGCCCGGCATTAAAGTACAGGGTCGATCAGCAAAACAGGTGTCAGGGCCTTGCTGCCCACCCTGTCACGGCCCACATGCCATCCTGCACGGTTGCTGCGCATTGGACTGGCCATGCGCTTGGCGCTGATGGCTATCGTCGGGTCGAGACTCTGTCACGCGCGCACAAGCAACGTCAGGCTCGTTTCTATTTCCAGAGATATTATACAGTGGAACACGCTTATAACGATCACATGGGGATCAGAGAATTTGATCGTTATATCCGTGTGACTACTCTACCCGTATTGCAGCAAAGCAGGGGTGAAAAGAACTCAAGATGACCAAAATTTTCAGATGCCCAAAGAAACACCCACCCTTTCTGTGTTTGCTTCCTTCTTTGAAAGGCAGAATTTAAGCTAACAATTCAAAGATAAACATTCTACTGACCTTTGGAGATGGTGGTGAATAATGGTAATTTCTACAGGACACAAGACAATAATGTTTAATATTGGCCTGACTCAACTTTTTGCCCATAGTTGCACTTGCAGCACTGTCAAACTCATTCACGAGGCTGATCAAACCCACGATGAATGAGCCCCAAGCTGGGGGAGACCCGTGCTCTCTGCATCTCAGATGATCATTATATCTGTTTTAGCAGGACTCAAGTGGTTGCTATATCCATAAGGCATTCAGTACAAACAAGCTCATTGGAATTGGGATATGACTTCTTCACCGCTTTATCCGTGTCACCGTTATATCGGGTGATATGAGCGTGTTCCACTGTATTTACTGGCTGATGGAGAAGCCAAGTCTTCCTTGGCAGTGTTGCCACACTTGGCAAACACAAACTAATTCGGACGTCAGGCTGAATTTATTGATTCATGCTGACGTTGTTTGCCAGCAATGAAGCATCTTCCAGGAACGCCTGTCCGGTGATCAGATTGAAACAGACAAACCGATTGGAGAACAGACACGAATCAACCTCTCATACAAACCATTTTTAGTATATGACAAAACAGAAGGCAAAAACTTTTTGCTTCACCTACGCGGACTCCACTGCTCTCGGCCAATTTTAGCAGAAAGTCACCTGAGCTAAACTTTCATGACATATTTTTTCACACATTTAACTTTCTGTTGAGTGCCGTGGATGCCAAAAGGCAGCAACAGAGTGCAGTCAATGTCAACAGCCATGTAATGCCCAGCGAGACGCCGGGTTGACCTTTCTTCTTTCGACCCGGAAAGGGACCCCGATTTCTGTTATAAAAAAAAAAAAAAAACACCAACCAACCGGACGAGACGACGTTCCTACTCCGGGACTGATCAGTGAAAGTAGACTTGACGGACTCAAACGGAGGAACTGCAATAATTTGGTCCCTATTGACGTCTTTCTTTTCTTCTCTGACTTTTCCCCCATCTTTTCCGCACAAGTCTTCTCTCCTCTTCGTCGGCCCCATCTCAGGGAATTTGCCGAAATACGGTCGGACGTTCGGTTCCCTCCCCAAAAAAGTACTAACCAAGTGGGACACATATCAAAGAATGTTCTTTTCTCTTTGAGTCCCGCGGAGCGCTGATGGAACTTCTCGTCCGGATTAAGAAAGACGTCACTTCTCTACTCTATTGCACTGAGCTGCGCTGTACAAAGGAAGAAAAAATGCAGTGGATTCCCGATATAGCGATATGGAAAATTTATCGCCTCCTGGAGAATGATCGCAATAACGATAACGAGTACGGCGTAGCGCACCAGCGGTCAGCAGCAAGTGAAGAGCTTATTTACTGTCCAACAATATCGTTATATCGAGAATCCACTGTACTGTAAAGAAGAAAAAGAGGAAGGACGAAGAAGATGAAAGCTGGACCCACTGTGCGTCCGCTGTCGCCTGCTCCACGATGCAGGTGAGCGAGATGGTGGAGCCGCGGTCCAGGTGGAACTCGGAGCTGCCGAGGATGCGGGCGCGCGGGCTCTCCACCTGGAGGTGGAACGGGAGCGTGTAGAGGCCGCTCTTGATGGACACCTGCCAAGAAGAGGACTGTCACAACAGGTTTTTCAACAAGTTAGGCAAAGATTTTGAGCATTTTCGTCTCTTTTTTCACCAGCGTTCATTGTTTTGGGCCTCAAAACTGGCTTTTGTTTTCTGGACAACTCTAATAACATCAACTTGCTTAACTATGTAAGTTTGTCCTAGCAAAGTGGCAACGCCAAAAGCTTTTGTTCACCGGCTTAATCCAGGAGCCTTAACTTGCTTAACCCTGTGAGCTGGGGCTGTGTGGGCGCAAATCAAGGCAAAACTTTTAATGGTACAGCGAAGAGCAGAAGACATGAAGAACAAGACAATGATGGACTTCCATCCAGCCATCAGCGTCTGTCATCCCAGAAGTTCATAACACAAAACACCATGTACCACAAGGGCTGAACGGGCGGATATGTTCAGGGCAAACTCAAAGCTTTTCTGACGGGAGAGCCTTCCAAAGAGGAAAATTTCCCGTCAGGAAGTCATTTGCAGGACAACAAGGACTGAAACTGCGCGTCTGAGACGGATCTGGAAGTACCGATCGCGAGAGAAACAGTGTCCGACTTTGCGTTATTGGGAAGACCAAGGCCAGGTGAAAGATGTCATTGGAGGCCCATTTTTGGCATGCGACAAGGATCCGAAGACAAAACATCAGTTTCAACCATGCAGATTGTTATTCCACCGACAAAACATTTGGGCGTTCCTAGGTTCCCTCAGAGGGAGTTACTGCACTGGCGACCGAAGTGTTCGTGTTTACGCTTTTATTCAACATGGCAAAAGCCCCGAAAAACTTGGCTGATGAAGGTCGAGCGAGATTGCAGAGGAGTCTGCATTTGACGTCTTTCAGACCCACCCACCCACCCACCCCCCAAAAAGAGCCCCAAGTCTGAATTACATGTTTCTTTTTATTATGAACTAGCTGAACCTGCACCTGGCTTTGCTTGGGAGAATGCTATTCATCACTCTCTCTCCTCGTTCACCACGTACTTCTCGCTGTCCATGAGCCTCGACCTCTCCACTCACTTGGCGCTCACTATTTTCGTTGCTACTTTCGGAACTAGCTGATCCAGGCACTCTCCTCCTCTGCCCAGCTCGTGGCAGTGATGGCAGCGGGCCGCCAGTTGACAGGTCGGTCAAGCCCCAGTTGGACTTGCCAGGCTTGTCCAGCTCGCTGTCCACTTCAACTGACTCCTTCTCTAGCCATAGAAAGCTACTGACAAGTACTGGTACCACACAGCTAAGTCACACAGGCTTAGCTATACCCATTGGCATAGCTATCTATGACCTATGTAGTAAAGGCAACATTCAACCTTGGTTTTTGGCCTCAAAACAGCCTCGTAATGCAAGTTTGCATAGCCTATGTCCTTCCTGTTGACCCAAAAGTCTTGCATGCCAAAAATGAATCAGATCCGTGAAGGACTGAGAGTGCTAGAGGGGCACAAACATACATACCCGAACGGCTTTATATATAGAGATGATGAACTATTTTTGTGTGTGTGACGAAAACCGAAGGAAGCATGACTTTGCTTGATGTGAACGTGTCTGGCACCTCAATTACTGGCCTCTGATGCAGTCCACTTGTTCGTGACTCTGAGTGCCACAGACTCAATCGGAGTTCCACTAAAGTTGATCACAAATTAAGAACAATAGTGGCCAGAATTGGCGGGAGTTTTCTCCACGGATTTCCCAGCTGTCAAGAAAGAGCATTATTGCGTATCTTTCGTAAGGCCCCTCCACGGCGTAATCCTGCTCCCAGTGAGTGAGAAGTGGGAGTTTAGTGAGCATACCCTGGTCGTCGCCCATTGGGTTCAAGCGGACGGGCCGACCCGGTGTGTGTGTGTGTGTGTGTGTGTGTGTGTGTGTGTGTGTGTGTGTGTGTGTGTGTGTGTCAAGACCCGAGTCTAGCGTATGCAGGGTGCGTGGCCTTCACTCCAATGAGGCTATCGATGAAACAAATCTGCTTGCTAGTCTTTGGCAGAGAAGCATCGAACACACTGACGTGGACTCCTCCTGTGGACGCCATATCCATCCCATCAAGCTACTGATCTACGTACGAGCTACGATATCGTAGCCTAAACGGATGAATTCGAGCAGGATGTTCGCTCCTGCGCCAAACTTTCCGTCTCCACAGCCGAGGCCCAAGTTTGCTTGTAGTCTGATCTGCAGCTTCCGCCTGAACCTTAATTCCTTTTCTGAAGAGAAAGACACCAGTTTCATCTTTTGGCTTCCGCCACCTAATGAAGTCGCAGTGGCAAAAGCTGCGGTCGCACAATACGATGATGGTGGCGGGCGTCTCGGGGGTGAAAGGGGCATCATTTCGTTCCTCTCTCACATGTGTGACTGGGGCTTAAGAAGTGTGGTAAAAAAAGGAGGAGGAAGGTCTTAAAAGTGTTCCAGACGTGCCTGCGCGACACCGATAGGAGGATCTCCACGCAATCTTGCGTTGAATGCGTGTGCGTGTGTGTCGAGGGCCCCTCAAATATGCCCTTGGGCACAAAAAAAGTTTGATCGCTGATCAAGGCGCGCACGTATAATGAAAAAAGGGGCATCCAGCCAGTGAAATGAGGCGCTCAAAAAACACAGTTGAACTCTTTTCTGGCGTGTCAGGTGTCAACAAATATAATATGCATAACAAATTATGTATTCCTATAACACGAAAAGCAAACGTTGGAAGTTGTTTCCTCACCAGGAATGCTACAAAAAGACGTGTTGACGAAGCCACGTCTCTCTGCACAAATGCAGAAGGTACCAGCAGTATGTAGCGCATGATTACGCGCAGCTTGGTGATTTATAGAATGAGTGCTCACTTGTATTTCCTTCACAGCGTAACGCTTCCTCCTGATCTAAGAAACATTCATGAACAAAGCCAACAACAAGGTTAAGGTTAACTCTGAGGCATCGTGGGCTGGAGATCTCGTGGAGCAGGACAGCAACGCCTGGGACAGCGTAATTGATGATGAAGACATACTGCCCTCGCAAGTCCCCAGGCAGGTTGTAGCCACGTTCAGTTCCTGTCCGTATATGCATCAATTGTGGTACAGTCAGACATGTCAGACATGAGTACAGCCCCCCTGATTCACCGACTTTTCGTCTCATCTGACTTTTTTTTGTCTCAATGTGGTTTGTCTCACAGCAACCAGCTGTGTAATCAGCCATGCAAAAGCTTGAAATCAAATGGACACACAGACAGATGGGCATTGCACTTTATATAGAGAGATATAATTCAGTTTTCATCACAATTTGCACAAAATCCCAATACTCAAGACAGCTGTAATTTCATGACATGGGGCTGCCTCCCACGTTTCTTTACGGATGGATGGACTCGCTACGCCGGACACTATCGTCTGCAAAGGGCTTAGATGCTTGCCACGAGAAGGGGTAGGAAAAGACATGATCCGGGGTTACTCCTTTCTTCTGCTTAGGCATCAATCCCTAGCTGCAGAATCCAGTAACAAACATCATGAGCCAAAACATATTTATAGCCGAGTAATAACAATTCCAAAATTTTATATGATATGGCCACCTGAACGAGCCGCAGACAGCAAGGAACTGCCTCCACAGCAGCACGAACCTTTTCCATGGGAAATTCTTCCCATACTGCCATCAAAGTATACATCAGGTCCTCCATACTCTCATAAGAATTTTTCTGATACCACATCCTCCAAGACCGACCAAATGTAAAAATGAAGAGAATTGATATCTGGGCTCTATGGAGGCCAGAAATTCTTCTGCAGAAATGATGGATTGTGCTGCTGAAGCCAGCTTTGGGTAAAGCGACTTGCGTGGGATGGTGCACCATCAGATTGACCTCGGGATAAAGACCTTCCTCCAGGATCTTGCTGACATGGAACTGGGAGTTGATCGTCACGCCTTGCTCAACAAATATCAATGGGGATATTTCAACTCCCTCCTAATGGAAGCCGACACCATGACTGCCGCTGGTTTTTGCCTCTTCAGAGCACATTCGATTTCCATGATGAAGGAGCTGATGTCAGATGACAAGACACGGTCATTCTGGGCATTGAACTTGGCTTGGACTGTGGACAACTTCTTGTCCAAAAAAATGGATTTGGCATCGTGCAGTCAATCAGCTGTTGAAGAAACACACTACATCGAAGCTTCCTTTTCATCTTCGCGAACTCTGATAAGATCACTTGATGAAAACTGTATGACTGTATCTTCAAGTCCTTCTTGAGCAACGTGCGCTTGGGCAGGCGTACCATGTTGTGTTCTGAGCCAGGTCATACCAGCGACGCCGCAGATTACGGCAGATCTTCTCCCGGACTCGCTTGATGACCTCTGGCATCCTCCTTGAACGAGGTCGCCTAATTCTTGGTGGATCAGTCTTGGAGCCTGTCTCGCTATAGAGACGGACGGTGTCCACGATGAAGGTGAGGCCCACGTTAAAAGGCTTCATGGCCTTCTTGATAGCGGCATTGCACTTTCCCTCCCGATGCAAATGCAGAATAAGGTCACGCATACTTTGAAAGCATGACATTTCTTAATTTACAGTGTTTATTTTAAATTTGTTTGCACACAAAATCAGCTGATGTCGATAAGTAAAAGAGCATGAAATTCGATTTTAATTAGTATAATTAAACATGATTTGTCACATGTCAACGTAGCGTCTAGGGAGTTTCCGCTACCCTATACTGACATCAGACGAAAAACAGAAATTCTCCTAATATCACTGCTGCTGTCAAATCTGGCGCCACATTTGGCCGGACACATTCAGTTAGGGAAATATCATGAGTAAAAGTTAGAGATAGAGAAGAGGTAACCTTCTTCAATCAGCTGCTCTTTGCCCCTTTGACTTGGGACAAATTTAAAGCTCATTTTAAGCTGCTAAGCTTGAGGTGACTGCTGAGCTGAGGCTGACAAAGCTGAGCTGATTTTTCTCGTTCCTTCCTACCGGAACCTGTCCTCAGTTGCTTCTAGAGGCTGCTAAAGGATTCATCGAAGGTGTTTGTTGAACTCCGACAAATTGTACCCAGACAAAATGTTTTCCCGGATGAATTGCACCTGGACAAAAAGTTTGCCGACCAATTTATACAATTATATAGATATTTTTTATATCTCTGGTGATTCATGAAATACATCGAGATGAAGTCTACGTCGAATATGTCCATCCAATGATGGCACACCCGGTAGACTAGCTGTTAAACTAGCTGTCTTTGATTTCAGGGGTTCTTTTTGCCCGTATGATTGATCCATGACTCACTTTACAATTCCAGTGCAGCCGCAGAGAAGGCCATTGGGAGAGGTTACCTTTCTCCGCGGGTGCTCAAAAGATGTCAGACATGTCAAGAATGATTCGAATGTACTTGTACAGGGTCAAATTGCACCACAGCGGCCTGTGCGATGGGACTCAGAGGAAATTTTCCACGTCTATCAGAAGCTCAACTGCCACCAACTTGCATTTTAGAAAAGGTGCAACTCAGTTGCAACTCAGCCGTATCGGAATGCATAACTGATGATTGCCATAACTGACATTGTTGTTTCTTTGTTCGTTACTGGGGATTGACGCCCGTGCAGTAACTAGAGTAACCCTGGTTAGGGTCTTTTCCTACCCCGGTTAGTGGCAAGCATCTAAGCGCTTAGCAGACCGTAGCGCCTGGCGTGGCGAGTCCACCAGTGTGCTTAACTTTCTCCACCCTCCTTTCCAAGGCCTTGCCAATGCGGCCCACTTGCGTGAGCCTGACCATAACTGACATATTCCGTTCGTTTCTTCTGTGACATGTTCCTGATGCCTGACTCTATTTTCAAGCCATCAAATGTGATGTCAAGAAGAATCCCCAAATCCCACACTGGTTTCGGCGAATCAAGCTTTCGGTGTTGATTGCGGTTGAGTTTCTAATCTGCATCGAGGTCCTATAGCCTTCAAGATTGATGCGATTAGTCTGAACATTTTGCCTACAACTAATAATCATTCTCAGGTCTGGGGGAAAAGGTGACTTTTACTAGTCTCCATTATCTGAGATATGCACATGCCATAGGTCCATCTTTTCAGTGCTTCTACTGAATTGTTTTCCATGACTTGCGGTTTGGTCCCATCGTGACCTGCTCCTTTGCAATTTTTGAATTGGCAAAAGCGCATTTCATCTTTTCTGTGGTTTTGAGGGGGGGGGGGACCATGTCAGTCACGTCTTTGAAGAAGCCAAAGAATTGTCTCTTACGATCAGTTGAGATCGCCCCTGTTTGTACATTGATGTACGTGATGTACTTGAATAGCTGCTGCGATGTGCTTGTAAAGTCTTTAATACCCGAATAATTTGGTCCATGACGACTTTTTTCGCATTACGCATCCCTTTTTGAAATATATGTTTCTTTGACAGATTGTTGATCGAGCTCTCCTTACCTCTGCCTGGAAGTTTTTTCTTTGCATTCTCGGCTTTTTCAAACCGCGAGTACAGTTCTAGCATGCAGAGGCTGTCTGGGAGAGCTGTCCTTGTCCTCAACCAGATCACTCCTATCGGTTTCACAGTAGCTAAGACCAGGATTTTTCTCCTAGCCCCTAGCTTTGAATTGATATTGAGCCCTTTGGGTCCAGAAAGACCCAGCAATAACCTGGGTCTGTCTGTTTCTCCTTTAAGGACCGCAAGGCTGTCCATGCCTGCCTGAACGGCGCTTGGATGCACACCATATCTGGGGAGCTTTCTGAGCAGTGATGTCTGCCCAAGCATGCATGTACTGTTGGACCAAAGTCTGTTGATGACGCATTTTACATATGGAACAGTCATGGCTGCAGAGGAGCAACTTGGAATTTCAGCAGTATCTGCAATTCAGGGTTAGCAGCAGTACTGAATCTGCCATCACATGAAAAACTACAATGGGGGAAGGAGTCGTCTACTGATTTTAGTCCAACTGTGTAGCCACTCTGACACCAATGTGAAATAAATCTTCTGGCATGGAACAGCATTCATCCATTCCGAGATGTACACCGAAGAGGTGGGGAAAGGGAGACCCCCCCCTTTCCCTTCGAAGTTTTCGAAGCGTATCCTCCTTCTTCTTGGTTGGGCCTCCCAAACCTTGTGCCAGGTCTTCCAAACTACAGACAAGATCTCGTCATCGTGGCGATGCTTGTCCTTGGGGCAGTCCTGGGGGGGGGCGATGTCAGTCTCTTAGTAGGCCTTTTTGCTGTTGTCGTCGCTATCATAGCCCCTGGCTGACTGGGAGTGGTTTGACTTCCCATTGTTGTTTCAGGGGCTTCCTAGCGGGTCTCCACAGCTTCCGGCATTTCGGCCGACATTGCCCAACAACGAGAGGCAGTTACGTGCAGCATAAAGTTCAAATAATTAATTTGTTTGTTCTTAGCTCAAAGCACGAGGACAGGCAGATTGTTTAGTCTTCCAGGCCCAGGGTTGCGATCCTTTGGAAGATTATTCGGCATTTTGTGTTGATAAGGGTTGCCAAACTGCGTAACTGATGGTCGAAGCATGAAGAACACGTAATTTTACTTGAAAATTTGGCTTCTGCGTCATTTTGGCGCAAGTCCCTCATTTCGGATGAAAATCATTTTTTATTAGGAATTTCCGACCTCTGATCATGACACACTAAAAGGCAGCAACTTACTATTACATCTTTTGTAATGTAATACATTACTATCACTCGATATGTTTCAGACTACGGATATGTCAAAACAAGTAGTGCGTTTGCGCAGTGCCCTGGTTAGCTGGCGCAAACAATCTTCCGCTTTCAGTCGATTTTTGGGTGAAATTTTCGGTGCAACTGACGCTTGCAGAGGGAAATTTGTCACATCGGGGGACTCCTTCGGGTTGAAAATTTTCCCCCAGAAGGGAACTTTGTCACTATAATCGAGGTCACTTCCAGGGAGGGCCATTATTGTTCCCCCCGCCTGGCCCCCAAAAAACCCTTGTCAGTCAGTTGTCCCAGACTCATCTCTATCTCTGTCAACACTCCGTTGAGGTGGATTTGTTTGTGCACAAAAAAAGAGGACAGCTCTTGTCCTGAGGGATAGAGTCGGTCAAGTCTCACAATCCGGGACGAAGTTCTTCTTGGACTAGTCCATCTCCAACGACGACAACGAGGGCAACAACAGTCCCGGTCCTGCACGGCCAAAAGGTGAAAGTCAGGAGATTTGGGTAGGCTTCTTTCGTGATGCGTACATTAACATAGCAAGAAAATTGGTATGCGAACTAACTATTTTTATTGTTGAAATTCTTCTTTGCCCCAAAATAAGAAATAAGAATATTCTGCGGCTGGTATTGCATAATCGTACAAAATGAAAGCGGGTTTCGGGATACTTTCCAGTACTTGTAGTACAGGGACAATTTTTTTCCCTACGTAGTACGTTTGTATAATGTACCGTATTTGGAGAGGAACGCGTGGAGCAAACTTTCCATTATCAAGTACCGGAAGTAGCAGAAGTTCATTTCCGAATAGAGCGAGAGAAAGGTTGACAAAAAGTCCCTTTATCTAGATCCTCCAGGTATTCTTAAATCAAAAGATACCAATCGCATAGAACTGGGAGAGGGGAAGAAGCACTATAGAGATTGAGAGAAAGAGGGAGGAGAAACTTTCTGTAACTAGCGAGGGCAAAGCGTGAAAATTGCTGCTTTAGAGTACATTGAAAATTGGGGCTCGTGCCTGCAACTGACGTGAACGCCCCAACTTTCTTTCACGGGAAAACATTGGAGAAATGTGAGGGATTTAAAAGGCACCGTATTTATTGTGCATAAAAAGACTGGTTAGTTGATCAAAATGAATAGTAGAGATGCCTTTCCACAGACTGTGCATCAAAATGGGGGGACTGCACATCAAATTAGACTATTCAACTCCAAAGTTTAGCACTGTGCATCGGCCTGCATGATCACACATCTAACTGCATCATGGCTTTTCAAAATGGCAAAAAATGAAGGCACAAGCAGACCTTTACCCAGGCAAGCAAAAGCAAGACTCCTGCTTATTCTCAACCATCTCAACCGGCAAGACAGCAAGTATGGTTCTCCCCTGCCTTGCAACAACTTCCATGCAACAATGAGAGGCTGCAAAAGGATGCAGCAATTTCTGTGCAGTAATGAGAGGCTGTGAGAAGTTGCAGCAACCTCCATGTAATGAAACACCAGACCAGCAACAGCAATAGATGACGTTGCTGACCATGAGTTGACTTTGAGTCTGACACTAAGGGTGGGTGTACCTCCAAAGAAGGTACACACTTACTACCATCGACCCAGCCCTGGAAGCAAGGAACCTCCTGCAACTGCTATGACAACGCTTACACCCACCTCCACCAATCTAGGAAGTTGAGTGTGATGCAGGTTATGGAGAACTACGTGCTTTTTTGGTGTGCAGAAGTAAGGTGGCACAAGGTTTTATTGTCACCCACCTCATAACACATTCCCTTGCTTTGCGGTTCCAATGACCATTAACAATAAGAGATTGATACTAAATATGGCCTTAGTCCAAAAGTACAGACCTGTGTCAAGGAGCTCTTCAGAACTAGTTGAATGAACCCTGAGTCCATCCTACGCAATCATACTGAGAAGGCGTCAATGAACCAGGCACAAACTCCCTGAAGAACATCTTAGCTTGGTACAAACTTCAAGTCTGTGGGAAGAGTAACATCTCTGCTGATAAAGGGGGGAAGTGGTGCTTGGAGTTAAAAGTTCTGCCAGATGGACTTAATGCCAGCAATGTATGAACTGACTTATGAAATTGCCAACCATCCGCATTCTCATCACCACCTGTTGTCTTCTCCTCAATGCACACTAACTCCCACTCATCCAGATTGATGCAAAACACAAAGTGAACCTACTTGGCTACCCACTTTTTATCACTGGGTCCAGTGATGCTTCTAGAGGCACCTTCCACACCTTTACTCTAGCATTATGCACCAATGAGTAAGCTGAGGTCTTCCTATTTGTTTTACCAGGTCTCTGTGATGCTGTCAATGGGGTTACAGGGGAGGACTTGAGGCCCAGGTTTATCATGGCGGGGAGGCGGGGGGGGGGGGCAAAGGCAATAATTGCAGCCGGGTCCAAAGTGTTTAAAGTAAGCATGCCATCCAGACTCATGTGCTGGTATGATCCAAAGTGCAGCATGAACAGTCACCTCAGATACCTCCCAGAAACAATTTGCATCTTACTCAACCAAGACATCCAAAAGCTACCAATGGCAATCTGCAAGGATGATTTCATGACTGCTACTCAGCTCCTCTTGAGGCAATTGGTGTGGTGCAGTGAGTCAGAGCTAGTGAACAACTTGTGAAATGACTTTCAAGCAGAGTGGATTGATTGAAACTTAATTCTCTGGTTTGAAGGGGCAGCAGTCGGGAATTGCCGTCATGCCCGATGCAATTTACGGCAAGGACTGTATATCGTCCGTACATACTATACGCAGGGTAAATGGTCGTATTTGTCTCGGCATGCAGGACGACCCATAAATTACCGGACGCAAATAATTCATCCCAGCAAGAAAACTAATGACACTGCAAGGATTTTGTTTTTACCGACCGAAAGACAGGTCAAAAATGTACAAAAACTATTAACGTGCTATTCACTGTAGCCCCTCCCTCAGCTCGAATGACAGCCCGGAGCACGTGCACCTCACACTCACTCCGTGCCGTACCGTCTATGCGATCTGCCCCAGGATCTGATCAGTTCTTACTTTTGCAACTGGGGGATGCAGACACCATTCATTCCCTCTCTTCCCTCACCTCCCCCGTTTAGTGATAGCAGCCAGCCATCAGTCTATGGGTCGGGCCACAGTTTGCCTTGCCTATTTTTCCTGGCACTGTCCACCCCTACTGACCTTCTCTCCACTCTTCTTGCCACAGATAGCTACTGATACGTGATACTGATACTGTGAATGTAACATTGGACCTCGATTTCAGCCTCAAAATGGCCTCAGACCTAAAGAGTGATGCGATCACTTTCGAGCATCTGATATGTAGCGTCTGCTGACCAAGTTTGGTGACAATCGAGAGGAGGATCTGTGCGCAGTGGCCAGTCGTCTTTCCACCTGAGGTGGTTACCCGTGCGTGTTCATTTTTCAGCCCGCAGCTTGAAAGTGTCGTGGAGCAGGGTGGCGGCTATTGAGGGCCGCCGTCACAACCACTGATTATTTGTTTTGTTTTCTTTTTTTGGTCGAAGTTAATGAGTTGGTGTCACTGTCTATTGCAGACTCACTAAACCATGCACTCGATCATGTGACGCACAGGTTTCGGCGCATTACTCCCGAACGGGGGAGGGTTCGGGAGGGGGTGTACCCCTCCCTACGGTGGGCCGGGGGGGGGATTGCTTAACAAAAACGTGAAAATGGCCAATATCTGCCTCTTCCGGCATGGGCCACCCTCCAACCTGCCTCACCAAAAGAGCTCTGGCACCACAAAGAATGCACCAAAGGTGAAACTTCCTGCTGGAGGCTCTACTGCATCCAACACATGGTCAAAGTCAATCCCGCAGTGTCTCACAACTGAGATCTCCATGGCTTTTTTCCCAGGCGAAATTATTTACGCCAACTCTTCATTATTCAGAAAATGTCTGCCTGAAGGTTCCCACTCTTGGGAACGGCCACAAATTGTGAAAGGCCACTATGGAGGCAATGACAAACAGTTTGATGGTTTTCAGGTCCATGAAGTGTCGTGTCAGAATTCGGGCGTGTGGCCGAGTGTTGTCAAGATACAGCAGCCAGTAGTGTCCCATGTAATTGCGGGACCTCGTCTCCGGTAATAGACAAGAAATACCTATAACTTCAGTATGATAGACAGAGTTTTCTATTGTCTTTGAAGGCATCTAGTGCAGATGCATGGGGTCTTCATAATGAAAGAAAATCCTGAGCATAATGTTGCTGTCACTTGCAGCAGCTTTGGCCTTCACCGGAACTCTTGATCGTCTAGGAAGTTACTGTTTCACCTTGGTTCGTAGTCATCCAGGTTCCTCCTGAGTGACAACCATATCAAGAAGCCTTAAGGGTTTTTTTTGGTTCCCGTTTGAAGTCTTGAGAAAACTAGCTGACACAGCTAGTGCTAGTCTGTGTGCCGCTTTGGGACGAATTTGACCCTGAACTTTCACATCTAAAGACTGTCCCACGAGACAAGCCGCAGTCCTGTCAGGTCTCCTGCGTTGTCCTTCCCCAGTACCAACATTCGGCACGTCTCTCACCAAAGCGATAGTGGTCTCACTCGAGAGTTCTGGTGTTCAGCTCTTTCCACGCTCATCTCCAGTGGACTCCTGGTCTTACAAAAGATGGTGAATGCTGTCGATAAGGAGAACATCAACTCCTCATGAAAGTCCCTCAGACAGTTAAGGGCCTTGTAGTGTTGACTTTTGAAAAAGATTTTAATGTTACCTTCTGGTCTGCCATTGCTGTACCAGGTGGCACGTAAGCAAGGACTGCTTATAATAAAAACGTAAAAAATGAAATGAAGCACTCCTGATTGTTAAGGTCGAACACAGACATTTTGTATTTTGCTTGGAATGGATGAGAGTGAGATCATAGAATGTTTTCTGAAGTCCTGCGGGTTCAGTTTCAGACTGTAAGCCGGGCACATTCCCTTTGACCAGAATCCACTGGATCCCAGCTGACGCTTGAGGTGCTCCTGGACCATGTTGGCAGTGTGACTGGAGGCGCATCTTGGCTCCAGACGTACTTGCCCTTGCCATACGTGGCATCGCGGATGGGAAATGCCTTCCTAGCGAGGATCTCCTTGTAGGACTTGGAGTTGAGGGTCCATCAGTCCAAATGAGCAGGAAAGCTCTCCCATCAATTCAGACATTTCAAAGAAGCATGGCTTTTCAGGGTCACTTCTGCTGTGCTACAACATACTTGACGGCAGCGTCCACGTTATCTGGAGGCTACCATATTGTGTGAGTAGTGGCAATTCACAAATGTATCCACGTGAAAGTCTTTTTCAGGGGAAAATATCAGAACTCTCTCCCATTTCTTTTTCTTTAGAAATGAATTTCGAGTTGCCTGGCACCTCTTCATCCTCTTTTGGTGGTGAGTGGGTGGGGGTCAGGAGCTGAACTGTCCTTTTGACATAGGACTTCAGCTTCTCCTTCTTGATGCGTTCCGTGGACTGACGCATCACATTGCGGTCCCAGATGAGCTAGTTGATGGAAGTCTCGGCACCCTTTCCGATCTTCTCATGAACACTGCCGATGAGGTTCCCTGTGTGCACAGATCAGGGCTTGCGGCTCCTCTCACGGTCTTTGAGCGCCCCCAGCTCTTTGTACCTCTTGCCGACATTCGAAACTGTGTTCCCGTTCATGTCCAAGGAGGCAGCAATGTCCTTTGGGCAGATCTTTTGTGGTGCTTGAAGACGCAAGAGTGCAGGGCATCCATCCTCTTTTTTTTCTTTATTTTCTATAAACCAGGTCGATCATGAAAGATTGGAAACGCTTCTTTTGAGAGTTATCCAAGCTCTGAATTCAAATTTTGTCAATCGGCCAGAAACCTGCTTGCTAGGAACATTCAAATTCATGCTCAAGGACTTACGTGCTACCTGGTATGGGGTTGCCACATTCAAGAGGCTGTGACATCTATGTGATTGTATAAGAATTCCAACTACCGGTAGATCAAGAAAGTTGAAATCTTCAGAGTTGGGTTTTAAGTTTGGCTGCTACCTTTAACTGACAAGTTCCCTCGCACATCTGGATTATGCTGAAACACACGTACGTACGTATTTGCCAGCCAACAATCAAAGTCAAAATGTGGCTGGACGTTTTGTTGTTTAGATGATTGTGCAGCAAATAACCCCTCACCTCAACCCCTCACCTGGACGTGTCTGTTATGTTATGATAACTCGAAAGGCTATCCAAGTGTTGTAAAGCGAATCGGAAATGGAAAGTCCCCCAGCTTGTACCTCCTCCAGATTTCTCTGGTCATGTCTTCCTGTTGTTCTTGTTTGTTGACATCCCCTTCTTACTCGCACTCTGTTTATACAAGTTCGACACGGTGTTTCATAACTATCCGAAAAAAATATTCTGCTGCCATGTCTCTATTTTACGGGAAAATGGATTATTTCAAGTACAAACTATGACATTTTGTCTCCCAATGTCTCTGCCGTCCCCTGTCACTCCTGAAGAGAAGGAGTTCATTATTTTGGAGTATGGGCATTTCCGATCAGTTGATCTCGAGCGTCCTTCATTTTTGACATAGATGACAACAGTTTCCATATGCCGTGTTCTGGAGGAAGTCAACCGTTTCGTGGCAACTCCCCCCGTGACACACCCCTCGCTCGCCTGGTCCACTGTAACTTCTGGTGAGGACCAGATTGTCCTTGACTATCCACCAAAGGATCATCTGTGACGATGAAAAATGGTTTGTTCTGGACCAGACTCCAAACCAGCAGAATTATGCACTCTGAAGTCTGATCAATCCTCGTGAGACAGTTGCATGCTGGGTGCAGGATGGAACCAAGATCATATGCAGGGTCAGACTCATTGATGGAGGACTGTTACCTGTTGTTTGACTTCAGGAAGAGGGAAAGAATGTCTCCGTGGACAAGAACAGGTACCATGCTATGCTCGAGGATACAATCTGGCCAGCTATTAGGACCACGGCAAAACGTCAAGGCAGTTGGTTCTCCCAAGATGGAGTCACCACACTCACTAGCAAGACTGTCCCGGACCTCCTCAAAGAGGAGTTCGGAAACAGAAGCATTTGTGTGATAAACATGTCTTTCAGTTGACAGGTCCCACCCACCTCGAAAACCCATTGGGGCGGGGGAGGGGAGGGGAGGGCGTGGGCTCCTGTCTGGTTGGGTCGTACGTTGTTTATAGCGCTAAAAATGAGCGCATCTTCTTCTCCATCGTTTTTTCCATAGCTTCTTATCCTGGGATTGGAGAAGTAACACGTAGCGCCCATAAATCAGAATTTGGACAAAACTTCCGCAAGAGAGAGCGAGCGAGCAAGCAAGCGCGAGAAGCTTCTATTGTAGAGCTTTTGCTGTTCAATAGCGGCTGCAAATCGATGCCTCGTGCCGAGCGCGCGCGCGCGCACGCACGCACCCACCCCACCCATCCACCCACCCCACACGCACGCACAAAGACGCTTGCAGGAACAGTGCAGGGCGATTTGGCAAATTTTTGAGCTCCCCCCCACTCATAGACCATTGCAAAGCCTCTTTTCGCTCTCTCATTTTTTTGTGGGGGTGCTCAAATATAGGAGCAAGATGGGCATAGATAAAACTTACGGGATCTGGGGTGAAGCAAAGTTTCAACAGAACGGAGTTGCTTTAACGTTCTCCCTTTATCTCTTTGTGAGATCTAGAAGCAGAAAGTAACTTTTTCTTACCTTGCACTCATAGATTCCGCTATCCTCAGTGTTGAGGTTTCTGATCCTGAGGATCCAGTCAATGGTCTTGGCCAGGTGGATGATATCGAAGCGCTTGTCGCCGGTGAACAACACGTGGCCGTTGGATAGGATGTGGAAGTCGCGACGCCTCACGAAGGATATCTACGAGGAGAAGATGCAACTTTACTATGGAAAAGTAGTGGTGTGCCAAGCTCAGCTTGGCCAGGCGCCACCTCAGTGGTAGAATATAAAACCTTTAAATAGAAAGTTTTCTTAAGCACTTTGCCAACACGAAAGCTACAATTTAAGATCGGCAAAACGGCGGCATTTATTACATATTGCACGTAGTCGTCTTCACCTCACAGAGAAGGAGAGAAAGCAACCTAAAAATAGTACCTAACAAATACAATAGCCCTTAAGACCTGTCCCTGCGACAGAGACAATCCCCTATGGACAAGCAGAAAATCTGGATCAGTTTCTCCTTTCCCACTATCGATTCCTCTTCACCCGCCAATAAGCATTTGAGGCAAGCGTGTTCAAAAACTTGTCCGTCTGCATGCTAATGGACGAGTCTTACAAACAGTGCACAATGTTTGCTGCAACATGAAAATGTCTGCTCACACCTGTGTTCCCCCTTTATCTATCCGGGATCAAATTCTCTCTCTATCTCTGCCTGTTCCCTTCTCCCTCATGTGTATGGATGGATGCGCACGATGTAAACAGAATACCGGGTGCGCCGTCATTCCGAGGACACTCTTTGCAACTTAATCTTTCAGTCTGAAACAATCAAATTTTGCACTTTAGCTTTGGAGGATCACCTGCACGTGTGCAAGAGTTACAATTTGGTTCAAAAAGCAGGCATATCTGGCCAGTTTGGCTTAGCTACGGCAAAATGTCTGAGCTGAGGCGGAAAGTTCTCAAGTGTATCCTGGCTGGTGACTGTCCCATGGATGTTGCCAAGCGCTTTGATGTGGCCAGGTCCACGGTCTTCAAGATCAAAAAGGCCTATGAGGAGACTGAGAATGTCAAGGTCCACCCCCCCCCCCCCCCCACCCCCCGGCCTGACGGACCAAGGTCAGTGAGGACGATGACAGCTGAGGTGTGCATGTTAATCGGGACCCAGCCATCAACGTCATTCATTTTGTCGGCTTGCCAGAGAGCAAACGATGTCGCAGTTATTATTAGTAACCAACATATCTGACATCATCCAGATCAACACCACGGCCCTCGTGATTACTTTTACCGCTTTGTCCTCGGAATTATGACGCACCCGGTAAGATAGGGAGGTGTGCATAACTGTGTGAGGGTGCGCTCATAGGACAATACTGACAGAGAAGGAGAAGCACACAGACTTGCATTAAACGCTTGTAGAAATGCAAGACAGCCAAGGAGGCAGAGAGGTTTACAGAAAAAAAGAGAGGCAGATATGCAGCACACTCAATGTTGTACGTGCTTAGGGAGATCACAACGGACAGACTGAGATTTGGGCGACGCGAAATGGATGGACGGCCTATGAACCAGTGATGATGCTAGCCGACGGCTTCTTTCAAGGGGTCGAGTTACTTGTTTGTGCGTGTATGAGTCTCTTTCCTTCTTTTTTCCATTTTAAGACCCTGCTGTACGAAGTTTATGGGAAAGGTTTTTTTCGCAAAACTTCCTTACACCTTCAGGTGCGTGAAACTTTTGTTAATTGCTGCAGTTCATGTTGTAGATCACAGAACAAAAAAACAGAATTAAAATATCTTTCGTATATAAAACGTTGTGACCTTTTTTTGTGGTTGTAGCTGTTGTCCTGGTACATACTTTCTGTCTGACTTTTGCACTGGACAGGGTGGAGTACGTCGTAAGCTGGACAGACACGCATTCACAAACTCACTCCCCCCATACACACTTGAATATAGCCATTGTGCTTTACGTCAGCTACTATCTACAGCACAAGTTATCTAGAGGTGAGGGGTAGTGTCAGAGACTTAACTCCTACAGTTCTGTGAATTCTGTCCTGAAATTTCACCTCGATGCACAGTTTACATTATTACACAACAGGTTTGGGTGCGCACTAGAACTCGTACTGTACATTAGGCTAGTTCGAAAATTGGAATTCCCCATGGGTGTCCAAAATTTTAACCACATACCATTTGAAGACTTTGTAGTCAAATAAAAGTGAAAAACAGGAGTTTTGGCT
>JAAUXU010101982.1_pt1 | contig 34324 bp, 40 predicted proteins | sample 7278151 | NCBI WGS metagenome assembly JAAUXU01 (sample SAMN14350113, study PRJNA611818) | marine sediment metagenome | isolation source: surface marine sediment (1.8m) | place: French Polynesia: Moorea | collected 2018-08 | reverse complement strand
CTGCCTTTTTTAACTCCGCTTTATTGAGTCTCGGTGGTCCAGCTAAAAGTGACAGAAATTAATCAGTCTTTAGCTCGATCCTACGTAGCCGGTGAGAAAATTCGGCATTAGCTATAGGAGGATCCATCCGCTTTGGCAGCGAGAAATTGACCCCGTCAGCCCGGCGGAATTGGGAGTAAATGAGGGGAAAAAAGGCCGAATGGAAAGGCTTGGGTCCGGGCAGAGGGGATGACAGCTCGGCCAGACAATTGGTGGAGTCGGAGGAGTCCGCGTGGCGGGCCGACAGTCGTCATTCGGCCACTGGCACCGGAACTTTTGTCCGGCCGAGCCATCGCCCGGTGCAACAGGATTTTTTGCACCGCCTCAATCCTTCCTCGTCGTTTGTTGGTGCACGAGGAGGAAGATTTTCTTCAGGCAAATTGGAACAGGAACCGAGGAGAAAAAGGGGTTGAAGCAGCAACCTTTTTTTTTTCCTTTGTTAATCCTTCCCGGCATGAAAATCTTCATTGAGGCCATTGACTTTATTGCCTTCAGGAAAGCCTCGATTTGATTTACAACCGATAATAACCAACTCCCTTCAGTCGAATGAAACAAGCTAAAAAATGAGTGATTTCTGGCAGCTCTTTGTGTGTGTTTTTCTCATGTACATAGAGTACATTAAGTTTTTCACTCTCTTGCGAGTGTCTTGCGTGAGTCGTGCCATTTCTCTGTGTCCACGCTTGTGAATAAACTCGCATCTTTTCAAAGGGTCTCTCAGCAAAGAAGAGGCTCGCCCTATTTTGTTGGTAGGAAAGGAACTCCTCCTGCATTCAAGGCGTGAAAAGACGAATGGATACACACACACGCGCGCGCGCACAAGCGCAAGTACACACACTTGATGTATGTACTCAGCTGTAATTAGAGGGTGGGTAGAAAAGGGGGGGGGGGAGCTCTTTTCTAGTGCGTTCAAGAATATATCTGGTACTTCTGACCACTGAGCTCTGCTACGATTCGACGTGACACTTTCAGCCATGCTGTCTTAGGAGAGGTTTGCTTCGACTCCATCCAGATTGAGATCGATGAGACATCACGCAAAGGCCAGGCAAAGGTGCGACGATCAGCGCGCCAACGTCGTCAAGACCCTCCCGCCAGGTGCCTTATGTCCACCATGAACTGCAGCTTGCCTGAGGCGGGCGAGGCCAAAAGAAGGCCCTACAAGCCCAGGGGCAACGACAGCAGACGCTGCGGTGACAAAGCACTTGAAGGAGGCTTACGGCGAGTCTGCGCTGACCAAGTCGAGGATGTTTGAACTCTTCGAACATTCAAGCAAGGTCGTGAGGGTCTGTGAGGTCGCTGCGACCACCACATGGATAGGTAGAAGAAAATGTCGAGGCAGTCCACCGTCCTCTCGCTGCTGGCGATGATATTCGGTCGGTGACATGGGCCTTCTGAACGGGCCCATGTGACTCATGTAGGTAGTAGGCTTGGGCCTGACGAAAAAGGGCCGTCAGGTGGGCCCCGCGTCCAGTGGAAGCTGCACCTCTGTAAACGCCGCAGGCCTTCCAGAAGTGTCACTTCCGCGGTTAGCGGACTATGGCCATGACCATGGACTGGACGTCGGCTGCCTTCCCCGACCCCAGGAGCAGCAGTCGAAACAGTGGCTCCCGATCGGTGCTGACGTGACTCAGGTGGATGGCGGCCAAAGTACGGACCAACTCTTGGTCTCCAAGGGGCTACCAGCATTCTGACCATGACGGTGAGGCTGTACTGCAGAACATTACTGCCCCGAGATGTCTGCAGTTCGAGTTCGCATCCAGGCAGCAAATTCGCCTCAGAAGAGTAGTTTCTGGCAGCTCTGGTAAAAAGATGAAAATAACTCCTCTGATACGCGGGGTGACCGTTCTGAGACCGATGGATCCTGGGCAGACGTCTCAGCCCAGGATGCATCAGTGCACGAAGTACCGTCAATTTGTGTTGGTCCTTCATCCTTGTGACAAGTACATTTCTCAGGACTTCATACCCGCTGTTGAATGCATATTAGAGAAGGCATCTGATCTGAGACCCTTGGTTGGAGGTGCTCACGATACATGTACGTGTGGTATATGTAGGGGGTGGGGGTAGGGAAATATAACTTTTTTATCATAAGTATAGCTACGTAAGAACTATCGTATTTGCTTTATTATGACCCGCTCTTGAATAGAAGTCCCCTGTGGTGACATCAATGACGCATAAGCACCCCTTAGATACCCCTTTGAGTAAGTGCTGTTGTCTTGTTGGTCTGACAAGTACTTTTATCGTTCACTCTTGCATAGCGTTTTTGAGTCTGTAAATGTAGTTTTTGTATAAGCCCCCCCCCTGATAATGTAACCCCCTCTAGAAGACAAACTCCCCCTAAAGAGGCCATTCAAACCGAAACTGGATATTCCTCAACAAAAGTCTTGTATCATGTCTTCCCGAGCAGCCCCGACACCTGCAACCCCCGGGGTTTTCATTCCCGCGCGTCCTGGTCCTCCAGGAGTCACATTTTGCCCGGTCAGGACTTCTCCTTGGAGCAGCCAGCAGTCTCGACGTCGTTCCTCTCTTAGTCACTGCTCTGTCGTGTTGAGGACGAAGTGCTTTGCCTTGTCTGACGCGAGCAGGGTCAAGAGTCATGTCCATCAACAGTCCTTTTCCATCCCAACAAATCTGTCTCATGTTCATGTCTGTGTGTGCGCTTTTTTTCCTCTGCGTAACCTTCAATTTCTGCGTCCTCCACATGACATTTCAGATCTGCAAACATGAAATTTTCATTCTGTTTCAGCTGTCGGATGCTCGTACTCCCTGGAAATCACGCACTTCCATGTGCCGCAGTTTGTTGATCTCCGCTCCACCGTGGAGCTCGAGTGCGAGTTCCACACCTCCGTGCACGAGAAGCTGTACTCCGTCAAGTGGTACCGGCCGAATGACCGGGGCACATGGGACGAGTTCTACAGATTTGACCCGGGCAGGAACCCGCGGGCGAAGACATACAACTTGACAGGCATTCAAGTGGACGTGAGAGAATACACTTTTCATATTTATTTACTCATGAATATACGAAAGTTATTATTCCATGCCACCCTGCTACTCTTCGGCGGAAACCGATGTAAATAGAGCTGCATTTGAAGAGGTTGACATTTTTTTGTCAGTCCCAGTCCCTGGACGAGAAAAAGCTCGTCCAGGATGTCCACAAACACTCAAACTTGTTTGTAACTCGAAGCTGTGGCAACCCTGACTGCTGTATATGATTGCAGTGCAAGCTGCTGATGTCTGCCAGACATATTCAGCTCGTATCACTTGACGGAGGTGTGCAAGTGTTTGTGGCCACCCGGTACTTGCACAGTCATGAGACGCGTGAAGTCAACCACTGTTAGCTGAATAACTGATTGCAATGGTTGACATCAAGGCAGTACATACACTTATTTCTCTCACGGACACTAGGCAAAAAAAAAGTTAAGTCTTAGCTGTTTCACTATTGAGAGAGTGGCAATTTGACAGGATGTTAATAAGCATAATTATATAGCACTATTAGGGTATTATAATGGAGAAACTTGCCGCATCTGTGTTGGTAGTGAACAACAACGTGTGGTTCACTGGTGGCAAAGTTGGCTTAGGTGAGTTATCAGGAAACTGATCAGGCTGCAAGCACTTGGTTTGATTAGGTTATAATTCGGATTGCACTCGTCACACATATTGACCAAAGGTGAAATAAGAGGCCCCTTGGCAATTTCGCACATATTGAGTAAAGGTGAAAGAAGAGGCCCACGGCAATTTGGCAAAAATGGCGCATGCGCCTGACATGCAGAGAAAATGACTTCCCGCACCTGAAGTGGCAAAAGAAGCCTACCTGAGGTTCACTGTCCGATCAGCCGTCCTCATTCACCTCCCTTGGCATAGGGTAGGAGGTCGGACGTGCCACAGCCTCGATCCAGTCGTGGTCAGTGGCCTCGCGGCCTCACCATAACTCCCACTGGTGATTTCAGTACAATGATGACAACTGATGTTAAGAGGAGCTTCTCCTCTAACACGGCAGCAAGCACAAACTTGGGCGGGTCTCTGAGGAGAATGTTAACAAAATTATGGTGACGCATTGTTTTTAAGGACAGAAGTTGTAATGACTACATACATGAGCCTTCCTGTTTGCTGAACCACTTGTCCCTTCTTATGCGGTGGCGTCAAACTTCGAAAGTCAAATAACTTTGCATAGATCACTTTTTTCCCCTATATGCTTATCCATTTAACCTTCAAGAATCATCCAAAAATGTACGTGAAGAAAAAAAGGCTACTACTCAAATGCCAATACCTGCTGTTGAGAAGGAATACCAGCTTAGTCAATTGATCCGCTTCCTTTTCATTTCAAACTTTAGCAAGATTTTATTCTCCATCAAGGAAGTCATGGCACAGGTAGCGATGCACACTTGAAAGATGAAGCCTTGACCTTTTTTCTCACTTTGTCCTATGACGCCTTTTAGCCGAACCAGATCCTGCTGAGGGTATTTGTAAAAGTGACGCGGATTAATCGACAAACCCGGTATTCAAAAACTGATATTCCTACACACAAGAAACATAGGAGAATTTCAAAGAATGTGAAATCTCCTCTTCAGAAATATCTTATATTTTGTACTGCCCCCCCCCCTTTTTAAAAAAAATACTTCAACCTGTGTCCACTTGTAACCACGCGTTCTCGCACTTCAGATGAAGCACTCGAATGTGAACCGCGTGCTGCTCCAGAAAGTCTCCCTCAACACGTCAGGGAACTTCAAGTGCGAGGTCACCTCCAAGAAGTTGCATGGATTCGGCACCAAACTCAAGCAAGGGAGACTCGAGGTCGTAGGTAAATGGAAGACATTCTTTGTGCATTTGTACTTCACACCAGAGGAGGGGAAAAACATCCCCCCACCCACCCTAAAAAGGGTTTTTTGGCCTGTGCAATAATATCGATATTTTCTTCCCTATTCACCATGAGGTGCACTTATCCCGCCGACGAAAATCAAGTATCGCTCTGTCAGCACTGTTGTTTGCTTGAGAGTCCTCGCCCAATAAGGACAACAAGTGTTTGCCTCTTCCTTCTTCTTTTTACCTTTGGGTGGCTCCAAAAGCTTTTGAGCACCTGCTCAATGCATCTTCTTACATACCAACATAAGAGAAGACCAGCTTTGTAGCTGATCCAGCTGCTGCTCAAACATCCCTGACAATTAATATCCACTAGCACGCAATCCCACCAGAAGGACAAGCTCAATCACAAGGGGGGGGGGGATCGACAAGGAGGTTGTACTTGTTCTTGGGGTTGGAAGGACTCAATCTTCAGCAATAATGTTCGGAGCCAGAGAGAGAAAAAAAAGAGGACAAAGTAGCAACCCGTACTTTTCTTCCTTATTTTAATCACTTAATGAAAGGCAGAGCCTTAATTCCTCTCCCACCCCCAAGAAGGCCGTGGTCGTGGCTGCGGCCGCCGAGCTGCGGGTCCGCGTAATCCGCGCGTTAATCCTCAGTCCTGCTGAAGGCGGCAGGAAAAAAAAAGATGCCAATGAAGCAGCTTGTTTCTCATCGGATTAGCGAAAGTCTTAGCTTTCAAATTACTCTTTTTCCTTGCAAGTGAAAAATCTTTTTGCACTCCCCCCCCCCTTCTTCTCGTGGCCACACCCGATTCATCAATTCTCGCATGTTCGCCTCTTGCCCCAATGACAGAACATCGAAAGAGCATCAAAATCTTTTCAGGTCGAGAGAAAAGCCGATATAGCAAAAAAGAGAGAGACCAGGACGAAGCTTTTGCCTTTATGGCACACACACCACAGTCGTCTGCCACACATACAGACGGACATGATGCGTTTCATAAATTTTTCAAGCTCCAAACTCTCTCTAAATTGCAAGTGAGGAGAGCGAGGAGGCAAAAGAAGCGATACAAAGATGCCGGCAATCAAGCCGACGAGCTGCAGCAGAGGCAGTGAAGATGTAAATTTGATTCCACACACTGAAGGGTCACGGAGGAAGATGTGGACTCGGCGGCGAAGTCGTGGATCCGGTGCTGCCGCTCGCTCGCCACGTCGCAAATCCATTTCTGTCCTGGATCACGACCCACTTCCAATTGAATTTCCTCAGAATCATTGGCGGATCCCAAGGGAGCAGAGAAGAGCGCAAAAGTCCGCAGGAAGACATTTCTTCTCTGCCAAGAAGATCGTCATTGCTCCCCCGAGTGCGGCTACGGAGGCTGCGGCGGAGGCCGTCGAGGCTGGGGTGACAGCGCATAAGATTTGAGGCCCTCTAAACGGTCCGGGGGAGCGAGCAAATGATATTGAGCAGCTTTCTTTTTCTGCCATGGAAGAATCTATCAAAGCTACATCGGATGTTGGAGAAACTCTTGCTTTTGGTTGGGTTTGCAGTCATCCCCGCGGACCTTGGGGAGGGAGGGGCTGTCCCTCATCGTGAATAGCGTGCACGCGCGGGGTGAAAGCAACGTGAGGGAGTTGCAAATCTCTTTAGTCGACGCGATGTTTGTGTGTCACAGGGTGGGCAAGCATGTTTTGTAGGTTAGAGATGGAAGGCAAGTCCACCCTGTGTTCCTGTTTGTTTGTTTGTGCACGGACTTTGAGGTCATCGGAGGTCCACCTTGTATGTACAAGGACAACTGCAGGGTGGACCAAGATCATTGGGAACTCGTGTCAAAGACAAAAGACAACATTTTGAGCCTCCACACGCATGTGCAGAAGTACAGGGTGGAAAGCAGCCACACGAAGCACCTGTAATCCACCCCGTATTGCGTGCTCTGTGCAAAGAGTAGACAAAGGTGTGAAGTCTGCAACTCACTCAGAGGCAACATTGAGAACCTCCTTGGGCCACCCTGTATTCAACTTGAGACCACGGTATGACGGGACAAACACCATCGAGAACAAAACCAGTCGGGCGTGATATGATGAATTAAATGACTTGGCCCTGAGGCTTCTACTTCTCAATGTGGTCGGTGCTGTTGCCCATGACCTACTGGACCCTGGTTTTGAAGCTTGAGCACGTCTTGGTGATGAACTCCACAGACAAGTTCGACATTTAATTCACGCACTGCCTGAACATTACGCAGACGTACTTTTTGTTATACTACATTGCATGGTTATTTGAGCGTGAAATATTCACCTAAGGTTGAGGTTTTCCCCCCAATAACGTGCATCATTGGTACTACCTGGAATGTTCAGACTCACATGAACAAGTGGACATGTCAGTTGTCCCACTAACGTCCCTACCCAAGGTGTTCTTGCCGTTGTCTCAACTGGACTTCCGCACCCTGTACAAGTCCACACGTGAATACAGTGTGGACTAGGACGGTCTGCAGCTCGTTTTAAAGGCGGAAAGCAACAACGTGAATCATCTGCAGTTCACCCTGTACTTTCCATGTGTGTGGGGGGGGGGGCGTGGGTGTGTTTCTCTCTCTGTGTACAGGGTGGACGAAAGCGATTTCCTACTCATCTCGCAGGCGAGAAGGAGCATCGTGAATCATGTGTTGCAGTCGAATATGAAGCACGACGACTTAGCTCCTTGGAGCAACACCACGAATCACCTGTGGGTCACCCTGTACAGGCCATAAGGCATCGGAAGGAAACAGTAACACTTCTTGACTCTCACTGTTTTAAATTCATGCCTGAAATATGAATCTGCAGCAAGAACGAATGTGAGAAAAAAAAGTGACGAGCTTCGAAAGCTGCATCAAGCGCTCTAAGGACCAAGAACAAAAAAAAACTTTCTTGGGTTACTCTATACACACACGTTCATGTCTCGACGTAATTGACGAATCAGACACTCGGGTGGAGGCGAAGCCTGACAAAGAAGTGTACGTGCGTCAGTAATACTTGGACTGATCGTGGACAAGACAGTCGAGTGGTAAATAAAATCAGAGCTGCCAAGTCATGTCGATCCGGTCTCAAGCTTGGCAAATGGTTGCCAAATCGTCAGGAAACTATTTTGGGAACGCCTCCGGTCCGTGATCAGTTCATATGACCTCAGGAGAAGAAGGAGGCCACTTCAGCCCTCCATTCTTCACACTTGGCTATGTCCAGCCCGCAGAATTATGTTGTCCTAGCTAAATTGCCCTCGTTCTCTAGATATAATTCGAGGCATTTTCCTTGAGTCCCTTAATGGAGATCAGAGTTTCTCCTACACTTGTTCAATTATACATGTCATAGTGAAAGGCGGCCAAGAGTTATGGACGCTGACGAACCAAAAAAAAAACTTTAGCACGATTTTCAAAGTTGCACGCAAAAATCACATTTCTTGCAGACTTGAGCAGATCGATCCTGGACCCAAATTGTTGCAATTAGTAGGGTTTTCTGCAAAAGCGTTTTCCTCCCGCGTTGTCTCGTATAGAATTCCAATGAGCAGGGGTGGAAAAAGGAGCTTCTGGTCAGAGTTGCCAGCAGAAAAGATGCTCAATTATTCACAGCTAATTAAGTTCCTTGATGAACGCCCATGGGACTGAGAGGTGCAGTCGTGCCAGAGAAGCTTACCCAAACTTCTTAGGGGAAGAGAAGAGTTTTCATAGCAAAGGGTTATTTCGGTCACTGGAGAGCCTCTGCATGGGCCCAGCCACTGAGTTGAACTTGGTGAGGCCGCTTTATGATGTCAGATCGCCCCCTTCCTCCTGAGGGTGAAAAAGAACAGCCTCAAAAGCTGGTAACACAAAAGGTTAGCAGCAAAATCTGACGACTCTGAATGGGCGAGGCCAAGTCCGACCCCGCGGCTTCATTAATGAGATAGATGCTCATAATAACCTCCATAACGACCGCCTACATCGGGGCGGTGATGACGGACAATAATTGCCGAGCAACTTGCGTACTTGCGCAGTAATTAAGGCGCCCTCAGGTAATGAGAGAGAGAGAGAGTTAATTATTACAACACCCAGCCAGAGATTTAGTCCAGCAGAAGACCTTTTTTTCTTCCACCCCGGCGTCGTCGGCGTCGTCGGCCTCGTCCCTCTCCTCCGTCTGCTCCCTCTAGCCCTTGTTCTTGCCCTGGCACTGCAGTAAACACATCACGTGTGTCAGTCCTAATTGTTTGTTCCCCAGACACCAGTGAGAGAATGAATTCTCTGACTCGCATCACTCAGTGGTGCCTTCTCGCTTACACTCTTGATTCCGGGCCAATTAGGAGGAGCAGCCTTCACAGCGCCTTCTAACATTTGCATACGCTAAATACTCACAAAGCTCTATACATAATGATACAAGACCCCTTCAGACCTGTTTGAGTCAACTTCTGGAGAAGAACAAGAAGAAGAACCAGAAGTTGGCCTTAGAGGCTCTCTGGAGAAAATGATGCCTTAACTCATGTGATAAATTTGAGGGGCTCGCTCAACTTTGCTTCCCTCCTCATTAATTAGGCCTATTTTTGTTGCAGCTCTGCCGAAGAAGAATCCTAAAATCACGGGCGGCCTCTCCAACTACCGCATCGGAGACCGAATTGAACTCATCTGCACTTCAGACAAGACGTACCCGCGCACCATGCTCAAGTGGACCCTCAACGGAAAGGAGGTGCGGACTGGGATACCGTGTGAGCCCGCAAAGAAAGTGGTCAGATGACGCACTTGAACGAGGTCGAAATCTGCAATCTGCAGATTTCGCTCAACCGATCGAGCCTTTTAAGGCACGGTTGTACGAGCAAAACAAGCTCGAAAGTGTCTTTCTCATGCAGCAAATGAGGGCTGCACACACACACACAGTGCTTGTAAAGTGCTTTTGGCCAAATATCAGCTGATTCATATTTGATTGATATCAAATATCAAGAGCAGCACTCATACTTATATGTCCCGAACTCATTTTGTCTCTCTGTGTTATATACATACTGTAAAGTCCTTACCGCCTCGGTCAGTACATGGTGCAGGCTGTAAAGTAGTCACTTACTCAACCTCCTAAGTGCGAACGGATACAGTGAACAATCTGGCCTCCCTGTTCTTTGCTTCCAGCTGGACAGAGCCCACACCAAGGAGTACCCGACCCGTAAGGCCCCCAAGAGCGGCTTGTACCGATCTCGCCTCGGCCTTGATCTGCCCGTGATTCCCGATCTCTTCCAGCGGGGTCAAGTGAAGGTCGAGTGCGTCGGGGAGGTGGAAGACAAAGTCATCCAGGCCTGGTCCGAGGGCAACCGGCACACCATCGAAACGGTCGGTCTGTCCGAGGCGCTCAAGACTGAGAAGACGGGGGTGTTCGTCGGTAAGACGGTGCACGTGTAGGCGCGCGTCAAAAAAAAAGAGGGCGAAGAAAAAACCACCTTTCTGTTGCAGTCCCAATGGTGAACGCTCAATTTGCTCCTATGCCAACGTCCATCGCCTCCGTGGTCCTGGTCGCTCTCTTCCCCGCCTACACTTACAAGCTGACTGTGATAGAAAAGTTATGAAGAAATTCGCAAGCTCACAACGATATAGGACATGGGTCGCATTGCAAGTTGCATGCTTTATGCACCGGGTCTATCCGGGTACATTCGCTCGCCCTTGAGGGGGAGTGCGAAAAGTCGAGTCTGACATGTACATATTTACATTTTGGAACCCTTCCCTATGTACACACTTATTACGTGCATGCCCCACATAGCGAACGATACAGGAGAGACAGAGAGAAAGAAGCGGTTACAGACAAAAAGGACTAATGAGAAGCGTGAATTGCGTTATAAATCAAGACTTTTGCCGTTAATAAAAGCAGGTGCCACAACCGGAGACAGAGATCGATGCACCGGCTTTATAAATAAATGAATCAGCCACGACCAATGACAGGTAGCAGCATACTTAATCACAGTAACTCAGCTGAAGCTCCTCTGCGGACAGACAGACTTGGCCTTGGTCGGAGCAAAGATGTCGAGATTGACAAGGAGAAGAAATCTGTGCCTCAGGGGGTAGTTGTTGCATGTCAGCCGTGGATTCACATATGTTGTGCGGGACATTAAATAAGCAAGATGTGCTTTAAAAAAATAGGCAAACCAGAAGCAGCGCTAAAATAAAGGAAGAAAGAGTTCTGCGTCGAGGTCCGACTGACTAAAAGTAGCCCGCCGAACCTGATATGTACACAGACAGCTTCAAACTTGAATTTCGTCCCGTCAATGGCCGCTAGTTCTCCATGAACCTTGAAGGAGAAAGAACCTGTCTCGATCTAGTACGACTGTGTGTACACATACTCGTGCATGTTCCCCTGATAGAAGGGGGGGGGGAGAAATTGCGTACGAGTGCTACATTCGCCAGGAGTGGACCTATGGCGCGACCTCTCAGCAGTCACCAGTTGAAGAAGGGAGTGAGTATTCACAGCTAGACGCAGGCGCAGACGTAGACGAGGTCGTAGACTGTGCCGTACACGAAGGTGTTGCTTGGTTGAGACTAAACTCAGTTAGCTTGTGCACATCTCTTAGTTGAGACGTCCCCACCTGAGGACAGGTCCCACGCCGATGTCGACGCCCCCGAGGGCATCCTCAGGTTGTTGCTCCTCTTGGAAGGCGTCCCAGGAGGAGGTCGTAGACCTGCATCCAGGCTGAGAAAGGCCACTTCATGGAAGGCCTTTCATATGCTCTGCAGGGGCTGCGGCCTTGCAAAGTTTGACCGAATCACACTCCTGTATGAGCCCATACCTGCCTTAAATGTCGTTGGTCTGACTGCGGCCGCACATCCCGCCAGCGTTCGTGAAGGTTTTTCGCAAACACCCCGAGTAGGAGCGCACACGGGCAGCATTTGTGGCGTCCCCCAAGTGGTACCACAGTGCGTGACGACAGTCGTGCCAACTGCTTTGTTCCTCTCGACAATGTCAGAGCCTTTGCTGCCATCTGAGAATGAGGAGAGGACGCGTGAATAAGACTGCTACCATATCAGCCTTCCAGGAAGGCCACCAATGACGTTCAGGGCATTATCCACTAAATGCATTATGGCCAATTCACTGACGTCCTTTTGTTTGTTATTTTTTTAGGGGGGAAAGAATCTTTTGATATAAAGAACTACGTTCTAGGCCCGAGCACTTGTGTCGATATTTCCCGAATGTCACTTAAATGTCAGCCTTGTAGAGTCAGCACCTGTGTTGAAGCGATAAAGGGGAGTCCACGCGCGGCCCCTGGGCCTTTTCGGTCTCTCCTTTGGCACAACTCAGTGTCTCTCCATCAAGTCTGTTGGTCCGTTGTTCTGCTCCTGCAGCAAAGTCGTCATGACCACCAAAAAGACCTCGCCGCCGCAGCAGCAGCAGCTGGACTTGGACCTGGCCCCCATCACCTCGTTGTCAGCTAACGGGTTGGGTTCTTTCCAGCTTTACGGCCACGTTCGCTCTCCCAGCATGGACTTCAAGGAGCAGAGCCACAAGGAGGCGCAGTCCAACCTCGCCCTGGAGCTGGACAAGCTGAGGCGCGCAGGAAACCTCCCTGACGCGCAGACGAGACTCATCGACAAGGAGTTTGACGGCTACAGGCAGCTCTTCGGGAAGTTCCTCAACTCCAAGGCCAGGGAGGGGGTCATCTGGGACAAAATTGAAAAGCTGCCCGGTGACGCGGTGAGTACGTACTTAGCAGTCGTTGCGTGAAATGAAACGATCACGTGTGACTTGCGTGCTTGCTGTCAGTGCCTTAAACGGACGTTGACATACAGGGTGTTTGGGGATTCCTGGGGTAGTTTTTATAATCAAGTTCTCAGTGCTTTAGCACGCAAAGGCTTTCGCAAGTGCCTTAAGTTGCCACCGAAGTGTTCCAAAAATAAAATGTATGATAGAAATACTTTATCCAAAAACAATTCTCCATCTCTTCTGATACTCGAGATTCATCTTGTCAAAGTTTCAAAAAAGGCTCAAGAATCCTAAAACACTCTATAGTACATGCCATAGCTTTACTGATGTCGTGCAGATCCGTCCCTATGACAACCTGGAAGTTCCTTCGGATCCTGCGGAAATCAAGAAGATGCTTTCCAAGTTGGTGGTGGTGAAGCTGAATGGAGGCCTGGGCACCTCCATGGGCTGCAAGGGGCCAAAGTCGGTCATTCCGCTGAGGAATGACCAGACATTCTTGGACCTTACAGTGCAGCAGATCGAGAGTCTGAACAAGCAATATGATACGGACGTTCCTCTGGTGAGAAGATTGCTCGACCAGACAATGCCGTCCCCTGTGACAATGTTTCGTATTTGCTTTCAGGTTCTCATGAACTCATTCAACACTGATGAAGACACTGACAAGGTGATTCGCAAGTACACTGGCTTCAAGGTGAGGATCCTGACATTCAATCAGTCACGCTACCCCAGGATCAATAGGGAGACACTGCTGCCCATTGCCAAGGACGTCCGTACAGAAAGGGATTTGGAAGCGTAAGTGAGCTGTCCAAGCGACCATTTTTGCCTGATGTTCACGTGGACCAAGAAGTAGTCATGTCACACGATGCGTAGATGGTACCCGCCTGGACACGGTGACTTCTATCAGTCCTTCTTCAACTCTGGCCTTCTCAATGATCTCATTGACAAGGGCCACGAGTATGTCTTCCTGTCCAACATTGACAACATGGGTGCCACCGTCGATCTCGGAATACTTAGCCTGTGCACACGCGAGAACCACGAGTTTATCATGGAGGTGACAGAGAAGACAAGGTGAGGTCTAAGGCTTTAAAATGCTAGTCCAACATAACTGCAATTCCACTGTCAGAGCTGACGTGAAGGGAGGTACTCTGATCCAGTATCAGGGGAAACTCCGCCTGCTGGAGGTTGCTCAAGTCCCCAAGCTTCACGAGGAGGACTTTAAATCAGTGAAGAAGTTCAATGTGTTCAATACCAACAACCTGTGGATGAACTTAAAAGGCAAGTAGGACTACCTTTCTGTTCTGGAGATTCGCCTTATGGCAGCTTTGACACCATTGCAGCTATCAAGCGAGTGCTGGACGAACGTTCACTTGACATGGAAGTGATCGTCAACCCTAAGACACTTGAGGGCGGCACCAACGTCATCCAGCTGGAGACGGCTGTTGGAGCTGCCATGAAGTGCTTCGAGAATGGGTTGGGTATAAAAGTGAGTAAGAACCACACGTGATCCGGCGGCCGGCTGACACCGCCGTCTCGCTCTCGCTAGGTTCCTCGGTCACGCTTCCTCCCTGTAAAGAAGTCTGCTGACTTGTTGCTCATCATGAGCAACTTGTACACCCTGACAAAGGGTTCCCTGACGATGTCGCCCGACAGGATGTTCCAGTCTACACCCCTGGTGAAGTTGGGAGATCAGCACTTCAAAAAGGTCTGTGTTGTCCTCAGCGGACATCGCTTTCGTCTCATGTTCGTCATTTAATATTCCTGATACGAGCACATGACAATTCTGTTGGCCAGGTTAGTGACTTCTTGAAGCGCTTTGCCAGCATCCCAGACATCATTGAGCTGGATCATTTGACCGTGTCGGGCAACGTCACTTTCGGCAGGGGAGTCATTCTCAAGGGTACGGTCATCATCATTGCAAATCAGGGTGACCAAGTAAGGAGAAGAAGAGTGGTCTCTGCAAGTCTCTAAATGTGCCTTCACAATCGCTTGCTTTGACAGATCGACATACCCGCCGGTGCCATCCTGGAAAACAAGATTGTATCTGGAAATCTCAGGATCTTGGACCATTGAAAATCTTCGTCTGCACTGCCTCGCCAGCGTAGGGAGTAATGGATTACTTTCTATGCTTGCTAAAGAGACACGAAATAAAGTCAGCTACCACTGAATATACCATGTCAGCATGGATGATGCTCAATCCAGAGGAAGGAGGGTCAAGTACTGACTAGGGCAGGGCAACCGACGGCGGCGATAAGCTGACCTTTGAGTTTGGAGAGGGTTCCTTTCGTGAACTCGAAGGTATAGCCGGTATCCTGATTCAAGTCCAAACTCCTCTCCGACTCGTGGGTCGGAGGTTGGGTCAAGAGTCCGAAATCAAGCGGTGACTCCCGATACTTTTTTACCAGGCGGACTCAAATGAACAGCAACTGTGGTGCAGCCACTGCGAGGTCATCGGATCTTTGGACGAACTCGGCGATGAAGGCAGCGAGAAGGTCTTACGTGTCCACGCGCAGGGGGGGGAGACCTCAGAGGTCACGACTTTGACCATCGCGCACGGGATGATGCTGGAGGACCATTGAAAATTGACGGTGACGTCGCAGCAGTCCATAGGGGCCCCCTCTTGATTGCATAAAGAATTGTTGGGCTTTTGGCGGACTGCCCCGGGGGATCGAATCGATCCAGGCAATTTCGACAATAAGATCAGGATCGCAACCTTTTTTGGAAAATCTGGAATCGGGTCCGCTGCTCGCTGCCAGTCGCAAGCCAAGATCAGATCCGCAATCCTTCTTACAAGCTGGGTTTTACTGAGTCTTTTTTCTGTCCGGATGGGACCGAGGATCGCTATCCAATAAGTCCGGATTGATTAAAAAGGCCTGTAATAACTTTGCCTTCCCTCTGCAAAAAGATGTTAGACTATAGCATGTGTAGTTCGACGCACACACCCTTTTTAAATTTCGGGCCAAAGAATTAAGATATTTTTATGCAAGTGGTTAAAAAAATTGAAAAATGTCCGGAATGGTGCAAAGCGATGGTGCCCCAACAACCTGAAAAAAAGTTCATGGCGATAATGAGAACGAGGGAAACAAGGATGAATGGCACTGGAGGAACAAAGTGATCTCACAAAATCCTGGAAAACAAGGCCATGAGCGAGATATAGCCTCCAGAGGAGGACATAAATTTCTCCTTGAACGTCCAACAATGTGGTTGTGTTTCCCAAGATGTGCTGGACCACAAAAAAGTGGTAGCCAGTTGCACTCTATAGCGCAGGGCAGCAAAGAAGAATGTGTGCGAAAAATTTGCATCGGGTGTCCAAAGATAGGGAGGTCTGGGCAGCGTGATGCAGAACTGGTCCATCGTGTACCCGCAAAACCGCTGGAAACTGTTCCCTTTCGGCGTCGTCGGTGGTCGCCGTTTGTTTACTTCTTCTGACTGTTCAGCTGAATTCGTGCTGCTTGAGCCGGCGCTGCAGCTGTCGCAGATGTCACAGTTCAGTGGTGTCGGAGAGAGATTAGTCCTCTCTACGGTCGAGTACTCGCACAGGATCTCCAAGAGGTCAGCATTAACAGCCCTGTTTAATTTATAGCCTTCAGCTCAAGCTCTTTTTTCGCGAAACTTGAAGCAAAAGCTTGATTTGAGTGCATAAAACTTGGATCGAAACTTGACGTGAGAAGGCCAGTCATAAGCACTGATAATGACTACGTTCATTTTTTAAGTGTGCATGACTGAAAATTTTGCAGCATCAACTTTAGCCTCAGGTTTGGGTCAAACTTGAACTTGACCCAAGTTCAGATTTACCGCGCAAAACTTGCCACCACAGTAGACGACACTTAACTGGACTACTACATAAAGGGGCAAAGGGGACCAAAAGACGCAGGACCCAAACAATTCCCTCTTTTTAACGTAAATTATGTCTATTAAATGGCCCACTAAACCCAACATCTGGTGAGTTAAGGGGCCGAAAAGTTGTGATCATTGAGAACTGTGTGACAGAGTCCTTTAAATGATGTTTCTGCTGCTTGAACAAGACTACATTGTCGTGTCTCCTTATGCTTACCAAAGGAACTAGAAGACTTCCAGTAACCATAGTCTTCTAGCAACCTCGATGCTCACGGTCTGATTTTGCAAAACAAAATGGCTTCAAACTATTGGATGTTTCTGACCCTGAAGGAGTCATTAACCAGACACTTTCTCTGATTAAGCATAGGCTTTAATGGGCCGGGTGCTTCAACGGGTCATGTTGCTCAGCCCCGTCTTGGCCCGTCTAAGCGTCTTCCACTGTGCTAGAGCTGACTTCAAGCTTGAAGCGGACAGAAGGCTGGCGAACAGGAGGCTTCGGCTTTGTGGTGCAAACTAGCGGAGAGTCTTGTGTACTCACTTGAGGCTGTCTATAAGTTTGGACACAGCTCTACAGAGTACTGTTAGTATCTGTTTATCTCTCGTCTGCGGTGTCGTTATCAGGTTAGATTTCAGCAAGATGGTGGAGCTTTGGGAGTCCAATCATCGCATCCCGGAGTGGTCCAGCCCGCTGCACTACGACGTCTACCTCCATCCTGACTTGGAGAGCGCCAGATTCTCGGGCAAAACCAACATCCTTGTAGAGTGTCACCGCGACTTCTGCTATCTGGTCGTCCATGTCAAACACCTTGATGTCACGTCTGCGGCGGTTACCGATACTCGAACTGGCGAGATCGTGGACATCGAGCGGAGCTTCGAGTATGGTCCAAATGAGTTCTGGGTGCTCATACTGAAAGACCAGCGGCCTCCTGGCGTCTACCGAATATCTATGACCTTTAACGGTCTCCTGGACAACGGCATTGTCGGCTTTTATAAGTCTGTCTACGATGGACACAAGGCCATCGCTACGTCCAAGTTTCAACCCACGTACGCCCGACGCTGCTTTCCCTGCTTTGACGAGCCGTCCTTTAAGAGCACCTTCACCGTGACACTGGTAAAACCGTCGGGCGGATCTTACTGGGCCTTGTCCAACATGCCTGTAGCCCTAGTCAAGCAGGACAGTCCCAGGGAGGGCCTGGACGAGGTCACCTTTCAGAAATCAGTGCCGATGGTCACATACTTGGCCGTGTTTGTCGTCGCGGACTTCGGCGTCATCGAGGCAAAGACGCCGGCAACTAACATTCCCTTTAGGGTACATCGTAATTGTGTGTGATGTCGACAACCAGCTCTACTGTTGATGTTCCGGTAGGTTTTTGGGACAGAGCATCAACTACCTCTCTTGAAATACGCTTTGGACGTCGGTATCAAGATCGCTGACTTCTACGCCTCTTATTTCGATGTGAAGTACCCACTGCCGAAGCTTGATATGGCCGCCATCCCGGACTATTCCTCAGGCGCCACAGAACACTGGGGCCTGGTATGATCGCTTGTTTAGGCAAATTGGTCTAGTATGCAGTAGGAAGTATAATTCTCCAGATCACGTTTCGAGAGACCAACCTGGTGTACCAACCAGGCAAGAGCTCAGCCGCTAACAAGCAGAGGGTTGTCACGGTGATAGCTCACGAGCTGGCACATCAGTGGTTCGGAAACCTCGTCACGGTCAAGTGGTGGAACGATCTCTGGTAAATGTTATTTCATGCTACAGTTTGATGTCATGGTGTATTAGTAAACAATTTCTCACTCTCAGGCTCAATGAAGGTTTTGCTTCGTACATCGAGTACAAAGGCATGAGCTGCGCGGAGCCCGACATGGACACTGAATCCCTGTTTCTCCTGGACGATCTTTACCGCGTGTTTGATTTCGATGCTACCTTCGCCTCACATCCAATTGTCGTCAACGTCAACACACCGGACCAAATCACGTCAGTTTTTGACGTCATCTCCTACTGCAAGGGAGCCTCAGTCATCAGGATGATGGAGTCTTTCCTGGGGCCTGAAGTCTTTCGCTTGGGAATCTCGAATTTCCTAAAGAAGTTTGAGTTCAAAAATGCTGTCACGCAAGACCTTCTGGATGAGCTGGCCAAGGTGTCCAGAGAGAGAATCGACGTCGTCAAGGCAAGTACAGACTTCTTAGAATGAGAGGCAGGAACAATGCATCATGATGGGTACATGTCAAAAGACTTGACCTGATTATGCTTGGTCTACCATACAGGTGATCAACACCTGGACGAGACAGAAGGGATATCCGGTGCTCTGCTTGGAGAGGGATGGTAACTCTTACAAGGTCCGGCAGGAGAGATTTCTAACTGACGCTGACGCCGATCCCAGCCAAGACGAGAAGTCTCCATTTGACTACAAGTGGGATGTGCCAGTCACGTTCATCTCATCGGCGAACAAAGAGAGGACGCAAGTATGGTTGCACTCACATGACGACGATGGCATCACCATGTGAGTAAGCATATTTGTGCAGTAGGGTAGTGTGTGGCCAATGAGGCTATCATCGACTCTTCCGCTAATACAGTAATGTTCCGAGCGATGCCAAGTGGATAAAGTTCAACGTCGAGCAGAGGGGCTACTACAGGGTGAATTACCCGGAGTCAGACTGGGGTCAGTTTCTAAATGTCCTTCAGACCAATCCAGATGCCCTGAGTATCTCCGATCGCACCAATCTACTGGAGGACGCTTTCAGCCTGGCCGCGGCCGGGCGCCTGCCCTACAAGGTGACAGCAACGACTTGAGCAAACGAGAGCCCAAAAGTAGGACTTAATAACACTTCGTAACTGAATATTTCGTAGGTCGCCTTGGACCTAACCACATACATGCCTGGGAAAGAAACTGCGCTCGCCCCCTGGGACGTCGTCATCGAGAAGCTGAGCAGCATTTCTGCCGTGCTCAGCAGGGATGACGAAACCAAGCGGATGCTGCTGTCCTACCAACGGGAACTCATCGCATCTACTGTGGCCTCGCTGGGCTGGAAAGATGGAGAGGGGAGCGTGGATACACAGTTGCTTAGGTCAAAGATGCTGGAATTCGCCTGTGCCTGTGAACACTCGGAGAGCTTGGAAATGGCTGGACACAAGTTCGAACTGTGGCTAGCCGGACAGGAGGAAGTTGAGCCAAACCTCAAGGTCGTCGTCTATCGGTACGGAATCAATAAGGTAAGGATAAGGACTTGTTCGTTATTCCCACTTGAACACACACAAAAAAAAAATGCGCTGAAATGTTAGGTTACTGCCCCGAACAACGCGTGGCTGAGAGTGTTTGACAAGTTCACGGACGAGCATAATGCACAGGAGAAGCTGAAGATTTTGCAGGGTCTGGCATCAATCCAGGACGTCTCCACTATCACCAAGCTCATCGAAGTGGCTAAGGACGAAAGTGCCATCAGGGGGCAAGACTACTTTACACTTCTCTCCATGATCTCCAGTAAGTACATGCCAGTTACACCTGGCGGTCAAGATCCCCTCCATCGGCCAGGGACTATCAGTAGCTGCAGTCATGCAGTGTCCATTGCCACCAAAGAAAAACCGCTCAAGGGGCACTTCTGGCATGATCTCTAGGAACCTCCACATGGAAGAAAGAGTTGTAGAAGCTCCATTGAAACCCACTTTTCTTTCAGGAAACAAGGCTGGCAACAGCTTGGTGTGGAAATTTTTGAGGACCGAATGGTCCTACTTGGTGAAGAGGTTCACTCTCAACGATCGCCTCTTTGCTCGCTTTATCGTCACCGTCACAGAGAAGTTCTCCACTGAGGAAAAGTTGGATGAAATGCAAACTTTCTTCGATGCCAATCCAGAGGCTGGCGCTGGAGAGCAGTCCCGAAAAATGGCTATTGCGCAAGTGAAGAACAACATTAAATTTGTGTCGAAGTATGAAAGTGACATTAAAACGTGGCTGTCATCAAAGTAAATACACAGTGATCCAAAGAGAGTGGATAAATTTGTTTCATACACTGATTGGGTAATTAGTCTAGACTGGCAATTTGCCAACTGTCCTTAATGACAGCCCAGGTTTTTTGACTTGTCAAACATTATACCAGAGAGGAAGAAGGACTCTGATGCCTCACTTCCAGTGGCCGTATTGCAGGAAGCGTTGAAATCCTTGGAAGTGTGTTTTAATAGGACTGAAATGCAACTTTAACATTGTTCAGGTGAAGGTAAGACTATTTACTTGCCAAGCAAGGTAGCTATTCCGGATGGCGATAATATTTAGGTCCACATTTATTTGCTACAATCAGAGTCGCAAATTCTGTGTCACTGGGAGATCAGTAAAGAATGGCTTTAATCAACTTCATCAAAAGGAGAACAGTTAATTTCATAGAATAAACAGTTGTAGCGCAAGAAGTATAAAAAATATTTCATGAACAATGATCGGAATAATGGAGAGTAGAAGCCCAGCTTTTGTAAAAGTATCAAAAGAAGTTTGCTCGGTCCTTGGGGAGGTCCACGTGGGTCCTCTGCGATGAAGTCCGCCTGGATCATCCATGATGAAGTCCCTAATCTCCAACGAAGCCCAAAGTCCATATATTTACTTTCTGGTTGATTGAACTATGGTATGGAAATCGTACAAGTATCGGTGATACTATAGCAGGGTCATGTCTTCGATGAGTATTTGTGAATAGCCCTAAGGAAGACCTCCAGCTTTTCAGGATCAACATCCGGATAAATTCCGTGCCCCAGATTGGCTATCCACCTCTCGGTGCCGAAAGATTCGCACAACTCCTTTGTCATCTTTTCAAGGTCGACCTGTAGGCACTGATGCCCATAAATATCTACAAGTTGCTGACCATACAAGCATAAAGTTCACCTCTGATGCGTACAGAGCGCAGGGATCGAGGTTGCCCTGGAGGGAAGCTTCGCCACTCACTTTTACCCTGGCTTCCTTGGGGTCCATGGTCCAGTCCAGACTCACAACGTCATAAGTGGAAGACAGAGAAGATATAGCGTAGTGAGCACCCTTGGCAAACACAGTCTGAAAAATGGGCGAAGATCATCAAGATCTCAATGCATGGAAAGACGTTCGGGCTTCTAACCATAGGCACGGGGTCAATGCCCTTTTCAAGCAAGATGGACTTCACCCTTGTCGAAATCTGATTCAGATAAGGAAGGGCAAATGTCGAGAACAGTGCTGGTCCGAGAAATTCGGCGTGAGATTCAAAGACTTGCAGTAGTTGAGCACCAGCCTCCACCTGGCCGACCAGATAGTCCACATTCAGGTCAGTGATGATCTACTTGCAAGATTGTTCACATGGAAGGCATTTACTTCAAGTAATGGTCAGGCCTACCTCTAAGAGTTTGTGCGATTCATCTGGATATTGATACAACCATCGCTTGGCCTTGCTTTGGGTCCTGGAGCCACCGCCTTCAATCATGTAGCTCATGAGAGTCCACTAGAAAAAACTGTTATGAACTCAGACATGACCAAACAGAAAAAAAATCGACCCTCACGGGAGCTCCTGTGAAGCCAATCAGTGGCACTTTTCCCTTCAGCTCCTTCCTTGTCAGCGTGATGGCCTGGAACACGTAGTCAAGGTGGGGGAGAGCCTCTGAGGGCGGCAGCAGCAAGCTAACATCGCCAGGATTGCTGAGGGGCTTGGGGAATACTGGGCCCTGAAGAAGCAAGGACTTCTTGCTACCTGTCAAGGCACCATACATTTTGACTTACCACTCCCTTCTGCATTTGGACCTCCATTCCAAGCGCCTGCGGCACCACCAGGATGTCTGAGAAGATGATTGCAGCATCCAGCAGTCCCTCATACCTGTGTATTGGTTGAAGGGTGACCTCACACGCCAATTTCGGAGTGCGACACAACTCGAAGAAGTCGTGCTTGGCCCTGAGGTCTCTAAACTCGGGCAAGTATCTGCCTGCCTGACGCATCACCCACACGGGCGCTCTCTGCACCTGCTGCCCGGTGGCCGCCCGGAGGAGGAGGTCATTGCTCAAGGGAGGAAACTAAAAAAAAGCAGACATGCTAAACCAACTCCGGTAAAAAGTCCTTGCCGGCGACAACGAATCACTTATATCATACAGTAGAATTAGGATAATAGGGATCTGGATGAATGGGACCCCTGGACTAATAGGATGCTTTTCTGTGTCAATGATGCTCTGCAAAACATAGAGGACAAAAATAAAGTCCAGTAGGATCATTGGGGTTGTCTGGGCCTGCCAATCTTGGTATTTATCCCCCCCCCAAAAATCCTATGTGTACAGTGTACGTGTCAGGCGTCATATTATGTCACCAATGTTAGAACTGAGTAAAGTCACGACCGGTACTCAAGACTCTGTGACGGCCTTAATTTGTTGGTCCACACTATCAGGATCTTAGATTAATAAGGATTTTTCCCCTTGCAAAGGAGTGGTTCAGTTTATCCGGATTCCACTGCAGTGCCATGGACATGATCTGAGATGACCATTGCACGAACATCAAGAGGAAAACAGTGGCGAAGAAACTTCGTCCAAGACAGTCCAGGACAATGGACATGGTGATCAGCTTCCACTCACCTTGTTCTTCACGCACTTGTCCATGTGTCCGAAGAATGAGACGGCCTCTTGGTTTCTTCGAGTTAGCTGTTGTTCCTGCTGCTACCGTAAGGTGTCGTTGATACTCAGAAGTAGTGGTGTTGCGGGCCCAAATTTGTTTATTATTATTGATATTGAAGCCCGAGCCTACTCGAGAAAAGTGTTTGGCTTTCGTGCTTGTCAGTTGGCCAGATAATAGAGTGATTGTTTCACGTGTACCACCAATACAGCTACTGAAGATGTCAGTGTTTGGCACTTAGTTGAATTAAGTCCTCCCAAGCCCGAAGTAAGCGGACCCGTCCAACCGATGCTTCGGAGCCTGATTTGAGTCTGTTTGAAGCCCGAAAAAGTCAGGCTCGCAACACCACTACTATAGCAGCAAACCTGTTGCCCCATCCCATATCTGTACTTCTGGTGCTTTCTTCTCCGCGGACGTCAAATTAAGTTTATATACATTTTATGAATAGCATAAGGGGGCGCAAACACAAGTCATTGCTGTCTTAAAGAGCAACGGTTTGATTATTATCAACAGCGACGCTCAGACGTAGCAAGGACTTGGCATGATCCACGTGAAGCGGCACCTTCTCCATGTCCCACTCGATCACTGAGAGGGTAGCACGCCTATTTCCCTTCTCGGCCTCCATAACGCTACCAGAGCCTCGAGGGACGATGTACTCTTGGATGATATACTCACGCTGTTACTTTCTCCGTTACTTAGTCCTTACTGTCACTTAGTCCTTACCTTAGGAACACAGAAATAGCGCAGACTCCGTGGTCTTCCACAATGCTGATCAACTATTAATAAAAAAATGCAATTTATTTCCTTAATACTTTGAAGGTGCAACGATTGCTCAATCACTTTTATCATATTTTGGCATCAGCACCATTGAAATCTGGAGCTCCTGCATCCAAAAGGGTGGCACCAGCCACTTCCAGAAGGAATTCAAGAACCTCGTGCAGAATCCTGCTGCCTCGATGTACTTGGACTTGGGCAGAATATCTGTCAGTGCACTGCAGAACACGTTGTAGATGTTCAAGTCCCCTTTGACCTTAGTTTTGTCGTTTGGCTCAAAGAGGCCGGTGGAAGTGATCCAAATGCTTGTTTTCCTGTGGCCGTGAGTGCCCCTGCATCTCTCGATGGCACTGATCCTGATGGCCGCGAAGCGGAGGCCATTTGCCAGGCTGCAACAGCACCATGTCCACCCTGTAAATGAGAATGCTTGGTGTGACAACTTAGTTATAGTTCCAATTTACGTATGAATACTTTCCTCTCCTCCAGTCTGTGATTGGCGAGCTCCTCCAGCCTTATGGTCTCCGTGATGGTCTCCAGGGCAGCCCTGCTTGCGGCGTAGGCTCCAAAGAATGGCACTGGCACGCTGGTGGCACTGGAACTCGTAACGTTGGCATTCTCCGAGAGCACAAATAGCAGGGAGAGAGAACAAGGCTCGCATATCGCAGAAATATAGAAAAAGAAGCTCTCGTATCTTCAAACTGCACCGCCCAAAGCCCGCAGTCTTCATAAAGTCGACTCAGCCTACAGTGACATGGGATGTGCCGTTGTCATCAATATTGACATTGCTCAACCAGACAGAGATGCTTTTTCTATGGTGGAGGCCAAGGGCGGGGACAACAATGTTGGCGCGATGAAACATATAGCATCTAGTTGTAAAGTAGGTTTTGCTTAGAATTCTAAAGTCTTGAGCTCTAAGAGTACTGACGAGGTGGAATGATGAGTCGTACATTATTCTGTAATGATATCCTCACAGTGACTCCGCTCGTCGTGACCGCTTTGTGCTGGTCCAAAGTCGTCAGTAGAAGCAGTGTCAGCTGTACATTTATGTGTTTGGATTCACGAGTCTCTAAAAACAAACAAGAACAATAAAAATGATTCGTTGTCATCCCTTGGAATCCCAAAAAAATCAAGCTCACAGAAATCCAGAAAGAAGCTCTACAGAAATCTGGGAATCGGCAACTTGCAGCTGTCGTCAGCTGTAAAACTCGACGAAAAATAAACACAGGGCGAAAACGTTAAGTTCGAGAACAGTGGAGACTCCACTGTTCTTGGTTAAGTCTGCCCGATACAGCCGACAGTCGGACCTTGGAGCCGACCTACAACTTCCTTCCGTGAGAGCTGAGGAACCGCAAAGATGAATCCTCTTACCAACGTGAAGAACCTGAACGCCATGAATGAGCGCGAGCTCGACATGGGCTACGCTGGGACGAAAAACTCCTGGCACTGGGAGTATAAGGACTCGGCTTGGATCTTCATAGGCGGTTTGCCCTACGAGTTGACTGAAGGCGACTTGCTCGCAGTCTTCTCCCAGTATGGTGAGATTGTTCACGTGAACCTCGTCCGCGATCACGGGACTGGCAAGAGTCGAGGTTTTGGTTTCCTGTGCTACGAGGACCAGAGAAGTACCATCCTTGCTGTCGATAACCTCAACGGGATCAGGCTGTGCAAGCGAACTCTCCGCGTGGATCATGTGCAGACGTACAAGTTGCCCAAAGACCTCGAAAAGATGGACGCCGACAGGAGGAGACTATTTGAAGAAGGATGCGCTCCAAAAGCGATACAGGCTGACCAGAATGTGGAGCCAGAAGAGGCTGATGATCCTGACCTCTTGCCCTTGGAACCAGATAGGAAAGCAAAGAAGAAAAGTAAGAAGAAAAAGAAGAAAAGAAGATATCGCAGTAGCAGCAGCAGCAGTGATTCCAGCGCAGATGATTCGAAAAAGTTCCAGAAAGATGAGCAATCTAAGAAGAAAAAACGCGAAGACGACGGCAGAGTCCGCAAGACGACCGACGAAAGAGGCAGGAGAACCCCAGAGAAGAGTCGTCGAGAAAGAAAAGAATCATACCACAGATCTCGGCGACGATCCAGAAGTCGCAGCACTGAAAGGAGGAGTCGATATTGACCAAGATTGACAAAGAGAAACTGAATATTCAAGAAGCTGCTTGAAGTTAACATTACATAGAAATAGAAATCAGTTCAGGCAATGTGGCTTCTTAGCATGTGTAAATGCTTTTTCTACGAGATAGTTCAGTATACAACATATGCACTTACATCAGTGTACATAATTGTTCATTTAAACGGAAAAGATTCTTCAGTGACCGTTTTCTTATGACCCACACTGTCGGGGCTTCTTTTTACCTGGGTCACTCTCCTGTTGGACCCATTAACTCGGGTCTTCTTACCTAGGTCACTTTCAACGAAAAACTATGCGAGATAAATTCAGCTTGAGCGTGGGCTTTGCATGGATGTGGTGACACTGCAACATGTGCAAAGCTGTGACTTGTTCAAGAAGTATACAGCACTCCTCTTTATGTAAGGAGTGAGGCTTTTTCAACAACGAACTGTATGCTTTCTTGAAGAATTTATATTAAATTCCATCAAGTTATTAAAGGACTGCAGTATCCTCTCTGCACTGGATCGTCCAATCCGACAACGAATGCAGTTAGGATACTATTGCAGACGTCCAGTGTTGTTTCTTTCTTATCTTGCGTGCATCCATAAAATAACTTTTGTGTGTGTGAATCGCTGTCTCCCACATGGCACAGTCTGTTTCATACAGCATGGCAGGTCTTGGATGTGGCCTGTTCATGGCAACTGCCCAAGTGTCCTAGCTGACATTACGATCTGGAAATGGGTCCCAGTCTCAGCAATCTTGCAGCAACGTTGCACTTGACCGACTGCTGCTGCAAGAGATTGCACAGGAAAGTACAGTTCTGTGCTGATCTTGCAAAGTAGCTCGGACGAGGCTTCCACCTACTGGATGGGTGATCGTCGTGTCAAAACCAGTTCACGTCACGACGTCGCGACGGCAAGAGCAGGTCTTGCCCAACGCGGCGTCGATCACGATGGCCACGCAGTCCACAGCGTCTGAAGGTGGGGGTATCGCGGCTGGAGCGCAACAAGATTCGGTACCGCGAACCCTGAAATCGTCGAGCTCATATGGACATTAGTCGCCATTGTGCAAATGTTTGACAACTTCGTTACGTCTTACACGCTTGCAATGCCTACTAAACTATGTTTAATATTAGGTCGGATTATCCGATAAGTTGTGCAAAGTGTACCCAAGACATTCAAAACTAGTGATTATGAGTTCATGACTATCGAGGTTGCACAGAACTGCCTATCCTACCTCTGAGCAGAAAGAAGAGAGACGCCCTTCTGGGCCGCCCAGGCGTGCCGGTAGCGACGGTGGCGCCTCCACATCTCAGGCGGTAAATAAAGGAACTATATAAGATAGGCAGTAGTAAAAAGATGGCATGAATCTTGGCCATTTATCTCATGGACACTTTATCTCACAGTCTTTACATCATCAACGACTTTCTGCAGATAGAAGTTGCCAGTCACTAAGGTTTCCAGCCTGCATCACTTGAACTATTCTGCTTTTTTAATGTAACCGTTTGTGACCGAGAAGAAAGCGAGCCGTGCAGCAAAGAATCGCAAGACATTAGCGTGCCTATGCAAAAATGATCAGTATCCAGTACGTTCATGTTTTAATTGCTTATAGCTTGGCAACCAATGGCACCAAAAATTCATAGAAGATGTTGTCTTTGCAGCACTGGGATGCTGCACTGCTCAGGTCGTTGTTGAAGAATAGGGCATTTAGGACTTGTCTCACATGGAGTTTTCTTCCGCATGCGGTGGGAGACGTGTTGAAGGTAGAATCGTAGTGCGTAACAGTACAGTAAAAGCCCCTTACGTTTACTTCTGCCTATGTTATGTAGTTCCATATTTTACCTCCTGGATGTAGAGGCGCCACCGTCGCTACAGGCGCAGCTGGGCAGCCCAGTAGGGCGTCTCTCTTCTTTCTGCTCGGTGATCCTACTACAGTTGTTAGAGAAGTGACAGCAGAATTGCCATAGTCTCTCATAACTCTGAGCCAAACTTATTCGGTTTACTCAAGGGTCTAACGTTCTTTGTCGTGTTTCTTATGTTTGATGTTGTTTTTAAAAAAGAAGACTTCGTAATTTTGTGACAGGGACACGAGTTTTTGCTATTCTCGACGGTGAATGGCAACTCTTTCTTTTGAGTAAACAAACGTTGGTGGCGTCGGCAGCCAGGTGACTCGTGATGATGAAAAGATCTGCGGCTTGTTTAGTTGAAATCCATAGCTATTAAAATACTCTAACTTAGATCAACGGGACCTTGCTTGCAACTGAACAGAGCTTCTGCTCTGTTCTCTTCACCTCTCTCGCTCTCTCACCGGATCTTGAAAAGACGATTAATCCGAGGTGTTTGCAAACGGGTCGAATCCGACTCATGTCCCCAGTTCCTCATCCCGAATCCCGTCGAGACGACTTGGAGCGAGGTGGAGGGAAGAAAAAAAGTGGGAATTCATTTTTGCACTTTTACGTTTATCAGCTATTGTTGTGCCAAAGGGAGCGATTTTACTGTTTGGATTTTTGAGCATGCTCAGCGAGTCTTCCAGCAACGTCGAGAGTGTCTTAGGCAGGCTCACGTTCAACAGAAAGGTAAGAAACACGTCCATCTTAAAGACACTCAGCTATTATTTATTTAGGGTGAAGTCCTCAGGTCCAGCGGCGCTCTCTCCGACGACGTCCAGCTTGTGCGTGCCATCCTCTCACTGATCAATACAGTCAGCCAGCTCGACGACAAGAAGGTAAGAATCTGGCCCCTGAGTCGACACTGTGGTGGTCTCGATGAAGTTACGAGTCTTGTCTTCAGGTTGCCCGGCTAAGTCTGCACTACCGTGACCACGCCTATGTGGTGGTGTCCACCGAGGACAAGAACAAAAACGTGGCAGTATTCGAAGTGATCAAGCGAGAGAGGCCGCCGCCAGTCGAGCCTGACTACGAGAAGTTGGATGAGGAGATCTTCGTAGAGGACGAAGAGGAATTCGTTTCTAGCTGAAAAGCTCAGTGCTTTGCTTGTCTCAAGATGGTCGAGGAGGTAACGCGTCACTCGGTGCACACGCTGGTGTTCCGCTCGCTGAAGCGAACTCATGACATGTTCTTATCGGATGCGGGGAATCTACCGGAAGTGGACAAAAAAGCCGACGAACTCTGGAGGAAAACTAAGGCCAGGTGAGAATGACATTCAGGGAGGTCAAGTTACGCTTGCCTCACTCTGCGGTATTACATCTACACGCCTGCTACAACAGGTCTATCTACGGAACTGTCAAAGAGAAAGTTGACTACGAGAAGTCTCGCGGGTCATACGGACAGACACCAGTTAACAACACCATGTTGGCCATCGATGACAAGTCCAATGACAATGCTTCTGCTAACTCCTCTGCCACTGCTGGTGTTCCCCAGCAGCAAATGGCGATGTATCAACAAGGTGCACCTGGTGCTGGCATCGGGAGACCTGAGGGCATCAGAGGTGGAGGGCAGGTGGGAAAGTCAATTCAAATGTTCTAGGAAAGATTGTTCCTTGTGTGTACGTACGACTGGACATACCAACTGTACCGTACATGGCAATGACGTTGATCCATGTGATGACAATCGTGATGCTGTTTACTGCCACGTTGTAGATTGTGTATGCAGGACATCCATGTCATTGCTCAGTTCTTTTATTTGTCACGAAACAAAAACAATGATAACCCTTTTGTGCCTTAGGCGCTCCAGATACGTAAGCCCATGACCATGCCCAAGCCCAATTGGCATGCACCATGGAAGCTCTACAGGGTCATTTCTGGACACACTGGATGGGTCAGGTAACTCATTCATTTCGAAACAGGCTCCCCTCAGATGCCATAACTGTCCTTGTATCATTCTCATAGGTGTGCTGCAGTGGAACCAGGGAACGAATGGTTTTGCACTGGAGCTGCTGACAGGGTACTGAAAAACTATGCATCATTTAGCCTCGTCTGCTCATGATTTGCATCTTGAAATGTTTAGGTGATCAAAATTTGGGACCTTGCTTCTGGCAAGTTGAAGCTCTCTCTCACTGGACACGTCTCAACTGTCAGAGGTCTGGCAGTGTCACCAAGACATCCATATCTCTTTTCCTGTGGAGAAGACAGGTACTTCATACTGTGATCATGGATTAGATTTAAAAAAACCCTGCACGTATACATACTGTAGTGTTAGCATGCCAAGCAATGTGATGCAATATGTATATATGAATACTTTAATATTTCAGACAGGTCAAATGCTGGGACCTGGAATATAATAAGGTGATTCGGCACTATCATGGGCACTTGTCTGCTGTCTACTCGCTTGCCTTGCATCCCACAATCGATATTCTGGTGAGTGAGGCACTTCTTTAAGTCTTCAATAGAATTGGACTGACTTTGACATCCATGCTTGTTCTTAGGTGACAGCTGGTCGTGATTCAACTGCCCGGGTGTGGGATATGCGCACCAAGGTTAACATTCACACATTGGGTGGGCACACCAACACCGTCAGTTCTGTCATCTGCCAGGCCACCGACCCCCAAGTAAGCATAAAATAACCTGTTCAGTCAGTAAATTGCTGCTTCTGATTTAATTGTTAATGTTTTAATCTCAGGTAATTACTGGCAGCAATGACCAAACGATCCGTCTGTGGGATCTGGCTGCTGGCAAGAGCATCTGTACCCTGACTAATCACAAGAAGTCTGTTCGTGCAGTTGTAGCTCATCCTACACTCAACATGTTTGCATCAGCCTCGCCTGACAACATCAAGCAGTGGAAGTGTCCAGAGGGGAAGTTCATTCAGGTATGTCTAAAGTATTTCTTGCATGTGTAAATAAGTTTTTTCATGCATTTTTTAATTCTTCATAGAACCTTTCTGGCCACAACGCCATTGTGAATTGTCTGGCAGTGAATTCAGACGGGGTCCTTGTGTCTGGGGCTGACAATGGAACAATGCACTTCTGGGATTGGAAGACTGGTCAGTTTTATCTCAACCACTCAAAGTTTCCTCAACTGCTATAACTTCTTCTCTATTGCTTGACAGGGTACAACTTCCAGAGGGCGCAGGCCCCGGTTCAGCCTGGTTCCCTTGACTCAGAGGCTGGAGTCTTTGCAATGACATTTGATCAGTCAGGGTCAAGACTCATCACTTGCGAGGCAGACAAGACCATAAAAGTGAGATAGCCTTTATGACAACTGCTCAAGTTCATTTTCAGTATGCATATAAGGCACATGACTGGCAACACGTACCTCCATTTCAGGTCTACAAAGAGGACAACTCAGCCACGGAGGAGACTCACCCCATTAACTGGAAGCCCGACATCCTCAAGAGGAGGCGTTACTGAGTTTCTTTTCTATCTTTGTACCTACTTCCTTTACTGACAAGTTATAAAATGGTATTTTTCCTTTCTGCGGGGGCCAAAGAATGAAGCAGTAGCACATAGAAAAGGGGTAAGTGCAGCTCTATTAGGAGGCACAGCGCACAAATTAATACGAACATTTTGTGGGACGTTCGTATACACGTGGGGCATATATTATTCTATACTGTACCTGTACGTACCTATCATCGGGATAAGTCCGATTGCGCGGTCAGCGCTGTACATTCTGTATTTCATGTACAAGCACTTCATACATACGGTGAAACGAGGTGACTCGTATGTTATGCACTCAGTAAGAGAAAAGTTGCTAATAAAGGAACTTGTCAAGTGGAAGAGATTGATTCTGTGGTGGGTGCTCATATGGTATTGATTTCCTCTCTTGTCATCAAGTGCGATGATTTCGTTTCCATTGTAGAGGATGAAAACTGTCTTCTGGTGCTGCCGTCGCAACCTCAATCGAGGTTCATCAATCGAAGCGGGAAAGAATAGAATGCACAGTGTCCAATCTCAGCGTTTTGGCCTTTGTTACGGCCTTGGCCACAGCGACAAGGGTATTTGTGACAGACGGATTATCTTCGAGAAAGAAGAGACAGGTTCCGGCATTCATTCTTTATTTATCTTTATGCCTATACACAGTATTACCGATGGCCACAACTGCCAAATTTTGCGAGAAAAAGTAGAAATGTCACAGGTACTTGTGCCTGCAGCGATGTTCCACCTTAACTATGCCTTAACTACATACAATAAAGAGGGTACTGCCAAAATGAAGGAAACAAAGTGGTTCATTCGTAATGACTGATCGGGCAACTTTTTCTTTATGATGTAGGCATAGCCCATCATAGCAAGTTACATACTGAACGTTGTGCACGTCAAAAGCCCTGCATATGAACAACATTAGGCCAAAAACTTATGATGCTCTTAGCTACCAAGATGTCCAGTCGGTTTGCAGTTACTCGTCCATATCCTCATAAGTGATTCTGGAAAAGAAGGAGGACAAAGGCTGCTACAGAGCCAGCAATTAATTACCTTTCCTGTCTGGTTACCTCAGGCCTCTCAATCCCCTCTTGCTCGACCTGGTTCCAGGAAGTGCAAATGCCAACCTCTCCACCTTCTTTGGTGCTGCCCTCAACCTCTTTTGTTCAACAATGCTATGCTCCTCCACTCTAATGGCAACACTCAATCAGAATTGCTATTTCTTCAGCAAAAATTGCATAGACCCACTTTTTCATGAACTTCTCGATGAGATCTGGACAGCTGAGGTTCTCCTCGGGCTCCCACGTGTCGTCCTCAGGCCCGTGGTTCATCCAGCGAACAAGGAACTCACGGGTTTTGTCCTGCAAGCAAGAACAACCACCAACAGTCAAACTGGACCTAAACCTCCAGTAGACTCTCCTCTCACCTTGCGAAACTTCACCTCCAGGATCCTTTTAACTTCATATATTCCCTTCTCCTCCTCCAGCTTGCGCCGTGCTTCCATTTCCAGTTCCTTTTGCTCCTTCTCTTCAAGGTACTCTTCGATGAAGTCGTTACACCCCTGAGGGCAGCAAGGTGGTCATAGTATATCACTCAATGAATACCTTTTGGAGAACCTTACTTCAACATTTTCCTCCGGTTCCCATTGGGGTTTGGGCCAGCCCTTGAACTTAACCAGATAGAAAGTGTCACCATGCACTTCCTTCATACCTAAAAGTTCGTTGGTTAATGTTGTGGTAATCGTACGGAGTCGTTCAGATCAGCAAACATTCAGGATTTAAGAACCCGCCATTTCCTCTTACCCACTCCCACAACTACATTCACACTCAAGGCCTTCTGAAGGCCTTGACAACGGCCATGCCGCGACGCCTGGCGGGGGCTAGAAGGCCTTGTCATTGATCTGCTTGCACCTGACTGGTGCTTTGATAGCCAAGTCTTGTCACCTCGCACCTTTGCCTCAAATTCATCACTACTTGCTCCTGACATCAATCAGGATACAGTCCTGGACCCTGAAGGGCCCTGGACGCGACTGTACTTGCCTTTAATTGCCTCCACCTCCCAATCCACCTTCCGCTGGAGCTTCTTCTTAGGTTTGTTTGACTTCTCAAGCATCATCTGCTCCTTTTGAAGTTTGCGCTCCTGACGTTGCTGCTCAAGTTCGGCCTCATGACGCTCACGCTCCTCGTCACGCGCAGTCTTGGCAGGAACATATTCGATTTCCTCCTATGTACATATGGAGTGTGATTCTGCCAGTTGCTCTGAGCATCGAACGTAGTCACGTTTGAATGTTGTAAAACGACCTGCAACCGTTTGTCAGCATGGTATGATGACCTCGCCGACCACACCTTACTTGTTTTCAGTGGATAAGACCACTGGGCTCGAGGAGTGTTGAGGAATGATTAGGACACAGGGTTGAGGTGAAATATGAGGTATATTAGAGTACGCGCCGCTCATAGTGACACAGTTGAGATGAGCCAAAGCTGGCACTATATATACCCTGGCCTGCTCCTAAGCTGCAGAAATGCCAGTATGAAATGGAAAAAAATAATTTTCCCAATATGTCACTATAACCGGCGTCTCTTGTCCAAGGGACTAGTGGCAGATCAGAGGACACTGGACCGAGTTCGTCTCTCCGTGTCGGAGAAGCAGTAGGAGAAAGAGGCGCAGATGGACTTGCAGCAGGAGTGGAGGGAGATCTTGCCCCTCCAGTGTCCACTAGAGAAAGCTGAGTCCAATGCTCAGCCTTCATTTCCACACCTCCTCAAGCACAGCTCCTCTCCTCTCATCAACCATCTGTCTCCATCGCACCCTCCAGTACACACAGGACACGAGCACAGACAGATTACATCGTGTCCAGGCCTTAATACATTCGAGCAACCGTTATTGGGTTGTTGGAACTTTGCTGCGAGGACTTCTTGAAAAGATACCAGAGACGTTTGACCACGCAAAGTTGTCATATTTGAGGAAGTGTAAGGAGACAAGATCCAGCGTCAGATCCTCAGACTGAACTCAGTGTGTTTATCTACAAAGAATGAATTTTGGGCGACCCAGCGGATTACGAAAAGGCCTCCAGGGTCGTGCAAAAGCAAGTACAGTGGAACACGCTTATAACGATCACGTTGGGACCAGAGAATTTGACCGATTTATCCGTATGACCGATATAATCATATAGCAGCAAAAATGAGTAAAATAAGGATAAAAATGAG
>JAAUXU010062021.1_pt1 | contig 34328 bp, 31 predicted proteins | sample 7278151 | NCBI WGS metagenome assembly JAAUXU01 (sample SAMN14350113, study PRJNA611818) | marine sediment metagenome | isolation source: surface marine sediment (1.8m) | place: French Polynesia: Moorea | collected 2018-08 | reverse complement strand
CTGGACTTTGCAGTGTGGGGCATCTTGGAGAGGGCCACCAACAGCACCTCTCACCCGAATCTGGAGTCCCTGAAGGCGGCCATCAAGCAGGAGTGGGACAGGATGTCCCCCAAGTTCTTGGTGAAGTCATGCAGGGCCGTACAGCACTGTGTAGAGGCTGTGATCCAAAATGGGGGTGGACATATTGAATAAAAGTTGTCAAAAACTGTCATATCTATGACTTTTACTTCATAGTTTTCCTCGTTTTTTGTCTTTGAAGGTCTGGAGCCCTTAAACATCAAAATCAAAAATTTAAAAATTTTGGGTCCCCACCCTGTACTCCTGAGCGGTAATCCTTCACTCTTCGACAGTCAAGTGATCAGATGCGGACAGCTTCTCACTGTTGTTGCTCCTGAAGTGCACTGAAAGCGAAAGAAAACTCTCTGTGTTCAAAGAGGTCCAGAGGTCTGTTGTGATGGTGTCAGAATCTGCTGGAATCAACTTTTCTGTCAACGAATCTCGAACGTCATTGAACAAGTCTGGCAGAAGGGTGTTTCTCATCTTCGTCCGCGAAGGCAGCAGAAACTTCTTGTCCAGCAGCTGAACGAAGCCGATGAATCCTGGATCTTTGACGATTGGGAGGGGCTGCGAGTTTGCTGCTGCCACTATGATAAGACCTCTCTCCAAGGCTTCTTGCCTCGCTGTTTCTTTGGCATTACAGTCGATATTTTGGCAATGTCGCGCATGACTTTTGAATCCCCAGCCTTACCTTTCTACTTGTTGCATGAGTCAGCGATTGAAATAACTTTTCCCTCCAGGCGCTAAAGTACTGTTTGTGTACTGTCCTCTCTTCGACAGAATTGGCAGTTGGGGCACTAAAGTGCGAATCCAGAACAATTTGTCTACAATTCAGCTTTAATTCATGTCTGTGTTAACACCTAAAAATGTGGAATTTTGGTGCTAACAGCCAGAAAATAACTTCTCACACCAAACCAAACCTTCACATTGCTAGGGCTCCATGAACTTTTTCATTAATGGAACTTTCTTGTAGAAGTACTGGTTTAGGTTCAGGGTGACTTCAAACTTGGTTCCATTTATCTCGACAACCCTGTATTTTGCACTTTCTCATGGTAAAAATGATGTTTTGATTGCTCTCTGTTCTCTGATGTAGTTGCCCCCAAAATTTGACAAGCAGTAGTCAATACGTTACCATTTCGGCAACTGTCTTCATGTGAGTTTCTAAAATCCACTGATCTATACCTTTTGTCAACATAATTGGCATTCTGCATAACATTTTGGCTGTTTCTTGCCATCCCTTGTATAGGCAGAGTTATGACCCTGTGATGACCCGTCTTGGACATCCTGTATCACTGAGGAACATGACAAATAGATGAGCAGAAAAGTATTTATGTATATTGTAGAGGATTCCAAAAGGGAAAGCCAAGGCTTTGAAAACAGACATTGAATAACAACATCAGGAGAGAAAGGGCAACTTTCTGTGTAATGGAAATACATAACTGCAGCCTGCAATGTCATACCTGAGGTTCCCTGTTAAATGCAATGACCATGTCCATACGTACAGGTGGGGCAGTCAGAGATAAACTGTTTGTCTTTTGTGAGGAGACAAGAGTGATGCTCACGCTCATAAGTAAACCATTTGCAGGCTCGAAAAGCATGGCACTTCTTTGCACATTCCTTAGCATTAGTGGCATCTTCCATGGATACAAATATTCCATGCACCCTAATAAAAAACATGATGATAGACTGGAAAAATCACCTGCAATAACTCATTTTAAGCCCTTACCTGGCATTAGGAACCAAGCACTCATCATCTGAACTGATTTCACCAGAGACACAACTGGGGCACTCTGAAGTGCTCAGCTCCTCACAATTTGCCCCAAACAAACAAAACTGCATTAGAGACATTTTGTAAGAAGACTCCTCTCCAAAGGAAAAATCAACTACACTCACAGAATTTCCTGGTTTGTAAGTGAAAAAGTTGCTGCCTCCAATAGTTGCACCGTTTTCCTGACATGGCAACCGGCCTTATGGTGTGAACGTTAAATGAAGATACAATGACCTCATACAGGTGCCTCTCATAGGGTGAATTTGGTGCTGCCACGAAAGACTGATCAGCATTAGGGATTTCACGGCTACAAAGAACTGTAGCTGTGCTGACGTTGGAGAATCAGACCACTCTCCTGAAAGCTGTGAAATGAAGAAGGTTATTGTACCAACAGCATGCTATTGCTATTTCATGTTGCTTTTCGCTGGGTGCTATTAGTTATCTTGAATAGCACATGACAGCTGATGCACCTGCTGGTCTGGCCATCTCCTCCATTTGACTGCTTTCTCACTGGAGTAGCAATGTTTGCACTGCATCCTCAAGACAGTTTCTGCTACCTTGTAAGGTCCTTTACGATGAGTGTACTCCTTGTCAGGCTCCTCAGCATTTACACAGCACTGTGCATCAGCATCTCCAAAATTGCCCCCAAGATTATTACCCAACTGTTGGAGTTTGAGCTCAAATTTTCAGCAAGTCCAGCTAGCTCTATGTGTCTAATACCTTGACCTAAAATTTCAGCTCAATTGGAGATACTTTTACTAGATAACAATACTCCCACCACAGACTACTTATCAAAAAAGAACAGGGCTTAATTGGGAAGCCTAGTTCCAGCAAAATCTAGACTGGAAATCATGTCTAAAAGTGTAATGAATCCGTTGCTCATGTGGAGAGACCTTCATCATCCAAATTTCAGCTTATTACATTCACTCAGTCATGAGATATCTAAAAATTATGCCCTTGCCTATCAAACGAGAACGCAGTGTAGTTCTAGTGAAGTTGGCGGAGAAATGAACCCAGTGAATTTCTGGCACTGAGAATGCTTTTGGCTATTCATTTATGTTATCATTAGCAGTTTCATATGGAGGGATGCTTTGAAATGATTGAAGTGAGTCATTTAGTACAGTCTTGAGTTAAAAGTTTTTCTGTATTTTATACATATCCGTTTAACATACAATGTTTGATCCTCTTTTTTACACATCCTCATCGTACAGGTCATAGTGATAGTGAGCATTTCTGTAGTGCTGCCTCCTTAGTTGCTCCTGTAGGTCCTTGATTTTGGGAGACACCCGACCGATCCTCAAACCGTACACATCTGGAACGAAAAACTTGTTCGGAATAACGTTTTTTGTGGATACTTATGATATATTTTCTATTTACAAGCAGCTTGGATCATGCACTCAAACAGCCAACTTTCCAGCACACTGATGCCATCCATTGCCTTCAGGAATGATTTGGCTTAGGTCTGAAATGCATCAATACTACCAAGTATTTTGCGGGCACAATGGATGGGTCAAAATAGTTTGCACTTTTTGCAAGCAATGTCAGTGCTTCATCCAAAGTGGTTGGCTAGGGCACAGTTTTTGACAGTGTTGGCGAGCTGTGACACTGCTTTGACCTCTGCCAATTGCAGAGGTCAAGGCCCTTGAAGACAAAAACAGTTGCTGACATTTTGCATTAACATTTGCTTGATTACTTCTATACAGTGTTCTAAGGGCTTCAGAAGTCTTTTGGATCTTGTGAATGCTCGTGGTATCAATAATGACTAACAGCATGCTTCAAGTGCTAAATATTTTGATCCACCCTTACATCAGCAATCTGGCATTAACCCCATTAGGTTTTACTGACAAATATTTAGTGCGTCCGTACAGTCCTGAATATTATAAACCTGTGAATAGCTTTAGAATTTCTGACGGTACCAGGGTACTTTTTACAATCTAAAGATCGCATGATTTTGCGCAATTCTCAATTTTGGCAATTGTTGAGCCGCAAAAAGACAGGTTTTCCGATACCTGTTTTTATGCTGTCAGTGCTGTGATTTTAATTAGCGATTCTGATTTGGATGCAATATGGACTGTGATGTTCCACCTCATCAGTGGAATTGGTTGTCAGGAGAAATGTAGAGTATCAAACCTTGTGTTGTCTCACCAAGAGCCTTTATATGCACGTTTTAGATCCATACAGCGGAGAAAGTTGATGATCTTCCTACAAAAGGCCAAAAATGAAGCCTTTTTTAATTGTTGATGGACAAAATTTTGCTAAAATGTAACTCTAGCTTTGAGCAGAATGGTCTTCTAATCAGCTTAAATTCCATGCAATAAAAATTCCTGGTACTTGCAGCGGTTCTTGAGTTATTCACAGGTTTAACTTTTCGAACATACTGCATGTTACTGCCAGTCATGACGTGAAAAAGACCAAAAACGGTAGTCGTGCTCATCTAAGTCCAGCCCGATCTTAAGTCAGAGAAAGCTGAGATCAAGTGACTGTTAAGACCAACTTTAGCTGAATGTCATTGTTAAAATACAAGGAATTTTGTCAATGAAACCTTTGCTCATTCTTCAAACTGTGCCAAACTAGTGTGACCAACTTACACTGCATCACGCACAGCACCCAGGACACTGAAGGATCCAAAAATGTATTTCAATCAAGTCCTGACGTTTTGAGAAACTTTTGGGCTCTCCTCCTGTTCCTTCTTCCTCTAGTTTCATCTCTACTTTCGGCAGCTTCATTCTGTTAAACTAAGCACTTGGTTCTCTTTTCTCCAAGTTTAATCGTTCCTCTTCCCTCTACATCCCACTTCCTTGTGTTGTTGATTCAGGCCTGAATCAGGCCTCATAACAAGGAAAGATGCTCACCAAGGCTCAAATCTTGGTTGAAAATGTAACAACCCTGAGCCAGCTCGAGCCATGAATGATGTCAACTGGAGGCTTCAAAGTTGTCTCCAATGGCTGTTTGGTCCCCATCCAGGGTGAGCTGGATGAGCACAAGTTCTTTTGGGCATTTGAGGTTTGCCGGGGATCGGATCTTAAAGGATCTTCCTTTGCCCTGACCGCAGCTTTGCGTACACGGAAAGTGCTACCTATGTTATAATAGTATACTGTCCTGGCGATAGCGATGTTAGAGCAAGGATCAAATGTCAAACGTTTCGCACCACCTTCTACATCAGACTATGCTTAGTTGTCTATGCTGTTTCAGCCTCGTTTCATGACAGTGCAGGGAGTCGCATATTTCTAGCGTCTTAAGTCACTTTTTACATGAAACTACGGTATATGATTGTAGTATTTGTAATGAGAGTGAAAGTGAGGAAGGGCTTAGCTGTGACTCGTCAGAACCATGGCGAGGGAGGTGTTGACTGTCGTCTGGTCTGAGTGTTGCTGGACTTATTTCGGGCTGGACTTGACTGAGGCACCATTGGACAAAATGTGACAAATGCACCTTAGTACGGGTGGACACTTGGATTGTTAACCTTCAGATTACCGGGTGTCGCACGGTCAATAAATACACTCAATGCGTGGATAGGTAACAACATTACTGTTTTGATTCTGCCTTTCAAAAGCCTTGACTATAAGTGTTAAGTAAAAGTTAATTTCAATTGAATCTCGACTTGAGGTTGTCGTTGGAAGCACAGTGAGCCTCATTTAGTCCTTCAAATGGAACATGAAAGAAAGGACTCAAGTGACAGAGAACTGTTCAACCAAGGTCAGAGAGTGATGTTCAGACTTGTGGACTGTATTGCAAGAGGTGCTGAAGTTGATGGCGAGTCTCCAGCAGCAAAGTCGCAAAGTGTTTTTGCTCGTACACTGCCATCTCTGCCATTTGCCATCTTTTGTAGAGTCCTTGTCTCGCCAGAGACTTCACTGCACACGCTGTACTGGAACTTGTTGACAGGTGGAGTTTGCGGTTGAATGTGGAATTCAGATTGCTCTTGTTGAGGACTCACACAATACTGAGGACAGTATATCATTGTAGGTGCGCATTTTGATGCTGCGGTGCTCAAAAGACAGAGAGGGTGGAGTCCCCATGATAATGTCAGCCAATTTCTTTAAATGTTAATTAAGATTGCAGCCGCTCGGGAAAGCCTCCCTTGTTGTCTTTTAAGCACTGAAATATCGACATGTGCAAAGGCTCGACTTCTGCACTTAATATTGTGTCTAAGACTGTCCATGTAAGGTGCTCATTCTGTACTAGCAGCAGCCACTTAGCTGCTTTTACCTCAAGGAAATTACTTACGGCAAGAACTGTATTTGATTGTAATGAGTTGACTTTTCATTTTGGGTGGGCAAGAACATGAAACTTTCTTAAGCACATCCAAGAAGTCGAAGGCGCGTTCGTTTTAAAGGGGATCAGATCCTATGGGACACCCGGTAGATTGGGTCAGGTTGGTCCAGCAGAGCATGACTCATGAAGTTTTCCAGTGTTTTTTTTCATTACCTGTCATGGTGGGTGCCTGTCTGATGATCCTCTTGCCGTCAGCCCTGATGTCCATGACCCTGGTGTTCAGCAGAGTTCGTTCCACTGAGTCGCTGTCATTGTCGAAGCTGTCCTTGATGCTCTCTTCGTGGTGGTTGTCCTTTTTCAGGATCTCTTTCACCACAATGACGTGGCCGTCGACTGAAAGGTCTACAAACTGTCATCAACTTCTGGTCAAGGACCTTTTTGTTAACACCAACATTGGTCTTTTAGCCAACGCATTCAAGCGTTGTTTAGCCGATGAATTTGTTGTTTGCCAGAAAATAATTCAAGTAAAGTGTGTTAGTGTCGAGAAATCAGCAGAAGTGGATGTGTTTAAAAACAAAAATATACTTCATATCCCATGATCAGCTTCGTTTAGCAGGGTTAGGTCAAGTTCGTTTAGAATAGGTTGGCTTATGCTAGGTCAGGTCATCTGGCATTGTTCTACATCAAGTGACGTAGGCGCTACCTTTTCCGTTGCTCTCCTGCTGATGCAGCACCGTCGTCGAGGGCGGCGGTGGCGGCGGCTTGGGGGGCTGCACCACTGTCGCGGCCGGCGGTGGCGGCGGTGGCGGCGTGTTTCCAGTGACCTTCTTCTTGCTCTCCTGCTTGATGGCGGCCAGCTCGATGTTGTCGTTGACCGCCTCAAAGATGGCTTCACCGTTGGTGGTGACGTTCTTCAGCTGGCCGTTCTCGTACGTCACCTTGACCCTGGTCTCGCGGGGTCCACCAGACTTCTTCTCCTTGTTCTTCTTCGTGTTCAGAGACCTGTTTGATGGAATGATTCTGCTTCCACATTGTATAAATCCGGACTAAAACGACTACAATGATCGTCTATTGCTTGTTACCTTCTCAGGTGCTCCTCTTTCCTCTCCAACTGTGAGTACTGATTGCGCAGTGAGCGCAGCTTTTGGTCCACTTCCAAGCTCAGGGCGTCCAGTCTCCGGTCCACCTCCTCAGTGATTCTGCCAAACATGGACATCACAATTTTAGACTCCTTGGCCATGTGAGGGGTGGATACGAAGTAGCTTTACATGGACTTTCTTACTCTATTCTCTATACTTTGTCCTGAAAACCCTTGTTTTGTCACGGACACAGAGTCCAGCCTCTAGGAGGACCACGGTGGCCTCCTTCACAGGTTCACTCACTGCTTCTAATGCTGAAACTCTTTTTGGCTTTGAAATTGACTGATAGTGGTAAAGAAATGGTCAAGCTCAAGGTAACCCTGCATTGTTGGGTGCGCTATCTTTGCTGGTCTTGGTGACGACGATAAAGTGGATGTTATCGCCCGTGCACAGTCAGTGCAGTCGAGTCCCGCCGAGGGAAAATCGCCCAGGATGTAGAAGGGGTATAAGTGTAGCAGAACTAAGTCTGTTTCCCAACCAATATAGAAAAACTTACCAAGAAACAACGTTTCAATAGCTGACTGTGTCAAAAGCAAAGGTGTCGTCAACATTGGAAAGGTTTCCAAGTCCTCCTCCTAGCAGACAATTTCTGACTGACTGATTTCTTTCTCAAGCAGCCGAAGCACATCGATCTTTCAAATCCAACATTGTGGACATTGTGCTTTTTTTACGAATATAACATTTGTAGTTTCAATATCGCATCTTTTTGTTGCAAGTCTGTTTTACCGTTGTCGTGGCTGATGCTGTCACAGCTGGCACCGTTGTCATAGATGGGCCGGTTGCTGTAGCCGTCATCACATATTTTCATTATACATTCCCTTCCCACATTATCTAGCGTCCCCAACTCTGCACTGTCCATATGAGTCCTGGGCGGTTCCTACTTCTGTGCTAAAGAAGCTTTACACAGGTGTTTTGCACTTTACCACATGCTCCATCTGTGGGTGTGCTGCAAAGCGCCATTTTGACCACCCACTTGTAGGGAATTAAACAGATGAGTACGGGGACACCGCGATGTAAAAATACCAAGTCCTCCGTCACGAACGCATGTAAAGTTCTTTTGTATCCACCCTGTACACGTACAGCAAGAGTCATGTCAACATAGGTATGTCTGGCTCCAGGGTGGTCAGGGACATGATGGAAGACCACAAGAGTGACATGGGGAGACGAAAACAGGTGTCAAAAGAAAACTGGACATGGTAAAAGGGTTGGACATTTTCGTGTAGTCAACCAGTACACAGGGCAGTCACTCACTTCTCTTCCACTCTTCTCTCCTCTCTAACGGCGAAGGGCCCGCCAACGTGGTTCAGGTCGTGCATGCTATGATTGCCCAGATTTCTGGCGGAGAAGTTGTTCAGGGGCTCGACGGGCTCCTTGTTGATGTTATTGGGCTGAGGGTCCAGCTCCACCAACTTGGTGGGATTTTTTCCGCCCATGAGTGGCAACATCAGCGCGCCGTGAGTGTTGCTGTTGCCGACCATTACCTGATCGCTGTTGCTTGAGGAATGGGTCGGGGAGAGCGAGGCTGGAGCAATGCGGTACTGGCGATAGTGATTCTGTTGTTGGCTGAAAAAATACCGGGGATTTCCATTCAATGTGTCATTAATAATATGCAATTATGACGAGTCATGTCAATTAGAAACTGCTTGATGTGGCTTCTTTGAGCCACGAGGGAAGTGATTTAGTACGCGGAGGATTGGTTCTGAGGCCTCAACAGGGCACCAAAAGGCCTCAGATGAGCGATCGGTTAGAGAAGAGACAGAGGCACAGGAGAGGTGTGAGAAGTGCCAGAAGCAGATGCAAAGAATGGCAGTAGAAGTCAGCTTAGTGGCATTTTATCAGTTCTGTTTGTGAACCTTTCCCAACAAAGCATATTCTGACACAATCAACATGTCGAGGCTTTGTGAAAGAAATTGTCCCCAAACCGTGCTCAGTCAGTTCAATTTCTTCACTAATTCTGCATTTGCGGTTGGCGGCCATTTAAAGAGCAGTGACTTTAATTAATCGATGAATTCAATACTGCAAAGGATAAAGTATTTGCTACTGCATTGGCGTTTTTTCTATAACTCTTCAATGACATTGACCTGAAATTTGACGAGCTCCAAGCCAACTTGAGTCTTCCGTAGCTGAGGTCAAGCAAGCGTCAGTTGAGATAAGCCAAGTGACATTATTGTGAGACATGCATTGGGTGACGTCATATCGCTTCTATGAATTGTGTTAGTTTTCCAGACTTGTGGGGGTCCAGCTTGAAAAGTTTAAAATTGAGCCAAGCTGAGCTACTCTGAGCACAATTTCAGGCCTTAAACAGTGAGCTGAGCTAAGCTTGGGCTTGATGCACCTCTAGTCTCTTATCCCAGACCTCACCATCAGTGACCTCGTCACTGAAACACTATACATTTGCCAAATGTTTCACACATTTTGCAGGAAAATAGCATAAAAATGACATTTATTCGCTCGGAAGACGACATATTTTCCCACGTTGTGGTCATCACGTGCCTTTTGCTGAACAATTTGTTGATCATCGGGCACTGAAGATCGCTGAAGCATTCAGTGACGAGTGATGAAGAGGAACAAAAGAGCCAGTACGAGGATTTCATAAAACTTGTGATTTTCAGTTAATATACCTTGAAATGCATATCGCTCTATCATATAGTCCGAGTAATACTTTATCTCATCGATTTTATAGCAGTTCTAATTCTACCACAGTTTCTACAGTACTCTAGATGTACCCTGTGTGTGAAAGGCACGGCAGTGAAGCCACAAAAATGGTCCTCTATGAAGCTCATGACTCTACCTGGGAAATCTCAAGTTGTGCAAGCTCAGGCTCTCAGTGGACATGGCCTTGGGCACGATGGGCTCCAGGTATGACCTCTCCGCGGTGCTGCCTTCATGTTCCAACCGATGCCTGAAATGCGTCATCAAAGCACTTCTTTCTTTTAGCACCAGCCATATGTCTTTTTTCCCTTACCTGTTCACCTCGTCCGTGTACCTCTGTAGGCCCTCGAAGGTCTTGAACTGATGGGCCTGCTGCAAGGCATACGTGGGCCGGTCCACTCCAGCGTGTGGAGGATGGCGAAGGAGGCGCACGATTGCCGGACGCTGCTTGGATATGGCAACTTGCAGCGGAGTCAGGTCTTGCTAGAACAACAAGAGCAGAACGAGCTTAAAGGCAGACACAATCTCTGTCCCGCGATTGGCCGTCAGCAACTAGCTAGTGATTCACATATGTGATGACACATGGCTCACACTAGGTCATATGGTGCTCAAGGAGATGCCAAGATTCCTTAGTTTCATTGTTGTGGTGACCTCGGTTAGGTTTAGAATAAGGTACGTAGGTTCTATGGCCCATTCGTCTCCTGCCCCAAAAGCACCACTGCACCCACATTCACTGCCCCTGTGACCTATTTGTACTGCGTATTGGAGATGTGTGTGAACCCCCACCCATCCACCCACCCAACACGAAAAAAAAAGCTCCGCTTACCTGGAGCTGCAGGTAAGACTAGCGAAAAATTCCATGGAAAAACGGAGCACTTGAGGGAAGTGACTTACGTTGTTTGGAAGAGCTGAGTCTGCGCCCCACTGAAGCAGCCTTTTAACGATGGCCCTGCGGTCCAGAGCAGCGGCAATGTGCAAGCTCGTGTCTCCATTCTGGAAAAACAAAATATGAGGGGTGTTAACGTCAAACTGAGCGTGGCAGCCGCCTGGTGGGTGTGGCCAAGAAGTTTAATGCAAAGGAAGTCATCTTTGAATAGTTCTCTACCACTGTTATTTCTGTCATTTCTGGGAAAAATGTTCTCTCAGAATGCCAGAGCTCGCACGAGCAAACCTAGGCACACAACGCTCTCTCGACACCTCAACCATTTCATTATGGCTGATGCCGATTATGACTTCATCATGGCCCTCGCCAGGACTTTGCAACTGCCGACGAGATTGAAGTGTTGACTGACCTACTGATCCAAGAGTGTATTCAACAGCCGAATGAGGAGGATGAGATGGTGAAGAACGAGGAGGAACTGATGGACAGGAAGGGTGGGTGGCTAGGTCAGGTTAGGTGACCAAGGTAAAACTGTCAGGAGGTCAGGCGGGTGAGGTTCATAAAGGCTGCCTCACCCTGCAGGGGAGGGGGATTCCTGGAGGCTGTATGGAATTTCCTGCACAATGTGAACGGCACAACAATTCGGGTTTTTACCTACTCGGGCTCACGAATGCCCTTCAGGCCCAGCTCGGTTCCATCCCTGGTTCCATCTACCGGGTGCTGAATAATTCGTTTCTCATCGATGTGCGCCACTTCAGCTGCCTCTAGCACTGACACATTGTGTCCTTCGGCAGCAGGATCAACAGGAGCAGCAAGTTCCTACTTAATTCGTAGGAAGTTTTACCTTCCCAACGTAACGTGTCTTTTGTTTTTAAGTGCTTTTAAAAGAGCTACTGAGACTCATCTGAGAGAGTTTTGCCGGGTTCTTCTTGCAAATGTGAAAAGAAAATCCAAGCAAAGTCAGCCAGAAGTGGGCGTTCCAGATATGCTTAACGTGAGGTGATTTCCTTGTATGTAAGTATTGATTAACAAACATTTAAAACGCCAGCGCAATTGCTTTGTTTGGTGATTTGCTAATGTTCACGAGAACATCAGAGTCGTCCCAGAGTTTCTCCTCATCGACTCTAGAGGTCGATTAGAGCAGTTGTGTTGGCGTTTTTAATCATTATTTTCTAGAGTAAGCAAGCGACTGTAGGAACCTCTAGCGAGTGACTTTTTTAGTCTGTTTACACTACCTGTAACGCAGATGCATTTACCGTGTGTGAAGAGGGCTGCGGTTCAGCTGCATTTCAGCTGACTGTTCTCCAAAGTGCTTAAAATGACACATTTCCCCGCACTTTCTGTCTGTCGCTTCTGCTCTAGCCGTAAACTACGCTGCTTGGCCGCGAGCATCGATTAACGCAGCGACGTCGACTGCGGCCTAATTGCGACGCACCCTGTACATGTGCGCGCATGAGATAACTAACTCATCTCTCACACACCGCATTTTGGAGGTTCAGGTGGTCGATTTCCTCGTATCTTTCCGGGATCCTCCTGCGGTCAAAGTCCCTCCTGAGGTCGACTGAGAGGATGAGAGGGAGGACGTCGATATGGCCGTAGCGAACAGCTGTGTGCAGAGGAGCATCCCCGTACTGGAAGAGTGAATAAAAAGTGGCCATTATTGCAGCCTCTAAAAAAAAAAGCGCTGTTCACACTTGTTGACTTGATCAAGCTCGAATCGTGCGGGAAAGAATTGCAACAGTTGCGACAGAGGAAGTATTTAACTGACTTTAAACGAGATGTCGTAGGTGTTTGAGAGGTGAATGAAACGTTAAGTGCCGAAAAGGTGTTGCCAAAGACAATTTCTCACTCTCAGTTACGCCTTGCTCCACGTTAAGGCAGTCTTTTGCACTCGTCTGGTATCAATTTGCAGCTTCTGAAATGGCAACCCTTCTTTTGAAATAATGTCAATAAGAAGCCCACATTTGCAACCCAGACAGCGAAGGATGAATTAGCTGAAGATGTCGTCCATGTCATAATTCTCTTGACGTTCCCAGACCTCGCCCTTACCTCATTTTCAATGGTGACCATGCTCCCGTAGAGCAGCAGGCACTTGACGGTGTTGAAGTGCCCCTCCTGGGCCGCGTAGTGCAGGGGGAGGAACGACTTCTCGTCCGCCGCATTGGGGTTCGAGCCCGCCCGGAGCAACAGCTCGGTCATGCGCAGGTAGCCGCGCTTGGCGGACTCGTGCAAGACAGTCTGGTAGTGCTGAGGACAAGAACAGGCATTGCTTCACGGGCGTGGCAATATATTGAGTCTGAAACACCACCTATGTATACAGGTCAGAATTTGCTATTCTTAAAGAAAGGTTGCCTCCAGAGAGGGACTCCAAGGGCGCAATTTCATGCTTATTTCATAAAGAGGTTCCACTGTAGCAGCATAGGCAGTAAGTACTGACGGCGTCAGTACGAGTGGCAAAACAGTGGAACCTCCGTATCAGACCCAGAATTTAATCCTTCTGGGGAGCTGACACTGTAGCACGCACAAAAAAGATTGTCCTTGAACAACAATTCTGACACCTACGTACAAAAGAATACTAAATTCAGAACGTTCAGAGTGCAGCTCGCCAATGTCGCGCGTCATTTAACTCCGAGGCAACAGATGCTTTGTACAGTTCACAATTGGCCTTGGCATAGTTGAAAATCCTTTCTCCCGGATCATTCTTTGTCCATCATCGCGTGTAGTCTTGTGCAGGAGCATGGGAATGTGCAAATTGCACCTATATGCACAGACTACTGCAAGTGGGTTTTGAATCGCACGGTCCCGTCCGGGTAAAGGCTTCACTTCCAGCGTCACTGCTACGGTGCGTGATGTGCGTATGCTCAGCACTGACTTTTTTTTTCTCACCGGCGTGTATTCCTCGGCCAGTTCTGCCCCATGGTGAAGACACCTCACGGCCATGGCCAGATCGTTCTGGATCACGGCCCTGAAGAAGATCTGGTGCAGCCGGATGCGCCGGAACACCTCGTTGCTCTCCTGCAAGCAATGGTGGACAAAAGAATATTGTTACGCCTTCTATTCAAACTCAATGCCAAATGATGAAGAAAAGAATTGGCTAATGAGCGCTGTGCATTGGATGCAAACATTCTCCAACTTGGCCAACTTTTTCTTCTCCCATTTGGCTGCACACACAGAGAGGACGTCACAAAGATGCTTTTTTCTTGCCTCTTCTGTATAGGAGACATCTCCATCATCGCAGTAGTAGAAAGTCATCTCTTGCTCAGACCAAGCACGTCAACCTCAATTCTGTTAGTATACATTATTAGTCAAAATCACTTTTAGCTTGTCACAACTAATTTTGATAAATTGTGCTGCAGTTGTGGTGATTTTGACGCTTCAGTGAATGCGCCAATCATTTGTCATTGAGGAAGCTTCTCTCGGAGAAAAGGCACTTCCAAGTGATTCAATGGCAACTTTGAGGGGTCGTTCGCCCACCACTCGTAGATCAGTTTGAATAAAATGAAGTCCAGCAATCTGGCCGGTGATTTTCCAGTGATTGTGCCAGCCGGGCTGTGGTTACCAAGGCCGAGAATGGAGAGTTCAATGATCGACCATGACGGACGTGGACAGAGAGCAGCATCTTTTTGTCCAGGACAAATCGCGTCAATGTCATTACTCAGTCGTGTCTTTACGCATTTCACTCACTGATTTCCCGTGATTTCATGCATACAGGGTGAGTAAACACTGACTCGTGCACTACAGGTTGTCTCACTCAAGTTGCGACTCACATTCGTCAGAAGTTTGTTCGTTAATAGCATGATTAGTGAGAAGCCCTCAATTATATAAGGCCCAACATATTTTATGAAGAACTTGAGCAGCATGAACATGAACAACATCTTCACCTAGTTCATCCCATGCTGCCTCGTTTGCTGGTCATCAGCCTGACTTCAGACTGGTTGTAGGGGGTATTTTAGACAGAGTTGCCACGTTTGGATCTTCAACTTGATGCTAAATAAATCAGAACTACTGGACCATAACTACTGGTTATATCAGAACTACTCTTTCTTTTTAATTTTCGTTCCACTTAAAACACTCTAGTTGGAAATTTGTCTGTTGGGAAATGTGAAAATGTTGTAACATAACTGGGACAACCTGGACAAGTCTGGCCCACCAAGGTGCGACAGTTGTATAATCAACAGAGATGCCAAAGACTTGTCTTAAGTGCACACCATATTTAGATGAGAATTCAAGTTGCATATTTTGTGCAAGTTTGCGTGTCGGGCCTAAATTTCCCAAAAGACCGGCTCTTTTCCGCTAGTGATGTCGTCGAACCAGAAAAAAAGACTCTGTTCCCACCTGTATCAGTGACGAGGAGCTCAGAGACTTGTTGCACTCTGTTAAAACTCATGAACAAATAAAGCAACTTTGCTTGCACCTTTTTCAATCAGTGAGTGAGAATAAAATCAGTCTTTCGTCCATCTCTGCCAGTCCCAGAGTTACTTCAGAGTTGCTCAAAGCTTCATTGATGACCACTTTACCCCTGAGCTGTATTTTGATGCTGATGAATCTCCTACGCTGTCACCCTGTGATGAAGACCAGTTGCGCAGCCTCTCCGGAGGCGCTTGGGGATCAGCGGCTGCTGAGGAGCGTAGGCAGTTCATCCTCGACTCGTTGGCCACCTCGGAGGTCGGTGAGAGCAACCAAGAGTCACCTGAGGCGAAGATATTCAAACAACTCTCAGGATAAAACGGCTCTAGAGGGTGCTGCCAGTAAGCATCCAGATGCAAAAGGTCCAGCTTATGATAAATATCATCATGGGTCCTTACAGTTAGGGTCTTATCTTTATGCGACTTCCCCCGAGGGGAAAAATCCAGATTGAGCTGCTGTACTATCTAATGCTTCATGAAAGAGTTTCTCGAGTTATCCTGATGCACACCGAGGTCACACTTTCTCATATTTGAACCAAGGTCCTAGGTCAATGTGATACTTTCTTATTTAGTACTTTATCATGACGAAAGTTTCACTTCGGAATACTTCGTTTGCTTTGAGTCAAGTCTCAACAGTAAGTCTAGAAGGCTGACCCACTGGCTAGCGTTCTGCACCTTTATTCTGCCTTGCGCTGCAGGATTGCTCGGCCACAACCGTCCCCTTCCAACTTCCAACACCGAATGTGCCAAATTGTGGCACTGAGAAATGAATGGAAGAGGATGTTGAGTCCACTTTATCACCATTGAGCAACAACAAAAAAGCTGTCACAAATAAAAGCCTCACTTTGGATTGGTAACAATCGACGCTCTGATTGGCATTACATGAGCACCAATTTGAACGGACTTCTTTTTTTTTACGCACAAGCCTTTTTTTCTGAAAAATGTTCTAGGAGATTCGGCTGTTAATACAAGCGCTGCGGCTGCACCTCCTGGTCCTGCTGCTCCCGCTGCTCGATCCAATCGTGTCACAGACGGTGACAAATTCGGCAACACTCGGATGATTTCGGAGCTCTCGAGCGCACAGGACACGAAGCACTTTTGGCTATATTTCCAAAGCAATTTCAAATAATTCAAAGTTGGACGATTTTGACTCATTTCCTTAAGATGTGCAACAGCTTAAGGACCAAATCATTGCGGGATCAGGCGTGATGAGGTAGACATATTTCAGTATGAGGTGCCAGAAGGCCACAATTTTTGGGCATTGCCCACAATGGGAGCAAAATATGACCAAAAGCAAAGTGGCCTTTAAAATGAAAAGGTCAAATGAAGTTGTTGTCTTTACTAAATAGGAGCTAATTGTCTGCAACTGCTTGGTGGTACTTCTCGATCTTACTGTGCAGCCGCCGAAGAGCCTTTGAAGAGACTGTTTCTTCTCCAACTAGCACGTGAAGCACCTCATGGACGCGTTGGTCTTAGTATCAACTTCTTCTCGGCCACCCAGTTGCTTGTGAAACAGTTTCGTTTCCACCCTGTAGGCACGTGCGTGCGTGGACGAACGCAGACTGACTGACAGACTCGGCTCGAGCTTCCTACTTGCTCTCATTCCATCGAGTTTGGGAGTGCGATCCAGTGCGCGGGCTCGTTCTAGGGGCCCGGCCCGGCTCGAGCCGTTCCGCCGTCAGTCCACATCACCACTTCCTGGGCAAGTCCCAGATCTTCACACTCCAGTGCAATGAGAATTCAGACTCTACTGCAGATCACTTGGGCTGCGTCTTCCTGGACTCGGACTCGAGAGTGTCGCTGCGGCACGTGTCCTTCGCCTTCGTCGTCTCCATCATCGTTGGCGAGTGGCACGCGCACCGGCACACGTGCACGCTCACGCCGGGCGCACGCAAGGCTCGTCAGCGTTTCTCCACCCTCTAAAATGTAGCGAATCCGCCGAAATTGAGGTCGAAAATACGTCCCAGCAGCTGCCCACAGACCTGAATCTGTCTTTGTTGTCACCTTTGTTCGCCAGAAGGAACTCTCAACATACTATGAATCTCTATCATACACACATTGGGAAAGTGGGAGCGTTCCTAAGAAGAGATTTTTGCACCAGTGGTGTTTTTTATGTACCTGGCACGTGCGTCGAGAGCAAGCAGGTGTCTGTCAGGGCTGTCGAGCTGGCTCGTCGTCGTCGTCGTCGTCGTCGTCGTCGTCGTCGTCGTCGTCGTCGTCGTCGTCGTCGTCGTCGTTGTTGTTGTTGCCGGATCTTCACATTTTTTCACGTCCAACAACGTCTTTTTCGTATATAATCGCGTTCCGTTCGACTTCTTCTCCGTTCTGCTTGGTGAACATAAGAAGTGCATCCAAAAATGGTCGCTGCTTCACCGGGGTGGAAGAACCCGGGGAAGGAAGCAGAACAAACGTTGGCGGCGAATGAAACTGACGACGTTTTCTCGGCGTGCACGAGCTTGAACAGGTGTCACAGGCTGAGAATGCTGAGGCTGGCGAATCACCTGACTCAAGATTTGTGAACTCGCACGGGACCGAAAGACAGCATTCGTAACGAATATTGATGGTCACGCTTGAATTGCTTTGGCAGTCAGCCATTGGGGCCTCCAAGGGGGAGCGGTGCCACAAACATGATCCAGGACTTGCGGTCAACATTCAAGTCTTCAACGAGTCTGCACTGTAGCAGCATTCCACGCAGTTGTGCATGGCTCACACGGTCACTTCCTGCTCGGCTGTGCACGTTTCTTCGCCGCTCACACTGTAAGGAGACAAAACAGTCTCGTTTTAATTCGTCCTCGTGTCTGACGCGTTGCGTCAATTTTCATTGGGAAGACAACAAAGGGAAAAAAAATGAGGCGCCGGAAGCAGAAAATCTTGAATCCGAATCTCGGAGTTCATCCAGGCGTGGAAGGCGGACACGATGAAAGAGAGACAAAGGGAACGGCAAGAACTTCCACCGTCGTTGGGCTTGGACACGCTGAAGAAGGGGTTGGCGGAGGGAGGGAGACGGCTGCAAGGTCGGGGCGGTCTTTGGCCGGGCAAAACTTGCTCGGTTTTTAGGAAAATTGGAAATGACATTGTTGTTGTTGTTGTTGCTGCTGCTGCTGCTGCTGCTACCGCTGCCACCGCCATCATGGTCTGGTGGTCGCAATGCCAATAAAAATTGCAGCTGCTGGGAGCCAAAAAGGCCAAGCGGCAGACCTGTGTCAAGTACGTGCGGGCGGGACGTACAGTGTGAGTCACAAAAAAATACTTCTGCGAAAAATGACCCTCAATTCTCTGCTTATGTCATGCTGACGACAACTGTGCCATGTCAGGTAGCGGGAAAGTGTTTGTCACGAAAAGTGCGCGTTAGTTCACAGTCACGACAAGTGTACAATATGCAGTAGCAGTGTTTTTCGTCGCTCACACGGTCGGCACGCATGGTAAATACGCATGGCGACACACACACCCGGGCAAACGTGGACACATTTGTCTACAAATGTGTACACACACTGGACTTTTTCCCGATTTCACCATTTCTCGTTTTCTCTCGGTCCTGTGGCAGCTCTGTGAAGCGAGACAAGTTGACGGACTTGGCCAGCCTCATCCTCCTGCCTGTGGATTGCGTCAAAGCCGTGTTAAAAGGCTTCCAAGCAGCAAATATTTCAAGCCACTCCTGGTTCAGCGTGCGTGCCCACCGCAGGAGTAAAAAAGTCTCTGCTGAGGTTCCTTCATGCTTCCTAACACCCAGACAGGAGCGACAACGATGGGATTGAGCCAAGATCGCTGCAGTGACTTAAATCACTGCTAACTTACTAGGCCAATCACTGGTAGCTGACGCTGAAGCTCATTTTTGCAGGGGTGGGGATTCCGTCAAGGATGAAGCGACTTTCACGTGGCATCTCCAGTGATTTGAATCAATAACTCCGTGAATGAATCTGTGCAGAATTTTGAATCATCGGCCATTTTGGGTAATCACTTCCTTCCTTCCTCTTCCGGCCACTAAATGGCTCAAGACGGACCAAGAGCATTTTTCTGTCTGGTTTTCCTTGGTGCGTGACAACACGCAATTTGCCACATTTTCCTGTCCTGCAGTTTAGTCATCCAAGTGGTCCTGATTGATCCGGGCTGCCAGTTCATTCTGCATAAATTCCTTCGTGATTGATCCAAGCAGTGCTACATCCGGTCGTCCTTCAGTAGCGCAATTCTAGACTACTTCACTCGAATTCCACCATTTTAGCCACAATTCGAGTCAACAAAGTGTGACACAAAAGCACATTTTTGATTTTTCTCAGGTCAAACTTCCTGTTGAGAGAGTGTTGACACGGGCACAATTTTCAATGCGCAAAGCTTCGATGCTCAGGCAAAATTTTCTCTGCTACGACGACTTTCTAGCTGATGTTGTCGGTGCGTCCGAGGTTAGTAGCAATCGTCAGCAGGATGCTGCTCATAGCTACGCATCCCATCATTCATACAGAGGCTCGTGTGACTTGGGCAACCATGAGGAAATCTGTTGTAGACAACGGTTGTTACCAATCTATGACCACAACACTCGTGGAAGAGCAAAGCGCAGTTTCTGATCCGCGGGCTGGACAGAGAAGATTGCCAACCCCGCAAAAAATGACAGGCAAAGGAGGAGGAAAGTGTCGTCACAAGTGGGGAATGTGTGGTGGTATCTGTACGATGAACAACTTCATTATAAGTTGGGTGTCTTTACGTCATTATAAGCACTGTTTGGACACTGACACAACTTTCGTAGTGAATGGATGCGAGCCCAAGGTTGGCCTTTCTGCTTAGCGAGCGTCGACTCCAGTAGGATTTCCTCAGTACAAGATTCGGAATTCCCACTTAGGGGGCATTTCCACTGTTGCCACTGTGTGACCCTCGGAGCCCTGATGAATCAGCCAAGGTCAGCTGAGGCGCTGACATGCGTACCTCAGTCCATGGAGTGCCGATGTTGCTGCAGTCTGGGTCCAGGTGTATGCGCAGGTGGAGCTAATCCAGGTACGACAGGTATGTGTGCGCGCCAATGACACGTATGAAGCTGTTGTTGCACAGGAAGTCGTCCGCAGTCCGCCTTCAATGGCCTGATGAGGATTCGCACGTAAATCGCATCAAGCACAGGATGTTCGCACGTCAACTTGAATCGCCCCAAAATGGCAGAAAAAAGGAGCAAAAAATTGTGATTGTGGCCATCATGGCAAAAAATCATGAATTGAGCAATTTGCCCTCAGCTTCTTTAGTCATCGCGTCTATTTTCTTGCAACAACAAATAAGTCATTCTAATGGCTATTGCATCACAGTAGGTTGAGCAATTGGTAGGGTCAATCTTAAGTAAGACGTCATATTTTTCTCAAAACAATAAAAAATCGTCCTGTTGATCTTCGTTAGCCTTGGAAACGAGCTCAATCAGGGCACAACAGAGCTCCTGATGATGGTGACGGTCCCATTGGTGTGGTTAGCACAATGCTGGACGCTCTGGAAGTGTTGTCTGTAACATTCTTTCGCATCAACAGCCATTTTTCGAAAAACTACAGGGAGCTTCATAACAACGTTCACAAAGTAAAGGCCGAAATCACTTTTGTCGCACCCTGAAGGTACTTGAAGCACTAACAAAATGTGCATCAGCTGCTAGGATTTTTTTGGTTTCATTGAGTCATACAAAGGCAATCCTAGACATGATCACGACCATGGTTGGCCCACACAAAGTTCAGCTCTCTTCACTGTTGTGGAGACAAAATATCCTGTAACGACGAATTTTGATGAGTTTTCTCTTTAAAAGTTGGTCATCAACTTGCTCTTTTCTTCAAGGTTTTAACCACTCATTAGTACTATCTCTTCGGATTCACAAGCTGCTTCTCTTTCTTGAAATCTGATGGGCAAGAGCTGGAAAAACATCTGGAGGAGTTACTTCGTGACTGCTGCCGCATAATACTTTGTACAAGTAATGCAAGTACAGTGTGAGTTGTCATTGAGTGAGAAAGCCGAAGAAATTACAAGTTAGAGACAAAGTCTGAAGCATTGTTTGACTTATACAGTGCGGTACACAAGGGAGATTGCACCATCCATCAGTATCACCAACAATCCTGCACAAGTATGAGCAAACTTAGATACACACGTCACTTCTCATTGGTCATCTTTTGCAGATCCTTCGGCCAACTTGTAGATGACTCCCTAGAGAACAGAGGGTATGAGTAGGCGAAGACCGCAGAGACCACGCACAGCACCAACTTGTTCACATGCCACACCTGCTGGTTACAACACACGGGCTTTAGATCGGGAAGAAGCACGACCTGGGACAGACAGAAGAAGCACCCTACATAGGGACAGCTTGATCATAGCCAGCAAAATGTATACACAATAGCCTGATCCAACTAGACGCACCCTGATACAAGTTTACGGTGACACTGTTCACTGCGTCCAAGAAGACTCAGTAAAGAAGAGTCGAAAATGTTTTTTACAGCTCTGGAAAGTCCCCTCAGTGGACTTGCCAAAATTGGGCACATTTACTGCTGACTGGGTCAATAAAAAGGGGAACAGCATACACAGGTTTGACCTGGGTCAAATGATTATGTTTCACTTATTAGTGCAATCACATAAAAATTCACTAGTTGACAGAACCCAAACACACATTATCCAACATTATCCAGTGAAAGTCGACACCACTGAAGTCAGAAAGTGATCAGTTGCAGGACCAATCACTTTTGAGTAGATGAGACTAACTTTCCTGCTCACTATAGGGCTGGCTTTAGCTCATCACCTTTTTCTTTGTTCGCCTCATCGTCAGGTGATTCAGCAAATCACGGGGACTTTTACATAGACAAGCAATATTTTATCAACTTCAGCCCCAGTCCACTAGGGTCACAAGGTCTGGAGGAAAAACAAACGTAGTGTGAGAGAGTCAGTAACGCAGCAAAAGTACATCCTGGATGTACACAGTATGCATACTCTCTTGACTGAACATGAATAATGTGGTTGGCCTCAACTACGAGAGAAGATTTGTTGCATTTAAGATTTAGACGTGGCAGTTCTCAATGCAGTACCTGAAGCTGATGGTGTTGATAAGGTAGAAGAGAGTGAGGACGGCATCCCCGGCCACCCTCTTGGTGGTGTGGCCGAGGGTCTGCTTGAGGAAAACTCCCAGGGAGGATGCTTGAGCACCCGCAAAGGTGGTGAAGGTTGGCAGACACACGAGCAGCTTTAGGAGCCCTCCGTGGGAGGGTCATTGAAAGTCACGGTCTAGAGGACCAGCCACATGAACGATGTGATCATGGATATCATAAAGATGACGTCAGCTGTAGATGAGGTACTGATCGTGACGAAAGTGATGGGATGAACTTACAGGGAATCACTGAGCATGGCAGCCGTTCCATGGTACTGTTTGAAATACTGTATCTTCAGTGACTCAAGTGATTGTGGTACACAATTTCTACTGCATGCCCTGTTCAGTACAAAGAATCACTTACAAGGCACTGGAGGTGTAAATGATTCATGCAGTCACTGCAAAGCATATTTCAGCTCATCTTTGCCGAGAAGTATCCTCGGCGACTGAGTAGCTGTCATTCAGTGACTGTCTTCAGGGACTGAGTAGCAGTCATTGCCATACGATGAGGACAAATTGTAACTCACCTGCGCCATCTCCTCCACCAATGTCATGGAGTACGAACACGCCCAGCTTGAGCACGAATTACGGCCAACATTGAGAAATCCCTCAAAGAGACGTCTATGGGTAAACAAGAATTGAAGCAGTGTTGCAGGCAGTAAAGCTAACAAGGTTTTGTGTATGGAAAAGAGTATATATGCACTTATTGCATGTACATAGTGTGTAACCCCTAGTGGCAGAGGTTCAAATGTCACTTTCTCACCAGATGCCTTTTGCTGCTCCCAGGAGCATGTTGGCTTTCTGGACGAAGGTGACCAAGCAGCGACAGACCTCAACCACAGCTTCTTTCACCGGAGCAGTAGCGGCTGCGGCATACTGCGCGGGAGTGACAGCAGCTGCGTGGGAGCGGCTGGACAGGCCATTTCTCAGGGGCCTGACATGGGTCTGACATGGGCCTGGCGTGGGCCTGGCGTGGGCATGGGCATGGCTTCAGGCCCTTTCAAGTTCATGCTTTTAGCATGAATAAGCGCTTTGAAGTGATGCGTCGGCCTCAAAGGGGCCTTTTTTTCCCTTTACAGAAGTCAACAGGTGTAAACTTGAAGTTTCCATGCAACGTGATTGAAACTGCTCTATAATAGAATCCTCGCAGGCAGTGGGAAACTTCAGCAGCAACCGTGTTTTCTATATTCACAGGTGCGACAGTTTTTTTTGTAACACCGACCGTTAGATGTCGTTCATTTCCTCGGTGGAGCCTACCTCAACCTGGGTAGGCTGGCAAATTGAGAGACTGCTGGGGGGCCTCCTCCAACAATGGCGTTCTCTATGTGGTGTGCTCCAACAGGGAGTGCATGTTCTTGCACCAGTTGGCCCTGCTCCCTGATGATGAAGACATGACACACCCGAGATGAGGAACGTTCCACTGTGGAAGGACCTCTTTACATACTTGTCCAAGAAAGTACCAACAGTTTCTTTGCCCAGACATTCCTCGAAGAGTGCGAAAGCCCCAAAGGCCCCAAGGTCAATCAACAAGACTCTGTGAAGGAGTCGACAGATGAGGTCATGGAGGACATGGCTAATCAGCTGTTGTTGGCCTTGGTGCGCAACAGGGCCGTGTCCTTGAGTGTCGGGATCGCGTCCCACACGAACCCCGGTGGCCAGGCAAGCCAAGGTCAACTGAGCCACGCGGACGTGCATCTCAATTAATGTGACAAGATAAGCACGAGCAGTTGTGCTCTTGTCTCCGCACGCATCTGTTAACTGCATCACTCTTTTAGTATTGCTTACTTATTTCGTTTGTGGATCTGTGATAGCACCTTTGACTGGCGAGTCTACAAAGGAACAGACCGTGATCATTGTGCTGCAGAGAAGTTTCTGCTAGGCTTCCTAGCACCGAACACAAGGACATAAGTACCGTGACATCAGTACCGCAGTCGCAATAACGGTTCAGCCGTGGCTGTGGCATGAAATTCCTCTTGTTCGCTTTGCTCGTGGTCCCCTTCCGTGACCATGCTGCTTGGGCTGACGACGACGACGACGAGGTATGAACTGACTCAGTTCCGTCAAGAGCAGCTCCAACAACAGTGTGGATCGAAAGCAACCCCACATCAGTAGCGGCTTCTTGATCAGGTTGTCTTAGACGTCCCCAGGCGGGACTCGACCAGATGTGACAAGGTCAACAAAGTTAGACTTTGCAGCACGCGCAAAGCGGATAAAACCGGCGTGCAAGCGCATTGTACAGTAGCTTATACACAATCATGCATTGGGAACGGAATGTCTGGAACTGAGACCAGGAGCAGCGTCCTGTCCAGGCTCATGGTCGGGAAGGGCATGCGCTGGCGCGAGCGGGAAGTGGTGGCTAGGCCTTGAGAGGGAAAGCAGTGGGTTGCATGCGCAGTATGAGTCAAAACCAAGGTTTGCTATCGTATGCAACTGTGCGCTACTATTGTGTGAGCACAAGAGATACACTTGCCTCCAAAAGTATTTCAACACCAGCTCTGTAGTGGCGAAGTGAGCATATGTAGTAATTTTTTTGCTTAATTGCCAGTGCTGCCTTTAATATGCAGTTTCATCCAGAGTAAAGTGAAAAGTTCAACTGCTAAGTCTTCAAGCTTTCCAATGATGTAAGTGTAGCTTCAATATTGATGGAGCTTTGCATGATTCCATTTAGCACAGTAGACAAGTTAACTGCATTGACCAAATGGCCAGTGCTGTCTTTTATATGCAATTTCTCTGAAAATAAGTGTAATAAGTTTAATTGCTGAGACTTCAAGCTTTCCAACGATATAAAAACAGTTCATGTTGCTGCAATATTAAGGAAGTTACAGCAGCAGGAAAAAGTGTTCAAATACTTCTGCACACCTCCAAAAAGGGACTTGCTGAATGGCAGCAGGTGTGTGCTGGGAGAGCCCCCGGGGGGGGGGGGGAAGCTGGAGGGGGGTGCTCCCCTCGAGCAGTCAAAAAAAATTGAAAATGCTTCCAAAAATGCACGACATTTCAGTATTTTCGTCCCTCTGATGGGTGTTCAAATACTTTTGGAGGCAAGTGTGCTTATGCGGGAAAAATGAATGTTTGGCCTCCTTGATTTTTGATCCATTTCCAAAAGGGTACCATTCATCTCTAGCACATCTGGCTTTGAGGTCAGCCATTTTAAGGACTTGTCATTGAGCTTCAACTCACTCTTGTCAACCATCCTGGAGAATTCTTTCTCCTTGCCTGGTTGACGCAGAAGGGATGCCCTGTAAATCAACTGTTTTGCAGTTTCACGAAACTGGCTTAGGGGTTGTTGCTCTTGCTTCAAATCAGCCTTAAACACCCTGTGGGTGGCCTCCAATCCATTGTTTGTGGATGGGCATCCAGGCACAAATCCTTCATACCAATTTTGATTCTTGGCAATCCAGTTATCATGGAAGTAAGTAGCCAGCTCTCCAAGCTCTTCCCTCCACTTTGTCATAAACAGTTGGGTGCCAATGTTGAAGCTCTTTGCATCTGGCAGCAGCTGCAAGTCATCAAATCAGCTCTGAATTCATCACACTCTGTCCCTGCTCCTTTCTGCTTCATCACACTGGATTTCACATGGGCAAAGCACATTCCATGCTTTGGATGTTCTGTCTGCCCTGCAAATACACGAATGAATCCATTCCATATTGCTGCAGCCGAGTCCGACATAAACAGTTTGGCAACTGGCTTGTTGCCATGACAGGCAGTTGTTTTAGTGAACTTGGCATTGGACATGGAATAGAAGTCATCCCCTTTCTCACCAGAGGTAACAGACAAGTGTCCAAAGAGAAGTAAGTTCTTCTCTCTGAAATTGTCACCTTGCAAAAGGTCACTCAAAATGGGAGCACAGTACTGAGCTGAGCTGATCTCATTGCTTTACCTCTCAGGAATGACATCGAGATTTATCGAACTTTATAACAGTCACTAACTGTTCCTTTTCGGGAAGAATCCAGGACGCAGACTAGAACAGAGAGATGTTCGGGGACTAGAAATGGGTCAGGAAGGGCTCAAAGTATCCGAAGTCTCATAATCCGTATGAGAAGGATAAAGATGTCAAAATTGGCTTTGGTACTGGTGCGGAGCCAAATCTTGATTCGTCGAATTCGAATCTTTGGACCTATGTATATTTTGCCCATTAAGATATAGAAGTATTTTGACTCCCCAGGCTATGAACCCTAGTCGGACAGCCAACCCAGCAGTCCCTTTCAGCCCACAGAAAGAGTTTTTAGTTCGGCTGCTGGAATAATTCTTCACTGATCTTATCCTTCTCAGGTAAAATCTTTGTAGGAAAGATGGTGAACAAAAATGTGAAGAAGAAGCATTATTTTGTGTGACTCTTGGATTGGACAACTATAATTCGGGGATTTGGATTGGGCGAGTGTTTGCACAAAACTTTCAAAATTTCAAAATTTACCACGAGTCAAAAAAAAAGCTTGGGATTCCCAGGGCTGTGGTTGGCGTCTTTGACCAATCAAGAGTAGACACAAGCCTCTCTCAGTTATGAAGACTTTTTGTCAAGGCTTTGTCTTACCACCCAAACGGAAATATGGCCAATTTTGATCACGAAACCTCAGAAGAACTCATTGAAAAAGGAGCGGGCAGAATCTTCTGACTGAAGTTAAATGCGCACAAATTTTATGAATTCGCTGGTCCGCAGCTGGAGACTTCATATATTTGGGACATGCTCTTGGGTCTGTTGTTTATTTTACTTAGAAAACAGAGTTTAAGGGTACGTTGACGCTTTCTATAAAGAAATGTTTCAGCTTATTCTTGCTACCCTGTAGTACCAGCTTCTGATGATTGGAGGCAAGACCACTCCTTCCACTGGCAACAAGGACGTCGAAGTCGTTGTCATTGACGACGACGATGATGACGATGACGACGACGTTGACAGTAGCGAAGAAGACGACGACCTTGACGCTGCCGACTTCTTCGGTGAGTCTTTCGAGTCCGTGGGCACCTTCATCGGTGGCCGGCCACTGGTCTGCGGAGGAGGAAGCACCAGTACAGACCTGGTCAAGTGTTGGAAGTACGACAAGGCGTCTAACACCTGGTCTCAGGAGTCGTTTGGGCTGAAGCAGGGGAGGATTGACGCTGCCGCAGTACGTGTCTATCTTGTCTTTGAAGACGTTCGAGTAGCCGTGGCAGGAGATGATGAAAGTGACGTGATCGCCCTAGGTGCGTCTGTCCGATGACTTGTGGTGGGTGACGGGAGGCTTGAACTTCAACGGCAACCCGCTCCTGTCCACTGAGGTATACTCGGAGTCCTCCGGATCCTTCACGGAGTCGTTCGACCTGCCCGTGGCCCTAGAGGAGCACGTGCTAGTCCGCATCAACAACTCCCATGTCCTCTTGTCCACGGGGTGGCCTATCACGAACAGTGGAAATCGGACCTGGATCGGCAATGTCAACACCAAGACCTGGCAGGAGCTCGCGCAATCGACCGTGGTCAGAGAAAACGCGGGGGGAGGCCTCATCACCAGAGGAAACGGCGAGAAGGAAGTCGTCATCGTCGGAGGCTTCGACCGCACCACGTTAAAGGACGTCAACAGCTCTGAGGTTTTCTCCTTGGACACCTTGAGTTGGCGGTTTGGGCCCAGCTTGTCCCACCTGTTGTCCAGACAACGACACATTCAGGAGGGTGACCGAACCTTCATCATGACTGGAGGCGTCTTGAACCAGGCCAACGCAACCAAGAAGATCTACAGGTGAGAAAGCGGACGACCCGACGAGACCAAAAAATGCAAGCCCAGGCAAGGCTGCGCAACCATTCAAACTTCAACTTTCCGTAGATACGTGGCGGCGTCGGACCCTGCGAACGACTACTGGCAAGAGCTGGACACCACCTTGACCGTGGCCAGGCAGGACCACGTAGCCATTAGGCTCCCTGAGGACTATATCTGAGCTAGGGTGGACATGAGGTGTCTCCAGTGACATCTTTGTTTCTTTCTTTGTTTTTCCCCACCATGACGGGATGATTTGGCGGAATGAACGAGTCCGAGGGTTTGCCAAATTCATTGGTACAACAGCGCGCACGCCTCGGCGGACATGCGTGTCGACGTGAGTGTGTATGTGCGCGCGTGTGTGTGGTCTGCGTGTGCCTGGATGCGTGTGCACGCGCGCACGGCGTCACTGGGTGTGCGCACGCGAATCCGCAGTTTCGGTTTTCTCCCCTTTTTCCTGCCTCCGGCTTTTGGAGGCTTCCAGCGTGACTGGAGAAGTGTCTGTCTGCCTCGGCGTCTCCTGGGGAATATTGGCTGGGGCCAAGCCGAGCACGATTGTGCGGTCGTCACTGTAATGTACAGTAGCTTCGCAGAGACGCGCGTCGGGGGCGAGGATGTACGGACTGAGAGCACAAACATATAATAAAGACCTTTGATTGAGCTGGGTTGTTTCCACCTGATGAGGGTGGAGAGAGCTGCCAGATGCCCATAAAATGTCATTTGGCATCCCTCAGTCTTGACAAAGTTGTTGTTCATGGCCAACACTTGACTTCAACACATAAGTCGCTGATGCCTATGATGTTAGGTCGTCGGGGGTCCACTGCGGACCTTTATATCTGGCTTCCACTGTTTTGTACTTTGGTCTGTGCCAAAGTCTACCTGCTTGCGTACGTGGATTAATTCGCGCTTGCTCGTACAACACGTACAGGGCGGACTCCATTTACGTTGTCATTTGTCTGACAGTTTTCCTGTGGTGAAATGTGAGGAACAGCATAAATTCAGCGACTTTTTCGCGGGCTTCAGCTAACAAGTGGGACATCACAAGAGTAGCTCTCCAGGGCCATTTATGGATCCAGTGGACAGGAAATTTAACTCATTAGCAAAATGTGTTGTGCGTACGTTAAAAACATATCCTAACCTCTGTAGAGCCAACGCTGTGCGGGAAAGATGTGCGTTCAGTAAAATAAAGTCATGATTTCGTCCACCTTTCTTCGAGAATCGTGCGTTTACTTCATAACATACGTAACGTGTGTTCCATGCTGGGTCTGGTTCCACCCACCCACCCTGTAGTGTTTCTCCGTATCTCGCCACTACTGCGACTGCTCTGGCCAAAGCGTTGCAATCGCAGCGGGAAGTGTTATTTTGACTCACCCTGTGGACATCAACAGGGACAAGCACAAAGAAGGTTTTCTTCGCCACGGGATCTTTGACGTGAATCATGACGAAAAAGTGGCAAAGAGCGCGCGCGCAACATTTTCCCAGCGAGCGCGCGTGTGCTACCGACATTCGGATGCTGGCGCGCGTGCGCCAGCCAAGTCTGCCAGAAAAGTCCGTCTTCTTCTTTGTAGTACGGCCAAGAGCAAGTCCAAGTCCAGATCACTTTTTCAGTCGCCGAAGTCTGGATCTGGACCAAAGAGGTAAGACGATTCCTTCCTGTCTCCCATCGTCAAGGACTTTGGCGGATTTTTTGGCCCCTAAGTCGCCGGATCAGCACATCACGACCGAGTGACACAAAATCATTGACCTGCAGTTCTACACTAGTCCCGACTTTAAGCTAATACATCTCGGAAATTATTGACCCCAGCAGCATACTTTGGGCATGATAAGATTCTTCTCATAAGACCCTTCTCATAACTCATTGCATTCATGAAAATCACAACTCAGGACAGCAGAGAAGCAAAAATTGATTGCTACCTGGAAGCACTTTTTTTACAACTACGAATATGAGGGAAACCTTTTTTTTCTGCAGACCTCCCCGTTAGAGGGAGCAAAGTACTAAGCAGAGCATCTGACTTTTGATCATAAAAGCACGTTGCTTCTTCATCAGGGCCATGAATGGAGAAATTACATCAGTTTCCCACACAAAAGCCATGAGAGAAAATTGAGGTTGGAAAACAAGGTAGCATTTTGGCTGTCTTGCCGTCTGTTTGTGATTATTATGAACGCAATGAGCTATGAAAGGAATCTCATGAATGTCCTCTTTCACATGAGACCTAAAGTACGTTTCTAGGTGCGGTATTTTCCGAGATACATGAGTTTAAAGTCTGGTTCTAACTTCAAGGGCGCTCTGTACTTTCTGCAAGAAATCCAGCGTTTTTTATCAATCGATGCAAAATGCCCCATTGACGGTGTGCGTCAAAAGTTTATCGGCAGGAGTTCATTCATATTGCACAATTTATAGAGTCACCCCGTACCATTCTGAGTTCCGGCTAAACTGCGCCGTGTGCGTCAAAAGTTTGGGAGGTGATTTTGACGATTTCCCTGACTGATGTTTCTTACTGCAGCTTAGTCAGTGTTGTCCAGAGAGGTAGAGACACCCATTTCTCTTTACTTTTGTCAGGCGATGAATCAAACTCCGTCAGAACCAGGGAGATCAGAGTAGAATCGACTGTGAAGTCTTTTCCTCAGCCTCTTTTGTGGCTGCTCAATCGTTCGACGGGGAGTCAAAAAAGCCTGGAAGTGCACGAACACTACACAATGCAATTTACGCAATAAAAGCCGGTCAATATAAAAGTCTTGCCACAGTAACAGTTATAAAAACAATATGGGCCGTCAATACATAGAGGCTTCTTTATTGACCTGCAATAAACAATCATTATTTGTATGCACCCACGGAACAGAGAGACTGACGAAAAGTCAGTGCTTCAGGCGTATTCAATATAAGCTCTGACCTCGACAGCATGACGAAGACGGCCCTCAGCCTCGGCAGGAACACGTTTGACCCGGACCGAGGTCTAGACGGAGGTCAAACTTGGCCTCTGCTTTGTCCTTGTTCATCCCCTTGTGGGTGGAAGCGATGAAATGCATAAACTTCGCAGGCTTCCAAAACTTTCGACTCACTTGGCAGAGGTGGCTTCTTCATTCCCGTACAAGATTTGTTTTGACGCCAAAATGTAGCGAGTTTCACAATCTTGGAGACCGTCGAGAAGTTTTCTCGCTAATCTGTATTCAAACAAAAAAAAGGAAGCTGAGCTTTTAGTTTTGGCCGAGCAAAAATCTTTGTGGGCACCACTATTTTTGCACCAACAGACAAATGGCTGAGATATAATGGACATGGCGGAAAAGTCATTGTGCGACAGCATCGACGGCTGCTGAAGAAGTGACTCTAAAAAATTGACTTTACACCAGCAACTGGAAAATATGCCCCAAGCTAAGAAGTTTATTAATGGCACAAATGAGGGGTCTGGAAGTGACACAATGTTTGGAATAAGTATATGAAAGAAAAATTGTTGTTAGGTCATTTACATCTTTCACTGAGATTCTTCAGATTCTTATTGGTTTCATCACTGCATCCTTGAACAGCATGTCCAACTTATCTTCATTAACACTAACTTTGCCAATACGGCACTATTATTTTTGACAAATCTTCTTTTCATTGTACCCTGTTCGTGTCGAAGCTCTTGGACCATCCTGATCCTCCCTCCACAATTTGTTTTTTGGCGAGATACAGAGTTTAAGAAGTTGCATCAATTCCTGGCATGTTCACAGCTTAACCAAGGACTAATAAGGCAAAAAGTCCAATAGTACCCTCGATGCTGCCGATGAGAATTCTCAGACGAGGCATCAGCAGTTGGGACGCCAGTTGGGGTACGCGATCACGGTCAAGTGGGACATTCTGTGGGCTTCCATCCTGCCCCGTCCGGCGTCACTCCTCGAGTGCTTGGGATTCCCACTACAAATCACTGTGCTGCGCTGCAAGCGACACGTGTGCAGTGCAGCCAGTGAAGTGAGCAATCAACCTAAGCCACATAACAACGACATAGACTTGTCTAGCAGTCATCAGAAATAGGAAACCTTTTCCTCACAGACAAACTCTGTCTCAATTCGATCAGACAAAGATGAGCAGATGAAGTTCATATCGGGAAAGATGCAATCAGTGAAATGAAAAATCCAACTTTTCAGCTGGTGCAGACACTTTGGCCCTGCATATATTTTGGCCAGCTTTTTGGCCAGAAAAAGCGTAAAAGTGGTGTTCATGCTCAATTTGCTTCGTCTCCCACTGTCAACACCAGGGGTGTGTGCAGTGAATGCACTGCACGGCAAGAACTCACTATTATTACACGGACTATTAACAGTCTATTAATCTATTTGAAGGCTTAGGTGCGAATTTCGGATAAGTGGGACAAAAAGTGCGCGATCTTGAGATTTATCGTTGTTCACTTAGTTCCATCCCGTGATCTTCTCGGCGGCTCCCGTTGTCGGGACTTCCCAAGCAACCATTGTTCGTCACGTGAACGTAAACATGGACGTAAAGTAGCACTTTGCACACGCAGTTGAAGCTGGTGGGGCGTTGAGGGCCGCCCAAGGACGGCTTTCATATCGCCCCACAGTCACCAAACGGCAAACGACCAGATAGTTGGCATCTTTGCACATTTTTGGCACTTTCCCACCTGATCCGCGCCCCCCTGACGTCACCTGGCCTCCTTGGCCACCTGATGTCAAAGGAGTTGGGAGCAAGGGACTGTGGTTGGGGCTCGTGCGGGCATTGGGAGCGAGCCATCAAGGCCAAAGAAGGTCGTTCCACGCATATCTGGGTATGAGTTCGACTGAGAACGTCAATGCTGCATATTGTGTTGAATGAAGTATTGGTCACCATGGACCGAGGTCTAACTTGACCTCGGTAGGTGGAGACACACGCTTCATCCTCGTGGAGAGGGGATATTTTCTATATAACCCCACTAATACCGAACGAGGTCCAGATGACAACACTTGGTCTTGAGTTGTGAAACGAAACCTCCAAAATCTCAATATATAAAGTGGAGAACTGAAGCTCTTGCAACAACTCGTCCATTATTATTCGTCCAATGCATATTTTCACTTTTGGGCAGTAGACTTTAGGCATCTTCGGCTAAGTTCAGCACAAAACTTTCAGTGAAAGGTTGCAGTGCAGTTCGAGAGCACTGACACATGGACTCGATTTACTCCAACTAGGCAACGAGGGGCTTAGAAAAAGAGTGCTGGAGTTTTAGTTGGTTTACTTCAGTCGACCGTTGCTCTTTTTCACAAAAACACATCTTCAGTAAGGTTCACATGTTTTGAGAGTAGACAGCATCCCTCGAAGTGTAGGCATTAGAGGAAAACTTTGGCACCCAGTTGGCGCCCCCACTTCTGATGACACACGCTGTTCCTGCGACTAAAAGTCCTGTAGAATCGCTTGAAAAAAATAACAAATGCATCAACGCTACGTGGCTCCAGCATTGGCTCCCGAAACTGTTCTCGATGGAGTTGGAAACGTCACAGGTTTTCTGCTGAAAGAGAGATCACCTCAGACCCTTAGCTGCTGCGAAGCAAATTTCTCTCCCTACATTTGTTTGGTGAGAAAAACATGGTTGACTTCACAGGAAGTTCATTGAGACCTTGATGACTGGCGCAATCCTGGCTCAGAGCGGAAGCAATTAATGGCATGCTGCCCGTCAAAACTTTCCAAAGGTTTTCTTCAAAGGCAGAAGAAGCTCCTCGTGTGGAGCAGCAATTGGATATCAAAGGCATATTTTCGCTCAGTTGCAGCTAGCTCATGTGTGAACCCGAGCTCCCCCTCGTGTCCGTGGCCACGAGGGCCGCTTCCTGTGGATCGCGTGAGTTGGCTCGTGTGGGAAACAAAACCAGGTTTCGTCTTCACCGGACGTGTGCACATTCGTGCAATTGACGTGGATTGTTGCGAGTGCAACAGTTTAGTAATATCAGGTTAAATAATTAGAGAAAGTAAGGTCAGGTTAGCATGCAAGTGCGCACAGTCTCAGGCGTTGGAACGTTGTGCAGACTGATCATTTCGTGTTAGCCGTCAATTATTGTGGAATGTCAACATCCAGTGAGGCCATGTAAGAGTCTAATCTGTAGAATAGGGATGCTTTACTTAACATTTTTGCAGCCTGTAGTGAGCGATCAAATTTAAACACTTCGAGAGGGTTTTGCTTCACCTTGAACGTGCTTGAGCGTGTATTGCACAACACCGGAGATTGAAGAGATTTATCCTCGTAATTATTCTCCTCGTCAAGATGCCTGGGGACGCTTCCATGCTCAGCAGAGGTGTTTCTCTGTTCTAACTCTTTCCCTTAACATATTTTTAGCTTTCTGTATTCGTCGGGCGATCGAATTTAATGTACTGAAATGCTATCGATCTTCAAATACCAGCCCAGAGCTACCATTCGACAAATATTCTCTGAAAGGGGTGTGTGCCATAGGGGGGGGGG
>JAAUXU010013055.1_pt1 | contig 34344 bp, 34 predicted proteins | sample 7278151 | NCBI WGS metagenome assembly JAAUXU01 (sample SAMN14350113, study PRJNA611818) | marine sediment metagenome | isolation source: surface marine sediment (1.8m) | place: French Polynesia: Moorea | collected 2018-08 | reverse complement strand
TCTTCGGTATGAAGGACCAGCAACTCGGCAAATTCCACCGGCAGCAGCAGTGTGCGCGCTCTGCTTTTTGGGTGAATTCGTTCTGCTACCCGGTAGTAGACATTATAGAATTGTCCGCGTTGAACCCCATCTTTTTTGCCTTTATCGATAAAGACGATCATGTGGTCGCCGATGAGCCGATTGTGATCCTCGGCCCGCACAACTTTGCCCTCCAGATCTTTGGGGCTTGATTTGATCACCACGTCCGGCAAGCGCCGAAAGTAGGGCATCAGCTGATCTTCAAGGTGGATCGGACGATAGGACTCAATGACCGACGCAATGGCATAGGCGGGTTGAACCTGATTAATTTCCACCACTCCGGTCAATACGTGCTGGATGCCAATGTATGCGCCAGTGTGTATGTCCCTGAGCGGCGGCAATGTGCGAAAAACAGTGAAACGCTGGCCGGGCACCAGGCGGCCATTACCCTCCGGCCGGATATAGACAACATCCTCAGAGTTAATCATCTCTTTAGATTCCAGCACCTTAAATATGGCACCGTGGGAAGTGATGGGTTCCCGACGCACAAAACCCACGCGATCCACGGCGGTGTAGTTATAGTGGATGAGATCCTCCAGGGTGGGGGGTGGCACCGGCGGTTTTTTGCCGGTTCCCGGTTTGCCGGTGGCCTGAGACCCGGTGCGTCGATACAACCGGATGCGCTCGCCGGGAAAGATGCGGTGCGGGTTGGCGATCTGATCGTTTTCACGCCACATTTCCGGCCACAGCCAAGCAGAATCGGAAAATTTACGGCTTAGATCCCATAAGGTATCCCCTTTTTGGACGGTGTAATAAAAACCGGTTTCATGATTGACCACATTTTGCCCATCGGCTGCTACAAGCGCAAATGGCATGAGAAGGAACACAAAAAGGAAGATCGAGAGCCACATTTTGATTCTTGAGGGTATTTTAAAATTCATCAGACACTCCACGGGGTTTTTAGTTTTAGGGTCTCAGTAAAAGGTAACTTATTTATAATAAGATTACCTGATTATGGCCAATTCGTCAAATTTTTTTGACCCTGGCGATGGCGTCCGCGCAACAAAAAAGCTCTCACAGCACAGATGCCTGCCGTGAGAGCTTTCATTTTTTTGTTGATGGGACTTAAATCGGCAAATCGTCGGTTACATCATTCCGCCCATGCCGCCCATTCCACCCATACCGCCCATTCCACCGCCGCCGCCGGGCATGGGCTCGGGTTTTTCTTCCGGTTTTTCAGCCACCATTGCCTGGGTGGTCAGCATCAAAGATGCCACACTAGCGGCATTTTGCAGGGCCAGACGCACCACTTTGGTGGGATCAATCACACCGGCCTTCATCAGATCTTCATAGGTGTCCGTGTCGGCATTGTAGCCAAAAGACCCTTTACCGCCTTTGACCTTGTCGATGACCACTGAGCCTTCCAGGCCGGCATTGTTGGCGATTTGGCGCAGCGGTTCTTCAACGGCGCGCATGATCACTTTTACACCCAGTTTTTGATCCGCTTTAATTTTCATCTTTGACAATGCTTCCAGACAGCGAGCCAATGCAACACCACCGCCGGGAACGATACCTTCCTCAACCGCGGCGCGAGTGGCGTTCAATGCGTCTTCAACCCGGGCTTTTTTCTCTTTCATTTCCGTTTCGGTGGCAGCGCCAACATTAATGACCGCAACACCACCGATGAGCTTGGCCAGGCGCTCTTGCAATTTTTCACGATCGTAATCCGAAGTGGTCTCATCAATTTGGGCCCTAATTTGTTTGACGCGACCCTCGAGTGCCGAACGGGAACCGGCGCCGTCAACAATCGTGGTATTGTCTTTATCAATAGTGATTCTTTTGGCATTACCCAGATCTGAAACCGCCAAATTTTCCAGTTTAATACCCAAATCTTCCGATACCACCTGGCCGCCGGTCAAAATTGCGATATCTTCGAGCATGGCTTTGCGCCGATCACCAAATCCGGGGGCTTTCACAGCGGCTACTTGAAGGGTTCCGCGCAATTTGTTGACCACCAGCGTTGCCAGGGCTTCACCATCGACATCTTCAGCAATTATCATGAGCGGTTTGCCCATTTTGGCAACCTGCTCCAGGATGGGCAACAGATCTTTCATGTTGCTGATCTTTTTCTCATTGATCAAAATGTAGGGATCTTCTAATGAGGTAACCATTTTTTCCGGATCGGTCACAAAATAGGGTGATAAATAGCCCCGGTCAAATTGCATGCCTTCAACGACTTCCAACGTCGTTTCCATGCTCTTGGCCTCTTCCACCGTAATAACACCCTCTTTGCCGACTTTGTTCATGGCTTCGGCGATAATGTTGCCGATGGTTTCATCATTATTGGCCGAGATGGTTCCGACCTGGGCAATTTCGCGTTGGTCCTTGGTGGTTTTGCTCAGTTTTTGAAGCTCCTTGACCGCCGTTTCCACTGCTGCATCAACGCCTCTTTTGATCGACATCGGGTTGTTGCCGGCCGCAACGAGCTTTTGGCCTTCCTCATAAATTGAACGTGCCAGAACGGTGGCCGTTGTTGTCCCATCACCGGCCATATCACTGGTTTTACTGGCCACTTCCTTAACCATCTGAGCGCCCATGTTTTCAAACTTGTCTTCAAGTTCAATTTCTTTGGCCACGGTCACACCGTCTTTGGTGACTGTCGGGGATCCCCAGGATTTATCCAGAACCACGTTGCGGCCTTTGGGGCCCAACGTGACAACCACGGCGTCTGACAGGGTTCTTACGCCGTTGAGCATGAGTTCGCGGGCTTTCATGTCATACTTAATCAGTTTTGCAGTCATCTTTATTTAACCTCCATCGTAATACTCAAAATTATTCGTTAGCCGATAACGCCAAGCACGTCATCTTCGCGCATGATTAGATATTCCTCGCCTTCAATTTTAACTTCTGTGCCGGAATATTTACCAAATAGAATTCGATCACCCTTCTTGACTTCAAGGGCAATGCGTTTACCTTTTTCATCAAGCTTGCCGTTTCCCACAGCCACCACTTTGCCTTCAGCCGGTTTTTCCTTGGCGGTATCGGGGATGATGATTCCTCCCTTGGTCGTTTCCTCTTCTCGCACACGTTGAACTAAAATTCGGTCTTGCAATGGTCTCAGTTTCATAATCTTGAATCTCCTTGTCAAATAGCATTTATCTATAATTCCAGGTGCTAAAACTTTTAAACCTTATAACGTAATTCCCCTTATCTGTTCCGGGTAGAAACGTCACCTCCCTTCCAGCTGGTCTTTTTCTAAGCTAAGATGCGGTTTTTAATTTTCAAGAAAGGGTGTTATTCTGTTGGATTCACAGTCAGTTACGCTGGATTTCTTGACATAATAATCACCCTTTCGTGTTTGTAAAGAGGGCGGGCCTTAATTTTTTTATATTTTTTTGATGGATGTTCACATGCTGATGGTAAGCTAAATTAATGTGGTTCAGGTGGCCGAGTTTTCACGGGATGCCTTGGATTCCTTGCTTGATGAGGATGATTGCGCGGTCTGCGATCTTTTTTCTTTATTCGATTTTTTGGCAGCTGAGCTGTTGGTTTTTGATTTTTTCGCATAATCGGTGACGTACCAGCCGGTGCCCTTGAGATGAAAACTGCTCTGGGAAATCAGCTTGTGCAGTTTGCCACCGCAATGCTGACATTTTGTCAGCGGCTTGTCTGAAAATTTCTGAAAAATTTCCTCTACTTTTGAACACTTCGCACATTCATATTCGTAAATTGGCATCTTCCTGCAACCTCCACAATCGTGTTATTGATCTAACCTTTTATTATATTGAACGAACCTGCTGCATGTCAATAGGGCTTTTGGCGGCTCCGGCGGAACAACCGGATTTAAACAAAGCGTGCGTTCACAGCAAAGTTTGATTAGCGCTTGTGCATACCTTCTATCGGTTGGCGCCATTTGCGGTAAAATTCAAGAACTGGCATCAAACCCGTCACCTGCACCTGATTTAAGATTTGATGGGTATTTGCATGCACACGTTTTTCTTCATCCAGCTTTTCGGTCGGCGATGCATCAAAATTTTGCAAAAATTTACTAAACCGCACAATGTGGATTAATTCATGGGTAATAATGTACAAACAAAAGGGATAAAGCGTAATGGACGGTGTCTTGTCCAGTACGGATTTAATCGCGTGATCTTGCAGGCATATCTTAAAATAATCAAATACACCGGACCCCAAAGCCGTATCCTTGCGCTGGCCTTCATAGCGGACAATTTGAGCAAATGGGCCGTCAACTATTTCTTCGGGCGCAAGATCCACCAATGTTTTGACATCATATTTGGGGCGCAGCCATTCACTTGCAGACATCTTGAAGTGATTGCTGACAAGCTCCTCTGACATCGACACAACATTGTTAACGACGGCAATCTCCGCTGAGGAAAATGTTTTCAGATGATGCATGTCGGTTATATTTTGGTCGCATGGGTTAGCATTCGCTGGATCGTCGCGGCCAGACACATATGTCACGCATTTTATCTTAGGTGCGCCGGTATGAGTGCTATCAGCGGGGTGATCATCGTTGTTAGCCGGCGTCCGTATCACCTTGTATTTGTTGGTAGGCGATGGCTTCTTCTAAACGATTGCGTGCGGCAGCGGTGTTTTGGACAAACTTGATGCCCATTCCCCGATGGATGACTTTATCTTGCGGCACATTCATATTCGACCATACAACTTCTGCATTGAGCGCAAAGGTCTCCTGATGCGGAACGTCTATGTAAAGCCGAAGTTTTTGATTTAAAGATATCGGCTCCTGGCAGATAATAAATGCCCCCCCGAGGCTGATATCTTTCAAACGGACTTTAATGGAGCTTTGGCCGATTTCCAATGCAGCCGACCAGGATATTTCCAGCCTCGGGTGCTGGCGCTTTTCCCTGGCGCGCTTTATTTCAGCGCTGTTAACGATCTGCGTCGATTGATCGGCACTCAATCTTTTTTTGATAAACGTATGAAAAAACCAAAAAATAATCAGGCCGATAAATAACGCCGCCCCGATACCAATGCTGGTTATAATAATGCTGCTATCCATATCGCCTGGTACACCACTATAGCATAAGCCGTTTTTATTTTCCAATTCCAAAAAAATGTAGACAGCCGACAATTGGGTATGTTATGTAACTCATTTATGATTGCAACACCGAATCAAACCTTAAGAGGGAGGTAGACCATTGGGTAGTGTCGTCAAAAAACGCAGAAAGAAAATGAGAAAGCACAAACATCGCAAGCTGCTGGCCAAGACGCGTCACCAAAGACGAAAAGGCAAGTAACGCATCCAGCGTCGTTTCTTGATCTTCTTTATCAACCACAAAGCACCGCGCTTTGCAAGGCGGTGCTTTTTTATGCGCTTGTGCTTAAAATCCTTTCAGGTATTTTAAGAATTCAGAATCAGTTGAAAGGATCAGTGAACTATTTTGCCCCAGGGTTTCGCGGTATATTTCAAGCGTTTGAACAAAAGAGTAGAACTCAGGATCCTTGCCGTATGCTTCCGCGTAAATGATCGTTGCTTCAGCATCGGCATCGCCCTTAATTTCCTGGGCTGTTTTAAAAGCCTCGGATTCTATTTCCTGTAAATCCCTTTCTTTTTCACCCAGAATTTTTTGAGCCTCACCCTTACCCTCAGATCGGAACTTTTCAGCAATCTGGTTTCGCTCAGCAATCATACGCCCATAGACCGATTTTCTGACCTCCTCCACATAGTTGATACGCTTAATTTTAACATCCACCAGCTCAATGCCAAAAGGTGTCAATTTCGGCTGGGCCTGTTTTAAGATGCCCTGAGTGATTTCTTGGCGCCCCACTTCGATTTGAAAATAAACCCGAGTTCTACGCACGGAATCATCGAAGCCAACATCCCCGGTATCCAACTCGCGGTTGGAACTGCGCACAGCCTCTATTAGTTGATGAGAGGTAACAAAATTCCGAACGGCCGGGTCGATAATGTCATTGAGTTTGCCGACGGCGTTAAAGCGGTTGTTGACGGTCTGAAAGAATTTGATCGGGTCCACTATTTTCCAGCGGGCAAAGGTGTCCACCCAGATAAAGGTTTTATCCAAGGTCGGAATCTGGCCTGGATCGCCATCCCACTCCAGCAAGTTTTTATTGAAATAATTGGCGGTCTGAATAAACGGAAGCTTAAATTTTAGACCCGGATCTGTTTTGGGCTCACCCACAATGCGGCCGAATTGAGTGACAACCACTTGTTCGGTTTCATCGACCGTATAAGCGGCGCCATAAATGATCAAGCCAATGATAGCCACAGGAATCAGAAATATACTTTTGTTTTTCATTTTTCACCACTGCTTTGCTGTCCGACGTTAAACGATTGCCCCATGTTGAGTAGCGGCAACAGATTTTTTTGATCAGAATCGACGATATACTTTTTGCCAAGGTTTGGAAATGTTTGTTGGATCGTCTCCAGATACAGCCGTCGCTTGGTAATGTCTTTGGCGTTGACGTACTCATTGTACAGCGCAACAAATCGGGCGGCATTTCCCTTGGCGCGGTTCACACGGTTCAAGGCATAGCCTTCAGCAGCCTTGATTGTTCTTTCGGCTTCACCGCGAGCGGCCGGGATGGCCTTATTGTAGTCTTCTCTGGCCTGATAGATCATTTGTTCTTTTTCCTGTACAGCCTGGTTAACCTCATTAAATGACGGCTGCACTGGCGGGGGGACATTGGTTTTTTTCATTTCGATGGTCACTATATGGATGCCGGTTTGGGCTTGGTCCAACTCAGCTTGCAACAACCCTTTGGCCTCAACCGCAATTTCGTCCCGTTTGCTGATAACCTCACTAACACTGCGATCACCTACCACCAGCCGCATAGTAGCCTCGGACATGTCGCGCAATATACGGCGGACATCTCGAACCTTGAACAAAAAGTCAAACGGATTTTTTACACGGAATTGAACAATCCAGGGCACAATGGCCACATTTAGATCCCCGGTAAGCATCAGCGCTTCACCTGTATTTTCAGTACCCGTCCTAAATCGAGAGGGCCGCACTTGCGGGGCTGTGGTGGTAAAACCGAATTCTTCTGTTTGGATCTCGCGCACGTTGACTTTGGTGACCTTTTCGATTCCAAGCGGCAGCTTAAAATTAAGGCCCGGCTGAGTGGTGCGCGTATAGCGACCAAATAGCTGCACCACACCAACTTCGTTTTGCTTGACAGTATAAACCGACGTTATGGCCAGGGCGGCAATGATAATGACGATGATCACCAGAGGGCCGCCCGGGAATTTGACTTTTTTGATCTTTTCAACAAATTCATCCATCTGCGGCGGCACGCCGCCTCGGCCCTGTTGCTGCTGTTTTAGTTTTTCCCAATCCCAACTCATATGATTGTTCCTTTGCTAAATTTGTCTGGCATAAGACAGCACTCACTATAACTTGTATCGAAAAACAGTTTTAGGTGACTGCGACCTTATGCCGGTTTGTGATTTCTTCTCTGGCAAGGAAACGGTTGCAAATTCTAAAAATTCTTAGATAAAATAAGTTACCCGGTCAATCAAGTCAAGCAAAAAGCAATCAGAAGAGTACAGCTGCTGCGAAGATAAATTTTGTACTTTACTCAACAAATGTGGAATTTAATGGCACTCGGCAATCATTGATCCGGAAGGGGTCGGTCGATAGGGCAACCGGCTAATCCGTATTGCGGCTTTGTTTGGGGTTCAACAATGGTCAAAATTTTGCTATAGTTTGGCCACGATGAACGACAAAGATAAGCGAACTGATCCTGTTCATATCGCAAATATCCTTGAAAATGTCTTAAGCGCCTACCGCAGCGAAGCTGATTCCGGGCTTAAGGCAGTTTGGCGGCTGTGGGATGCGGCGGTGGGGGAAGCGATTGCCCAAAATGCCCGTCCGGCAGCTTTTAAAGGCGACCTTCTGATTGTGCATGTCAGCAACTCGACCTGGGTCCACCAGCTACAATTCTTGAAAAAGGACATCATCGCCGCCCTCAATGCAGCACTGGAACAACCACTACTGGTGGACATCAAATTCAAAATCGGACCTATAAAATAAATCAAAACAGACATTTGTTCAGGTGATGTTGGTTTCAGGGCTCAAAGAACAGAAGATGCCAAGATGGCTCCTGGCTGCTGATCACGACTCTGTTGCCCTTGGCCACGAGCTCGGGCCGAAGGGCTTGTCGCAGGCTGGCTTCTGGCGAGCAGCCAGCAGCGAGAAACCAGCGGCCAGTAAACCCGAAACCCGATCGAATTTACCTTAGTTAAGACGATGCCCAAGCTAACCGAAGATAAGTTTTTTAACGGCAAACTGCTCATAGAGCAAGACCCCCGGGGGTATCGATTTTCGATTGACGCTATTTTGCTCGCTTCTCATGCCAGGCCGCGTGCAGATGAGCGTGTCCTCGATCTGGGAACCGGTTGTGGTATTGTTCCTCTGATTTTAGCGTATCGTCACCCGGATATTACCGCTTTTGGCGTTGAAATTCAGCCAGAGTTGGCCCGCATGGCCGTTTCGAATGTCAACGCCAACCAGCTGCAAAATCGAATTACAATTCTATGCAATGATATGCGGGAATTAAAACCAGACATGCTGGGCGGGCCGGTGGACCTGGTGGTCTGTAATCCGCCCTACCATAAACCGAACGCCGGTCGGTTAAATCCAAATCGGCAGCGCGCCATTGCGCGACACGAATTAAAAGTTAACCTGGATGTCGTACTGCAAACAGTCAAACGCATCCTGCGGACCGCAGGTCGTTTTGTGACCATCTATACAGCAGATCGCACAACCGAGTTGTTGGTGCAAATGCGGTCACAAGGGATTGAGCCAAAGTCGATGCGGTTGATTCATGGAGAGTTATCGGCTGAAGCAAAGCTTATTTTGGTTGCCGGGACCAAAGGTGCTCAACCCGGCACCCGACTTGAGGCGCCCTTGATTCTTTACGAGTCGAACGGGGAATATACCCAGGAAGTGCAGGCTATGTTCATGCCTTGACAGTCTGTTTTAAAGAGGTTATTCAGTACTTTTTATGTTTTGATAAACCTTTTCAGGTCGGAAGGGTGGCCGAGCGGTTTAAGGCGGCGGCCTCGAAAGCCGTTGAGGGTCTTGTGGCCCTCCGTGAGTTCGAATCTCACCCCTTCCGCCAGCTTCGTTATTTGTTAATGGTTATTGGTTTTTCGTTAGCCTAAAAAATAGAATATACGGTTTCGTTCCCAATAACCAATAACCAGTAACCAATAACTTGTAAAATGCGGAGAGATGTCCGAGCTGGCTGAAGGAGCACGACTGGAAATCGTGTGTGCTGTCAAAAGCGGCACCGAGGGTTCGAATCCCTCTCTCTCCGCCATTTTAGTTTACGAAGCCAATTGGGGCGAAATTCATTCAAGATAATTGTTTCAGATATTATCGTCTCAGATGTCAATCAACTGGTTCAAATGTTCAGCGTTCAAAGGTTCAGAGGTTAAATAACAGAAGACAGAGGCCATAGGTCAGAAGACGGAGAACATAGAACAAAAAAATGCCCCTATGTTCATTTTTGACTCTTGCATCTAACAACTGTTTGCTGTCACCTATCAACACAGAACCCAGAACGGGGAACCCTGAACCTTGGAACCTTAAACAGGCACTTCACGATGTCCTATCTTGTTCTGGCGCGCAAATATCGTCCCCAGGCATTCGACCAGGTTGTCGAGCAGGACCATGTGACCCGCACACTGAGCAATGCGATCTCATCTGATCGGGTTGCCCATGCCGTGCTTTTTTCCGGACCGCGGGGGACCGGCAAGACCACCGCCGCCCGGATACTGGCCAAAGCAATGAACTGTCAGTCCGGCTCGCGTCCCATCCCCTGCAACGAATGCCGATCATGTGGTGAAATCACATCCGGCAATGCGGTGGACGTTTTCGAAATTGACGGGGCCTCCAATAACAGCGTCGATCAGATCAGAGAACTGCGGGACCATATCAAGTATATGCCCGCCCACAGCACGTATAAAATTTATATAATTGATGAGGTCCACATGCTCAGCATGCAGGCCTTCAACGCCCTACTCAAGACCTTAGAAGAACCGCCGTCTCACGTCATGTTCATATTTGCCACGACTGAGCCGCAAAAAATCCCGACAACCATTTTATCGCGCTGCCAGCGCCATGATTTTAAGCGCATCAGTTTAAAAGCCATCATTGCTCATATGAAAACCATATGCCAACAGGAACATTTTCAGATACCGGAAGAGAGCTTGGTGCTGATTGCGCGCGAAGCCACGGGTAGCATGCGGGATGCGCTGAGCCTGCTAGACCAGGTGATATCTTGCTTTAAAGGCGCGGTCGACCACGGACAGGTATTGGATATATTGGGTGTTATGGATCGGAAATTTGTTTTCGATTTAAGCACCACCATTCTGCAGGGAGATATCGGTGCTATTCTAAACACTCTTGATGACTGTTACAGCCGGGGTCATGATCTTAAAAAGTTATACGAGGAGGTCCTCGAGCATTTCCGACATTTGTTGATCGTTAAAATGGGGCAAAATGTCGCAAAGCTGGTTGATCTTCCCAGCGCTGAAATCGAACAAATGGTTGCCCAGACAGAAACGGTAACCGCTGCTGGTTTAAACCAGGTGCTGGATGATCTTTTCCGAGAGCAAGCGTCTATCCGGCTTGCCACCGATACCAAACTGGCCTTTGAAATGGCCGTCATCCGAATCGTTCAAATGAGACCGGCTTTGCCGATAGATGAACTGATTGATAAGCTAGATAACCTCAGACAGGAAGTTTACAAAACGGCTGACGACCGGCGTCCGGCTCAGCAATCAGCTGAAGGCAGCAGATCACATTCCAACAAGCAGCGACCAGGTGACCCGGATGCGATGGCAGGACCGCAGGCGCATCAGGCCGTGCCAGAACCGCCAGAGGCCATTGCGCAACCTGCATCAGATCTTAAAACAACCTGGCGTCAACTCTATGATATTGTGTGCAAAGAAAATCCTTCTTTGGGGGCAAATTTGGCAAAATGCCGCTTAAAACAGGTGTCTGACGATGCCATCGAAATAGAGGTCTTTGACAATGGCTTTACTCTAAACATGCTCAAACGCGACAAAAACAAGGCGCTTTTGAAGAAGATTTGCACTGATTATTTTGGCACTGAAAAAAAAGTGGCATTAACTGCCTCTGCTGAATCTGAAGCGCAAAGCCCAAAAAAAAAATCCCAAAATGAGCAGCGCCAGAAGCAAAAGGCATTAAGCCATCCACTGGTAGCAGACGCCATTGAAATTTTTAATGGTAAGCTGATCGATATAAAAATACGGTAAGTCAAATTTTTAAAAATTATCAAAAAAAACATTGCGGTAGCCGGATAATTTTTTCTACAATTCCGTTAACTGCGTATCCTAAATGGATAGGCGTACAGCAACGAATTTAAACCCAGTACACCCGCACCGGTTTTGATCCTGGCATACTGCTGTTTTTGTGCGGATGCCCCAAAAATCTTTCTGTTGCTTTAGGATCGACGGTGATCGGGATCCGAATGAAAAAAATCGCTGATCGTGTATCAGGCATTAGGAGGTAACGTGATGAAAGGTATGGGCAATATGATGAAGCAGGCCCAAAAGCTTCAATCGCAGATGATGAAGCTGCAGGATGAGATGGCCGAAAAGACCTTAGAGACCACTGCTGGAGGCGGTATGGTGAAAGTTGTTGCCAACGGCAAACAGCAAATTGTATCTATCCAGATCGAAAAAGAGGTCGTTGACCCAGAAGATGTCGAGATGCTGCAGGACCTGGTATTAGCCGCTGTTAACGAGGCGTTGGCCAAATCCCAGGAAATGGTAGCTGCAGAAATGAGCAAATTAACCGGTGGCTTGAACATACCGGGAATTATGTAATGCGGGCGCACATATCGAGAGCCGTGTTGCGAGTGCTCTCGATCCAAGTCGCAACGCGTAACCCGCACTGTGCGTGCCCAGACGCTGGCTTTTGATATAAGCCAGGTTAGATGGCAACAAACAGCAACATCTTTTCAAAAGGTGAACGCAATATATGAGTCATTACCCGCCTTCGATCATCAATCTCATCCAGCGTATCGCCAAATTGCCTGGAATTGGAGAAAAAACCGCCGAACGGTTGGCCATGCACATCCTGCGCTCGCCCCGCACGGAAGTTGAAAAACTCTCCAACAGTATCACTACGGCCAAAAATAAAATTCGCTTGTGCAAACAATGCTTTGGTCTCAGTGACGATGATATCTGTCAAATCTGTTCAAATCCTGCCAGGGATGCCGCTATCCTATGTGTGGTTGAACAGCCGGCCGACATGGTGGCCATGGAAAAATCAGGCGCATTTAATGGGCGCTATCATATTTTGGCGGGCGTGCTGTCTCCGATGAACGGCATCGGGCCTGAAGATATTCGCTTGGGCGAATTGATTGCCAAAATTGAAGGCGGACAGGTCAAAGAAGTGGTGCTGGCCACCAGTACCACCGTTGAAGGTGAAGCCACGGCTGCTTATATCAAAGAGCGCCTGGTAACTTATGCCATAAAGGTAACTCGAATTGCCTCCGGAGTGCCGATTGGCGGCGACCTGAAATATGTGGATCAGGTGACCCTTAGAAAAGCGATGGAGAAGCGCCATGACCTCTGATGAGCTGACCCCCGATGATATTTTCGATTGTCAGCGCTGTGGCGATTGCTGCAAAGGATATGGCGGCACCTACCTTACTGAAGCAGATATTGATCGTATCTGTCGATATCTGGGTATAAATCCTGAGCGGTTTATAAAGGATGCCTGCCAGTTATCCGGAGGACAACCCGTCATCGCGCAGGCTGAAAATGGCTATTGTATCTTGTGGGACCAGCAGTGCACGATTCATCCGGTGAAACCCCAAATGTGCCGGCGCTGGCCGTTTATCGAAAGTATACGTATTGATGCCGGAAACTGGCATGCCATGGCGTCCACTTGTCCCGGTATGCGTGTCGATGTCAGCGATGATCAGATTCATAAATGCATCGATGCCGTTATAAAAAAATCTCCTTGAATGTCCCTTCATTATGATTGGCATATTTGATTCAGGTGTCGGTGGCTTAACCGTTGTCAAGGCCATCCTGGATAAAATTCCGGGATATGATATCGTTTATTTTGGCGATACCGCCCATACACCTTATGGCACCAAGAGTGCTGAAACGGTGATCGGCTATACCATTAGCAACATAGAATTCCTTTTGCGCCAGGGCGCCAAGATTGTCGTCATTGCCTGCAATACCGCATCCAGTGTTGCCACTGCGCAAGTACTCGAACAATTTAAAGTGCCCATTTTCGAAGTCATCACGCCTGCCGTCACAAAAGCCCTTGACGCATCGGCAAATCAGACGTTTGGCATCATTGGCACCCGCGCAACGATCACCAGTGGCGTCTATGAAAAGAAAATCATCAAAAACCAGCCCAAGGCCCGGATCTATTCCGTTGCCTGCCCATTGCTGGTCCCTTTGGTCGAAGAGGGGTGGCTTAGTAAACGCGAGACGGCGATGATCGTCAAAAAATACCTGCAACCGCTTAAAACCCGGCAGATTGACACGTTGATTCTAGGCTGTACGCACTATCCACTTCTTAAAGATGTCATTCAGCGTAAAATCGGCAAACACGTTCAATTAATCGATTCTTCAATCTGCATTTCTCAGAGCCTTCAACGATTTTTAGCGGATCATCACGATATCGATCAACAACTGGGCCGAAACGGCAACTTGTTACTTTTCGTATCTGATGTAACCGAGCAATTTAAAAAAATAGCCCAAATGACATTGAAAACCCGCATCACCTTTGAATGCGTCAGATTATAGCGTTTCTGACGCAGTATAGATCTAAAAGAGCGCCAATGAAGGATCAGGAAAAAACGAGACAACAGCTTATACGGGAGTTGATGGTACTGCGTGCACAGGCAGGGCAATTAGCATCGCAGCATCGACATACCAAACAGGCTCTAAGAGAAAGCCAGCAGCAGTTACAGCAGGCGCAAAAAATGGAAACACTGGGGACCCTGGTCGCCGGGGTTGCCCATGAAATTAACAACCCCATCAACCTCATTATGTATAATTTGCCGCTCATTCAGAAAATTTGGTCCGATTTTTTACCGCTTTTAATTGAACGCAAAAAAGATTATCCAGACCAGAAGTTTGGTGGATTTACCTACGACTTTCTGGAAGACAATTTATCCCAGTTGGTGGGAGACATGGATATGGCTGCGAATCGGGTGGCCAAAATCGTATCTGATCTTAAAAATTTTTCTAAACAGTCAAATGTGGCTGAAAAATCTTCCCTGCAGGTCAATACGGCCGTTAAAAACGCCCTGCGTCTGGCCCAGACGACCCTGCGGAAATCCGACGTCAAAATTGAGTTGCAGCTGGATGACAATCTGCCGGAGATAGAAGGCAATCTGCAAAGTATTGAACAAGTTATCTTAAATATTCTCATCAACGCCGTACAAGCCATTCATCATGATAATGGCATCATCCGAATTCGCACAGGATTTGAAATGAAAAGCGGGCGCATCCTGATTGCCATCGGTGATAATGGCCGTGGCATATCGCCGGCGATCGTCGATAGGTTATTTTTACCATTTGTTACCGATAAGCAGGAACAGGGGGGGACAGGTCTGGGCCTATCCGTCACCTATGGCCTCGTGCAGGCACATGGCGGTGACATTGCATTTGATACCCGGCCGGCGGAGGGGACAACGTTTACCATTTCGTTGCCGATCCTTCGAAAAAGTGATGCGGCCAAAATTCTGATTGTCGATGATGATCATACGATACGATCAATGCTCACCGAGGCCCTTGCCTTGAATAGACCCAGGCCGTTCTTAATTGAAGAGGCCTCTAACGGGATAGAAGCTTCAATAAAACTGGGTACCTATCGCCCGGATCTTCTGATACTGGATATTTTCATGCCTGAAATGGACGGTCTTGAAGTTTGCCGTCTCATTAAAAATGAACCCGAGCTTTCGGATATGAAAGTGCTGATTTCAACAGGCTACCCGGATCACACCAAGCTGGATATTATGGCCAAATTGGGTTTTGAAAACGTGATTTATAAGCCCTTTGATCTGGTGGAATTTGTCAACAGAGTTGAGTCGATTCTGGCAGGTGATTGAATCGATTGATGCCCTTTTGTCTAATACGACCGCCAGTGGTCAGTAACAACACCAGGCACCTCATTTGTCATTGTTAAGCGGTTTTTTGGATGATATGAACATCGCGTTTGGGGTAGGGGATTTCAATGCCTGCCGCATCAAACCCTTCTTTGACGGCGTCGGTAATATGGGAAATTGTGTTCATCCGCTGCCGGGCATCCTGGATCCAAACCCGCAATTGTAGGTCCACCGAAGACTCGCCAAAATTTCGAACCACAACCTTTGCAGGTGGTTCTTGTGATACCCACTCGGTTTCATTGGCAACCTGCAGAATAATGTCTTTGGCTTTCTGCAAATCGGCATCATAAGCAATACCAATATTGATGCGAACCCTGATTTTTTCAGAAATGTGGGTATAATTGATGATATCCCGCAGCATAATTTCATTGTTGGGGATGATAATGACGATATTGTCGGTGGTTTTAATCTTAGTGGCGCGCAGTCCGATATCGATCACGTCGCCCCAGGTGGCACTGCCGGTTGGTGCTCTCCAGACCTCAATGCGATCACCCACCTCAAACGGTCGATCAATGATCAGTAAAATGCCGGCGATCAGGTTTGACAGCGTATCTTTGGCTGCAAAGCCGACAGCCACACCGGCTACCCCGGCGCCTGCAATAAATGGCACGACATTGACGCCCAGCATATCGAGGGCAATAATGATGGCCACGGTGTAAACGATAAAGTCGGAAAATCGAATCAGTAAATCAAAGACAATATCATCAATTTTGCTATCGGTTTTATGGGCCACCCGTGCCTGCAAATAGCGGATGGTGACGATCAAGAAATTTTTAACCGGCCCGGCAAACAGAATAACGAACAGGGCATAAAATATTTTAGCGACGAATGGAAGTTTAAATACGGCGATCAGGTAGGTGCCGGTTAACAACACCAGCGTGTAGAAAAGGGCTTTGCGAAAGATTTTAAAAAGCGCCTCCTGAATGTCAATCAGGTTGATTTTTTGCATGCGCTTTTCAATAAAAGACAACAACAGCCGCATGATAAACCACACGATAAAAAAAGCGACCAGTGTTAGGGACACCTTCAATGCGATCTTCAGATAGGGGGCTTCTAAACCAAAAGCGGTTTCAAGTTTGGTAAACCAGTTGTTCAGTTGCTCCATGATGCACCTTTACTCCCACGTGCTATAAGCGTGCTTGCGTTTGGGTTGCGCTACCAATTGTCTGTCCATTTAAAAAAACGATGAATATCATCGCACCACCGCCACCGGACACAGTAATCAGCGGGCCATTTCAGTGAAATTGATATAGGGGCGGGGGCGCTTATTCGCGCAATCATTGACATTCAATGGCGCTACAAACAGCGGCCGAAGCGGCAAAATGCCCCTAGCCTTCAGTAAGGAATGATCTGAATGTTGACTCAAAATGAAATTGCCCGTTAGGTTTCATTCGAGAAAAAGCTGGCCTTGAGATACTCACGGTTTAAACGGGCAATATTGACGATAGACAGCTCTTTGGGGCATGCGTTTTCACATTCGCGGTGATTGGAGCAATTTCCAAAACCGCAGGCGTCCATGGTTTTGACCATATTAAGCGCCCGCCGGGCGGCTTCCGGTCTGCCCTGGGGCAGCAGCGCCAGCTGAGAAACTTTCCCGCTGACAAAAAGCATTGCCGAAGCGCTGGGACAGGCGGCTACGCAGGCGCCGCAGCCGATACAGGCGGCAGCGTCCATTGCTTTCTCAGCAACATCCTGAGCAATGGGCAGGGCATTGCCATCCGGTGCGCCGCCGGTATTGGCGGATATGAATCCGCCCGCGGCCATGATTTTGTCAAGCGCGCTGCGGTCCACCACCAGGTCTTTGACAACCTTAAAGGCCCGGGCACGAAAGGGTTCCACTATGATGGTATCCCCATCTGAAAATTGTCGCATGTGAAGCTGACATAACGTGGTTGCTTTCTGCGGTCCATGGGCTCTGCCGTCAACCACCGCACCGCAGGTGCCGCAAATGCCTTCACGGCAGTCATTGTCAAAGGCAATCGGATCCTTGCCTTCCAGCGTCAGCTGTTCGTTGACTGAATCCAGCATTTCGATAAAGGACATGTGCACCGATATATCGCGGGCGGTAACGGTCTCAAAATGCCCTTTTTTTTCTGTTCCTTGCTGCCGCCAGACTTTAAGGGTTAGATTAAGGGTTTTGGGCAGTTTTTTCACTTATAACTCCTTTGGCTCAACGCCACGTTTTCAAACTCCAGAGGTTCTTTATGGTGTTTGGGCTTTTGATTGCTGCCGGCATATTCCCATACGGACACATGCGAAAAATTTTCATCATCGCGCTGGGCTTCGCCCTCTTCAGTCTGAGATTCTGTGCGGAAATGGCCGCCGCAAGACTCGCTGCGTTGCAGGGCGTCATGAATCATGATTTCGGCAAATTCCAGGCTGTCTGCCAGGCGTCCGGCTTTTTCAAGGCTTTTGTTATAATCCTTGTCCGTTCCCGGCACCAACAGATTTTCCCAGTATTCAGCGCGTAGATCTTGAATCAGCCCCAGGGCTTTTTGAAGACCTTTTTCCTCACGGGACATACCACAGTAATCCCACATCACGCGACCCAGTTCGCGGGCGAAGTTGTCCGCAGTGCGCTTGCCCTTGATGGACATCAGCCGGTTAATACCGTCATTGACTGCCTGGGTGGTTTGCTTAAAGGCGTCATGGTCAGCATTGACCGATGACAGCGATGTCCCGGCAAAATATCCGCCAATCGTATAGGGGATGATAAAGTAGCCGTCCGCCAGTCCCTGCATCAGGGCACTGGCCCCCAGGCGGTTGGCCCCGTGGTCGGAAAAATTGGCTTCCCCAAGTACGAATAATCCCGGAATCGTGCTCATCAGATTGTAATCCACCCATAATCCGCCCATGGTATAGTGAGAGGCCGGATATATCATCATCGGTTTCTGATACGGAGAATCATCGCTGATGAGCTCATACATATCAAAAAGATTACCGTATTTTTTTGCAATGGTGTCTTTGCCATCGCGTTTAATTGCATCGGCAAAATCCAAATATACCGCGCAGCGTGTTAGGCCTACCCCCTTGCCGTCATCACACTGGGCTTTGGCCGCACGCGAGGCCACATCGCGCGGAACCAGATTCCCAAAGCTGGGGTACTTTTCTTCGAGGTAATAATCGCGATCTCCTTCGGGAATATCCTGCGGGTCCCGGATGTCACCGGCATTATGTGGCACCCAGACACGGCCATCATTGCGAAGGCTTTCACTCATTAGCGTCAGTTTGGACTGGTGATCACCGGTATGGGGAATACAAGTGGGGTGAATCTGGGTAAAACAGGGATTGGCGAACACGGCGCCTTTGCGGTAAGCCCGAAATCCGGCGCCCACGTTGGAAGATTCAGCATTGGTGGAAAGATAATACACATTGCCGTAACCGCCTGTACACAGCACGACTGCATCGGCGGCATAGCTTTCCAGTTCGCCACTGATCAAATTTCTGACAACAATCCCACGGGCCTGACCGTTGACCAGCACCAGATCCATCATTTCTCGTCGCGCGAATAAAGTGACCATGCCGGCACCCACCTGCCGCATTAGCGCACTGTAGGCGCCCAACAGCAGCTGCTGGCCTGTCTGGCCCCGCGCATAAAATGTTCGGGAGACCTGGGAGCCGCCGAAAGATCGATTGGCCAATAAGCCGCCATAATCCCGCGCAAACGGAACGCCTTGGGCGACACATTGATCAATAATATTGTTGCTCAACTGGGCCAGGCGATACACATTGGCTTCACGGGCCCGGAAATCTCCGCCTTTAACGGTATCATAGAACAGTCGCCAGATGCTGTCGCCTTCGTTGGTATAATTTTTGGCCGCATTGATTCCCCCCTGGGCGGCAATGCTGTGTGCCCGCCGCGGTGAATCCTGAATGCAAAAGGTTTTGACATGATATCCCAGCTCGGCCAGGCTGGCAGAAGCCGAGGCGCCCGCCAGACCGGTTCCGACCACGATAATGTCGAATTTGCGCTTATTGGCCGGATTGACCAGCTTCAATTCAAAGCGGTGACGGTCCCACTTTTCGGCCAGCGGGCCGGCCGGTATGTGTGCATCAAGTTGCATTCGGCTATTCCTTTTTAATTGGCATTAATGCTTGTTTGTTTTAAATTTTACCACGAAGTTCATGAAGACCACGAAGTAAATAATGTGAAGGGTTTTGTTGCATTCATCTTCGTGAGGCCTCGTGCACTTTGTGGTGAATCGGAAATCATCATGAGCTTGACCTTAACCGTCTAGCCGATAGTCCATAGATAAATCGGTAGCAGTCCAAATCCCAAACCAATCGTCAGGCCGACAATCACACTCAATACCATGAGAGCCGGCATATACTTGGGATGGTTAGCCCCAAGGGTTTGAAATGCACTCCAAAAACCGTGGCGTACGTGTAAAGCAACGATGATCATCACCAATACATAGATGACCATATAAATGGGGTTGGCAAAGGCCGAGCGGACAATGTCAAAGATGGTTTGATCGCTTTTGTCCACAAAGCTGAAGTTGATCAGATGAAAGACCACAAATCCCAGAATGATTAATCCGGTATAAGGCATTGTCAAAGAACTGAGCGTACGCCCGCCCTCGGCCTGGTCATTTTGATAAGGCACAGATCTTGCTTTTAAGTTTTGGATAAAAAGGGTGATGCCGGTGATGACGTGAATTAACGCAAACACCAGCAAACCCAATTCAAGAACCGTTAGGATTGGACCCAGCGAGTGAAGTTTTTCAGCGTATGTGTTGAAAGCCGCCCCCCCCGCGTAAATGGTCAGGTTACCGGCCAGGTGGGTTACTAGAAAACCGATGAAACTCAAACCGGTAATGGCCATCAGCAGCTTTTTACCAACAGACGAGCTAAAAGTTTTGATCAGCCAGCTCAATTTTACCTCCAATGTATACAATTAAGGACATAAGTGTATACTTTTACACACAAATTTAAAAATAAAAAAGATTATTTTTTAATCGTTTCTGTTATTGGTGTCAATATATTTATTCAGCCACCAGTCGTCGCGATGGGTTTCCATTATGTTTCGGGCGACGTCTTTGCCAATTGTCGTTTGAATGCGATCAACAACATGCGGCAGCCACGTATCAGGTGGGGTATATCCAATATCGGCTAGATATTTTAGTTCGAGAATGAGTGCTATCTGGTCGGCATCATGCGCCAATTTGGCTTCGTCCGAGCGGTTTTGGTTGAATTCCTGGATCAAATCGGTAATGGCGGCGCCAAATGGAAGATCCGCGGTTGTATCTTGCAGGGCCTTGGCCTCGTCGGCGGTTACATATGTTTTGTGCACGGTATTCAAATCACCGATCCTGGCCTCGGGCAAATCGTGTACTAGGCACATGCTGATCAATTTAAGGGCATCGACTTCGGGCTGTAACTGGGCCAACACATAAGCGATAAACGTCGTACTGAAGGTATGTTCCGCGACGGATTCCTTGCCGGATCCAAGAAAATGGAATCCTGATCGCGGAATTTCTTTGAGCATTTTAGCTTCAAACAGCAAGTTGGCAATGTTTTTCATAGCAGCTCCCAAGTAAAGTACAGGTTTCAGGTGTCAGGTTTCAGGTGTCAGTGCTCAGTCATCACAGGTCAGAAAACAGCGAAGCGGTGCAAACAAAGCTTGTCCGCAGTTATCTTGGCATTGTAGTCGGATAACGGTTTACTGAAACCTGACACCTGAACACTGAAAACTTTTTAACAGCTAACACCATAGTGAGGGTTGTCTTCAAACGCAACCCCAAAATTTGGGCACGATGACGGCCTTCAAACCTGTTGACACTTCACCTATATTCATTATACTTTAAAGTGTTTAGACGCATCATGACACATTCTAAGCGAAGGGTAGGTCAACAATCCGGCTGCTGTTAACCACGGTTTTGTTCTTATTTCATTAACCCCCAACTCGGAAGTGGAGATCTGTTTATGGGTATTGCTCAGCTCGATATCGTCCATATGATCAGTAACGCGGGACCCATGGTTCAGTTTGTAATGCTGTTGCTGTTGTTTTTTTCAATTGTGTCCTGGGCCATCATACTGATTAAATATCGTTATATCCGTCGCGCTTTTAAAGAGTCGGCACAGTTCAGCGAATTTTTTTGGAAGAGCCGTGATCTGTCCAATGCCTTTGCCAAAGCAAAACAGCTACCCGGCAGCCCCCAGGCACGCATTTTTCGAATCGGCTATGTAGAGCTTAAAAAGACGAGCCAGTCTGCGGCATCCAGCGTGGCACCAGATCCGACCATGAATAAAACATCCGGTAGTCAAAGCATGTCACTGGATGCCAGGTTCACAGGCACAGACAACATCAAAAGAGCGTTGCGTCGTGCCATTACTACCGAAATGACACGCATGACCCAGATGGTACCTTTTTTAGCGACTACTGGTAATACAGCACCATTCATCGGATTGTTCGGCACCGTATGGGGAATCATGAACTCTTTTATCGGTATCGGGCAGAAAGGTTCAGCCAATTTGGCAGTTGTGGCACCGGGAATATCCGAGGCCCTGGTGGCAACCGCGGCCGGTCTGGCAGCAGCAATTCCGGCGGTCATCGCCTATAATTTTTTTATGAGTAAAATACGTGTGGTCGAATCTGAACTCGATAGCTTTTCAGCTGACTTATTGAACATTATCGAGCGTGACATTCTGCGGACAGAGAGGAGAAGATCATGAAAGCTGGTGATAAAAGCGGCCAATTGATGTCCGACATTAATGTGACGCCGTTTGTGGATGTCATGCTGGTGTTGTTGATCATTTTTATGGTGACAGCGCCGATGATGATGCAGGGAATGGATGTCTCGCTGCCAGAAGCGACTGCAGAGCCGTTAGAATCCGAAAAAGAGCATTTAATTATCACCCTCAATACCCAGCATGAAGTCTTCATCAATGATTTCAAGGTTTCAGTCGACGGCCTTGGTGAAAAACTGACCAAAATTTTAGAAGGACGGTCTGAGCGGGAGGTCTTTCTCAAAGCCGATAAAAACATATCGTGGGGAATTGTGGCCCAGGTCATGGCGGAAATTAAAGGGGCCGGTGTGGAAAAATTGGGTATGGTTACCGAACCCGAGAAGTTCGAAGAAGAACGTAAAAAGTCAAAATCTTAATTGCCGTGCAGGATACCAAACATACTTACACCAGGCAATACCGAGGCAAGGAACCTGAGTCCCAGTCGATGGTGTTGCCGGTTGGCGTTTCATTTATTTTTCATCTGGTCGTTATCGGAGCGCTTATTTTTATGCCCGATTTTAGCGGTGGCTCACGATTTCGATCCGGGGTGGTAAATGTCAGCCTTGTTTCCCTGCCGTCGGCGGGTCCTCCAGCTGGTGGTCCGGCGCCGGCGCCCGCCAAGCCAGAGCCGGTCGTCAAAAAGCCGCCGCAAAAGCCTGCGGTCAAAATACCGGAGCCCAAACCTGTCCCGGTGGTTAAAAAGCCACCTAAGGCCGTTTCGCTGGCACCGAAAAAGAAAAAGGCCAAAAAGTCGCTGAAGAAAAAGACCTTAGACCGCTCAAAGGTAATTGATTCGGCGATTGACCGGATTGAAAAAAAAGTAGAGAAAACCGAAACTGATTCGGTGGCATCGGCCATTGAGGACCTAAAACGCAAAGTCGCTGCTTCCGAATCAACGGCTGGCAGTGGATCTGTAGGCAGCGCCTCCCAATCCCGAAGCGGTGCTGTGGGACCGGGCGGCGGATCCGGGAGCGGCGGTGCACGCGTGCAAGAATCCATATTGATTTACCAAGCTGAAATTCAGTATCAAATCCAAAAAAATTGGGCATTCTCACAGCAGCTGGCTGGTGAGAGTACAGAGCTGGAGGCCATTTTAGCGATAAAAGTATTGCGAAACGGGGAAATAGAGGATATTTGGTTTGACAAAAAATCCGGCAATGTGTACCTGGATGATTCGGCCTATAAAGCCCTGGTTAAATCAAACCCATTACCGCCGCTCCCAAACGACTACATGCGTCCATATTACAAAATCGGTTTACGCTTTGGCCCCAAAGGATTAAAACAAAAATAATTGCGATTTTACATAGCCGCCTATCGTGTGTGGCATGACCTGCTGTCGGTACACCTGAAGCAGGGGGCAAATAATAAAATCCGAGCTGTTTGGGCATCAAAAGCCCTATTCAACTGCATTAGACAAACCGGATGACAGGGTTGCTGCATTCGACAGAAGCCATAACAGGATCCCGTCGTCTGATGACCCAAAGGTTCTGGTCTTTGGCGTGCCACGCTGCATCAGATTCGGATTCAAACTACAAGGATCGACAATGAGAAGAAGTGCAATAAAACTTTACATCCTGATTATGAGCGTTATCTTACTTTCACCGGCAATTTGTTGGGCGGAATATGATGTGATTGATATCACCAAACCGTTCCTGCGAAAAATTCCGCTGGCCGTGCCGTCCTTTAAAAATGCAACCGGCTCAGAGGCAGAAAAACAATCGTCACAAACAGCAGCCGATTTTCTTTCCGATTCTCTGGACTTTACGGGTTATTTCAAGATTTTGGATCGTGGATCCTTTCTGTTTGACCCGCAGACAAACGGTGTTACCCTGACAGATCTCAATTTTCAGAACTGGACAGTCGTCGGTGCTGAGCTTCTGATCACCGGATACTATGAGCTCAATGGTGACAATATGACCATTGAGTTGCGTTTGTTTGACACCTTCAAGGCCCGGCGCGTACTCGGTAAAAAATACTCGGGAAAGCAGGCAAACCAGAGAAAAATTATTCTTCGTTTTTGCACCGAAGTGATCAAGTATCTGACCGGTAGCGAAGGCATATTTGGCAGTAAGATCGCATTCGTGTCCAACGGCACGGGCAACAAAGAGATTTATGTCAGCGCATTCGACGGATACAACCCCAGACGGTTGACAACAAACAACGCGATTACGCTCTTTCCGGCTTGGTCAAGCGACGGTAAGTGGCTGGCCTTTACATCGTATAAGTCCGGCAATCCGGATATTTATATCAGGGATCTGTCAAACGCCCGGGAATCAAAGCTCTCGAAACAAGGTATCAATATTACCCCGGCCTGGGTGCCGGGAAAATTCGAACTGGCGGCGACACTATCCTTTTCTGGGGATCAAGAAATTTATCTGTTGACTGGTTCAGGGAAAATTATTAAAAGGTTAACCAAAAGTCGCGGAATAGATGTAACGCCATCCTGGTCACCCGATGGCAAAAAATTTGCCTTTGTTTCCAACCGTTCCGGAAGCGCCCAGATTTACATCAAAGAGATCGCTTCCGGCAGAGTCAATAGACTGACCTATGAAGGGCAAAAAAATACTCAGCCCAGTTGGTCCCCACGAGGCGACAAAATTGCTTACACCTCTCAAATGGACGGGGGGCACCATATTTTCACCATTGGAATTGACGGACAAGATCCGACACAACTAACCTACGAGCCCAGGGATAACGAAGCCGCTACCTGGTCTCCAGATGGTAGCTTAATTGCCTTTAGCTCTGATCGTGAAGGGCCAAGCCGTATTTACGTTATGACTGCTTTTGGCACTGACCAGCGACGTTTATTGGTTCTGGCCGGTGAGCAGACAAACCCCAAGTGGTCAATGAATCATCAAAATAACTAAGTGATGCTTGAATGTGAAAGGAGGAGAAAAATGCAAAAGAAGACTTGGTTGATAATAGCCGTGTTGTTGGTAATCCCCGGGTTGCTGTTCACTGTTGGCTGTCAAAAGAAAGCAGTCTCTCAGGCGAAAGCACCCGCACCGGCTGCGGAACCCGCACCGGCTCCGGCACCCAAGCCGATGGCAAAGCCACCTGCGGGCTGGAATATTTCCCAAAACAACATTTATTTTGAATTCGACAAATCCAGACTGACACCGATGGCACAGGATGTGCTTATGCGGCATGCGGCCTGGCTGCGCGAGAATCCCAATGCCACCGTCACGATTGAAGGCCACACCGATGAACGGGGAACCAATGAATACAACCTCGCTCTGGGGGATCGGCGTGCCGATAGCGCCAAGGCATTTTTGGTCGATCTTGGCATTGCATCATCGCGTCTGACCACCATCAGTTACGGTGAAGAACGTCCGCTGTGCATGGAGCAAACCGAAGAATGCTGGGCCAAAAACAGAAGGGCCCATTTTGTGGTAAATTAGCACAACCGGTATCCCTTCTAGATGGGTGTCTGCTGCAGGGCAGATAGAATCTGGCAATGGTACCAGCCGAAAAAAATCATGATAAACAGCAAGCGCAAGGATCTTTCTGCGCTTGCTGTTTATGGTGGTGACGCCCGCCCCAGCGGCGGGTCTCTTTTTTGCCATCAAATCCGAAATTCGAATAAAACCAAATAACCATGAAAAGAATGCTTATGAGAAAACAGATGCTACGCTATGTCTTATTGGCCGGTCTGATGGGGGTCTGGGGATGCGCGACCCAATCAGATGTAAACACAATTGACACGCGCCTGACGGAGATGGAAATGCGTGATGCGCAGCAGCGCCAAAACAGAGTCGCGCTCGAATCGAATATTGAGGAAAGGAGCCAGGAACTCAGAAAGCAATCCGCCAGCTTGCGGGTGATACTTGAAGAAATGAACGAAGACATCCGGATACTGAGCGGTCGCCTTGAAGAAATGGAGTATGCGCTCAAACAGCAACAGCAACAAGCAGCTGATTTAGAGAGCAAAAGAGAACAAAAACTGGACAGCTTAACGCAAAGCGCCGAGCAACATGCAGATCGGCTCAATCGCATGGAACAATATCTGAATTTGGAATCATCCAAAAAACGGGCAGCCGCAGTGGTTCCTGCCGCACCTGCCAAAAAGCGGTCATCGGAAGATGAGATTTACCGATCCGCCAAACAGGCATTCGATCAAGGTGATTTCGACTCTGCACGCGAGAAGTTTAAGCAATTTATCAAGCAATATCCAAATTCGAAAAATGCGGATAACGCTCAGTTTTGGATTGGTGAAATTTATTACCGTGAAAAATGGTATGAGAAAGCGATCCTTGAGTATCAAAATGTGATTGAAAAATATCCGAAAGGCAACAAGGCACCGGCTGCGCTTTTAAAGCAGGGGTTGGCATTCTCCAATATTGGTGATACGGCCAATGCCAAGCTGATTTTGCAAGAATTGGGTCGTAAGTATCCCAAATCTAACGAAGCCAAGGTGGCCGCCGAAAAATTGAAGACATTAAAATGAGTCAAGCGCGAGAATGGTTAAGATTATTGGCATAGATCCCGGCCTAGCGGCCACTGGTATCGGAATTGTCAGCGGGTTGGGGCCAAAAATCGTTAGCTACTCTCTTGGATGCATTCATACCACCAAATCCACCCCTTTACCCGGTCGTCTCGATAAAATCTTTTCCAAGCTTCATCAACTCTTAAAAAATGAAAATCCGGATTTAATGGTCATCGAAGATGTCTATTCCTTGAACCGATATCCAAAGTCGGGTATCATTCTGGGCCAGGTGACCGGTGTTATCCAACTGGCCGGTTTTCATGCAGGTATACCTGCCATCGAAGTACCGGTAAGAGAGGCCAAACAAATTTTAACGGGCAATGGCAACTCCAGCAAAGCCCAGCTTGAGAAGGCCGTGCGGCATCGATTGAACCATAAGACCCGCATCAAACCCGTCCATGCATCCGATGCAGCCGGGCTGGCGCTTATTGGGTTATACCGCTATCAAGATGGGCTTGGTGCTGCAAAGTAATTCTGTGATTTCAAAATACACAAAGGCGCCTTTAATTTTTGGGCATTAACCGTTAATAGTTATTCGTTATTGGTTATTCGATTGGGATCTCAGGACAGATTTGCTCCAATAACAAATAACCACTAACTATAGTTTTTGGAGTGGAGCAACACCATGATTGGTTATATTGAAGGCAAAATTTTGAAAAAAGAAGATGAACGGGTTCTCGTGCTGGCCAATCAGGTGGGGTATGAAATTTTGCTGCCGGCTTATGTGATGGAGACCCTAAAACCTCGCAAAGCCGGTGACGAGATCGCGCTTTATGTTTTTTATCAGCAAACCGAAAGGCAACCGAAACCGATCTTAATTGGGTTTAACCTTGAAGCCGAAAAAGAATTTTTTCAATCCTTCATTTCGGTCGAAGATATTGGGCCCTTAAAAGCTGTCAAAGCCTTGAGCATTCCGGTCAGTGATGTTGCCGAGGCTATCGAAAGTCGTGATGTTCAAAGCCTTACCCGGCTCAAAGGCATTGGTGCGCGGACGGCTCAAAAAATAATTGCTACCCTTGAAGGCAAGATGGGCAAATTTGCGCTTATTTGCAAAACCGAAAAACCCGAAGCCAAACCGGTGGAAGATTTTCCAGAGCAGGTTTTCGAAGTCCTTGCGAAGCAGCTTGGCCACAAGGCCGCTGATGCCAAGCGGATGATCGCTGACGCCCTTAAGCGCAAACCGGCGATAACCTCACCCGAACAGCTGTTAGATGAAATTTATCGGGGCGAAAAAGCGTGATGGTTATTCGTTATTGGTTAATGGTTATTGGTTATGGGTTATTTGAAAGTGTCAATCACATCTGTCATAATGTTTCTAGTCTCTGAGCTTTTTCCAATAACAAATAACGAATTAATTGGAGCAACACATGTCTGATGAGCTCATAAAATATTCTTCAGAAAAGAAAGGACTGATCAGCGGCTCAGCGTTACCTGAAGATCTGGAGTCGGATATTCTATCTTTGCGGCCGGAGCGGCTTACCGATTATGTGGGGCAGGAAGAAGTTGTCGAAACCCTAAAAATTGCCATCCAGGCTGCCACCCAGCGGGATGAACCCATGGACCATGTTTTATTTCATGGCCCCCCGGGCCTGGGTAAAACAACCTTGGCGCACATTATCGCCAATGAGATGCAGGGTAATCTCACGGTAACCTCTGGCCCGGCCCTTGAAAAAGGCGGTGATCTGGTCGGTATTCTTACCCATCTGGAGGCAGGTGACATTTTATTCATCGATGAAATCCATCGAACCCCCAAAGCGGTTGAGGAGTTTATGTATCCGGCCATGGAGGATTTTGCGATTGATTTTATTTTTGACAAAGGCGTGCATGCACGCAGCCATCGCTATCGGTTGAACCGCTTTACATTGGTGGGCGCGACGACTCGCGTGGGCCTGCTGTCGGCGCCGCTGCGAGACCGATTTGTTATTTTTCGCAGCCTTGATTTTTATAACGATGACGACCTGGTTAAAATTGCCAAACGTTCTGCTAAACTGTTGAACGTTAAAATCGATACTGCTGGTGCAGTGGAGCTGGCAAAGCGTTCCCGGGGGACTCCCCGGATTGTTAATCGATTGCTCAAACGGGTGCGGGACTACAGCCAGGTGAAGGCCGACGGCGTCATCACCCAGGCAACTGTTGAGGGCGCTCTTGAATTGGAAGGAGTGGATAAAAGCGGTTTGACGGATCTCGATCGCCGCTATTTGAAAACCATCATCGAATACTACACCGGCGGTCCGGTCGGAATTGAGGCAATTGCGGCCACGTTGCAGGAAGAATCCGATACATTGGTGGATATTGTCGAGCCTTATCTGCTGAAAATCGGTTTTGTGCTGAGGACCTCTTCCGGTCGAAAAGCCACTGAGGCGGCGTATAAACATCTGGGCTTTCGGATACAGGGCAAGCTGTTTTCTTAGTGTTGGTCGGAAAACGTGTTGCGGGTTACCCTTCGACTTCGCTCAGGCTGGTGAGTCTATCGAACCACGCGTTACGGGTTGCAAGCCGGTGATTCAAAAGAAATCGGGCACGTGTTGAACGCGCAACTCGCAACCCGAAACACGGAACGATTCATATGTCTGTGATTACAATGTTAACGGATTTCGGCACTGCTGATGAATATGTTGGTGTGATGAAAGGTGTTTTGCTTTCGGTTTGCCCTGAAGTATCGGTGATTGATATTTCACACCACATCGATCCGCAGGATGTCACTCAAGCGGCCTTGCTGATACCCGGTTATTTTCATTATTTTCCGCATGGAACAATCCATATTATCGTCGTAGACCCGGGCGTTGGCAGCCAACGCGCCATTTTAACCGTTCAATTCCGCAAGCATTTTTTTATCGCTCCGGACAATGGGGTGCTAAGTCTTTTGCTGAGAGATCAAAAATCTGATACAATTATTCGGGTAGAAAATTCCAATTATTTTCTCAAGCCGCTGAGCGCTACTTTTCACGGGCGCGATATTTTTGCTGCGTTGGCCGGGCATATGGCCTGCGGCACCAAGCTCGATGTGTTGGGCACCCGCATCCAAAAGCAGGACATCGTGCAGTTAAGCGATTTGACCTGTCAGGTTTCGGATAGCGGAGCGCTTGTTGGAAAAATCGTATCCATTGATCGCTTTGGCAATCTGATCACCAACATTGATTCGATTCAGTTGAATGCGTTGTGCGAATCGGATACGGCCAAGCAACCCCAGATTCAGATCGGATCGCTGACGATTTACGGTATGACCAAAACTTATGCCGATGCGGACCCGGCGACACCGCTGGTTCTCATCGGCAGTCGCGGATATATGGAGATTGCCCTGAATTGCGGCAATGCGCAGCAGCAGTTGAATGCCCATAAGGGAGATCCCATTCGTGTAACCTTATCATGAACATTGACAAGTATAAAAAAACACGCCGTCGGGGCGCTGACAGGCGCTGGACGCTATTATTTATCGGCGATCATGGAAAACAGTACACCATAAAGCGATTCAAGGTCATTATCGCGACGGTGGGGTGCGTATTTCTGCTGGTGCTTGCTTTTCTGGCAATTCTGTTATGGGGTCATCAAAAATCCCTTGCCGAAAATAAAGATCTTCAAAGACGATTGCAGAATTCACAGCAACAGATCGAGACGCTGCGACATGAAAAAGAGATTCTGATGGCCCGACTGGTGGTCGCTGAATCACAATCCAAAGAATCGCGCCTAAATCAGACGCCCCAAAAAAATCCTATTGCCACCAAAGCGGCCGGCAACGTTGTGCCGCCGGCAAGCGTACCCAAGCCGGTTCCCAAACCCGACAAAAGGCCGTCTGTTGCTACGGCGCGCCAGCTCCCAGCAGCAGGTCCACAGGCAAATGAAACAGAAGCGGTGATGAAGGTCGCAGTGGATAATTTCAAGGTGTCACGTGATGCCGGCAAGGGGACCGTAACGGCACAGTTTAAAATAAAAAATACCAGCTCCGGCAACCTGCGCGCAGACGGTGTTGCGGTGGTCATATTAAAGGGTAACGATCTGACAATATACCAGTGGTTGGTAATGCCGATGGTCGATCTTATCGGAAATAAACCAACCGGTAAACGCGGTAAACGGTTTGTTATCAAACGGTTCCGCACCATGAATTTTACCTCGCGGGCACCGAAGTATGCCGATCAATTTCAGCTTGCTGAAGTCTATGTGTTCAGCAAGACCGGACAGCCGCTGCTAGAGCGGGAATTTGCCATCAAATTGCCCCCACTACCGGCTGTGGCCGTCGAATCACCGGCTGCAGCGCCACCGAAGGCAAAACCGGCTGCATCGCCGTCACAACCACCGTCATCTGAGCCCACGCCTGCCCAAGAGACACCTGCCAGCCCGTCTGCCCCCAGTGAAGATCCCACCGGGGGTGATGTGCTTGAAGAGTTGGAAAACGCACCGCCGGTATTTTAGATTTCAGGTGTCAGGTGTTAGGTTTCAGGTGTCAGCTTGCTGAATGTATTATCGAGAGGTATAGTTTCTCCGTCACAGCTATGATGTCACAGCCATCAGAGCCCACAGATGGGCCCTCTGGTCTAAAACTGACACCTGACACCTGAACACTGAAGCCTATTTAGGTTTTAGCATCGCCAACTTCCAATTGATTCAAAAAAGCGCCAACATCCAAGTCATCAGATTGGAAGTTGTCAAAGGTGAGGTCCCCAAATGCAAGCTGTCGTTTTTTCTTGAGGAATTCAAATATTTCAAGATAATTCAGCAAAATACGTCTGTGCCACTTTAAGTCGAGCTGGGCGGCATGCTGCCGGATATGGTCCTCTGGGCCCTCGATTTCCAGGAAGGTGCCATAAGGCATGGTATCCAGAAAAAAGGCTGTTGGACCCAGAATCAAGGTTTCACGCCATTTTTCATAGCGTTGCACCGCCCGCAGGCCCACCCGGACCAAGATCTGATGCAGGGTCTCAAAGTCAGACACCTCGACTTCCAGTTCATTGAAAATCTTAAAATCCCGACTGGCCTTCGCCGGTCTGGATTTAAATGTCAGTATGGCCTTTTGGTCCTGACGCAGTCGCAACAGGGAATGGTTCTTGATCAGGTTATGCCCCCTATCTTCGTAGCGAATATTGTTCTCAAATACACGCCCCAGCGATTCGGCCCCCAGAGCAACGATACGCCGCTGCATGCGGTCGATGTCTTCCAAGTAAAATTTGACCTCTACTTCACGTTTTTGCATGTTGACTGATCCTTGTTGTATGTGGATTACCCTTTTGTAGGACAATAAAAGCAAAATGAATGGGTTGTAAAGGGCCAATATTACTTTTTTGCTTGACAAGACGCTATATTTTGCTTAATTTTGCCGGATTATTTAATTTGAGGAGATCATAAAGGTGAAAAAATATACATTGAGTGCGAAACGTTCGGACAACCCGCAAAAGTGGTATGTCATTGACGCCAAAGGGGCTGTGCTAGGTCGACTGGCGACCCAGGTGGCCCAGCGTCTACGCGGTAAACATAACCCCCAGTTTACGCCTCACGCAGACACCGGTGATTGGATAATTGTGATCAATGCCGATAAAATCACCTTGAGTGGTCGTAAAATGGACCAGAAGGTTTATTATCGTCACAGTGGATACATCGGCGGGTTAAAAGAAATTAAAGCCAAGGATCTGCTTGAAAAACAGCCTGAGGCCCTGGTGCGTTCCGCCGTTAAAGGTATGCTGCCCAAGAACAAACTTGGCCGACAGCTTTTTAAGAAGTTGAAAGTGTATGCCGGTGATGCCCATCCGCATGAAGCGCAACAGCCCGAAACGCTTTCATTTTCCTAAGATAAAAAAACCGTTTAACCCATCATTTGAGGAACCCAATGCCAAAAGAAAATATCTATTACGCTACCGGTAAACGCAAAAACGCCATTGCCAAAACATGGCTGACGCCCGGCAGCGGTAAAATTGTCATCAATAAACGCCCTTTGGAGGACTATTTTCCGCTGGAGACCTTGCAGACCGATTTGCAGGAACCCTTTAAGCTGACCAACACCTTCGGTTCCTTTGACGTCAATGTCAGCGTGAAAGGCGGCGGAATCGCCGGTCAGGCCGGAGCGGTTCGGCACGGCATCACCAAAGCGCTCATCTTAACAGACGCCGATCTGCGGGCACCGCTGAAAAAGGCCGGTTTCGTCAAACGCGATCCCCGGGTCAAAGAAAGAAAAAAATACGGTCAGAAGGGTGCCCGGGCCCGCTTTCAATTTTCAAAACGTTAAACGACTTTTTTGTTGGATAGCAAAGGGGAGAGACAAACGTCGATCCCCTTTTTTTACTGATGCCAACAAGATATGCTTCCAGAATGACCTCCGAATAATAAAATCAACAAAGTATTTTGTTTCTTAATAATTTTTGTTAAGATTTTATTGCCATTCAAAATCCATCATCCTAAACACCATGAAACTATATCGGCTACATATCAGTCTCGTTTTTTACCTGGCGCTGCTTTTTTGTGGGCCGCTGGTTGAAGCGATCGAAGACCCAACTCCCCTCAAGCCGCCTGATACCTCCAGTCCCCGGGCGACGACGAAAGTATTTAGAGACAATATAAACCGGGCCTATCAAAAAAGCCTGGTCAGTGGATATAAGAGACCCGATGTCGATGTTCATCTCGACCGTGCTGCCGCGTGCATTGACCTGAGCAAGGTTGCGCCCAACGTGGTCCAGGATGTGGGCGTCGAAACGGCATTGCTTCTGAAAGAGATCTTCGACCGCATTGAATTGCCGCCCTTTGAAGAGGTACCCGATAAAGCAACGGTTGATTCTGAAGGCCTGACGCGTTGGACGATTCCGAATACCGCCATAACGATTGTCAAAGTTGAAGAAGGACCGCGTCAGGGGGAATTTCTCTTCAGCGCCGATACGGTTGCGCGAGTGCGGGAGTATTACGACAATGTGGCGCATCTGCCTTATAAATCCGGTGCCTCGGTTGGCGCCTATGAGGACTATATTTTTGGGCCCGGGCCGATGATTCCACAAAGATGGATCCGCAAACTACCCGCCTGGGCCAAATTTGGCATTCTGGATCAGGCGATATGGCAATGGTTCGGGATGTTGCTCACATTATTGATCGGGGGCGCACTGACTTTTCTAGTCTTTCGCTGGACGCGGCACAGGCCCACTGATACTGAGAAAACAGATGCCGAACCCACGGTTGCCAGATGGTCCTGGCGCCGGCTGGCCTTCCCGGTCGTCTGGATTCTGCTCATCCTAATTAGTGACTATTTTTTGGACGAACAGATCAATATTACCGGCCAAGTACTTAAAATAACCAAAATTACTTTGCGGGTTCTCTTGTTTATTGCCAGCGGCTGGGCCATTGTTGTCATTGGCAACGGTATTGCGGAATTTATCATCACATCCAAACGGGCCTTTGCCAGAACCATCGATGCCAATCTGGTGCGACTCGTTACCCGCCTGGTCACTTTGGTGCTTTTGTTTGTGCTGCTGTGGAATACGAGTGATTACCTGGGGATGTCTTTTACCGCGGTGTTTGCCTCGGCCGGTATTGTTGGTCTGGGTATTGCCCTGGCTGCGCGAGAAACCCTGGCCAACTTTTTCGGGGGCATCAGCATTTTTTTGGATCGCCCGTTTAAATCCGGCGATTATATTGTGCTGGATTCGGGTGAGCGCGGTCGGGTCGTCGAGGTGGGTATGCGCAGCACGCGGATCATCACCCGCGATGATATCCTGATTTCGATACCCAATTCCCTGATCACCAATACCAAGGTCGTCAACCAAAGTGCCCCGCGCAACCGGTTCAGGGTGCGCATCAAAGTGGGTGTGGCCTACGGTTCTGATGTGGACCAGGTGCAGGAAGTGCTGCTAACCGCTGCACGTGACAATAAAATGGTGTCCTTTGTGCCCGATCCGCGGGTCCGATTCCGGCAGTTGGGTGACTCAGCCCTTGATTTTGAGCTATTGTGCTGGGCACGGCGCCCT
>JAAUXU010140249.1_pt1 | contig 34369 bp, 37 predicted proteins | sample 7278151 | NCBI WGS metagenome assembly JAAUXU01 (sample SAMN14350113, study PRJNA611818) | marine sediment metagenome | isolation source: surface marine sediment (1.8m) | place: French Polynesia: Moorea | collected 2018-08 | reverse complement strand
GTGAGAACTGCAGTAAAAGAGTGTCTAGGACTTCTGGGAGTCCAAGATGAACCCCCTCGACTATGGTCTGCAGGGTCCCATACCAGTCTGTGGATGCCCTGAAGGCCGCCGTGGACCAGGAGGGGGCCACCTTGAGCAAAGACTTCGTCGAGAGAGTGTGCTCTGCCTTCAGGCCCAGGTTGGAGCGGTGCATCGTAGCAGAGGGCAGCCATTTTGAAGGATAGAGGTGTCAGATGTGCAAGAAATCTGTGATAAAGGTATGAGTTCAATGAAGCCAAGAACATGGCCACAGTGATGCTCAACCTAAAACCTATCCGTTTTGCGGCAATAATTACACTATGACAGACAAGTGGATGGAGAACGACGCCTCAGTCACATCATGTCCTGGAAGTCCACTATCCAATGTCCCGTCGCGCCGCAGACGACGACTCTGCTCCCATCCGGGGCAGCCATGACGGCGGTGCCGTTGAGGAAAGTAGACAGCCACTCGTAGATGTGCAGTACTATATGAAAGTTTCACCAGAAAGGCGGTGATTAAAAAGATTATTTAAGGACCATTTTTTGTTATGTCCTTTTTTTAAGTACCATTATTTGGTTGAGCACCATTTGATGACGCGTTCTCTACTCCGTATGAGGTAACCAACCAAAGATACACTCAAATAGAAATGCTGTACATCTGGCTCATACCCTGAAGATGCTTATCTTTTTGCGGGGAGATCACAAGAGCAAGTCTGCGCTGAGGGACTCGGCAAAGTTGATCCGTCCTCCTCTCTACCGTGGCTGGACTTGGTCCGTGAGTACGTTTGGCGTGGAGCAGTCAAGTCTGATGGAGCTGACTGAAGTAGGAGGCAAATGAACCATCCTATCTATGTTATTCTCCCCGATTGAGTTGGATGCCCACGTGCTGTACGTGCCGACTTTGGGGGAGTACGAAGTACATGGACCAAAGATGAAGAAGAGGCAGAAACGTCTCCTCTGACGAGAGCGTCGGGGCCTTTTCGGACGGGCCTGAGGGCCTGAAGAAGTGCGTGGGCCTGAAAGAGGGAGAGCCGGAACGAGTCTTCGCCAGGCGACCAGTGAGAGAGCTTGGAAACTTGCACAGGGGAGCGATCATCGTCAAGCGACCGAGACTCCGTGGGGATGTCGAGGGATGATGGAGGAAAACGAGAGAGAAAAAGACTTCTTCTCGAGTGAGCTCAATGCTGCTGTGGCGCTCCGAGGAGCTGCCATAGCTGCACTCCTTCGTACCCATCGTCATGCCCGACTTTTTAAGAGTTGTACCCATTGACAGACGTGTGAAAGAGGAGGACACAGAACGAAACTCCTTTGTCTGCTCCTTCCTCCTCTTTTTGTCCTCACTCACTTAGGAACTGTGGAGAAGAATAGTAAAGTATGACTATAATGCCAGAGTGGCAGAAAAAGCCTTGGCCTGTATTGCGAGAGGAGTGAGAGTAGCAGACTTTTTTTTTTTTTTTTGCTATCGCCGGAAAAAAAGGCTTTTGCTTGAGGGAGCGCGCGTCGTCCTGCGTGCGCGACCGCGCGCTCGCCGTCGTCGTCGTCGCCGTCGCCGTCGCCGTCGTCGTCCCTGATCTGCTTGGGAGAGCCTGGATCGAAGTTGCTGACTGCGTGCAAGTAGGAGGACAAGCAACAGGATTGATAATGATGGTGGAGGAATCATACTAAGAACGAATAATGACGAGAAGAGTGCTTAGAATGAGAGCAATCATAGCGATAGTAACAACAAGAAGCAGCAGAAGCCTTTCTTTCTGCCTGCCTTCATGCAACAGCTGGAATGCATTGAATGATGTGAGAGAGAGAAAGGACCTCCTCCGAGGCTACGAGCACGCGTAGAAAGCGATCGAGCCCTTTGAGCTCTCATGAGGAGAGCTGCCCACATTACGTCTCTCTCCCACCATGCAAGCAAGATCTACAGGCGGTTGCCAGCTGGGGAGGCCGCCTTCCCCTCCGCCTTCTCCTGCTCCAACGACCGCAGGGATGCGTAAAACTCGTGCGCCGTATGAGGCGTGTAAAACCCTCCCTCCTTCCCCAGGATCACACACGTTCGACCTCACCAGGTCACGTGGTCTCGTCTGCCACATCTGCATCATGCTTGACCTCGTCGCAGTCGGCGCCGCCGCCGCCGCCGTCGCCGCCGCTGCCGCCGCCGCAGCTGCTGGGCTTCACCAATGAGTCCGAGATGAGTGACAGCAGCGGAAATCGCGCTATTTTACCGCTACTCTTCCATCGCGTGTGCTCGTACGTGTGTGAGAGGCTCCTTTCTCGCGGGAGAGGTCGCACAGGAGCTGGAGAGGCTGCCTGGCCACAAAATGGAGAGAGGGGAACTTGCTTTTGAAAGGGAGCGAGCGCGGAGGGAGTCGGGGTGGGGGGAGGACACGCACGCACCGACGTACACGGAGGGATCAGTCAGTCATTTGCAGCAGCAGGCAGAGGGGGGAAAGGAGAGCGAAGCTGCGTAGAAAACATGCAGAAGGTAAGTGCGTGAGCGCGTGCGAAGAGAGAGAGCGCAACATACGGCACGCAGGCAAAAAATGCATCCACTCCTGGCGCACGCAGTTAGTCAGTGAACCGTAGGGGAGGGGAAAAGCAGCAAGCAAAAGCAAGACAAACACGTGACATCAGGGACGGTGGCCAGAGGCGGGCGGAGAGGAAGAAAGAAGAAGCCTCCACGTCCAAGTTGGCCGTCTCCTGCTCCTCCTTGGTGCGGAGCTGCCACCCGCTCGACGTCGTCGTCAACATCTGCGAGTGCTGCTCGCTCCGGGGAGAGTGAGAGGAGAAGAGAGAGAACACTTCTCTTGGTAGGTAAGCTTTGTCCCAATTTCTGTCTCGTTCCGACGTCCTTGAAAATGAGGCTGCAGCGTCAACAACACGCGCAAAATGGCGTCTGGCGAGAAAAGAGACAAAGACACACAGAGAAGGAGAGCTTCAAAGTCTTCTTTGCTGCCTCCGACTCTCCGGAGTCAAACGTTTGCTGCGCGTAGCAAATGCTCATTGAGATGCACCAAGCTTTGGCCGAGCTTTGGCCGAGCTTTGGCCCAGCTTTGGCCCAGCTTTGAACGGTCATCGCCCACCAGGCTGTTCTGTCCGCGGCCTCTGCAGTCCTGACAGACTCAGTCTGACTCTTGGACCGTCTTCAGCGTCCTTCACATTTCCTCGTTGCCGAGCTCTCGCGCCACTGCTGCGCCCTGATCTCGCACTGCAGCGAGGTGAGTGACTGCGCTTTGTTCTGCTCGTTGCGCAATGGACATAAGAGTGCAACACCTAAGCAAAACTACAGAGAGCCTTTAACAATCACGCAGTCGTCTCATGCGTCCCCCCCCCTGTGGTATTTTATGTTTCTCCGTACGCATGAATCAGCTCTCAACTTTTGCGTAGTAGCAGCAGCAGCTTCATTTGACGTCGTCGTCGCCGCCGTCCCTGCTGCTGCTGCAGCCGCAGCCGTCGCTGCTGCTCCTGCGCACTTTGTCTGCTTCCGCCAGATGCATTATGGCCAACATGATGCATTTGTACTGTAATCTTCTGACAGCATGCAGAGAACCAATAAGAGAGAGAGAGAGAAGTCAATCACGACTGACGAGGAGAGGATTGACGTCGTCGTCGAGGAGTAGCTGCAGGAGCGCGAGTAAGTGCGTGAGTTTTCTTTGTCTGGCTGCCCTCCCCCCCCGACTTCACCAGGGGCGTCAGTTCAGTCAAACAGGAAAAAAAGACTTTTTGTGCAGAGACAGTTTATTGCGCTCGAGCAGGCGGCGGCGACGACGGCGGCGGCGGAGGAGACAGAGACGAGGGAGGTCGAGCAGGAGAGCTTCTAAACGCACTCCTAGGACTGAATCACAGCAGCCATCATGCCCTCCTCCTCCTCCTTCTTCTGCTGCCCATCAGCGGCGTCGACAGCAGAGAAAAAAAGGGGAAAGAAGAAAAAAAAAAGTGGGAAGCTGTCGGTGGGAGCGGCAGTCTAGTTTTCGGAGTTGTTGGCGTTGCGTCATGAGGTTGAAATGCGCCGTCTCGTTTCTCAGTTCCCTCGCCGATGACCTCCTCCTCCTCCTTGTTGCACAGTGAACTGACAAAGAAGTTGTCGCGCTTGTGGGTCTCTCCGGGCGTTGCTTTCTCCTGTCTCTGTGGCGTGAGCATGGTGTTCTGGACGATGACGGACGTGTGACCTGAGCAGGGCGCGGTGGGTCGGCGGGGTCTTCCCCGCCCATGTCCTGGCTTCACTTCTTTGCCCCTCGCACGGTTGGTGGCAGCAGAAATTACGCATTATCATTGTCGCCTCCTTGAGCGCGCGCCAGTGAGACTTCTTTTTCAGACTCTTTAGCAGAGGGCCCAAAAAGGCCGGTCAGTGAGTGACTGAGTGAGAGAGAAAAGACTTCCTTGGCGATTTTCATTCAGCCGCAGCCGGCGGCCACGGGGAAAAACCTCTAGTGCCCACGGAGAAGAAGCTTGCCAAGACTCTTTTTGTGTCCCCTCCAGCTTTTTCACCTTTTTGTTTCCGCGTGTGGTCTCACTGATTGCTGGCCGGGCCTGTTTCTGGCATGTCTTTGCGGCCGTGGACAGCGTGGCTGCCCTTGTGCGAGGAACTGGACCGCCGAGCACGGATGACTGCTTCTAGAAGAATTTGCAACAATTCGCAGATGCAGAGGTGGGTGCAAGGAAAGCCGCGGGAACAACGGGCAGCACAAGTCTGCGGAGGCAGGCAGCATGTGCGAAAACAGACGGAGTATGTAAATCGCAGTCGTATCCAGCGACTACCTTCATCATGCAATAACGAGTGCAACCTTGCTCTTCTTTTTTCTCGTGTAGCATGTGAGGACAGCTGTTACGAAAGCTCTCTCGTCAGTGAGTGTGTGTGAGTGTCAGTCAGTGGTGGAGAGAGAAGCCTTCGTTGAGTCACCCTGTATCGCGTGTGCATGCGCGCGTCAGCCACTCCAGCACGCACGCGTTACACACACACACACACACTGTACGTATGATAGAGATAAATCAAGGTCTGGGGAGCGCGCCCGCAGTCGTCTACACATCAGGATCCTTTGCTGCACATAATCTGTTAAGGCACAAGTGGGTGTGTTTATGTGCTGGCGCGCGCTCTTGTCCATTGCAGAGCTGAGGGAGGAGTGGCTGGTGTCGCCACTTGATATCACTTCTTTTCTCTCTCTCCGGCGCAGATTCAGTTTTCTAGGTCATGCAGAGTTCGTCGTCGTTGTCGAGTTGACATAAGTGCATTGTTAACTCCTTTCTCTCCTTTATCTCGGTAGCACAAGAAGAATGACCTGAGGCAGCGATATCAAAAAGCTCCCAAATGACAGCCAACGGCAACAGCAACAGCAGCACCAACAAGGATAACGTCCCCATCAAGCTCCACTACCCGTCCTATCAATCTGCCGCCGGTAACCCCCGGACCAATCTCGTACAAGGTAAACAACGTGTGCGTACACTTGTTCGGTGGTCGAACACCTGGTCTGACTGCTGCACTCGCTCTCCCTCCACCGCCTGCAGGCACCACAATGGAGTTGACCAGCAACGTCCATCCACGGATAGATCGTCCCCATCATCGACCAGAGTCCTTCTGTATCCGCTGGCGAGGCTTTCACGCAAACGTCTCCCAGACTCTGTTGACCCTGTCCGACGTGGCCAACAGCAACTCTCCGTACAGCAATGCCTTTGCCGATGTCACACTGGTGGCCGCAGGAGAGTCGTCCTTTTCCACGTCAGCCCACAGATTGGTCTTGGCGGCGTGCAGCCCGCTCCTGGCGAGGCTGCTACCCGGAGGAAGCCATGGAGATCCTTACCAAGAGTCTGTCAATCCCACTTTGGTCTTGGTCGGGGTCTCCCCGCAGACCTTGAGGGCGCTGCTGGCCTACATGTATCACGGAGAGGTCCTTCTGACAGAAGACAAACTGGCGGAGTTCTTCAAGTAAGTCAACAACCTGGCCACGTGGCACAAAGCCCTGAGTCCTGTCAGAGTACACAGACAAAGAGCCGCGCATGTACGGGCGCATTTGCAAACCGTCCGACTTTGGACACCAGACTCATCCCGCCTGAGGAGAAAGTGGTGTTGGAATGCGCCCGGTCGGTCGCTTGTATCAAGGGCAAGTTAGATTGCTTTATGCAAGCACGTGTGTGTTCAGGCCTTAAGTAAGTGGAATGGAAAACAACGTAGCTGACGTCACCGACCCCGCCAACATCTACGATGCGTTGAAATGATTTCGTCGTAATTGACATCAGAGCACGCACGACCCACACGAGCTGTAGATGTGCATGCTGCACTCTCTTATATACTACTGCACTTATCGGGGGTGTATCTTATGTACTGTACGTATGACCATATATGATACGTACATGTAAACAATCTCCTTATAGGCAATGTCCGTTGTTACGTGGGGCATAAGACCAGCTTATATCAGACTTGATATAACGTTCGTACTGCACTTCTACACCAGGCTGCTCAGTAGTAGAGAGAGCGAGGAGGAGGGGGGGGGAGTTACATGGAGGTTGCGTAAAAGTCGATCGAGCTCTCTTCTCCTTGGGGGCAGCTTCATGGGGCTTTCCCCCTTTAAACGAAGATGGGGTAAGGGGAAAAGTTGTTTGAAGATGAAAAACACGTAATACAGCAACTCGATGCGAAGCACGCGCGCAGGGAGGTCCTGGTCCGCGTAGTTCAGGATGAAGATGTTCGGTGGGAACGCCATGCAGTTGTGGCGCTGTAAATGAGGTCATTGAGCAGCGTGTTCTCTATGGGATTATACCAAGTCCGTTTCGTGGCCTGAGTGAATGTGTGTCAAGTGTGACTCAATAACTCCGATGGGAAGGGGGAGGCTGCGAGGCTGCGAGGCTGCGGAGGCCAGCAGTGAAGTGAGAAGGGGCAGAGGTGAAAGAAAAAGTGCTTTTCAAAGACAGAGGGCACCGGAACCTTTCACTGTGCTTGCGGCAAAATCCGTTTCGGCATGCCAAGTTGGAACTGTTGCTTAAAAAGGCCGTAAATTGTTCCTCTTTAGGACCGCCTCAGCTCTCGAGATCAAAGGCATCGCCGACGCCAGTCCTCCTCAGCACCCGGTGCTGCCCTCGGTATCGGGGCCTGACCAACAGCAGATGATCACGCCACTTCCCTTTGGATCACACACAAGTGAAAAGACTTCAAATGGACTTTCGGCTAACGACCCTCATGAGCAGCAACAGCAGCACCCGGTGGGCGACCTCACCCTGCTGGCCGCCGCCGCCACCATCCAGAACAATACCAACGTCCTGGGAGAAGTGCCAGGTACTGACGACACCTACGCGTGCTACGTGAGAGTTGAAAACAAGGGATAAAAAAAGAAACATGCATACGTAGAACGCAAGCAAGCTTAACTTCATTGTCCTAGCTGATTTTGTACAGCAGACATGACAAGTGTTGTATACGTAGCTCGCATGCTATGTGCACAATGTGCACTATACATAAGTGCGTGTAATGCAGACACGTCACTGCTAGCAGAGTGTTGCCCTTGGAGCAACACACATGCAAATAACTCATTCAACAACAACAAAAAAAAACCCCAGCAGAGTCCTTGATTATTGAAGAGATGTCAACGATCTGTTGCACTTTTTTTGCGTGATTCTGGCCCAAATCCCGCTCTTGTTTATCATACTACGTGTTTTCCTTGAGATCAAAATCAGACATGTTTTCTTGTTCAGGTTCGATCAGCAAACGCCGCAAGGCCATGCCTCGCCGTCTTGACGTCACCAGCTTCAAGCTGATGCCTCGCGACGGCGGATGCGGCGACCTCACGCCGCCCACGTCAGCCGCATCGGCCGCCAACGACGAGAATGCCATTCCCATTCAACAGCACAACGGCCTGGTGGCCATGAACCTTTCCACCAAGCCGACCAACAACAAGCAGCAGAACGACAGCAACTTCGTGGCTCGCGCTGGCCTTCTCACCATCCCCAACCCGAGCAACTTCGCGTCCATCCTGAGAGAGAGTGAAAGAAGGGAGAAGCAGGTGGAGGGAGAGAAGCAGAGGACGAGGGAGAGGAAGATCTCCATAGCGTCCTCGTCGGGTTCTATGATGGACTATCTGCCCACGTCGCCGGTGGACATGTCTGCTGCCGCGGCCGTGACCAGCGTCCAGCCGACCATCAGGTAAGACGGTCCTGACGTCCCCTTGAGGGAGGAGGACAGCACCAGCCAGCGGTCCCACGGACCAGTGACGACCGTCAGTGGTCAGAGCGTAGTAGAAATAACTACTACCAACCCTTGAGTGGACGCAAAATAGTCTGCAAGATCTGAATTGGAAACTTTCTTGGCAGGTCTGATATCACCCCTCCTTGCACCTTGGGCAGCATCAGTCCAACATCTCCAGCTTCAGTTCCCATCACCTCGGCCACCACTGATAACAACAGCGACTGCTTCCTCCTGACCAACTCCGCGTCTGCGGTCGTCTCCACCTCACCCCAGAGTCCCCCCGTCACGCCAATCTTCAAGCCAGGAAGCAGCGGGACCCAGACGCAGAACCCGGACCCGGTCAAGTCGGTGGCTCCGGGCGACTTGACAAAACGCAGCGGCGAAGATCTTGCCCCGGTCTCCAACACCACCACTCCGGAGCAGATGGCGGCGCTGCTGGGCCCCTCCTGGAAGTCGAGACAGCCCAGACTGTGCCAATATTGTCAGAGGATGTTCTCCAACAAGTTCAACTTAAAGCAGGTAAGAGAAAAGTGACCAAAGATTACACCTGCTGGCTTCTGAGCGTCACCTTCACCTTGTGTTTAGCACATCTTGAACATGCACACGGTCGGACGTGAGCTACACTGCGAAATCTGTCAAAAAAAGGTCAAGAATAAGTGGTACCTGCGCAGACATCATGTCACGCACCACGGAGCGCCGCTGAAAAAGTGAATGAACAACGATATGTTTGTTATTAATAATTATGAACGTTGTTTTGTTACTTTTAGTAGATGCAGCACTCGTAACAACTTAACGTAGTTTTTAGACGAAGCGTGATAGAAGAGAGTATGATTATTTTTCTATTTACTTTTTTGCAACCAACTTTTTTCAGTACACGTTGAGCGTTGGATCATCAACTCAAGAAATATCGGTACGAACACGCACTAGCGTTTCATAGCTAAAGGCTGCAAATTCTTAAATTGCACGATAGACAGAAATTAAGCACAATCAGACATATCTGAACATTCAGTCATGGAGTGTCTGCATCACCCTGGGTCTGTTCAAGGATAGTCCGGCGGGGAGGGAGGGGGATCAGTCAGACCCCGACGACCTTGAGGGTAGTGTGGGTGGTGCGGAATGTGTCCCCGAGGGACTCACTGACTGAGTACTCTTCCTTTTGCGGGGAGTCTAAGTAGCCCACTGAGTACGTCCATCTCATGTGAGTCTCGACTAAAGTTGCGCTGGCATGAAAATGGCACGACTGGGAGGGGAAAAGTGGTCCTCTGAGTCAATGACCCAACTCTCAACCTTTATTGTCTGCTTCCTTTACCTTTTTTTTGTTGTTTTGCTTGAGTTATGTTTGTTTATCCCACCCTGTATGTATATAGCACATGATGATGACAACTGAGTGACCGAGTCAAGATTACCTGACTGTGCCAAAAAGAATTAACTTAGCGGGGCTCGGGCGGAAGCGAAGAAGTTGTAAAAGTACAAAAGGAAGAGTTGCCCACCCCAAGTTTCCATTTGTAACTGTAGTAAGTGCTAAACATAATACTTTTTGTCAGGCGGAGAAGGAAAATGCAATGCAAAATCAAACTGCAATTACTATGCTACTTTGTAGATCATGAATCTTTTTTGCAATGGCCATAGTAATTAGGGAAAGAGAGAGAGAACATGCACGAGTACAAAAGTAATATAAGGTAGTTTTCCTTCCCCCAAACTTTTTTGTCCCCCCCCAACTTCTCCCCCTACTCCCAACCCCCCCTTCATTTCACCCTGGTGCTTTTGTTGATGGATTTCTTGCATGAATCTGCGTTTCTCGCCTTTCTTGCGATAAAAAGAGTGCAATTTGTTGCTCAAACGTCTGTGGTGTGCGATGTTATAGATAACGTCATAGTATAATTCATATGTAGTAGAGTAGGAGTTCTAATACGTCAAACGTAGATTTATTAGTGCTGTACACACGTCCATGTACGTACATGCATGGGCTGCTACCCAAGGCGCAGACGACCATTGTGACAACTTGCGTGCCAACCTTATGTATGCACAGAGATATTGACTATGCAAAGGGTCCTATTCAACGAGACTGTCGTGTCCAATGCCAAAATTTTGCCCGTGTCCTGTATAGCATAACATCAGTGGAAAGAAAAGAAGATTGTCGCATGCTGTAACCTTTTTTGGGGGGAGAGCATTACATAAGGAGGAACACTGTGCGAAAAGACAGGAGAAAGAATTTATAGTAAACTTCCTGCATAACTGTTGAAGCAACGCAAAAAATGCAACGATGAATATCCGAAAACTCTGTTATCAGCATCATATCAAGCCATAACTTTGCCTAACGATATCAGATGGAACGTTGTAAGATTGCTGTACCGTAGACAGATCCTGTATATATGTCCTCCTCTGATGCTTAAGGCACTCCATGCATGTCCCTTAACGCATATGGACGGGGTTGGTGTCAATTACAATGTTATTATATAACTGAAAGAATGTGATTTCAATGTGTCAGCGTCGACTGTTTGCTCTAAAGCAAGAAAGACGGAACTGTGGATACGGAAGATAATAATTGCTACTTCATTGTATACGTTTTAAACTTTGTACGTAGTACTAAGACAATATAGTGTACTAAGTATCGTGTAGTACAGTATGTATACTCTCCCCGTGAACCTCTGTTTACTAGGATGTACGTGTATTTGTACCTGAGTGCAACCTGATTTCGTTTCTTGCAACCCCTCCCCTCAGTGGACCCATTTTTTAAGCATGACACCATGTGTGCAGTGCTGTTGTTTGACGCCAACAGCATTTATCTAAGTGTGGTGTACATAAGTGTAGACCTGAAGCAAACGTCAGTGGACCACTCGATGACACGTGTAGGAAAGGATCTGTGTAGTTAGTCTGTGTTGCATAGCGGTGACGCAAGCAACAGCAGCTTGGCCACTGTCAATGCTGTGGAGGGACGTCAGGGGCGAGGGAACTGAGGAGCCACAATCATGACTTGACAGTGGCGATGCCATCACTGTAAAACGGTTCTGTGCATGCATCTTCACACGAATCGTAACGACCAAACTGTCCGATCAATCCCACCAAACTGCACACGATGCAGAAGAAAAAGTCTGCAGAGTGAAACTATGCCAGGAAAAGTATGAGAAAAGTCTTCACGTGACGAAAGGAATTGACATATCAGCCCAAACCAGGCTTCTTCTACATGAACATGATCTTGTCTTCCATACAATTTTCTTCTGACTGCTGAAGAAAGAAATATAAAATCAGGAGCCTGATGCAGTAATTTGACCCCCCCCCCCCAACCCTGTCTGACAGCCCAGATGAAAGTCAAGTAAGCACGCCAGTGCTTGCAAGAAACCGTAGAAGAAATCATTGTCCATAAATGTGTCGTACTAGAGGTGAAACCGTGTACTTTCAGTCTGTTCCTAGGGAGCTGTGTATTTTGTACTGTACATGTTGTAACTATACTTTGTGTGTTTTTACCAGAAGGTGGAGTGTGTACCAGTTATGTTAGAAAGAAAACAGCAGGAAGTTATTGCCATACGACGAGCACTTCAAACTAGTCCGCAGTAAAGTGTGCTTGCGTGTATGAGAATCCAACCGCAGAGCATTGTGCTGGTACATTGGTACATTTATTTACTGTACATGTCAAGGAAATATGAAGAATAAAGATGTGTCATAAATGTGCACTACGGCGCGTTTATTTTTGCTTCATGCGTACTACTTACTACATACCCATGCGAATTCAACGGAACCGACGATGCGGATTTCACCTCAGTGTGGTGGAAAAATGTGTTTAAAATCTTCCTCTTTTCTGCATGCAAGTTTGCTTCTTCGCCGGAGTTATCCACGAGCTGTACACACCGGAAGTTTTGGGCTCTCGTCCTCTCAGCTGCTGGTCTTGTCCCACCTCCAGATGGTGCCGTCGTCGCACACGGAGATCACTATGTTGCCGTCCCGACTTAAGCTAGAGACGTAACGTAGGACGTGACCGTATTTGTTGGCGCGGAATTTGCGCACGAAGAAGTACTCGTCCGCGAGGAACATAAAGAACAGAGCTGCCGCTTGCTTACCTGGTCTGCCTTATGGCCGAGTTGCACTTGGGGTGCGACAGGATGGAAAACTTGGCTTCGGCAGGGTCTTCCACGTCCAAGTCCCAGATGTAGGTCTTGCCGATCTGCAACATTTCGGATGTGTGAAGTCACATAAAGATGGAAGTATGACTCAATGATACCTGATTGCCCAGGGCCAACAGGGTCTGATTGGCGTCCATGCTAAACCTAACGAACCAGATCTCGCAGTCCTTGTAGTCAAACTTGTGAATAATGGTCACTTTGTTCTCGCCGGTTCGGATCGCGTTCAGATCCTTGGCCAGGGGTCCTAAAGAGAACAATCAATGATTTGCCCACTGAAGTCGCACGTAAAAGTCATACAGTAGCAGTCCGTGTTCAGCATGATTCCCTTACCAGGTTTCCAGCAGACTATAGCATTCTCACAAGACTTCGAGAGTATGAATTCTCCGAACCACCGGCAACAGTCGACGTAATTTCGGTGGATGTCTCTTGTGGAGAAGTCCGGGAAGTGCACCAGCTCGGTGGGAAATGCCTTCTTCGCCTTCATAACATTATGCGTGTATGACAGCTGGAAACCTTTCCGGAGGTTCTCCGTATCAATTCTCCATAGCTTAAGTGAGTGATCCATGCCGCAGGACATGATGTGCCTCCCCTGGAGGTCGAAGTCCGCACTCAGTACCTCGTCCCTGTGACCTTCGACGCCGCCAAACACCGCAATACAGTGGTCGGTCTTCACGTTCCACAGGCGAAGGTTGTGGTCCTTGGACACGGACAGCAACAGATTTGGGTCAACTGAAAGACGAAGGCTTTGAATCTCAGCCCAGCCGAGCTCATGGTGTGACGACTTTTCTTACTCGGATGGAACTTCAGCTCATTGATGCACTGCCCGTGGCCCACGTAGTGTTTCACGCAGTTCATGGTGGCGGGGCTGAAAACACGAATGATGCCACGAGATCCTAGGGAGAAGATTGCGAGCGTCCAGCGGTGTTGCCCAAGAGGTGTTCAGTGGCAAAGATTTTCTCGTACCTGCTGCGGCTAGAATTGGCTTTCCCGTCTCCGACTCATAGGACCAAGCACAAGTGTAGAAGTTCTCGTCGGCGTCGGGGTCAGCGTAGCACTGGAGCAACTTGTTGTCGCCATTGGAAAGAGCCTCGTACACAGTCACGCGATTGTTTCCAACAGTAGCGAATACGACGGGCTATAAGAGAGAGAAACAAAGCCTGATTGACTTGCTGTATTGGAAATGACGACCATGACTGTCTCTGTACCTGAGAGTCGTCAAGGTGGTGATTGACGGACACCCCAAAGATGGGCTGGCCGTGATCCTCCCTCCAGTACCCGGTGCATTTGTAAGACGCCTTAACCTGCCTCTGACCAGAACTGCCGAGCCCAACTCCGCTGCCGCCACCACAGCGCCGACGTCCTCCTCGGCCGCGGCGGCGGCCCCCGACCCCCGCTGACGCGCGCTGATTCGACGAAGATGTGGTGGGAGTGGCGCTCCTGTCGGACGAGCACAGTAATGCAGATGTGGCCCGTGTCAAAGTGTATCTCACTGAGCTCTTGCTGTTACCTGGAAGTGGCCTCCGACCTCACGGACAAGCTGTCCGAGGTAGCTTCAGATCCCTGTCCGCTCAAGTCTAGCTCGTCTTCGGCGACAACAGGCTCTTTAGCCCCGTTGGAAGTTGCCGGGACCGCCGAACTTGACTCTCCCGCGGCGGAGCCGCCGCCGCGAGATCGCTTGCGGCCCGAGGATGAGGACGAGGACGTGGAGACCATTTCAACCTCAACGGCTTTGTTCCCGTTCTCCACTTTTTGTTCGAAATCGGCCGTTGCTGTTGGTGCTTTGTTTATTTACACCCTTTACGCGGTCAGCTGCTGTTACTAGGGATGACCGACTAGTGACTCGTGGCCCGAATCGACCCGACGATTCAGATTGAAGTAATTGAAGCGAGCGTTGTTGCTCTTGTGATCAACTAACTCATCACACCCTGGCAAATTGGATGGGATCAGCATCTTCTGCACTTGCTAGAGCAATGCCGGTCCTCCAGCTCGAGGTGCCGACTCAGGAGATGACGGATCACAGTCCAGGATAGGAATTCCTAAGACATTTATCAAGCCGATGGTATCTTCCTTATCCTCCCAACTTCATCGTGAACAAAAGGACTAGTCTCAGACGAACTAAGCAGTCTTCTCTTTGGTCGAAGCAAGGCTGGCCTTGGGGTGGGGCTAGGAAGGGTCAAGGCTGGAGATCCAAGTCTTACTTGGCATTTCGGTAGAGTACGCTTAATCGGACATAGGGTAATCGGACTTTTTTCTTCATTCGATCTTAAAAAAGTTAAATATGTTCGTTTATCGAACCGGCCCCTCTGGTCAGTCAGACCACAGGTAGAAATGCTTGCAAATTTGGGACTAAGAACTGCAGAAACCCCCATTCCCGTTGCTTTGCAAGAGACCTGCCTATAGTGAACCACTGCGTCTGCCGAGAACCGACAAGTTGACTAGATGGAAGTTCTACTGTTCTCATGAAGAGATGTCACATAATCGGACCACACCATTTACTGAGCCAATGATGAAGCGGACTCATCTGTACATGTCATTGAGAAGTTGTAGTAGGAGGTCCAGTCAGGTCGCTAGATGAAGTGTTGAGTGGTTACTGTGACCAACTCTTCTGAAATGTTGCCATTATCTTGCACATCCCATCATAGTTGCAGTAGTCCTCAAACTATTAGTTTTGTCTGTGAATAGTTAAATGTTGTCAAGGTAGAAGCTCGACCCCATCCCTACTACTCGCTAGCCCGAACCATCGGCATGAATCGTAGATATCAATGAGAGAAGAAGCCTCTCTTGCAGCTGGTGCAGGAGACGCAAAGTCAAAACAAGGACCACAACAACTAAGTGTGTATTGGAGACGCGTCAAAAGGTTGCATCATTTGTTAAAATTAAGGAGAGATCTGCCTCTCAGGACGTGCTGAATACTTGTCCAAAGATTGTCTTTAAGTGTCTCAAATCGAGCCATAAGTTTTTGGCAGTCTGTGACTTCATAAGTTGGCAATGTTTACACTTTCTTCTATTACATCTCCTTAGGATGCAGCAAAACAGCGACGAATGTTTAACCATGCATTTGTCCGTTGTCATTTCTTGATTTTTTTGTTATGAGATTTCATTTTTTGCACTTTCTTTTCAAAAAAAGGAAATCTGTGGGCGCTGGTCTTGGACTGGGTGGCCCTCAGCTTTCTGTCCGTTCGCATCCGCGCCAGCAGCTGATAGGACGGAGCAGCCGTCTCTTTCGTCGCCCACCTCCATGACTTGGACTCAGGCTCAGGCGGCAATGGCGGGCTATCGGGATAAGGGCCACACTCAGTCATTCCCGTCTCGACCGGTCGAACTAGTAGTGGATGACAATCCGCCGCCTGCACGTTATCGCGATCACCGTGATCAGAAAGGTTGAGCCCGCAGCTCGACTCAGTGGTGTTGGCCCGAATCGACTGGCGATTCGATGCTCACCACTACTGCGGGCGTTCCGTCCAGTTAGCTGAGCGAAAAAGGACAACAAACGTGTTGAAAAAGTCGTGTGTTCGACACCTCACACTTCGTTTTCTCCGCCGAGCAGGAGCCGGAGGTGGAGCCCAGGTGATCCAGGCTATCTTGGACACGGCGTCCTTGGGCCGGATAACCTCGGAGCTGGGGTCGAGAGCGGCATCGTTGTTTATCGGAGGTCGCCGGGAATCCTGTTTCAATTCCTCCGCATGAAACCCGACGCTCGCGGCTCCCAGGGGACGTGAGAATCCTTAGATCGGCCATGAGTCGCCAGTCAGAGGAGATCTTGCTCCAGGTAAGACGCAGCAACGGCTAGCGGATCCTGACCTCGGTGGCCAGACAGATCCGTGGTGTCTCGAAGTCAGAGAGGCCGACGCGGTCCCGCCCAAAGCACGTGATTTACCTTGTGAATCCTATCTTCCTGTTGCTCGAGAGGGGGGTGGATCACGCCGCTAAAGCTCTCTTTCCTTGACAGGTGCCTCATGTTCGCCACAAGAAAAACGATGGCACCCTCTACTTGATGGCTGAGCGCTGCGGCTGGATGATGCGGTGAGAGGATTGTGTGTTTGAAAGTTGGTGTAGATGACCGTGATATATCTTTCCTCAGATCAAAAGACTCGTTCAGCGTAGTGCACAAGTACACAGACATCAAGACGCAGAAGATTTCTCCCGAGGGCAAGGCCAAGGTGCAGCTGCAGATCGTTCTTCACGACGACACCTCAACCACCTTCCACTTTGCGCATCCGGACGGTCAGGCAGCTCAGGTAAGCCAAGAAAGCCGTCCCAATGCAGTTGCAGAGCTCGGATTTCCTGCACGTTTCCCCGCTCCTTCCAGATCAGGGAGAGAGATGGTGTCAAGGAAACGCTTCTGCAGGTGCTGCCGAAGTTCAAAAAGAAGGTCAATAAGGAGCTGGAGGAAAGACATCGACTGCTCTCGGAAAACCCGGGATTGCTGCAGTTATACAAGGATCTGGTATGTCCATGTCTCGGCGCCGGACTTGGCAAGTAGCTGACCTCTCGAATCGCCTCTCTTGAACAGGTGATTACGCAAATCTTGACTCCCGAGGAATTTTGGTCTCAGCACGCCAGCTCTGCCAAGTCCAAGTCGAAGCAGCTATCCCAGAAGCAGGCCGTAGGGGTCTCAGGAGCCTTTCTGTCAGATATCAAGCCTCAGGTAGGATCTCATGATCGTTTGTACGCATCCTCCTCATTGATCAATCCATCAGGCGGACGGGGCGAATGGATTGAAGTACAACCTGACGCAAGACATCATCGAATCCATCTTCAAGACGTACCCGGCGGTCAAACGGAAGCATTTGGACAATGTGCCTTACAAGATGACCGAACAGGTGAGAATTCAAGACAAGTAATTGATTGAAGCGACGACTGCAACCATCGACTTGTTGACAGGAATTTTGGACCAAGTTCTTCCAGTCCCACTATTTCCACCGTGACCGCGTTCATGGTCACGGAGTCAAGGATCTTTTCACCGAATGCGCCAAGGATGACGACAAAGCTATTAAGGAACAGGTGCGGACTTGCTACTTGCCTCGTTTTTTCCATTCGAAAAAACTCACTCGTATGTTTCTTCCTTCTCCTTGTTCAGTTAAAGGCTGGCGTCAGTGATAAAGTGGCCAACATCGGAGGCTTCAGTGACGTGACCATCGATGAACACTACGGGGGGACGGAGGGGGAGACGGCGAAGACGCCAGCCAATATCGTGCACCAGGTAAGTAATAAAGAAAATTTCCCCCTCCTATTGTTCAGTGATGAAATATACGTTTACTTCTCAGAATATCATCAAGCGTTTCAACCAGCATTCCATCATGGTCATGAGGGCCACCGAAGGGTCGACTGCGTCGACGACGACGTCGACGTCGAATCAGCAGCAACTGAATAAGGCTAGTGAAAACAACTCCAAGGGGCAAGGAGAGTCCGCAACCAGTGCTTTTATGTCGGCACCTGTCATCCAGGACGACAGCGAGACCTCCACGGGTATTTGTGCTTAGATGATTATATAGTTTAAGCTTATAAAAGATTCCGAGACGTTTTCCATGAATGTCATATGGGGGCTTTATCACAGACCTTTACTTCTCTCTAAGGTTTTGACATAAGTCGCAAGCGACTCCGTGAAAAGCTGAAGTACGAGGATCTCGAGGACGAAGACGACGTCGATTCGCCTTCATCCGCCAAGAAAAAAGCTGACTCATCCAAAGGCTCGTCCTCAAGCTTTAACTTGACTGAAGTGGAGCGTTACCTCAACGGACCCACCATGGCGGGATCGCCGGAGTACCTCACCTATGATGAAATCGCTGCCTCAAGGTTCGTGATCCGAACGGTGTAGCAGCATAAGAATGCCCTTACCTCACCCAATTGCGCAAGCATCGAAGATGACCTTGTTTTTTCTCCCCACAGAGTGTCTCTCCGCCACGAGCTTGCCGGGTGGGATCACGGTTCCAAGTCGCACGAAGTCCTCAGCTCCTCCAGCGCCATCGCGGCACTCATAGACTTATCTCCAGGTGAGAAGTCATTTACAAAGTTGATGCATTGAAGATAAGCACAATTTCCTCCCTCCTGCACAGGTGGCAGTTTAATGCAGAGCTCCCGCGGGGACGCCCTCGCCGAGCAGTGCCCAGAATCCGTCCAGCAGGAGCTGCGCGTCCTCTACACGTCACTGGGGGAGTTGGCCAGGCACTTCTGGGCGTGTTTTCCGCCCACCTCTCCTCAGCTGGAAGAGAAGGCCGCCAAGATGTACGAGACCATGAAAAAATTCCAGCAGGTAAAAGAAAAACAAGACGTTTGCTGTCATCCATCTCGACTTTTCGTGCACAATCTGTGGCGTCACGAACGATTGCACCAAGCTAAATTTCTCACACGTGACGGACTGGTTTTTTTTTTCTTTAGCTCAAACTCCGTCCTTTTGAAAACGAATTGGCTCGCAACTACACAGCCATGAGCTCCCAGCTGACCGCGCACATCAACCAGATGTTGGAGGCCGCCTTTAGGAAGTTCGCCAACTGGAAGCAGAAGCAGAAAAAGATCACAGGGGGAGGTGGCGGGAGTGGAGTTGGTGGATCGGGAGTGTCTAGATGACAGTGATTGTAGCATTACTCAGAAAACTCTATGAAATACAATCCTATGACAGCCTTAAGGAGTATCATGCACATGCAATTCGATGTCTGGTGTATGAGAAAGGCATAATGAGCATGCAACACAGGCGCGACGCCCCGCATATGAACACTTACGTACGTCCCTATGTACTTCAAAATACCAACCGAGTACGTACGTTGTACAAAGAAAGCCGAAAATCGATTCTTCGCGGCTTTCTCCTAGCTCATCCACTGTACGTGATGCAAGGCGAGCGAACGAGACTTTCACTTTATTCCGTGGTACATTTGACTGGCCTTGGGGGTACACAAGCTCAAGACCACCAACGTGTTGCGCGCGGCCGCCGAGTGCCGCCTCTTCGTCACCGTGTCCGTCACGAGCTGGCAGAGCAACAATATCGTCTTGTCTCTGCAAACCTACACCTTGGTGGGAAGTGTAAAAAAAAAAACTTTGGCACTCTGTCTTAGTTGAGATGTTTATTCAGTCATGCCGGTCGTTGCGGCGCTGAGAAGATTGTTGGACAGAACTACCAACTTGTCTGCGTCACTGATTTGCTGACCGCCATGTTGCTCTTGACGGTCGTCAAGGTGAGTTCAGTGTCACCCTCGCAGCTGACGGTCAAGTACACTGACAAATGGACTATTCCAGAGCCTCTTCGTTTATCTTGTGCTGTGCGTACCTGTTCATAAGAATAGCCGATTCATCACCAAGATGAAGAACTGCCACAGGTCTCAGTCTTCTATAGTCCGTCAGTTGCTACACAAGGTACGACCACTGGCTCCGGAGATCAGCATTTACCGTTGAAGCTCCGGAGATCAGCACGTACATTTCAGGCTCCAGAGTTCCACCCTTGTTGTTGCAGCTTTGGAAGCCAATCTTCCAGGAGTACGAAGTGAGGCTTCCTCGCTGGTGTCCTCTACACGCCGCTAGGGATGTTTTCCACCCTCAGGAGTCCGCCAAGCATTTGTACAGGTCCAACTTGTGGATGTGCAACCTCTGCGGGAAGGCGTTCGTGGGCCACCTCTTTTTAGACATGCACATGGCCAGAGAGCATTCAGACGCCATCGAGCTGGTAAGCAGGATGCAGACATTTAAGTGTCCCCTGCTCCAAAATGGACACGGCTGTTGGTGCAAGCACCCTTAGTGAGGTCGTGGCCTCAACACTAATGGAATCTTGTTCTTGAACACTTTCCAAAGGCTGGTATTTGCAATGTCGGTGTCCGCAATCTGAATATTTCTGTCAATGCTCAAGCACTCACTGCAGTCACTCCTCAGGCTGACGACGCCACGTGTTTGGCCGACTATTGCGACATCTTCCGCTGCCAAGAGTATCTTCCAGACAATGCCCTCTATCCATCCAGCAAAGACGCCTTGCACAAGCTGAACGCGTCCGACTACCAGATCTTCTACCCGGACTTTGGCGTCTACTTAGATCCTGCCCTCCACTCGTCCACTGCTCTGGCAGTCACGCCGCCACCGCACCTGCTTCAACTTATCAACATTCAGAAAGAAACCAGAAGCGCTTACGAGAAGGTCAGAGCCTTTGAGAGAAGTCGCAGTATCAAGAACGCGGAGAAAGAGGAGACTCTTGGTCGTGATGATGAATGGGATGATCTGTTCAAGACCAGAAAGAGAAACCAGAATGAAGAGAAAAAGAGTTTTTGGAGTCTTTTGCCATCGCTGCCGAGAAGGAAGGACACGAGGAAGCGGAGTCCACGCGTGAGTTCTCCACACCAACGACCTAAGCTGGTGGAAGCATTCAAGTCTCCAGCTGAGGGCGAGGAGAGGACGTGCAATGCCAACAACATGGCTGTACTCAAGGCCAAATGCGAGGTAAACCGATAGTGCTGGTCAAGTCCATGGTCTTCATAAAAATTCATACCGTGTATCAGGAAGTGCTGGATCTCTGTACAGACCACTTCCTGGCAGAGATGGACGAAGCGAAGCTTTATGAGATGCAGGGTAAGGTTCATTCTCTACTGTGTGGGTTGCGTCCATGCTCATCTGTCCACCCAAGTCCCCCCCCCCCCCCGACCCCCACCCCCCACCCCCCAACCCCTTCGTTTTACCCGTCAGTGACTGCCTTGTCCACAGGGCGTCTTCACCGCTCACTCTGCTGGTACCTGGACTGTGACCGGTACTGGCTCCTCCTCGTCGTCAATGACGACACCAACGACGCCGACTCCGAGGACGACGACACCAAAGGCAAGAAGAGACTGACCGAGGTGATCCCGCTGAAGGTGCTGGTCCTTATGATTCTGGGCCTCGTTGCATTCCTGGGCTTGGTCTACCACCTGGTCTGGTTCGTCTTCTGACACTTGCTGGAGGGGGGAGACGGGCACGTGCGGGACAGACACTCCAACAACGGGCGGCTTCATTATAGAGCAACAAGTGATGATGCTTAACACAAATGTTCACTGGTTTAGTTGCTACAGCCTCTTATGTTGTACGATTCGTTACACTACAACAATGACACTTACTTTGTACTACGCATGCATGGTGAGGACAATGTGTGTACGGACTGTGAGGGCTCCTCAGAGATGAAGGCAAGTCATTGCTCTTTGTGGGTGCATTCAATAGTAAGAAGCAACGACTAATAAAGAACAAGATTGATGTGCAGCCAAAGCTTGGCCGGGCAAGGGTGTCGGCACTGATCCACAGGGCCAAGAAGGGGCCCCTGTGATGTTTCGCCGCAGGGTTGCAGTCACTTATGACTCTTCTTAGTGAACCAGGCGACTGCGTTTTCGAACACGTTGACCAAGGAGAAAATGGAGACTCCGAGCAAAAGACCCAGGTATCCACCGACGTCAGCCAGGAGTGAGCCTCTGGTATAGAGGAAAACCTGCAGAGTGACGGAAGTGTAGGCTTGTGTGATGATGACGAATCAGTGCGTCATCACCTGCTCGCTCACGAGAACGGTGGTCCTCAGCGTGACGAAGGAGGCGAGGGTCGTGGCCATGTGTTCGTCAGCCCGCGAGAACTCCTTCTTGGAGAAGTGGAACATGTTCTGAAGTTTAAATTCGCTGCAAAGTAGAAGAACACTCACTCATCCTGTGTCCCAGAACTACACACGTACTGCACATATTGCACACGACGATTACCTTTGTCCTTAGGTTCCTTAAGTTTAGGCTAAGCTGGATTGCTGCTCTAATCTCTTTGGAGAGACTCGCCTTCGCCAACGACGACGACGACGTCAATGCCCCAAAGGCCTTCGGCCCTTAGAAGGCCGTGTATTTTACTTTTTAAAGATCAAGTGCACGTCGGAGAGCCTGAACAGGACAGGGTTTGACGATCTTTCGCACGTGATGCATCGCAGCTTTCTTCGTCTTGCTCGTTGTTGACGATGTTGGCGAGGATGTAGAAGCCTTTGAGGTTCTCTCTCTCGGCGTTTCTGGACTTCGTTTTGAGTACGCTCGTCTTTACAGCGTCGACGGACTTAGCTACGGCCTGCCACTCCAGCACGGTCTCCCACATTGTGGCGGTGTGAATGGTTGATCAGGCTGTCGTACACCCTCCCCATGACGGCCAAGCCGCCCAATTCGAGCTGCAGCTTCTCGGACGTGGCCACGCTGGCCAGTCCCACTTTGAGAAGAACAAGCACTGCGGGACATTCAAAGAGGACCTCAACTTCTGGCCTGTTTTATAAATCTTCAAATTCGACTTTGGCGCCGTCACAGAAGACGACCAGGATGGCTCCGGCCACAAGATCCTTGGGAGGTTTCCACGTCACACCCGTCCAAGTCACGTTGGAGGCGTCGTCGCCCTCAAGATAGTCTGGCACCCTCCTCACGTCGTCGTAGTCTTTTCCTTCATTAGTTCCTCGGCCTTCTTCTGTCCACCCCCATCTTGGTCATCACTTGTTTCCTTGTTGTTACTCTCATCATGGAAATCCTTCCATTGAGATCAGCCTTCTTTCATGTTTGCTCAAGCTGTTACAACTAATTGTCTACTACAACTCTTCTTAATGAATGAATCTTTCTACGCTTGGAACTAGTTGTCTTAGGATTGCGGAGGTCAGGTTACGTCTACTTCACCTGTAGTGGCAAGGCCTGAGGCACCCCGTGAGGTTGAACAGGCCTTCCTCCGTCAGCGGACCCAGCTCGGTGAAGACCTCCCGGACCCTGCCAAAGTCCTTGCACTCTCTCAGGTCGGGGGCGGTGGCGTTCCTCTTCTCCGGGGGTAGCCAGGGGAGGGCGCAGCCCAGCATGTTCTTCTGGACATAGTGGCTGATGCACCAGTCCAAAGAATTGTTGGGTGTCACCTCTTTAGTGGCGTGAAACAACAAAAAAAAAGAAAGAAAAACGTTGTACGTGGCCATTCGGGACTAAAATTCGTTGTCTCCACTGTATTTTCAAACTTTTCTGAGAGACCCAAACTTCCTTTTCTTGCTCTTCATGCTTGAGAATGACGTATTCTGGGCGGAGGAGAAGAGCAGGAACAAAGTTTTGGATACTCTTTTCTCTTTTCTTGTCACATTGACTACAATACCGGGTGCTGTAGAAAAGAAAAGTTCACGTGAAGGCTACGTACGTAGCCTTCAGCCGTACAGCCAAGGTGCCGTTTGCGCACGGCTTAGCAGTGCAGTGGGTGGGCCTAAATGGGCCTACATGGGCCTTTTTTCGATGCTGCCGGCGATCGTATCTTACGCTGTAGAAGAGCAATACTGAAGCCAATCAGAGGCCGCAGGCCTTTTTTTGCAGAGGATGCATGGAGAAGTGGGAGTGGAAGTCTACGCTGCTTATTAATGGATCGACAGCCATGAAGGATTTCTTTGCTCGATGTCTCATGTATGAATGTACATTATTAATGTAGTACATACATACAGTGCATACTACATAGAGCATACGAAGGATAGAATAAGAGAGAGACACCTTCGGGGGGCATGCAGGGATTCCTCTTGACGTTCAGATTCCTGTAGCTGATCCGCGTGACCTCGAAGTTGTGGATGGTGGTGACGTTGGGCTCCGCCTTGGGCTGGAAGGTGGCAAAGGTGGTCCCGTAGAGGCGGTTCAAGGTTGAGCTGAAGACGCCGGCCTCGAAGAAGCGGAATGACAAGAGGTCCACCTCTGGAGGGGAGGTGTGATAGACGACGACCTGAAACAAAAGCAAACGTGGAGCTGGCTTGCATGATCAACAGGCGCAACTCAACGTGGGTCCCCCTCACCTCGTTCTTCCATCCCACCTTGGCATTGCTCCCGGTGGAGAACAACTTGCACCGGAGAAACTGCTTCCTGTCGGGGAGGTCCAACTCACTTATGACGTTGGACCAGACTCCACTGCTCGAGTTTGGAAGGTAAATCCTGACCGATCAAGTCAATATTCGCACATGTTTGCAAAACAAAGAAATTGCCATCCACAACCTCCGACTGCACCTAATAGACTTATAATTACAACCTGTTGTTAGATCGGTCTCTGATAAAAGAAAAGGTATTTGTGTCCTGGAGAAGATCCTCGAAGCTGTTCTGACTCGCGTACCGCACGTGAGAGCAGATGCCGATCATGGGGGCCTTGTACTTGGTGGCGTCGTCGTATCTAAGTCAAGCGTGGCTAATTTTCCTTCAAGAAGGGCGTTGCTGGACACTAACCTGGTGCTGATCGCAGTCTCCTCGCTCTCTAACTTGGCGTACCCGTCCAAGCAGGCCTTGAGGAATACGCACGTGAGCACCAGCAGAATCAACAGACGAAGGCATTTCACCAGCGTCCCCATCTCCTACGCCAGCAAGAACTCCTTCCTGCGCGCCCCCAACTATTTTGAATCACCACTCGAACTGGCACTCGAGTCGGGGTTGTGCAGACGCTATTAAGAGAGCGTCTTCCTGACAATAAGTACACATGAGCGCCCGTAATAAAGACGCTGTCAATATGAGCTAGAGGAGAAAGAACGTTTGTTTATACAAGTCCATTTATTGTGAATCCGATAAAAGTGCGTTTATTTGTGGACGGTGGCAAAAACAGGGACAATCATGGCACACTTATGTGGGCAAAAAGAGGGTAAGAGAGCAAAAAAGGCTGCTACCGCAACACTGGCCTTGCCAATGGCCTTGTATCGTCTGCTCAGCCTTTTTTTTCTGGCGGGTGGAGGCGAGGACCAAAGTACTGACGGTCCGCGGCCACTCGTTAATCATGGCGAAGCGGACGGACGCAGCCATTATGGTGGAGGCGCGCATTTGTGCGCCGCCCCAAACAAGCGATCTTCCGACTTGCCCGTGATCCCCGGGGATGAGACCGAGTAAATAGTCCGAGGGGAGACTTGTACCTGCTACGGATGGACCGGGCTGTGGAACCGACCCACTCTGGCGGGCACTTGGGCTCCAAGAACAGCGTGGGGAGCAAGGAGAACACCCTTGGCCGGCAGTGTGGCTACGATGGCTGAAAAAATCCTATGTGAGATGTAGATGTGAATTCTCAACTCAGTAGGATGCTGGTCTTTCTATGGTCTTTTTAAGTCATTCAGTGCTAATGCGGCCATAATCAGCCGAACTTGGACATCCCTGGACTTGCCTAAAAGCAAATCTTGCTTGAAAGTCATTTTAAACACTTTTGAGGCTCTCAACTTCTCTGCGAGAGCTGCACAAGCCTCTCAGGGGATCACTACATAAACTTTGGGGAGAGCAACTGATTTCCTCTCTATCTCGCAACCTCTCCAAAATATCGAGCTCTCGATTATCGAATTGTTCTCCTTTTTTTGCTTCTGGTGTTGATCAAGTACTTTTACAGCCAATTCTGACTCACGAACATTGTCTGCAAACATAAATCTCTCTCCTCTGACGTCCACATCGGCTCATAACATGGTTGTGTGGTGGAATTTTAGGAGTCTACTGGAGAAGGAAAAACTTTTTTCCGGATTTACCCCCCCAAAAAATTACCGAAACTTTTCGAAAAATTGATTCAGTTGGAAAAATGGTAGAGGACAGATGATGAATGGCTGATTTCGACCATCGTCACGCAGCTTTTGGCCACCCTGTCCGCTGTTCCCTTCACCGTTGAAGAGGCGATCTGGCCAACAGGTACGCAGACACGACGAACATGCACAGCGTCATCGTCCACGCCAGCTTGTGCAGCCTCGAGCACGTCGATCACCGGTCCATCTGCGATCAGGCGGTCTCCTTGTGCAGGCCGTCGACGGCAGACCTGACGTGTAAAAGTCAACATGATGTGAAGGAGGAGCAACTTTTTTTTGCTAGGACCATACGTACACAATGGGGATTTTCTTAGGCAGGGAAACCAACTCCACGGAATTTTAGTACAAGGTGTCTTTTTTTTTCGCAAAATCGCATGCGCAGTTGAAGATGAAGCCCGCGTAGAAACCATTTTTCGTGCTGAGACGAAAGAAGTGTCAAGCTAAAATCGCTGACTTGAGTTCAGTGACCAAATCTCCAACCAGGATCCTTGTGCTGAGTAACTTAAAGCATTAGTAAATGACAAAAAGTGAGTGTAAGATTGGGGAGGAAGAAATTGAAAGAATCAACTTCCTCCCCCATCTGGACAACTTGCATGTCTTTCTTATCCAACCAAACTGTCATCGTGACCTGGTAGATTTTTGCATTCACACCCTGTACGAAAAACAGTGTATCCAAGTAAAAATTATGAGGCTGTAACACAATGCTAAGTATCTCCGACATACAAGCGTCAATGTTTGCAGCTTCAACTGTGTTCAGCCGTGCCAACATCCTACTTTTGGCACAAATTGCACTGCATAAAAGAAATGGCACTCTTGTTCTTATGGCAAAACGGTGCCAAAGAAAGTTCTTCTCACCAGCTTTCTTTCTTCACTGCATACTGATGCCCACCTGCACTCCAACGAGTTGGGAGTGGCCTTCTCGACCACGTCCACGTTCCCAGTGAAGCTCGTGTCCTTCCAGCAGCTGCCGCCGTTGACACCGGCCGCCCACGTAGAAGAGGGTGCAGCGAACGGTCAGAGTGACATTGTTATGATGCACATTTTATGCATTTTTCTTTAAAGTTTGTACACAAGCATGCATGAATGAAGAACATTTTAACAGGACTTCAACGAATCAAACGTCGCTTCGATTTCAAGGCAGCAAGGACATTGCCAGGCTTTTCTGCGCTGGCCTTGGGAACGTGACGACAATCGTCAGAATGAGCATTGGTAACGCGTTCAACGGCAGTCCTGGAGACGCTTGTTTGTCTGGCCCAGGCCTTCCCAAATCTGGACGCAGTGCATGAACTGTGCTTTGTCTTTTGATCACGCTCCCCTGCAGGATCATGCTCACTTTCGGCGAGTACTTGGCCATAGGTTGATGCTAGGAAAGTTGGGGGTTGATTCGCTCCAGGATAAGTCCAGAGCTCAATTGGACAGCTGGCACATGGCGAAAAATCCGCTGAAAAGGTCACGTCTGAGACAAGTGTGAAGTCTGGAGGACCAAGCTGGAAGCCCGGACAGATCAGCTGTGAATGAACACTTGAGGCCGAGGGAGGCCACTGTCAGCACCTGCTCCAGACGTCGGACATGCTAAACATCAACCCTGCTGGACAACCTAGCCCAAATGGTAGCTGGAATGGATGGTGTAAACAGGGTATTTGAGAGGGAGCCACAAAAGCAATTTGCTTGGCATTTACGCACTCGGGCTGGTCTTATCTGAAAAGAAATTGTATGATATTGTATTTCTTCCATTAGAGCCCCAGTGCTCCATTAAAGTCCCCCCTTCTATTAGAGCCCCCCTGAGCACCCTTGTCCTTTAATAGAGCCCCCTGGGGCTCTAATGGAAGAAATACGGTATATAGTAATAGTGTGAGCTGGTTTGGGTGACTAGAGGTGTCTCCTACTTGAAGGAAGATCTTGGGGCTCGAATCATCAGCTGCAACACCTTGCACATCCACAAGGCCCAGAGAAGAGCCAGATCAGAGTGGTTATGGAGCAATCTCAAGCCTGACAAGACAAGGGAACCCTTGTGCCAACACTTCCACGATGCTGAGCTTGTGAATGGTTTCAGTCCCACCTGGTGTGCTGCATGGGAAGATGTGCAATGTGAGGAATTCATCGCGATATCAGCGTGGAATAGCCCAATTGACCGTCAAACTGAGACTTTTGCTGATGAGATATTCAGATTGTTTCTCAACATTCCAGTACTGGTACTTCAAACATCTTAAGGTTTCCTCTTGCCTGGCTTATGCGGCCCAGACGGCCCACGCACCGCCAGCCAGCCTCTTCCAGTACTTTCCTGCTCCTATGCTCAGCATGGAGTGGAAGAAGTGATATCGTGACATTTTGATACTTTGCAAATTTCTCGATACGCGATATGGACACGACAGATCGCACAGTCGTACTCCATGTACGTATTATGTGAGCTCTTTCACGACAAAAAAAATGACCAGACTGCATCGGAGAACCGAGCAAATGACTGTTGTCACTTCCCTGTACGCACCCTGCACATTACCCTGTGCATGCATAATGCGGATTCTGCAACAACAACAACAACAAATCTTTTTGTACTGTTGCGGACTCTTCGCTGGCTGGACTGTGCAAGATCGGGATGCAAAATGCAACTCCTCCCCCCCTCCCGATTTTGGCCAAATGTTGCCAATTTGCGATCCTTGCCAGTGCTTTCCCATTTTACCTATCCTTTGTACTTTAGTACAGGGCTCTTGAGCAGGATTGTGGAGTACTGAAGTACGAGCACCAGCAGTACAGAAATGTGGTGCGAAAGTTGTACGCGAGGCACGATTTAACAATTGTGCTTGTTTGTATATATTTACCAATTGTACCGATGCAATCACCAACGTATCAGTACCAACTGTACCAACTGTACCAACTGTACCAACTGTACCAACTGTACCAACTGTACCAACTGTACCAACTGTACCAACTGTACCAACTGTACCAACTGGCCGATGCAATCACCAACGAATTTGCTGTCAATCTGCAGTACTTTTTGGACGACGGATGGGAACTGTTGCGGCTAAGACTTTTTAAGAAATGAGATCTGTACATTAGACTTTCAGTTTGAAAAGCTGCTGCATCCCGTACAATTTTTGTTGCATCTTCGCACTTTGTAAGTGGTACTTTCGAAAAGTACTGGTACAAACTGGCACTGCGAGTACCTTTCCTGTGAAGCACTGATTTTGTCCTGAACTCCAACTGTACTCCAGTCCTTTGAAACTGCCCGTCGGTTAATTTTGTCCCTGCTGCATTGTCAGAGGACTTCCTCTCCACCACCTCCAGGGTCAGCTTGTAAACAGACTGGACGACGACAACAATGACGTTGGAGGTGATCAAGACTTGCGTGGTCAGCACCTTGCTGTAGGTGGAGCCATCAGCTTCGTCTGCTCCAAGGTGAAGAGGAGGAGGATTTTTCCTCCAAAATGTCCGTCAAATCCATTCAGATTCAGATTTATCTTGATCACCCTGTATTGTTGGTTGGAGAAACAACTTTCTCATGAAGTTTTGCAACATCTTTCACGCTGGGAAGTCATGTTCGGGGAGGAATATTGCAGAAAGTACTTTAACGGAGTTAATTTACTCATGCTTCATGCAACACAGTTAAATTGTGTTCACAAAATATGCTTGAAAGACGTTGGAGCCTGGGTCAGAGACGGTCTTTTTTGGCACAAGCCAACCAACAAATAATTTCATGGAATTTCACCAATAACTTTCGTCACCCTGTGAAGCATCCTTACCCCGAACTCTCGAATGCCGTACTTTAAAGATGAAATTCAATGTTGCATGAAGACTTTAGGTAGGTCAGAGCTGATTCGCTAATGCTCAAACGATTGCGTCAAGTGCAAAACTTCATGTTAGGGTAGCTTCTTGACATAGTTTTGTGGTCTCTCCACGCAATCAGAGCTCCAGTGAGACGTTTGCCATGTACGAATACAGGGTGAGTGAGGTGCAGTGCGAAAATTGGCATACTTTTGCACACGCAGCATTGATCTGAATATCGGGCCATTCAGATGAAAGCTGTGACACTGCGAGAAGAGGCATCACCTCATCAACACGGCTTGAGCGAAGAAGCAGGTTTGAGGCTCCGAGGCCGGGCAGCAATCTCCTGGGCAGCGTCGAGGTCGGCTGGACCGGCCAACTTATCCAAAAGTCTGGCCCATGACCTCCGTCACCGCGGCCACTTGCACAGTCATTGGAATTCTGTGCAGCTCACATTTCCTCAAGTATTCAGTGGTTCTGAACTTGCCTATTTGCACATTGTTACGCCTCGTGAAGGAGGAACCCCTGTCCTCAAGTGGTCTCCTTGACAGCTGGGTAGTGGTGTTGAAACAAGCTATTGATTATAAGCATTCTCGGCACGCACAACCAATAAATATACCATTTTTTGTCTTTGTGCACCATAGGGGAAGATAATGTCTCTCCCATTATACGCGTGTAACTATCTGACATGCATAGATTCAACATTTTTATAGTGCTTTAGGCGCATCACTCATACGCAGTACAAAACAAGAGAGATGGCAGTCAGTACAGTGGAACACGCTTAATAGAGGCACTTTGAGACTGCGAGTTTTGTCTCTAATCAGTGTGTGTCTCCAATCACCATGTTAATAAGAAACATTGTCAAAGAGACAGAAAAAGCTGGAAATTGGCCAAAGACATCTGTATTCATCAGCAATGACAGGGAAGAAGTGATCTAGAGTACTTTGTGTGACTGAGACTTGGCTGCGACTTTTGTTCGAGGGTGCGAAACCAGGAGAAGTCCTCAAACCCTCTTTGCACAGTTTGTGTATAAGAAGAAGTAAAGATGTTCTACTTTTGTAACAGATCGTGGCCAGTTTCTGTCTCTATCATCCATGATGTGTCTCTAACAAGAGTAATAATTTCTGTAGTAATTTTTTTGTACCTGGTGTTTTGTCTGTAATAATCCAAATTCTCCAATAAGAAGTCTCTATTAAGAGTGTTCCACTGTACTAAGGTCACAAGTTAGTACATGCGATTCCTGGTGCTTCAGTCACATTGTTTTGGCTATAAATTGGTCGGTCCTTTATTCAGCGATTGCACGAGCGAGCGTTAGTCTTCGTCAACAGCATCAAAACAGAGGATAGTTTTTGCCGCCAAGCACGCGTTCATCTTCAGCCAGACTCCTGCCGTCCACTTGGTGTTTCTCTCCACCGCCTGCCTGCGTGCAAAAGCGCTCGCCGAACAGCCATGTCTGACTTTGGTAGGTCCACTCAGGTGGCTTTCTAGAGTTCTTCTCCACTTCTACGCAGCTAACCGGGCTGAGGACGCAGCCCATCCCGCACACGTGGACGTTCAGCGGCGTGTGCTACTTTCGGATACGTGAAAGTATTTCGACGATCAGACCAATAAAGCACTCTTCTCGCCATTTTCTCTAGGGGGAGGGCGGAATAGGGAGGGTTTCCTTGAGTGGACTGCTTGATATTGGCAAAGATCTCAGCCCCCCCCCCAAATCCTCCTCATCCTCTGCCCAGAGAAAGTGCTCAAAAGAGAGCAGCAGCAGCAGCGTGATCGTGCTGCACGTATGCATCATCCATGTGTGATTCCGGTATCTAACGAAGCTCTCTTGACGCTCGTGGTTGGCGATGATAAAGAAGGCATCCTGGGAAGACGACTGACTGAGCTGGAGGAGCAAAGAGAGAGTTTTCTTGTGTTTTCCCCACCACGCAATAAGTTGTGCACGGTGTGTGCACAGCAAAGTGACTCGACTCGTGTATCTGCTTACACACTCTGGCTTACAGGGTGGGGAAAAGAAAGACGCTCACCTTGAGTCTGTGCAGACTGTAGAAATGACCTTTTCACATCAATGGCAAACAGTTTTTTGCTGCCAGGGGGAAGCAATGAGCAAGTTTTACATGACATTTCTAACCCGGCCACTGTAATGGCCATTCATTACTTATCAAAAGTAATTTGTGAAGCCCTGGATATTAAGCACCACTTATGTGTCACCATTATTACCTATTAGGTGGAGGAGTCAGCGCAGACTAAGCAGCTGCAGCTACGGCAGCCGCAGCCGGCCAGCAAGGCGAGGATGAGCAACAACGATGACGTCGTCGAGCTCGCCACGTTGCACTTGTTCTGCTCGCAGAAGCACATGGCGCCCCTGCCACCGACTTCGGACATGCACACGTGGTCCACCATGAACAGATTGATCTCGATGTCGTCGGTGCAGCCGCGCCGGACTTTCTCGTCCGCTGTGTGAGAGAAAAGTTTTCTTTTTTTTTTTTTCAACTCAGGGATATCCTTTTATGCTTCTCTGTCCTCTCTTTTCCGGGTTAAGGAAGATCCTTTTGTTTACCCGCCCGAGGATGGGTGAGGCCAAGGCAGCCTCAGAGGCCTCAGAGGCTCCGGAGAGGCCTCACCTCTTCCTCAGCCATCCCCTCCAAAAAAAAACCCGACGAGAGGCATAATAAGGACTTTTCTTTGAAGACGATATTTTCTTTAACTTGTGGCTTCTGGACGAAAAATGCCTTTTTTTGCCCACTGAAGTCAGGCCCAGGGAATGTTGAACGCCCCTGAATTGCGTGCTCAGGAGGGAGGAAAAGTTCGATAGGGACAAGATGTAGTTCGTCGTCGTCTGCATTATGTTATAGCTTCCTGCACTTACAATTTACAATGAGTGAACGGGCACTTAAGCCACTGGTTTGTTGCTACTGCTAGGATTTATTCAAGGTTGATATTGTCATGTTTGGCTTTCTGGAGCTGGGCTTTCTTAAAGATCCAGCCTGAGCCTCAGCTTACACTAAGAGCTCGACTTTCTCTTCGGTCAATGTAGCTAAATTGCACGACTTTGCGGCACTCACTGCACAGTGGGTGGAGTGTTTTCCTTGAGAAGATCCAATGTAGGCTGCTGTAGCAGAAGTTGGTAGTGACGCATTTCTTTTAGTCAAGCACTTTACTCTCAGTGTTGTAATGCAAGCTCAGTGGCCCGACAGTCGAACAGGGTGACCGAGGGGAAAATGCAAGTTTGTGGTCAAACTTCAGTCCGCAGCCACCCGGTTTCTGACCGAAATGGAGCTTTGCCCGGCAAAGACTTGGTCCGGGTCAGGCCCGGTGCAATTCTCCGGGGGGGGGGGGGACCCCAGGAGGGTCGTGGGAGAACGTGCTCAGTCACCGTGATCTCTGCCTGCGCAACAGGGAGCTCCCCCTGGAACGGGACGGAGCGTCTCCAACTGTTGGCCCGTCAGCCTCGAGAACAGTCCAGGTCTAAACGAATGAGATCTATCACGTGGGTCTCTAGGAAAGGGATTCGACGTCAACTTGGGTCACCCTGTACCCAGACCAGGGCTTCCCCAACTGTGGTACATCCGCCACTCTTGGTCCGCCAGAGGATTCTCGGCGATGTCACAGAAAAAGACAGAAAAGTCTTTTTGCCCCAATTCAGGTCCCAAAGCACACATTTGTGTGTTCCTTCTATAATTCAGCTGAGTAATCTGAGCTGGCGCAGAAGCGTCTCGTACAGGTAGGAAATGTTTGGGAACCCCTGACCTCAACGGTCGTGTGACTCTCTCATACACAATGCTACACATTTCAAGCGCACCCCATAATTCAGAGCATTTACATGATCCTAGCTCAGAAAATCCTTTGTTATTGCTCACCCGATCCTATGCCCTGGACCATTTTCACGCAGCATCCCTTGCACATCTTGGAGTGCGGCGGCGCCGTCCAGTTGAAGGGGTCCCCGCACATGATGTCCTCGTGACTGTTGCACTCGAAGCAGCTGAGGTTGTTGTCAGCTTCACGAAAAGGGATCATGAGCTTCTAGTTGTCACCCGGACTACTCAAGGACTGTACTCTGTACTGTTTATCTAGGGCTACCCTGTACTGGCAGCTGAGTCAAGTGTTAGTTGATTCTTCAGAGCGACTCAAGTGCTGTTTTGGGGGGCAAACGATTCACCTTTTTAGGCCAGAGTTTAGCAAATATCAATTTCAAGGCACACTGAACATCTCTGGCTGCATTTGGCCGGGGTAACGTGGCTATTTGGGTCCCCCCCCCAATGTTCTCCTAGGCTTCAAGTCCGTGACGTCGAGGACCGTCCGGTACAATGAACGCAGACGCCTGAGTCAGCGTCGACTTTCACCGTGTGAGCGAACTTGAACGTGAGGGACTCGTTGGGGGAGGGGAGGGCCAACGTCCTCTGGGAGCTCATTCTTCTCTCTCTCTCTCTGCTGTGTTTCAAACTAATTTGGCCTTGAGAGAATCTTCCATGACCCACAGCAAATTTTCGAACGATCTGTTGTTTGAATCTTCATTTGACGGCTTTGGCCCTGTGCAAAAAAAAATAAAAGTTCCTGGCCGAAAAAGCATGGAAAAAAAAGGAATTTTTTTTCTACCTGAAACCTCCTAAAATTTCAAACGGTTCAAAAGAGTGGCTAGAAGAAGTCCCCTTATCTAAGAAAAGGCACATTCTCTCTCTCTCTCTCCATCTCTACCGGGTGTGTCTGAATTAGCCTATGCTCGATGGCCGCCATTTGCGGTGGGTCGAGCAGTGTGGCAACTCTGGCATGGACGCGAGGCTCAGTCTGGTGAGTCAAACTATCCTCAGTCATGTATTAACTTCAAGCACTTTCAGCTGG
>JAAUXU010040021.1_pt1 | contig 34382 bp, 25 predicted proteins | sample 7278151 | NCBI WGS metagenome assembly JAAUXU01 (sample SAMN14350113, study PRJNA611818) | marine sediment metagenome | isolation source: surface marine sediment (1.8m) | place: French Polynesia: Moorea | collected 2018-08 | reverse complement strand
GGGATCCAATAGGGGGCTCTGCCAGGCTGGAGGTCTGGGTGTAACTACTAAGTCTGTGGTCCAGCTCACTGTCCACTTTAACTGACTCCTTCTCTTCCCTGCTCCTAGATAGCTACTGATCAGCACCGGTACCACAGAGCTAAGTCACGCAGGCTTAGCTGTACCTATTGGCATAGCTATCTATGACCTACGTAGTAAATATATATAGATGTATGTTGATCGGTTCCTTGTACAATATGTTGTTGCAGCTGTTTAGTCAGCAACTTTTGTGGTGATGTTCAAGAAACCCGCCTCAGGACTTTCTGAAACCATCATTTGGTGAATTCACCCTTGCACCCTCACCTGGGTCCAGGCATGAACATAAAGGGGCTGATTCAAAATAAGCACGGTCTTAAGAGTGTATGCGTTGCCATTGGCGAGTGATGCAAGGACAGAAAATCAACTTTTCTTTTATGTATATAGATTGTCCTCAGTGCAATAACCCACTCAAGCCAATTGAATCGTCGTCTAAACTTCTTTATTCCCTTAGTTGTTGAGTTGCTGTAATAGGAAGCAATACGTAATTGCATATTGGACGATTGGCGGATTTCTCTCTACCCCTATTGTACCGAAGTAGACCGGACATCCGATATGAGCATTTGTCTTATTGCGCATAATAGGAGGAAAAATTCCATAGCAATACATGTGGTGCTTATTTGATGGACAAACGTATTGGCCCTTTCTGAGGGTGCGTTTGTACTGACGGAGTTGGATATCCGCCATTCTCATGCATGGACGGGACCCAGTCCACAGGGTATTGGTCAGTTTGCTCTCGTGTGACGCACGCTAGACAAAAAACGGTCTGTGTAAACGGGGCCCTACTAAGCTGCTGTACACTCAGTGACGTCAAACAAGCTTGGCGACATTAGCAGAAGTTAAGGATGTGACTTGCAATTTTTTTGCAACTGAAGCCCCGAAGCTCCCTAACTTTAACTTGCACAGTTTGCATACGTGACGACACCACTATAGGATATTCTTGCTGTGGTACTAACTCATGTAAGTAAGTACATGTAATACTGCATTTCGTGCAGCGTGAATCCAAAATGAGTAATACATTGTTTCCCATTGTACCATGACTGTCTTTACCTTTTCCTCTCCAGTGCACTTTTTATAATGTCAGATATCATGACTTTAGTCAGTATTTGTTCAAGAGAAACAAGTTGATTACAGTTGTCCTCTGATATAGTCGACCTTTGGTTCTACGGGAGAGCATCGCTCAACTCGAGGAAAGGCTGCCCCTGTATGACGCTCTGGAGATCGTGGACAAGATCAGGAACAGCCTCACCACCACAAAGATAGTCCAAAAAATGGAGGACATCCTAACAAAAAACCAAGGCTTTGAGAAAATGGATCAGATTGGTGCAGTGCTGTTAGGAACAAGTGTGCAGGACATTCAGGAGGATCCTAATGTCTAGAATAGCTCCAGGTGATGATGTGATACAATGACGTCCATGGCCTGCGAGAGGTCTTTTAATGTTTTCAAGGACCTCATGAGCAGCAAGAGAAACAGACTGACCAAAGAGCACCTGAAAGACAAAATGCTTCAGCAGTGGAACAGTGCCTTGCTATAAAGTGATTGCTGCACTCAGCTGAAATAAATGTGTAAACAGACCTGAAAATTGTGGGATTTATTTGCATTTTTGGCCATTTTAATACATTTTTATTTGCATTTTCAGCTCCTGTTATTTACATCAAATTCCAATCACTAGTAATTACGATAGAAATGCAGTTCTGGTCTCCAGAAGCGACCTCTGCCCGCTGTAGTCAACAGTTCCAATATAGTCAACTTTTTGCTGTTGAAGAGCAAGTTGACTACATTGGAGGTTGACTGTATTATTCAAGAGGGAACAGTTACGTCCATGCATGCAACAGACAAAACGTGTCACCTCCTGAAAATTAATCAACTTGTTTCTCTTGAACAAATACAAATAACGTGGCTGGTCATGACATCCGGGACTGTCAAAAGTTCACTGTAGAGAAAAGATCAAAATAATACAAGCAGCCTTGATGCTACAACTTGCTTCAAGTACCGATGTTGATGCGAAATGAGATAATTGACAGGCCATTTGTCCATTGTAGAATTGTTAAGAAAGCACGTGCCAGTGCGCAAAAAATGATTGCATGCCGTCATAATTGCCGCATAAGGTCACACTGACGGAAAATGTACGGTGATTGAACTGGAGGAATGACAAATTATACTTTCACATATACTTACGTGTCCTGTGTGTAATTCTGTACGCATACTCTTGATAGAAATATACAGTGTGATGTATTACACTTACTCCCTCTCTTCCAAAATAAGTGGCTGATACATCCCTTTTTTGTGTTCCAGAGTAAGTGTCTGATTGCTCACATGAGTAATCGAATCGTGAGCATTAGCAGTGAGATTTGGCTTCATGCTATTAGATGGACATCCTGTTAAATTTTCAGGATCAACAACTCCGTATTCTGATCACAGCGGGTGATTCCTTCCAGCAGTCAGAAATGAGGAATTTAATTTGTGTTTACTTCCAGATTAGGATTGACATGAGTTTCCCCCCAAAAAACAGAGCAAGAGGTCAACCACTAGATTTCTTTTAGTCATACAGATTTTAATCATCTTAGTTTAGCGCAATGATCCAACTAAAAACATCAAATCAGACAATTATTTCGGAACAGAGGGAGTATATATTTACAAACCTCGATGTCCATTCCTGAGTTTACGTGCCTGGCTATGTTTGAGTAGCAGGCAGTATGGTGGGACTTCACAACACGCTAAATACACTGGGCTGGATGATAGTTGACTGAAATGGCACTTTACTCTCCACCTGACACAATGGGCTGCCTGTCTCGTTGGGCTGAAGTGGCACTTTACCAAATGCTACAGAGCTACTTAAGACTGTGGGGATGAGTTTTGTGGACTATGATTGTTAAATTAAGTGGCTGGTCCAAAAAAAGTAAACTCAAGAACTGTTGTCAAGCTACAAATGTCCGGTGACGGGCTACAAGTGGCCCGGTGACGTCAGGCAGAACACACAGAGAAGAGAGTAAAAGTTTGGTATGCTTTTGGGCCACCTCATTGGGTCACCACATCGGACTATCCAGCTTCAAAAACAAAACTCTATGAGGGCTTGGACAAAACAGAGAGCATCGGACCGCCCTAGATCGAGCGCAGAGCGCATGGATGACACGGATGGCGTGGCCAACACGGACGTCGTGGATGGCGCAGGGTGTGCTGACGGTTCTACCTCGATTTCGGCCTCAAGACCCACCCCCAACCCCCTACACACTGAGTCAACGAAAGAAATGACCTCGAAGTACGAAAGTCCATCCGGGCAAGGCCTTTACTCCCTCTTTTGATTTCACAGCTCTCATGCCATGACTACCCACGGTCGAACGTATAAATGTATACCACCTCACATACAAGACCAATTGCTGTACATAGCTCACGCCATTTTTAGTGATGCAAATAAAGCCAGGATATTTTGTATTTGTAAATCGTTACAAATCAATGGGGCAACGTCGTCAACACGAACAACGTCAACGTCACTTGCGTCACGCGACATTTCCGGTGTATGAACTTCGAACGATAACAGAATGGGAACCATCCACGAGGCAAGACAAAAATGGACGACACCCTTTTCTCCATCCTAATCGAAGAACTGGGAGGATCGGCCAGCTCCACCGAGATCCACAACCGGGCCCGGTCTATCCGCCTTGGCAATTTTAGCCACAAGGACGTGTGAGCAGTTGTCGCATAAGAACTGCTGGATTGCGGTGAGATCCACGTATTAGATTCTTGTCAGTTCTACCCGAACATGTTGCTTACCTTTCTCCTGCGGTGTCCATCGCCGTTTTTCCTCTGGGAGACACGCAATCCCTTGGTCGTAGTGCTTGAACTCCATCTGAAGTCAATCTGTACCGCCAGGACCGGTTGCACCACCCTTACGAGAAACAAGTATGGGGACGGATGCGGTAGATGAGGTCCCAAGCCTGAAATTGGGTACACTCAGGTTTGGAATGCTACTATTGATGAATCGCATTGGTAATCATACAAGTTTTCCGTTATCTCCGGCTTTTCTCCTCCAAGTCCCCTCGTCTGCATCATTCCAAAATTGTTGAAGAAGTACTCGCATTGTGTTGCCGTCGATATCACCTGAGCATGTTAGACTGGAAAAGTATAAAAGATGACCATGTTTTAGTCACATTAACGTCGATGTTTACTAACTTACGCATGTGGAAAAATTGTGAAAGGTCTGTCGAGTTCCCTTGATTTTATGTTGGGCTCCAGCAGATAAAATATTTGTCACGCTTGGTCATACTCAAAGATATCATTACTTGTGCTCAGAGTTTAGCCTTGAGTGCGTGGCAACAACAGCTATCGAAGCTATCAAGGGTAGATGAGCTCCGATGGTAAAGAGATTGACGGGCTGGAGCCAGCGGACTCGCCGAAATCTGAAGGGCGCTGCGGCACTTTTTGCTGATGTAAAAAGAATAAATAAATATAAAAAAACTCCAAAAATCGATCTTGAGGCAACTTATGTTCTCCACTGTTATTAGCTTGCCACCACTGGGAGGGACCCAACTCCGTCTTAACCTTATGATTGACAATCATCCGATTGTTTGAACGGAATTTTCGGGGAACCAGAAGGTCTTAATGCGAGAATTATCGTCTAAATTGAACGACACAACAACAGGGTTGCCAGTGTGATAGTGACAACTGTTAAACGCATTACCAATGATTGTTGGTCTCACCTTGAGCTTCTTAGGTGAGGTGTCTCTCGGAGTCCCAAGTGTCCTGTCAACAGCCTGTGAAAGGCTTTCGCAAATGTCACGTCGCCATCCCTCTTGTACAATTTGGACTGTGGGTGCCGAGGTCGAAATGTTGGCTGTAAAAATATGTCCAAGTGAGGACTCATTGAAACGAGCGAGTGTATTGCATCAATACCTCCACATCTCGTGGTTTGTCATTTCGTACATTCCGTCCTTCTCTTCGTCGCGCTTGTCCAGTAGCACGCGTTTCTCCATCAGCGGGACCCTACTTTCCGTCCCTATACAAGCAGAGGTTCAGATTCTTGGGCACGTCCTCCCACTCCTTGACGGGAGGAAGCCCACGGCTGCCTATCGCGACACCAGTCGAGAGTCATGACGGTGGCAGGCCCAACAAAGATCGTCGCGACGACTTTTCCACGAGGCTGTGCACGACCCTGGGCCGTGGTCTCGACAGTGGAGGCAGTGGCGGTCCCCTCTTGCGATGGCTTCCGGCTACAAACCATTGACGTCGTCAGAGCTATTTCGGAGCTCACTGCTACAAGCTCGGTCAGCTGTTGCCAGTGTCCACACAGCTGTCGGATCTTTTGTTGCTGGTCACGCAACCTACAGTGAAGATTTACATTGTATGTGATGAATTGTAATGTCTGCGAAGTTGCACAAGCTGCTGTGCAGATTTGCTGCCACTCTGTGTCTGTTTTTGTCTTTGTGCGTGCTTTGAGAGGGATGTGCGAAAAGTGGTCACTTATAAGTTCTCGCATCCTTTCACGATCATGTTATTTGTGTGCTAAGAGTCATTGTGGGAGTTGTACCGACCGGCGGAGATCTTGCTGAAGTTACAATGTCGTGGGAGGCTGGTTGAGGCCAATTTTTCCCATGTGTGCAATTACCCGAGCCTTATTTCTGAAAGACCCTTCCTTACTTCCACGTAGGCGAGGTTAGGCAGGCGACTTTGAGAACCGAATGATGCATGATTTCTCTCTCTGAAGGGAAGTGACATTGTGCTGCACATAACTGTAGCTCTCTCATAGTGCTTAAACCAGCATTAGTAACGCTGCGCCCACCTAGATGCTGTGGAGCCTTAGGCTTACGTACACAGATACTGGCAGTTGTTACAACTTTACAGCTTTGCATGTTTTATTGCCCATTGCTTGTGGTTACCAAAGAGTTGACGAAAGAGCGCAAGAGCAGATTTTACGTGCGCAAATTGAGAGACCAACAGCTAGAAAGGTAATTACACAGTAGTTTTTACCTAGGAAAATGAGGAAACTCCGCCAACTTTTGTCTTGATGACTTTGGCTGCTTGTGAAGCCTTTTCTATTTTCGTCTCTTCCTAGCCGAGCTGCTCTGTTCCGTGTGCTCAGCGATATCGAAAATTTTTGTAAGCATTACTGTGGGTCCCACTGAAAGGAGACATAAGAATATAAAGAATAAAAGTGTGACCTTACTCGGACGCGGCAACCCTTCTCTGACCGTGCGAGGAAGACTTTTGGCTCGATTGATGCACCTGGATTAAATCATAATATTGCGCCCCAAACAAACCTCCTGCATCGAGAAACACACAGATGATGTAGAACAGTACGGTACCTGCATGATGTTTGCTCGCACGCACTTGGACGCAATCGATGCGTGAGCATGCCATTCAAAAATGGTCTCTTTTCTCTCTTAGTTGAGTGGTTGTAGTAAGGCATGAAGTATTCGTTGCAGCTGGAGGTACAGATAACGGAAGATAGGAAAGAAGGGGAGGAAGGAGAGTCGGTGGTGCCCCTACCTCACAGGTCTTTTATCACTATCATTACACTCAGTGATTGTGCCACGGTAAAGAAAGAAGAAGAAAAAATGAAAATACACGGTGAGGATGCAGGTGGTTCCAATTGAAACCGTCGATCAAGAATCCTTTACGCTCTGCCAATGGTCAGCCTGATACTGCCTTTTTTTGGACTTTTTGCGTCTTCGGGCAATAGATCTGTTCACTCCTGGTGGCTGACAAACTTGGTGAGGATGGACACGTACAATACACATCAGGCCTACCTTGTGCAACCTCTTATTAGGAGCAGGTGGAGGGAAATTGTGTGCGTGTATGAGTAGGATGCACGCACATGCCACACTATAATCGCACTAAATTTACCGCTCTGCTCTCACTGGAGGACGAGCCTGACGATCCGAACCGCGCAGACTTACGTACAATTATTGCTTTGATGTGTTCGTATTTAAAATGACAGTGCACTAACTTGCTTACTTAGTGTTGTGGCCTAACAACATTGGGATCATACCTACCAATCTACAGCAATATAGGTACAGTACTCGTTCTTGTACGGCCGGCCGTGGACATGGATGGGTGAACCTAAGCACCAGCCGTCAAAAAAGCCGCCGCCGCCGCCGCCGCGGCGCGCGCGTGCGCGAGTGCGTGCACTCGCTTGAGTCAAAAGGAAGCTGCTAGAAGGAACGTTCGACCACTGCATAGTGCTTAGGCATGAAGCCGGGTGCATAGACGCAGGCATTAGTTCAACGTACACAAGGCAGCGAGCAAGCAGAATCATCCAGCGAGACAAAAGTTATCTTTTGGTATAACTTCACCCACACAACGCTGTTCATGAGGAGCAGTTGGATCAAGAAAGGAGAAGAAAGAGAAGGATGTTCGATTCTGTGGTTGATGCTTGCTCTTATAGAGAGCAGGAGTGTTTTAATACCTTTCCCCCGTATTTATCGTGTGGTGCACAGTGCGGAAGGGGGGAAAGAAAGAAAGGTGTGAGAGGCAACACAACAGCTGATAGCCAAGCGTTGTACTGTCACTGTGAGCACTTCGTACGTGTCCCCTCCGGTGTGCCATTGATCCAACAACTGCACGTTCAAAAAGGTGCTGTTGCTGCTACATAGAAGAGGAGAGAGTAAGAAGAGGAACAGATTTTCCCCCTTCCATTCCTGCTTACTGCTCTTGCCGGTTCACAACAACAATCACCTTATAGAGGTTGGAGGGGTTGAGAAAGAGGGAAAATATCAAGCTGGACCCTTTATTCACAGACTTCATGCAATCATCCCTTGCCAGTGTCACTGCACTCGAGAGAAAGAGCGAGAGAGACGGACATATAAAGTCTGCCTGAGAAGACTTCTGAGGTGGGTACTTAAGATACCACAAGAGTGAATTGGCAGGCCTGTGGCTGGCAAATTAAGACACTCTTTCTCTCTCGTTTCTTTTATCGGCCTCCTGTGCAAAAAAAAGTGTGCAAACTCATCGCGCGACTGAGTGAAGAAACTCGACCAAACAGACACCTTTGCAGGAAGTCCAAAACTAAGCGAGACGCATGCATGGTTCTCTTCGTGGTAGAGAAATAAATTTCAGTGACTGTTTATCTGCCCCTCCAGTCCTTTGCGTGGGTGAGTGAGATTAATGAGGCTGGCTGACAGGGCAGCAGGAAGAAGTCGGCTGCAATTAAGGAGTGGAAGGCCCAAGGTAAGACTGCGAGATCATCGATAGGCCCCATGAAACGAGATATTCAAAAATGCACCTGCATACACAGACATAAACACGCATGCACAACTCCATGGACATTGATAAGCTTACGCACACTTGTGTATCGTGCGCACGTCTGCAATTACTGGAGTCATTTTAAGGCACGGACGAGAATCCTTTTTCCACGTGCCCGTAAATGCTGTTTCCCCAGAGCGCAGCAAGATCTTTTCATTGGCGTCGCACCAGAAGCAGTGGCTAGGAAAAAAAAGAAGGACACCTTTTCACCCCAGGCTACGCCCACACACCCCACACTCCCACTTGGAAGTTTCTGCATGAATACATACTGTATGTATGTGCAAAATATACGTTTAATCAACGTCCCAATTTAAAACATCCACCACCAGCCAGGCACCTGCTGCTATCCTATTGTACAGTAGTGCCCCAAAAAAGTAACGCACCGTGTTTGGTCATGAGATCTGCCATGCAAGTCTCGTTATTCAGACGTCATCCCCCAGGAACGTTGAGTCACCCAGGCATACAGTGGTTGGACAATGTGGGTAGACAAAGCAGGTGAGCCCTGGAGAGCAATATCTACGTCTGACCACTCATAACAATAAACACGTGCATACTAAGGAGGTCTGATTTGCCAGCGGCGCTCCAAAGTGCGCTCTGCATCTCGAGAGGGGGGGGAACTGGTTTTGGTTTAGAAAAACATCCCGATCAGTCCGATCTTTGTCCGTAGAGGGGGGGGGATAAAGTGTACGAGTTTATTGAAGCACGAGCAAAAACTTTGCGACTACGAAATTCAGCGAGATTTTTGCATATTGTCCCTGACGACTCAAGTACATGAAAAAGGGATTCTATGTCGCAGCAGTACCGAGTCTTGCACTGATAAAAAAATTGGTTTGTTTATCCTCTTGTGACTGGATCGCAATCAGTCACTGCGTAAGTAATCGATGACCTCATCCTCGCTGCACAGGCATAGTACATGTACATGTGTGCGTGCGTGCGCGTATGTGTCTGTGGTGCACTTCTTCTTGGGTGACTCATCCGCCTGAGTCAAGTCCAAAAGGCTTGAGATTGCGTCAGTGGTGACCTGTTCCATGGTGGTGGCGCTAGGTCAAGCCAGCTTTTATTGTTTCCCGCGTCCTTCGTTCTATATTGTGCTACACACAACAACGCTGACAAGTTTTGCACAAATGCCATTTGAAAGCTTCCTACTGGATTTTCGTGTCATAGTCTTTTCATGGTTTTTCAACACCGCCTGTCAGTGCAATTTATTGGTTTTCAGGAAATGTTGGGGAGCAAAGCTGCTGTAGGAATCTCTCCAGTGTCATGTTGGCGAGGACATTTATTGTTTTTCCTTCGCTCAGTGGCTAATTGCGCAGTGTTGTGGAGTCATCATTTTGTCTGAACTTGTAAACTTACCTTGAACATGCTCTGTCCGATTCAACAGCTCGAAACCAATGTCCAAAATGCCAAGAGACACTATCATTCATGCAAGTTACATAACGCTGTAATGGTAATCGTAACTTGCAGAGTGTGAAGTTCGCTATTACGAAGTGCTCTGAGCCTTGGTGTTATGCTATGTGATACAACGCGCTTATACATGTAAAACGTCTCACAGTATTCCCTGCAATGCAAAAACACTGAGAAAGTCAGTTGGCGAGTCATCAACCCAGTTTCGTTAATGGATAGCCAGGCTGTCCACCATTCTCAGCATCAAAGACAGAAAAAAGGTTCCGTAAAATAGACTACAATAGAATAATACAACACCCGAGAGAATGAATGAGGAGCACTAAAAAAAAAAAGAACACTCTTATAAAATTGCTAGGATCCTTCTCTCACAGTAAGGTTCAGTGTTAGTAAGGTGTGCACAGAAGTCTGAGTCGCATCACTGCCCACGCATTTCACGCACGGTGTGTCCACCTCTGTGAATGATATCAAGGACCTGATGCGAAATAACTCTTGGTATCATTTGCCTGTGGGCATTTCTTCACCAGATATCAAATTTGTACTTAGTCCCTACTTGGGTCTTCTCGTACGGTGAAGTATGTGTAAGTACTGTAATAAAATGGTGAAAAGGCTGAGATATAATCAAGCATCACTGATTGAATGCACCAAAAATGGATGTCTTGATTGTACTCAATACACCTTAAGTTGCGTAAAGTGTTGACGTCTCTTGAGGAATCAACTTTTTGGTTTTGTCTTTTAGTTCCGTATCATTAGAAAATTGATGCTGCAGATCAAGCCCCACCAGGAGGCCTTAAGCTTCAAGTCCCCTCCCCTTTGATGCCTCGTGGCTTGTGAGGACAGTATATCATCATCACTCCTTACATCATGATACACTGACTCGTCATGGGGATGCTCTGAGCTAACCTCAACATGTAGACTGAAGCAAAGTGTTCTTCTGGCCTTAGCCATGTTCTCCAAAAAAGGCCGTCACTGTTGTCCGAGCAAAGCACCAGGTTGCCCCGCGCATGCCTTGCAGGACACCAAATTGGGCTTTGGACAACAAGAACTGCATAAAAGGTTTACACTGGCGTGAGTTACATTGTGAGAAAAATTATGTGCATCCGTTATGTACTTACATTAGTCCATTATTTATTTTCCCTGCTTATGGTTCAGAGATGAATATGTTCGGAACAGCTTCATTTGCTGAGTTCTCTGTCAGGTAGTGTAAAATTGGACCGAAGATCATACGTGCAATACTTTTGGTCACGTGTGACTCGTCGTTTTCATGCCATGTCCACGTTAAGTTATCGATGACTTAATTCACGTAATGTCGTGACCGCATCCTAACAACTCACACGTGCATGGTTCCAGAGTATAAAGCAGTGAGACGTTTCAGCTATCACAACATAGAACCGCTGAAAAATTTCCTCCTGAATGACGCTGAAGCTGAGTCACCGGGGCCATTTCGATATCGGCGATTTTAGCGCAAAATTTCCTGAAACTCAAGGGGAGCATTCTCTCAATTTGTCAACTTACGAACAATATGGCTTTCACGCTTGGTGCAAATATGCCCAATGCTTTTTTTTGCTACAATGTGATACATGCACCTCTGCTGGCTCGAATCGTAGTAGCAACAATAGGCAACCCCCACAAAACGTCGACACTTGGCTTTTTCACATACGTGTAGAGCATTGTTTCGGACGCGATGTATCGAAGTCAGGTATGGCTCAGTCATTTACTGAGGAGTGCGATCCTCTATAGCGACTACTTTTTGGGACCACAAATGTGTGTAAACTTGCAACCGAGTCGAAGCAGGAATGACGTAGAGGTTTTTCGTCGTCACGGTGTTCTGCACTCCATAAAAAGAGCTCCTGGGGATAAATGAGTCTTTGTTGTTGGGCACCCTAATTGGACTAGAGGAGATTCTTTCGTACTTGGGCAAAACAGGCTTCTAAGACAATGCGCACGGACCCACAACCACACACAGACACCTGGTTATGTACCAACTGCATCACGGAACATCCAAGAAGCAATTGCGTGCGTACGTGCAATGATGCTTCAGAATCTTGACATGCTTGAGCAAGGTGATGTCGTTTGGGCAGCAGACGTCCCTTATAATTACCTATTACATGGTATTTTCCCAACCTTTATTTTGATACGTTGCATGCTTCGTCTTGTCATATATGTGTAATTTATTATGCATGCATGCAGGGGTACTCCTGCAGTTTTCACAATGTGGGTCTATTCGTATACAATATATATACGGTGTGCAACAGGGTCATATTTTCTTGTTATGTCCGTTTTAGAGGTCTGCCGATCTTTGTTTTTTCATCATCAGGCATGGCTGAATTAGCGGTCGGCCAAGTCATATATCTTTCATAAGGCTAATTCGTATATGCGGACTGTAGGCGTAGCAGCATGTAAAAAGCGAAAGCACGCGGGCTTGGCTTCACATGTCTCGGGATCGAGCACACGTGTGGACTGTGCGCAATTGTTGCAAGGTGAATCAGTGCAGAAAGTGTGACATTACCTAGTGTGTGTGTGTGTGTGTGTGGGGGGGGGGGGGGCTGAGCACACGAGAGCCACACCCACGCACTTACGTTTGAGAGTTCAAGGAAGAGCCAGAAAATCAATTGTTGACTGAAATTTAACAACTGTCCCACTAATTCCGTCTTGAGGAACAGCAACTATTTGCAAAGCCTTTTCTGGTCCGCCAAATTGTAGCAGGTAGGGAGGCTTCTGCTTTGCCAACCAAACGCTTCTCATCTTTTCTCTCTCTCTCTCTCTCTCTCTCTCTCTCTCTCTCTCTCTCTCTCTTTGTCGTCTTATGAGCACCACTGTGCACCGATTCCAGGTGTCCGCCCCCCTCCACTTTGCGGGCAACGTTGGCCCCCTGCTGTTTCCTGTGGTTTTGCCCTGCAGCGTCGCCATACGGTACAAGATGCTCTTCTTGTTAGTGCACACAGTCGAAGTAACAGGGAGGGACTTGGACCGAGAAGGACACGTTGACCATTAACTCATGCTGCGGCATCCACGTGGTCGTCGCGCATCTTTTCTCCCTTGGAAAATGGAGGCCACGCGCCAGAAGAAGATAGATGTTTGGCACATGCCAAACAGCAACGACTTCTCAGTGGTCAGCAGCATTTAGCAGCTTCTCTTCCTTGCCCTACCACAGCTCGGTAACATTTTCTCTAGAAATCAAGTGAGAGAAAAGGCACTTTTGTTGAGACGTGTCACTCTCATTGGCCCTTTCACTGGAATTCCTTTGGAGGACCATTTCGCTCATATTACTTTGTTCGTTTCTGCAGAAAATTGGCTAAATTGCTGCTAAGACGTGCGATGGTCACTGGATCTACGACGCATGGCAGGCAAGTGTGCTGAGCTGCAACAGGAATCTGTAGCAGCCGCCGCGCAAACAAATCAAGGAGAAATCGATCGAGACAGACTTGTTGCTTCGAGGATTCGGTCAAATTTTCGACACACCCAATGCCAGCCATTGTGCAGCGCTGTACCAACGTACGCACGCACGTTTCGACAAAGCATGCTATGAGAGAACTTTTAGCACGGCTTTACAGTTACATAGCAAAAGGCTCAGCTTTCTGTTACACTTCTTGGATCCTTTGTTAAACATTTTTTGAATGGTGATGCACTCAGTGCTGGCGTAATGTGTTCACTCAGCTTGTTGTCTCGTCAAGGATCTCATTTCTCTTTTTCGCACAGACTACTCTCCTTGAAAAAAAACTATTTTGCAGCCTTGATAGACAAGCGAAATTTTAAATGAACACTATTGTCAACGGCTTTGCGCCAGCAGACTCCATCTAATAATTCCTGCATGCCTGCATGAGTACATAAACATACTGACGTACCTAAGCCTGAGGTGCCGGTCGGCAAATGCTTAAAAATATCACAACATCAGTCAGAGCTCACCTTAAGCCAATGGAAAGCTCTGCATCAGACGGACGGCAATGCTTGACTGCGATTTTCGCACAAATGATGACTCTGCTTTGTTTGTCCTTCGAAAAGGCATCAATATTCTTCTTTACGAAAACTGTGACCGCAAATTTTATTGCTGGGAATAACGTCAACGTTATCCCAAACACATACATACGCATGTACGTGCGCAAGCACACGTGCAGCACGTATACAAAGGAAAAGATTCCCCCCCGAGGGAATCGAATCGGTCAGGCGTGAGATAGCGCTTTAGCATTGCATAGCAATGTACGTACGTACAGAGGGATGACGTATTTTCGGAATCTACCATCATTCTACGAATTGAATTTCCTTCACTCGTGGCTCATGGAAGCTGGACCTTTTGCGTAATACCTTTGCTTTTGGACTGGGAACACGACCTATTCAATGTACGTATAGTATCAGGTCATCATTTTCAAGTTGTGTAGACTATGGGAGACGAAGTTGTGACGAGCGTAGCATACGTACTACAAGTACCATGTAGGCTGATACATGTGCAATGGCACATTTGTGGCAACAGAAAGAGAGACCTGCGTATTCATAACTGCGTGCTGCCTTGTACGCGGACACCTGCCTATAGTCATAAATGCCAAGGCACCCAGCAACCAAAACGAGTGGTTTCATGCAATGTGAACCTAAAGCAGTTGATTATATTAAGAGATTCCACGCCCACTCTCTTCGTGCAGCATTTTCTGCGCAGACAAACGTTCCATCTTGGAAGTCGATTGCTATGCTTCATTCAAACATATGGTCGATTGCTTAGAACGCAGTGGTATGATCAAGGGTGTGATAGCCGAGGCCACACAACACTGATTTCAAAATGCAGCTTAAGGCTTACGGCTGATAAGTTTTACAACCTTTTCCAATCTGCAGTAACAGAAGCGGGCTTCAGGCATTTGGTATAGTAGGTGAAAATGAGGCTCTTACATCGCACTTTTACAGCTCTCGTATCAAGCCGTGAATGCGTTTGATTTGAAAAGTGTGAAACAACGCTTTCGGCAGTTTTTTTCCATTACCTACTGTGTACGTACATGCTAAATGTACAGTCCCATCAATTTTTTTGAGTGGCATTCTAGATGTGATCAAAATTCTTACCAAAGGAGACGTTGGGGGCATAAATTCAACCCTTTAAAACGTGCATAAATCGTCAAATTCGCAAAAAGCCAGCACTAGAACAACCAGGAGACAGCTTGAAGACTATCAATCTCAACTACCTCCCCACTAAATGTAGCAGGGGGTTCAGGGCCAAAAAAAAAGTGACGTGCCTTGATCGACGTCATCAAGATCCTTTATATTCTAGAGAGTATTCTGCTCCTTGCCCATACTGTCCTTAACGAGGTTTCTACTTTGCCAGGTCCGTCACGCAGTCGCTCGGAGTCTACATTTTGCCACGACTGTACAATTTCGACCTGGACAGTTTTTGCTTCTGCACTGAATGAAATCATAAGATGATCCATATGCTTCTGACTTGGCACTCAACGTCCCTCAAGTCGAGTTTTTTTGGACATGGACAGTTTTTCATTTTAGCATTCATTTATACATTTTCTATGAATCAATTTTACATCAGACTCATAAAATACATAAAGAATTTTGGGGAGTTAAGGCTTTCAAGTTTACCGAGCAGATTAAGAAGTTCCGAACACTTTTGTGTGTTACTGTCCGTAGATACGTACTTACTCTAATGGCCTAAACCGCAGTGTGTTTTAGAACACTTCCCACTTTGCATAGCAGAGCTTTGAACACAACTCCAAGACATGCATTGAAGCTTGAGGCTGATCTGAAATTGACATATCCACACTTGCCTCCCAGAAATCTTGTCAAAAAATCGAGTGAACGAAAGAAGGGATTCGTCTAGTATCTCTGCTGCACCAGGAGCCACAATAGAGCCAAGTCGACACATTGGCCAGAAGCCTGGCAGTGGCGGTTTGGACGAGCCCCTCAACTCCTCGTATTTTCGAGAACATCTATGTCGGTCCGCAAATAGATCCTACATGCACGCAGTTAAGGCACTGTGACGCAACTATTATTTAGTAATGGAATTAGTAGCACGCACAGCCAAAAAAAAGGGGTGGCTCGCTCGTTGCTGCTTCTTCTGCGGTGGCGATCATACTCGATGATGACGCAAGCTAATGGCAGAGCCAAGTGTGCAGACTGCGTGCATACACGCGGTTGTGTGCGGTATTACAAGACTACCGTGTCGTGAGTTAATGTCTGTTGACTCTCTACGTGTTATGCACGTGCTGACGACTGAATACAACAATGCATAATGGCTGAAAGTAAAAAGAACCGCGCTAATTTCACCTGTGTGGCGCATACCGGCACACAGGGACCTGAGCGTCAATGTATGAATGGCCCCTGAGGCCGTTTTATCGGAGGCAGGCAATGAGGGAAGCAGGCGAGCTACTTCCATCATGATTGTGACCGTTACGGGAAAATTGCATGTCCTTAACTGTGACGAGCGCACAGTGTGACTTCCATCGTGGCAAAGATGCGCTGACACTTTTCAACTCGCTCAACTAAGCTGGCAGCAAGAAAATGTGGCAGCCCTGGAAAGAAAAATGCTCTCTGATCGTCGAAGACGATTCTTGTCATACCTCTTGCCACCCCTATTCTTTTCCTGCGAATTGGATTGCCGCCAGGGAGAGAAGGATCGTGGTTTCCCATGCTTGTCGCCAGCGAGTTTCACTTTCATTTGAATTTGGATACACTCTGCGCGCGCGCGCGTGTGTGTGTGTGTTAGACAGGAGGGGGGAGAGATCCTTCTTCTCCATGGCGATAATTGAAGTCGCCTTGTATTAACGTGACCGCATAGCGAGCGCCGCAGCCACACCATGACAGTCGTACTCATAGCAGCGCGTACTGTGCACGTACCGTAAGTGCATATTCACTGAAATCAAGCTGGCTGGCGAAAATACACCGCAGTTCGAAGCCTGTAACATATGTGTGTGCGCTTGTGCGGGAGGAAGAAATGGCAAAAAAGAATAGTTTCTTCTTGCGCAGTTAGCGGAAACAGGGTAGTCTTTACCTTCTCTTTTCCCCCCTCCTTCCTGAAGTCGTTGGCAATGTTTCAACAATTAACATAATAGCGCTGGCACAATGTTTTCATCAACATATTTGCGCCAAACAGGCGCCTTTACTGTCACGATAACGCGTGTTAATCATGCGTGAAAATGACTGCGCGCCAAAAACTTAGTGAAAAAACAGCATGGCTGGAATTGCTCCCTCCGTCGTCCATCCACTTTTGCTTGGCGGCTTCCACGAGCCACAAGATGCACGACACAATCGAGACTTGCGTCCCAGGGTTTGCACAATTGGCCAGAGATGCTGTTCTCGTTGCAACTGAGTTTTGCCGATGAGAAGCTGGATGAAGTGAGACCTCAGGTTGCTCCTCTGGTAATGCTGACAGTCACCTCTTTCTTTCTGTTCAGAAAATGGACAAAATCACGTTGCATTGAAGTGTAATGTGATTTTTGATGAGGAAAGGATGGGAATCTGCAGCAGCCTTTTGGACAAGTCAAATAATGGCAAATTGCCTTACAGACGCGTGACAGAAATTGCACAAAAACCATGGCATCTATCTCCAAGAAGACTGTGCAGTGCATTTGGAGATGTGGCCAAGAATCTGTTGTTAGACGATTGAATCTTTAAATAACTTAGTTGTGGTACTTTTCATTCCATTATCCATTAAAAGTTTGTTTGGATACCGTATTCTAAAAGAGGACTTACATTTTCGGCAAATGTCCTGTCAATGCGACTGTGGAATGAAAGTTAATTATGCTTGAATTTGTGTGTTCGAATGTCCTCTCATGGAGGTGGACACTTATTCTCGGACAACGGTTTCGCCGAACGTGGACAATTATTCACGGACGGAAGAAGTACCTTTCAGACCTGAGTACCCTGTGTTGGCGGACACTGAAGCCCTTTCAAAAAGCCACCGAGTTGTCCCGTTACTTATGGTACTTCTGAGTATGGGGCTAGAGCTTTTATTCGATCTTCCACTTTTGTCTCCAATATCTCAACTTCAAGCTTTCACATATCAATTTCACGTTATGAATTTAAGTTCCCCGTGTAGCAGCCGTGTGCGTTGCACAGGGTGGTGGTTTGAAGATGACCAGAACTTAGAGAAGCTTGTGAGTGTGAACAACCTGCGCTACCATGCACTGCTCTCCAGCTTATGAGAAAAGCTTACAAAGTTGGAAGACACCATCGAGGACGTGTGGGTACAGCAGCATGATCCGCCAGTCCATGTTGGTGCACGTCTACGACTGTGTGAAAAGTTTGGTCGCAGAATCAGCCATGGCTGATGCTTGATCAGCAAGCTCACCAGATCTCCCCCTACCCTTTGCATGAATGTTCCCGAATCTGCTGAAGGAAGGGATATTGGAGAGGTCGCGATCCAAGACCATTTCTCACATGACGGAGACAGTGGAGGAGGTGGTTGGCCTCAATTTTCCAGGGAGGCAACCCGGAAAAGAGGGACAGAAGCCGGAAAATGTTCGAAAACGGTGTGAATTGCTCATTAAACATGACTTGATGTGACCTTTGTACTGACAACCTTTAAATGAAAAGAAATCGACATTTGTAAGCTTTCAAATGAAATATTACTAGGAAAATTCTGAGATCGAATAAGACCTGTAGCTGAAGTATGTGCTACCGCATATGGGATGGGAAAAAACCCTGAAAAGGGTTACTCCTTAAACGGCTTTCCTCTACAGGACTGTGGTTTTCCCAAAAACAAACAAAAAAGACCTGTAGCACTCTGCGCAGAGAAACCCGGCGACTTACAAATCCTGGCAATAGTGGCAACGCTGACTTTTGGGAGCAGGAGGAGACTGTCAAATAAAACTATACTGCACATTTTTGTCGGCATTTATGACATAACACACTTTTTCCTACACGAAACTACATATATTTTGGGCAGTTTCACTCGGATATGATTTACCTAAGGTTTAACGTTTCTGGCCACTTTGCGTAAATAAAGTGTGAGTCGTGACAGCAGGAATCGCGTGACGAAGGAATAAAGGGAGAGAACTTAAAGGCGTATGGTGATTAAATGTCTTTAGCTCTATGTGCGTAAGCACGTCCTAATATGGAGGGACTCTCTGAGGCAGCGTGGCTTAAAAACCACTCGCTTTTGTTGTTTTCAATTACAAGAGGATGTGGAATTAATAAACGAACTTTCCGGTGGCTCTCAGAAACTCTGAGACCGACTGATCTGGATGCCTTGAGAAGAAAAACAGCAGCCTGGAGACCCAGCATTTTTTTACGGGCTACTAAAGTTTGAAAATGGCTGAATTAGTATGCCATTGGGCCAAGGCCAACGCAGGCAATATCAATACGAATAAATTCTTTATTATCAAAGCCGGACAGATCGTTAAGTTGAGCTCTTCTTTGGGTAGAAATTGACTGAGATAAGCTGGTGGGCAAAATTTGCAGCAAGTCTTACTGACAACGCAACATGCGGACACAGTAGAACGCCCTCTTTAGTGGACGATTTAGTGAACCCTTGGCTGTTGACCGATTTTTTATCTGCTTTGAATTAGTGAAGTGAGCGTTTTGCCGCCCACTTCACTAAATCGGCCTTCCACTGCACTTGCTGCTCATTTCTGTGGCATTTGAAAGCTGCACTATTCAGCTTTTGTGAAGTACTTTCCATGGCATGATCAGTTTTGTGGAGCTATAATGATTTTCCTGAGTCACGCTGCTCATGGTAGAGCCTGTGTACTTATCACGCCTCCCACAGCAGCCTCATTCGTCGACTTGCTTGAATGATGCTTGATCATCCAGGGCACCTTGACAGTTCAAATCGCTTCCTGATGCTATCACAACGCTGTCGCGAGCCTGGTCGGCAATTGTTGATCATGAGCGTAAAGTGTGTTTCCGCTCCTTAGCAAAGCTGAATGGAAGGTGACTGGCCGAAAAATCTTGAGTGTGAAAAATTTAGCATCATGGCTATCGGTTATAACATATAGCTCCTTAGTAAATGGCCAGGTGGGAGCGGGAGCGGCAGTCGCGTCCACGGCGATCACTCACATATGCACTGACAGAGTTGTTGAACCTTTAAAGAGCACGGAGGCGTAATCGGTTTAGCATTGAAGCTCTGCTCGAGCGTGAAAGAGCCTGGACAAATTTCAGGATAAGAAAAAAAAAGCTTCAGTTGACCTGTGGTCGCCAGGGCAATTGCATTTTCATCAGTCGTATAGTGCAGGGGGCTTCCTCATACCATACACACATGCAGACACATAAACGTGTGTGCCTCTTCGTAGCCTGAATTCGATTTGTACGCATTTCTAACGCCAAAAGATGGAAAATATGATCTTTTTCACGCGTTGAGGGCTATTTTGTGGCATTGGACGGTCATGACCAGACAAAAGGACATGGGGATTTTCTTCCAAATCACCTTCGCAGGAGAGAGGGAAAATGTCAGCGCGTGAAAGGGTAAATCCTGGCAGGAGGGGGGTGGGTGGGTTGCAAAAAAAAAAAAAAAGAAGTCGATATGGTCATTATCGCATTAGGAAGTGCAATTGCCACTAAGTGGACTCTATGTGAGGATAGAAAAAGGAGGATTCGTTAACAAGATCGACTGGGCTCATGCAGAGAGAACTGACAACGAAAACAACGTACATCACACTCTGCTGCTGGACAATGGTTGTTTTCGTGAAGCCACCGCTGCTTCAACACACACGAGCATAGTTATTCTATGCAAACAACCATCGTCCTTGAAGCTGTGTGATCCAGCTTTCTCCTCGCGTGATCAGCTATTTATCCTTTTTTACAGCAGGAATCTTCAAAGTGTCGCCGCAAACTTTCAAGGATTCGAACGGGCCAGCAAATACATCTTCTTTCCTGGCTTTGTTGTGCCGAAAGCATTGAGACATTCAGTTACTGGAAGTCACTTTCAGGTGTACAGCAATTTCTCAGTAAGGAATACCTGAGATCAGAAATACAGTCCAAGGGTCACAAGTACCGGCCGGCAGTTAATTTCAACACGTACGTCCTATGCAGGTGAATCCCCCAAAGAATCGTCCACATCGTTCACTGCGCAAAGTAAGCACTGACCGATTAAGGAAGAGTTACTCTTTAACGCATATCTGAAGATCTAGACAGTAGTACTGTCCTTTGGAGGTCGTGCCGAGGAGTGTAGCGCAAATGTACATTAATGTATAAAGTACTGCAATTCTCTATTATGCGAACATGATTAATCGCTTTAATGCTGGCATGCCTGAAAGACATTAGGCCTACTTCTCACAGCACGGTGCAAAGCTTGCCAGTGCCGATCGCACCCAGCAAAAAAACGCCAACCAGGGTTAACACCAAGGGAAAGGAAAAGAGGCACTCTTTCTCTCTTCGGTAGAATACGATACGACGCCGTGGAAAGTACCTGCTTTTCGAGCACTTTCCCGCAGTGATTCGTCGTAACAGTGGTGCAAGAGTAGATGTGCTGTACGCAAAGTAGTGACGACAGTTGCATAACCACTCGGCGGAAGCCTTCAAAGTAACCAAGGTCTTATAGTAACTTTTTCTTCTTCTTTTTTTTTTTCAAGGTTAAAAGGAAAAAAGTTGTGCCGCAACTTTAGAGAGTTTACTGCCCGACTCGTGCAATCTTCAAACATGCAAAGTGTCGGGTGCGTTCTGTCCTGACTGAACGCAGGTGTGGCATATATGTGCAGAGCCTGTACCGGGGTGGGCTCATAGGTGAATACAAGAGTATAATTTCTCCACAGGGCGTAACTCTGTAGTCTCTAACTACTCTTTCTGGCGCTCTCCACTTGCGTAAATGACCCGAAATAAAGTGACAAATAGTAGGGAGGGAGAAGCTGCCGAAAATGTCTCGGAACACTTTGTAATAGTGATAAAGAGGTTTTTTTGAAAGAAAAGTAAAAGTCTGTGTAGGCAGCGTCCTCACTTCAGCACTATGGCGTGCGTGTGCACGTGAAGATGCGTACGAAAGCAACGGGTCAATGCAGATATTGCGGCAATGACATCAGCAGAGTCATGTAGGGTCTCACGCACGCACGCGCGCACTTCTTTGTCGGGATGGATTCGGTTGTGCAAGACATTCGGACGAACACTACAGTTACATCGTACGTACTGACCACACCCAAGAAAAGAGGGGGGGTTAGCGTCAATTACGCACAATAGCACAGAGCAACTCTCAGTGTTGCATTTAGTCCATAGTCATGTACACACTTACCTATGTGAGTACGTGGTGGCACTGCTAAGAGTGGCCCTAATAATAGTAATAAGCAGTTGGCGGCTGAAGACTATCTGGCTTGTGTGTACCGTACTTTGAAACGACTACAGAACTTCTTGTGGCATTTTTCTCCGCCATGAAAACAACCCACCATTTTGTGTGAGTGTGTGGTGCTGCCACTGCAAATTTGCTGCAAAACTGTTATTGCGCTCTGCTGCGTTACAGATGATGAGCAGTGAAGTTAACTGAAAATTGTTACTCATACATATCAATTGGCAGTGTCGTCGTACTGCTCTTTGGACGCGATTAATACATCATAACAGCTGCAGAACGACATGAAAAGGAAGGCGGGTACCTTGTATCTTTGTGTGACTTACATCCTCGCACAGGGGGTAGCAGCGGCGTCAGCTACCTCGTGCATCCAGAATAACCCGTTTAGGCGAAGGCGCCCGTTAATAATCAGCGAAAAGAAATGCACAACGTCCTACGCACGGTCTTTTAGGGGGGGCTCTGGTCTGACGCGTTCAGCTCGAGCACAAGTAGACTATCGACGAGCCTATTAGCTAGTGCAATTCCAGTTGTCAAGCTCAATGCACAGTGAAAGGTTAGACGCTCTTGATTCATACACAACCGTAGTTTTACTGCAGCCTGACTTCAAATCCCACACAAAGGCAGACACAAGCGGGAGAACAGAGGAGATGAGACCGTTCTCAAATACAATGGGGCGTGCGTGCCTGCGTGCCTGTGTGCGTGGGTGACCCATATGCTTACCATATAGCCGGGGACTCCTTCGGTGGAGGACGCTAAGGATGCGCACGTTTGGTTCGGCTCGAAAAGTTTCGTACGGGAATTGCCATCTGTACCTACCGAATGGTAAATGATGGCAGACCACCTACAGTGCTTTTTCTTCCAACTTTCTTAGATCCCCGGCGTGGTATGGTAAATGACGATGCCTTGACTGCATTGCATCACTGGTCCTTTTGTTTCCTCACCTACCGCGCATGCTTAGGTGGTGCTGCAACACATACTAACTCGTAGGTGCCATGCAGAAGATGCTCGCAGGGGGTTGGGGAATCAGTTCAGCCCAGAGATTCCATTTGTGCAGTGGTGTGAGGTCGATAGCCTCTTTTATTCACGTGTAGTGGCTTCAAAGATCACTGAAGTCATCATAACTTAAAGGCCAGGAAGATCGGTGAGTACCGTGAGTCATGCAGAGGGCACCGGTATGATATGATTCCGCCGAAGTAAACACCGGAGGATTAGGAGAGACAGTACAGAGAGTACAATGGTGCCATAGAGATGTGCACTAGAGAAGCAGAGAGGAGCTGCTCTGTAGCACAAAAATATGTGGAACTCGAAGGAATGGCGAATACCCTGGAACATAATGTAGTATTTAGCTCATGGCAAGATACTTTTTTATCGTATCGCGCTGTAGATACGACACTTTCTGAGAAAGTGATATATGATGCTTTTTGTATCGACGGACGCGACACCGTGTGATGCACGATATGGTACTCTAGTGGCTGCTTTTAAATGATAAAAATGCAGCAAAAATGGCTGTCTTATCGCAAATGTGTTTTCTAAAACAGGAGCCCAGTCACGAGGTAAATCTTTTCTCTTTTTTTCGTGACCCTTATTTTACGCCAGACACTACTATGGGAATGAGATTTGGATTCACTCTATATCACGAAAAACAATTTCACACAAATTTATTTTGCACAAAATCATTTAACTGACTTAGATTGCCAGAAAGTCTAAAATCTGTCCAAAAACCTTCATGCAGGCCTTTGCTGACTTTTCGGGCCCGGTGCGTGATGTATGATCTCATCCACAAATGTTTTGTTTTGTTAAAAATGCTTAAGGCCAATTACCTGTTATGTACGTATATGTGTGGAACATTGGTGCCATGCAAGAACAAGGTCATGAAAAAAATAAAATTATCTATTGGGTGTAGAATAAGGTCGCACTTTATTCCACTCACTTTACTGTATGACACTTACTCTGCTGCACTCTGCTTGTGTCACGAAAGACATTTGTGGATTAAAGTGCGTCCTTATTCCACACCCAATAAATAGTTGTGAAAATTTTTGGGACTGATGGAAAGATTCAAATCCATATGCTGGACGTGCAAGTCCGAGCCAGTTCCGGTGAGCTACCCTGGCCTGGCCAATGACGAGCCAGAAACAATTTATAAGTGCATTCAAGTTTTTACATTCTCTTATCATCACTCAGGATTGCCCAGTTTAAAGTGTCGTCTGACTACTGAATCTGACAAAGACTCCTTGGACCAGCACCCACAGCTCCCCTTCTTTGGTTTACCCTCAAAAGATTGTGTGAGGTGCAGTCGGAGAATCATTTGACTCTGGTTCAGCTTCACATAAAGCTCATTGCAGATATCAATGTTGCTGGTGATTTTTCCAAAATTGCTAGAAATCAGATCACCCTATGCATTCACCTATAGTGCCTCTGTTGTGTCTTGCAGATGTACAATGTACTGCAATATGAACTTCTCCTGAAGTTTGGCCCTATGACAAATATAAACTTAAGCAATGTAAGCTTTCAAGCGGTTTTTGATACAAATCAATTCAGCTGTCCCTGCCTAGCGTCATCTAGGGCCTAACAACGTGGTCTCTTTGAAGTCTAACCTTGTGAGGACCATATTCCCCGCCACCATGGCCCCGCCATTTTCTGGTATCTGATAGCACTCCAAGGGGGAGTGCAACCAGATACCTCCCAGACTGCTCTATGTGGCCCCCGTCCTCACCTGATGCCAACCCTGACCCCTGCCACAAGGCGTGGGGGAGGCTGCAGGTCGTCATCATCGTCAAGGGCAGCTACACTGAGGTTGTTTTGAGCCAGTACAGTAATGATCAGGATGAGGGCAGGAACTAGTGCATCAGCAGCAAAGTGACTCCTCTTATCTCCCCAATACACTTTGAAACAGTATTAAATGTTTTAAGATGACAAGGGTTCATTTTTCCAATATAGTCGAACTGGCTTTATCCTCTTTTTTTCCTAGAAAATTTAACTTAACCGGACTTGAAGTCTTTAGTTTAACATATGCGTAGAGTTAGTTGCCTCGTTATTACTTTGTCGACTGACCCCAAGCACAGGTCTGTCGGTGCACTTTTCTCCTGTATCATATCTCCCTGGGCGGTACAAACTGAACGAAGATGGAAAGAGAGGTGGAGTGGCAGCAGACAAATAACCATGAATGTTTGGACAATTGGAGCCAGCTGTTGGCAGAGGCAAAATATGCATAATACATACATGCACACATGTCTGCAAGTCGTCTCATATATCCTCGCAACCTTTCCTTACTGGCGCTCGTGTATTCTGTGCCGTATATGACTCTAGCAACAGCTGACTCCTATTTTTGACGCTGTGCTTCGGGGACGCTGCCTCTCCTTTTCTCTTCTCTGTGGGTACAAACAGTTCAGGCAGAACAGCCGGTACGACAGTACAATAGCTGCACTATACAAAATGCCTTAGTGCACCGAGTACAGCCAGTATGGGCAGAACAGGGAGCACGGGCAGTACAGGGAGCACGGGCAGTACGGGGAGTACGGGCTGTACAGGGAATACGTCGAGTACGGGCGATACAGGCAGTACAGGGAATACCGCCAGTGGAGACAATGCTCCCGGTATTTCCCGTGCTGTCTGTCCTGCGTACGCTATAGTGCAGCTATATACGTTACAAGGAGAGAATAGAATACACCGATGAACGTCGTCCTTTACTACAGTACCGCGCCAGGACGCCATTGCATGTAGAAGGTCGGATAAGCACAGAACTTGTGAGGTCAAGCAGTCTGACAGAGTTTGTGCATGACTTCTGATACGATCAAGATATGCTACACCCTGTCACTGTTTGTGCTTCAAAATCGCCTAACTCCTCATAATACGTCCCGGCTCGGTACAATGCATATTTCTCCACAAAGCTCCACTTTTGATGAAGACTACACAATAGCGCATACAGAGCTTGCCTGTAAGAGGAAAATCAGCCAGATCGCTTGAACGGCAACCTGTGACTTGAAAATGCTAATGTTTGCAAACGAAGGCAGTCAGTCGATATATGACATAATGATAAAAGTATGGTCTCAGAACACTTACAACGCAGAAGCCTATAGGCATCGTGTTTCTTCTCAAGTTCTCGACCGTGCGTACATGCCCAGTCAAATCTCAAAGTCATGCCTTACGCTTACGATATACTTGGAGCTGACCAAGCAATGTCATACCTTCGAGGTTTTATCTGTAGAAACAACTGCAGCGAGAAGTGATTTCGACACTGCAAAATTTTTGACGCCAAGAACCGAGGTCCCATCCGTCAGTTTCACCTCCTTCTAATCCCACCTCTCTTTCTCCCGTAGGTGTGTGCGCGCCCAAGTCCTGGAGCACGTCAAGTACAAGACACACGATCATTTCCACAAGCTTAGGCAAATGGCGGAATAGCCATTTTCCCCCCTAATCTCGGAGTCAGCTTCAACCGCCCACCGCCACGTACATCCTACTGCTGATTTTCCCTTGCCGTCCTCCGGGGAGATAGCGGTGGAGTTCCTCAAAGCCTCATTCGACACGGTGTTGTTGCGTCATCGTGACTTCTCCGTCCAAGAAGCTGTGATCTTTCCCCCCGTCTCGTCAAGATGAACATGTATCAACGCAAGCCGCCTCCGTCCGCCTCTTCAGTGGCTGCGATCAGCAGAGCTGGATCAGGCGTCTCCAGATTGGCCATGATGCAGGTGAGGAAAGACCTCGATGTGAGGATGCAACAATATTCGTACAAGAAAGTGATATATGACCAGAAAGGTCAACCTAAGAAGTATGCTGTCATTGGAAAACTGCGCAATGATGAAACGTTGATGAAGAGTGGCAACCACGTTTAGTGCTGTAATTTCAACCTATCCTGGTTTAGTCTTCACGACACCCTCAAACCCTCTGTCCGTAGAGGTACACAGGGTCTTCAGAGATGTCTGGCCAGAGGCGTCTTCCCAGTCATTCTTCAGTAAACTGAGAGATTCGAACTGCTTTGCAGGGTGGAAAGATTGGCAATAATATAAAGGACTGAGTGTGTGTGCGTGCATGGACGTGCTACCTCTGTGCGTCTGTCTGCTCTCTCACCTCCGGATCGATCATGCCCAAAATTATCATCCACATGCTTATGGTCGTCCTCAAAGTCATCACAATGACCACCCTCCACACGTTTCACCCTGCCCCCCGCCCCCCTCCTTGCTGTCCACGTGCTTCACGCTCGTAGACATGGCTCACACAGACGTAGCTCTCGTAGATGTAGTTCTCGTGGACGTAAACATAGAAGAAGCCTAGATAGACAAAGACATAGCTGTCACCGACATGTCATCCCCACTGTTCGCCCTCGAAGTTGTTGCTCCAGTCGCCTCTGAAGTTGCCCGGGAAGTCCGCACGCTTGGCGCAGTCCTTGCTCACCCTGTCCATGCGATCCCAAAGAAGCTGTAGCTTTTTCGATGTGATGCAGCTCCCACGTGCTCTGCTTGCACTCCCATCCATTTTGTTTTTTCGTTTGAAGCTGGCTGATCAACCTCAGCCATCGCTCTTGTCTCAACTCCTCTCCAGGGTTGCCAAGTTGCACCATTTTTTTTGAAAGTATTTGTAGTAATCTTTGTAGAGGAGTTGGGAGAATGACAGGTTTCCTGTCCAAGTTGAGGCAACTCTTCTCGCACCCTCTTCTCCTCCCCAGCTTGGTGTCACCACAGAGCACGCACACAAGAGGACCGATATCAGGGACCGATCGATTATATATACATAAATAATTAGAAAGCGTATTGGAATCATTCGTGTTCTATAAGAGTCCACACAACCAAAATTTGGGCCGGCAAACAAAACAAAAAATCTCCCAAAGGAAATAGGCCAGCGGTTGAATGCTAACTTACAACGTCCAGTACCTAAGAGGGTATCGGTAAGGGGGGATGCAGAAAATTGGCAAACATATTTCTTAATTCGACAGTTTCTTCTGTTCTATCAGTGAGATCATAAGGTGTTCGACACTTATATTAGAACCAAACTTCTGAACTAGGTCCACTTTTATGGGGACTTTTATTTTTTTATTTTATCAACGCTTTTCGTTGGACGCCCTAATGTGCATTTGTCCTTGCAGTGCGTGGAATGTACAGCACATCTACTGAACGTACTCATGGTGCAAGCATGCATAAATTTACTTCCTTCATTCCGCGTAAACACATATCTGGCTGTCGATAGGAAAAAAAAATCCCCAAACTTCGCAATGAATGTTGTCAACCTAACGCAACCTCGATAACTCAGTCGACTGTGCGTTCAGCCAAAGACTCACGATTTTGCATGCATTTTTCTTCTTGCTTTTGGTTTGCAGACAAAAATAGAATATGTCGCCTCTTTACCGCTAAGAGAGTACTTCACACAGGGTCGCTACACCTTTTTTGCCCGAGAATACGCCTTCCAACCGACTGAACTTACTATTTCATGCATATAATTTTCAAATGTCTTGAGTGTGCGTGCGTGCGCGGGTGCTTGTTTGCGGGTGTGCTTGAGTACTTCTGTACGTAGAGGAGAAGTTAGCACGTTGGAGAAGCGTGGGAGATGAGGCTGTTTTCGACCTTGTCTGTGTCTACGTACTTCTTTATGTACCTTTCCCGGGTTTTATTCAGAAAGTAATCTGCCGACGGAGAAAAATAACCGTCTAAGAGATATGTAGCAGCAAAGAAAAATGGTATTAAACAGAGTCCCATCCTTTCCGAGATACGAGTCGGTATCTGGGCCCGAATACGTGCGGCAACTTCATTACACCTCCAGTACATACATTTATGACGAACACGTACGCGCGCGCGCGTGTGTGTGAGTGTGTGTGTGTGTGTGTGTTTGTGTGCGTGTGTAAGGACTCAGTATTGACATGTTCATGCTCAGCTTTCTTGGCACGAGCCTTAACTCGCTGTACGGCAAGTTCTGAGTCCTTGACTTCTTAGTCGAGAAGCACAGTCATTGAAAGGAAAATTTCAGGCCATTCAATACCTTGCGTTCGAGAAGATGAATGAATAATTCAAAGGTTATCGTCCGTTTCGGAGAGTTGTCTCCTAATGTTTGTACTTCTTCCTCAATCCTTCCTTTCCTCTGTTGTTCTTTCTCTTTGCTCACCGGTATCGACTTTCGCACAATTTCCGTACCTCCGGTTGCATACCTGGTTAGGAAACATAAACAGTGAAAATGGCGGATGAACCCTAAAATGGGCGCAACACAGGGTGTATGATAGAACAATAGATTATTAAGCTTTCAAAGGAGACAACGGCGTTGGGTGAGAATGATCTACACGAGCTAAGCAGGAGGCATCTTCGTCAGAAGCAGTCAAAACTGACCGACAGCGCAAAAATCAACACATCCTGACTGTGGTCAAGCTTTCAACCCTCAGCATGGTCAACAGACCCGAATTTGCCATTCGCATGTCTTCTGATTGGGAGCAGAGCATGAAAAAGATGGATAACATACGCAATCAGGGTCCACACGTGACTTCAACCACAAGGTGAAGGAAAGTTAGTTTTTCCTCTCCATTGATGTATGAAAGAGGCAATTGCTATTTCCTGGTGAACGGCCAGAGATCTCCCTTAAATATTGCAACCCCGAGGCCTTTTCAACGTTCAGGAACTCAAAGTGTTCACTCTCCTGATCGAACTTCCCTTCTGCTTGGGTGGGCACCTGGGCCACCCGACGTCATGTCCCAGATAACTTAAGCAGTGATTCCGTTTGAAACAGTACTAGGGAGATTATGCGCTTTCGGGCAGGATCTGAGGGTGAATTTTTCGTGTGATCTACCAGGACGGAAGCCGAAACACTCTTGACATGCTAGTCCAACCAGACGCATAGTCAAGTGTGTTCATAAAGCCTGCTCAAACAATCATTGAAATCTCTTTCATCTGAGTCGTCGCTGAGATAGGCCTCACTTTTCTGGTGCGCCAATTTTTTCCCGGTTTAGGCCTTGAAATACTGCGCTGTCAAGTTTTTGGAGCAGAGCATCAGCGCTCGGTACCAGTAGACAGCTATATTTCTTCATCATGTGTCTTTTTCCCTTAATTGTCTGTCGCAACGCACATCTCTCTCTCGCTCTCGTTCTCTGTCTCATACACACCTACGTACGTGCTTTCTCTAACTGCGCTGCCAGTCACAGAGTGCGTGCGGTGCATTTCTGATCGCCATGTACGTACGTAAAGAGCGCATGCGCACTCACACCGGGCGGTGGCACGAACGTAGGTGCACACACACGCATAAACCTCCTCGAGCCAAACACACGGGCAAAGACAAGATGGCAGACTGAAGAAGACGAGGGAGAAGGAGAAAAGGGTTAAACACGTGCATGGATGTGCATGACGTCAGGCCTTGCTTCGCTTACCTTGTGCGCATCTCTTCCAACGATGTTTCCACTGCTTCTTCGACGTCCAACATTGGCTAGCAGAAGATCAGTCAGTGTTTCCAGGACTGAAAGGGTTGAAGAGTCAACCTAATTGACAGCAGACGCGCAGACCCAAAGACTGAGCGATGTCGGTGGCGTTCGGCAAGAGGGAGAGCAAGAATGCTGAGCTGGTACGAAGCAATTGATATGCATAATTGCCAAGCCTGGCAAGACGTGGCAGTGCACTGTGCACCTTGAGCGCCCAGCACATGCGTACGTTGTACACACAGTGGAATCTCCAAGCAATGAGAACTATGATCATAGCTGCGAACCAACGCTGTCTGTACTTTGCTGTCCTAAAATAGCTACATTTATGTTGCTGAGCAAAGCTTGTTCTTTCCAGATTCCACTCCACTTGCTCTTTAGGAATGTGTACGTGCGTCCTTAAGTACACGAATGTCACCAAAAGAAGGGGGAAATCATTCCTTAACTCGTGCCAACAAAGCCCCCAATAAGCCCTTTGCCAGGGCATTTTTCACCTCCGACAAGATTCGCGACGAGCACTTATTCAGTGAACTATGTACTCTCCTTCCGCTCCTTTTGCGTCTATCCCTTTTTTCGAATTCATCCTCCTAGGAGCCATTTATCAGAGGCATTTCGAAACAAACAACACCCGATGATTTATCGAGTCTCTCGCCCTAAATTCTCTTCTCCGCGCGTGCGAAAAAGGCTGCTGCTTCTTTTACTTTTTACCCCTCCACTCCCCCCTCCCTCCCTCCCACCACTCCCCCCTCCCTCCCTATCTCTCTTCTGCATGTCGTAGTCCACACTGAGAATTGAGCTTCCTCTGTCGGAAATTTCCGGCGAATGAGCAGCCCTGCCCCTCTCCTTCATCGCCCGCGAGAAGTGTCTCCTCCACAGGAAAAGTTTGGCAAGGATCTCTCATCTTCTTCTTGCATGCCTTTCCCTCTCTCTCTACTTTTTCTTAGGGCAGCAAAGAGACAAGATTGGAGAAGAATGGTCGTGGCTGCTGGCTGGTGCTTCCTTCACAGATGCCGGTGGTGGTGCTAGGCCTGAGTAAGAGGACCTCAAGTCTTCATTCTGCTCCTTTTTATTTCTTTCTTACGTATTACATTATGTACTTGCTCTCTAGCCTTTTGTTTGCAGAATCGCAGTAGGGCAACTTTGGAGTATGTGCTTTTCTTCGTTTCCTTTCAATTGGCGCAAAACAGACTGGGATTAGACGAAGACGTCGCAGCTCCCTCAAGCCGGAGCCACAGCAAATGCAGTGCAGTGCACTGCACTAAGCGACATTCCGCAATGGTGATTGTGTCGGACGAGTATGGACCACAGTGAACTCCTTGGTCCATGGTACGGGAAAACGTTTCAAACTATCCGCGCCATGCTACATTTTACACGGGAAAGTGATGATTCCCATCTCGCACGGACGCCAGAGGTGCTCGCTTCTGGAAGCACAGATGGAACATGACGTTTAACATTTGCTGCTCTGACCTCTCTTCGTCTTTGGTGAAACGATTTCTCACCTTGTACTTTTTTCCCCTTCCGTAGGCTCGTTTCCAGGCTCAGCAGATGGCCGAAAAGGAGGAGAAGCTCATCAATCTGCTAGAGCGTAGACAGGAGGAGGCAGTGAGGAGGATCGCCTACGGTAGAGGCGAGTCCGCCAACTGTCACTCCGCTAACTCACTGTCCTCCAACAACAGGTAATTCGAGATAATTGAGCACGGACTAAATGAAGTTGACGCAGCTTTCACTCAGCTTCGGCTTCTATTCGTCCTGTTCAGTGAGTATCACCAATGTTACAGCATAGATGCCTCATTTAGATAGGCATGATACGGAAGGACGTGAGGAAATGGAAATCACAGGCTCTTATTCCAGTGTTCTCATTTTAGCTCCAACTCCATCACAACCAGCGTGGGCAACCGACCCGGACGCGTGCGGCAAATGTTCGCCGAGCGACGGCGCACCGTGGACGGAGCCTCCATAGCCTGCACACTGGCCAGAGATTCCAGCGCCGGAGTCACCAGTCCCATAGGCTGGGATCGCAGCTACCCGCTCAAGCCAGTGTCGGCGGCCTTACCAAATGCGCCGATTTACCGGCGCAACGTACCTGTTCCCAGCGGCGTCAACAAATACAGTGGCAACTACGGCCCCAAGCGCAGCGCCAGCCAGAACAGGGGGGTGTCCCTGGACCGATCGGCTGCAGTTGCTCGTCGCCGATGCTACGACGCAGATCCCGAATCCGGGTATTCCAGCGGCGCTGCAGCCACCATGGGTCGCACGAGGAGCCACCACCAGTTGGGCAACAGTTCGGGCGATGACAGTTACGGCAGCCGCTCCCCCTCACGCGGCGGCGGCGGGGGCAACGGCGTCAACGGCGGCGGTGGGACCTCCTATGGCCGCTACGGGGGCGCAAACTTTGCTCATACTGGTCGCATTACTGTGAACTACAACGACGACGAAGACGAGGTCGACATGGGTCTGCCCAAGACTGCGTACACGCGCGAGTACGTGCAAAATTTACCGCCAACAACGAATGTTTCTGCTAGCAATCGCGGTCGACTGTCGAGGACTCCACGTATAAATCAGAGGGAGTCGAGTCCGTCCGGAAGGTCCAGCTACGAGCACAGTTCTTATTCATCTCAGTCCTCGGAGAAGAGCGACCCGCCACAACAGCCGCACGTGCCCTTCTCGGTGGCACCGTCGATGTCGTCTAGTCGTAGTCACGGCCGCCTTTATAACGGGAGAACCAAACCCCTGACACCCTCATCCACCGAGGAGAACCTGGCCAGATATTCCAGGTCCAACTCGAGATCCAAAATAAACACAAAGACTTACAGGTAATACGGTGTACACAGTACAGGGAAGCAAACCTAGGACTATGAATACAATCACCAATCACTGGTTCTACGTAATAACACAAGATATAATGCGTGTAGAATGAAAATGTACTTCTAATGTAGGTTGAGTTATCATACGGAGTAATTTTATTCCACGTGTCCACCGTTTTGGGCAATGGTGGCTTCAACAAAATGCTGGAAGAGACTGCAAGTTTAGACAACAAAGTGATGTGTCAATGCATCCCACCCTGTCATGATGTTGGTTTTTAGTGATTCTATGCTAAAATATGAAGTCGCCTTGGACTCTCTCTCCACAATTCAGGTTTTCCGCAAACCTTTAAAAAAAGAGAATGTGCAAAAAGCATTTAGCTCCTCTTCACCAGCAGCCCCTACTTACCCTGATCGACTATTTGCGGCAATGTAAATCTAATTACCATTCCAAGTTTTGCTTTCCCACCAAGTTGATGTGTACGTACATGTCCAGTTTTTGTCATGGGTAGTTTCCCCGGGGAAAACCGACATTACACGCAACACTGAAACATCTTCCTCTTAAACATACTTGTGAGATCGGTCATAAGGACACTGAGACAACGGACCCAACGTCGTAAGCAACTCTGTGGTTATTCATCTCCTATAGGGTGCCATACCAAAATGCATCATTTCCCCCCTGTTTTTCAGCTTTTCATTTCTTCACCAAGTCGGTAAACTTTCCGGAGGGCAGCTGCCCAGGTCCCGGAGGGGGCACGCAATGTTCCCCGAACCTCATGCTCGAGTGCGAGATTGCTGGGACCACTAGGTTGTGTTAGAGCAAAGAAGAACAAAGTAGTGATAGAATCAAGCCTCAAGCTTATTGAGCTTGCCCTCCGCGATCTTGAGCCTGGGTCTCCTATTTCTAAAATGAAGGCAGAACGGGAGAACGAAAAAAAGGATGTAAAAAGCAGACATCCAAGCATGAGATTTTGGGTAAGTAGTGTACCCAAGGGATAGCCTGGGCGTGCCCCCGCCGGGATCTGGATGGAAGGTGGAAACCCCCCAAAATAGCAACCGACGTCAAGAAGAAAAACAAGCTGAAAAATGACGCCTCTGGCCACGGCGCCATCTAGGTGCTGCACTTTGAGCCTTCTAGCACCAAAATGGGTGACCACAACGTAGCTCATGACGCTTGGTCCTCTGTCTTGGTGTCGCAGTGACCGATTTCAGTAGCAGATTCCTCACTAGAAGCTGCCCCTACTGCAGATGCCGCCCCTTTGTGGGGGGGGGGGGGGGGGGGGGGGGGGGGGGGGG